>Ga0302324_100010646_pt1 | contig 19001 bp, 14 predicted proteins | sample Palsa_T0_1_FD_201949 | JGI IMG/M metagenome (GOLD analysis project Ga0302324, IMG submission 201949) | Peat permafrost microbial communities from Stordalen Mire near Abisko, Sweden - Palsa_T0_1 | ecosystem: Environmental > Terrestrial > Soil > Palsa > Peat permafrost | place: Sweden: Abisko...
TTGGCTTGGCAAAGATTTCGACTCCAGACAGCGATGCAACCACTCAATCCATTGAGCAGCAACAACTCACCAGCCCTGGCACGCTGGTCGGAACGATTGCGTATATGTCGCCCGAGCAGGTCATGGGCAGCCGCCTGGACGCACGTACCGATCTGTTTTCCTTCGGAGTCTTGCTCTATGAAATGGCGACAGGAACACTGCCATTCCATGGCAACACTTCGGGTGCGATCCTCGCCTCAATTCTCCATCGCGCTAGTACGCCGGCAATTCGCTTGAATCCGGATATTCCCATCAGCTTGGATCTGATCATCAACAAGGCGCTGGAGAAGGACCGCAATCTCCGCTACCAGAGCGCGGCTGAAATGCGCACCGATCTGCGGCGCCTCCGGCGCGATTTAGAGTCAGACAGGCTTTCGCCAGGCGATGACAAGGAAGGCCCCAGCGCTTCCCTGGGGGCGGAGATCACTAACCAGTTGATCGAGCACCATTTCGTTCTTACAGAACGCGTTTGCCGCAAGCTCGACCGCGCCACTCTCGACCCTCGAATAATTGGCGATCGTTTGCACTATGTAGACAACCAGGTTGGCTCGGATGTCCTGGTCTTCTTTCTTCATGGACTCGGTCTCGATCACGGAGACTTTGAGCCGATTCTCAAGCGTTTGGCGTATCGCGGCCTGAGTCCCACGCTCTATGGATGCGAACCGGATCGTCGCAGACGCATCTCCCTCTCACTTGCGGATCATGTGGTGATCTTGCGCGAGTGGTTGCGGGAAGTCTCCGAAGAATTCCAACCCGAAATAATCGTGATGGTCGGCTTTTCGCTGGGCGCGGACATGGGTTTCGAGCTGCTTCTGGGGCCAGCTGACGAGCCGGCGCCGCGCATTGACGCTTTCCTGTCGCTGGAGTGCAATTTGTCCTTCGATACCTGCTTTGCTTCGCGGATTTTGGCAGGGATTTCCCCCGACCGTCCGGAAGTATCAATTGCCGATCTGAAACGCCTGGGCGACTCAGCCGCCTCTTTGGAAGACTGGCTCAACATGCAGGACTATTTGGTGAAAGTGCTGCGCAAGTTCCAGGGCGATATTGGCGTGCTGCAACGAGCTGCCACTGATATTGTCCGTCAATTCAGTGAAAACCCGGGATTCGAAGTGTTTGCGCGATGGTTCAAAGGCGCCCGCGAGCGCGTGCCGACGCTGCGACTGGTTATCTCGAACGATTCCAGCTATCAGGCTGCGTTGGCGCATTTGAAATTACAAAACCTCGACAATGGCATCCTCGGAGAGGAGTTCCCCGAAGACATGATTTCCGTATCAGGCAGCCCCGACCACTTTGGCTTGATGGCGGCGCAGCACGTCTTGCGCCAAGTCGACGAGCTTGTTGCCGAAACGCGCAAACGCCGAAATCTTTCAGGCAAGCCTGGCTAACAGCTTCCCTTTTCACATCCGATCGCTATTCCCTGGGTCTTGCTAAGCCTAATCGGAGATCGTTGCGATTCTGAACGATTTGTCGCCCATCCGTCAGTAACCAAGTAGTATTTTCCGGATTGCCTGCGATACACCCGGGACACAGAAATAGGGGGTTCGTTGCTGCTAGCTCCCGTCGAGCGACCTCGCGAAGATCATGCACCAACTGACACCGCAGTCCTTGCCCAACCACCGCTCGCTTTCCGGGTTTTAGGGTAGAGCCACTCCCATAAAGGCGCTAACCGCCGATCCTCGCGAGCTCGTTCGCGAGCGCCAGCCAGAACGCCTTGTTTCAATCCAGCGAGTTGGTCGTGGAGGTCGCTTTTCCGGAACCGCCGGCGCCGACGCAGCAAGCCATGCGGGCACCCAATCTCCTCACGGTGCAGGATAGTACGCCGTCACATAGAACAGCTTGGAATTCTCGTCGGTCCCCTCGAATCCGTCGTCGAAATTGAAACTAAACTCCATCGGCTGTGCATTTGGCCCTGACGATGTTGGGAGGATTATGCTCGGGTCGCAGGGCGCGTTAAGACTCGTCTGTGGGTCGCGCGCGCAAGACCAGTAAAACCCCGGTTGAAAAAACAGGAACGGACCCGCAAAAAATGGCCATTCGAGCCTCTTGTCGCCCGCCGTCAGGCCCATGTCTTCTGCGAGTTGCAACAGATCGGCATTCGCCGGCAGCGTCCAAGTGTCGGTTCCGGCGTATTTGCTCTTGTTCATTGAGACAATCCAGCCCGTTGGTGCGGTGGGGTCGATTGCAGAGAAGTGAACGGCCCCGTCGCCGTTTATCAATGGCACAGTCAGCGTACTTTTATCAACCATGGAGGTGATCGTCACCTTCCCGGTGACCCCGAATTTATTTTCAGCCGGCAGATTCGCGTTGAAGGTCCACGAGAGGCCGGTATCGGTGTCATACACCGCTTTGCCCTCGCCTGAGCCGCCTTTGTAAGGCAGCACCCCAGTGCCAGGCGGTATCGGGCCGAGCAGGACTTTCGTCATCGGAAGCACATGATAGAAGTTGTAATTGGTTGTGTTGGCTCCCGACTGCAAGTTATTGAACGAAAACGTCACTTGCCCTCCGCTGTTCGTGTCCGACGTCCAGTAAAGTCCGGGCTCCAGTTGGAAGAATGGAAACACCAGGGTAGGGAAAAAGGGCGCAACGCTGCTTGGGAAGGTCTGCGCGAGCCCCACGTTGTAGAGGCTGCCCAGTGCGCTTTCCGTGCATAGCACGCCGAAATTGACTACGTTGAACGACTTACACGTAGGGTCAGTCTGCGGCGTCGCCGGAAGCTGCCAATTGTAGTGATTCAGCCATCCGTTGCCGCTGTTATAGAGATTCAGCGCGGCGACCCAGTTCAGGGCGGTCTCGTAACTCATGGTTCCATCGGGATTGATGATCGGTGCGGATCCATCACCATTCACGGGGGTCATGAATGGCCTCATCATCGCGACCACTGTGGAATCTCCTGCCAGGTTACCGTCAGCCAGCCAGCACACTCCAAGATTCGAGTCGTAGACGGTCCAATCGTCGTAGCTCGGGCCGCCGTCGACCACGAAAAGTCCTTTCGTTCCGGGAAACGAAGCTTCCCTCGGTGCGGCCCCGCACGGAAGCGGGTTTCCCGGGCCCCCGGCATTCTGAGCCTGCGCAACCCCGATACATGAAAGTACGATCGTTCCCAAGGCCACGACGACCAGGCTTCGTGAAATCAGGCTTCGTGAGATTTCCATGCTCCCCTCCCTCGGTGCGAGATGCCCTGCACTCTATTCCGTCAGAGAAGGATTGGCAACCGCCAAAATATAGGTGGATTTGGGTAGTTTTCTCATTCAGCTTGCAATGCATCGCCTTCCCTGCTGTCTCGCAGACCCTTATGGAATGCATTGACGAATGAATTGGAATCCGGAAGACTCTCTCATTTGCGACATTTTCGCCAAGTAACGGGTGAACCAGTTTGCGGCTGTCTGGCCATTCCGGTCGGTTGGTCGCCAATCCGGAAGTTACCCCGGAACGCTAGAGCCCCTTGCGGGCGCGGAATTCGCGGACGACCTCGCCTGGGTCGCGGTGCTGGCCGTCGATGGCTTCGTTCATTGATCGCATGTCTTCGGCGGTGACCTTGCCGTCGAGGGCGTCAAGGGCGGTCTGGATCTGCGGCCAGCGACGGAGAGCCTCGGCGCGAACGAGCGGGACGGCTTGGTAGGGCGGGAAGTAGTGCTTGTCGTCTTCGAGCACGGTGAGGCCGAGGGCCTGGATGGGACCGTCGGTTGAGTTGGCGGCGATCATGTCGACCTGGTCGGCCTGGAGCGCGCGATAGAGCAGTCCGAGATCCATGGTGCGGGGCGGCGCGGCAAACCGAAGTCCATAAGCGGCGCTGAGACCAGGCAACCCATCCGGCCGCTGCTCAAACTCATACCCAACGCCGAGCCGCCACTGCGGCGTGTAGCGCGCGGCCTGAGAGAGCGTGGTGAGTTGCAGGCGGCGGGCGTCTTCGCCGCGAATGACCATGGCAAAGGTGTTCTCAAATCCGAGTGGCCGCGCGGCGACGATGTTGTAGCGCGAAGCGTAGAGCGAGCGGACCGTAGAGAGGACGCGGGCGGGATCGCGGTCGAGTGGTTGTTTCAAGATGGCGGTTAGCGCGGTCCCGGAGTATTCGACATAGGCGTCGATGCGGCCGGAGACGAGGGCCTGGTGGCAGATGTAGCTTCCCGCAAGATAGAAGCGGCGCTCGACCTGAAGATGAGATTTGGCTTCGATCTCCTGGGCGAGCAATTCGCCCAGGACCACCTGCTCTGCGAAGTTCTTTGCGCCAATGACGGGGTGGTCCGGGCGGGGCGGGGAACAGGCGGTGAGGAGCGCAAGAACTGGGCCCGCCGCGAGGATGAGCAAGCGCTTCATGCGGCGGGGACTTTCGTCCAGCGTTCGAGAAGGCCGAGAGCGCCGTCGGCGCCGAGGGCCAGGAGCGCAGCAGGGATGGCTCCGGCGAGGACGAGGCGGTTATCGACGGATGCGACCCCGCGAAAGATGAGTTCTCCGAGGCCTCCTGCGCCGACGGCCGCGGCGATGGTGGCGATGCCAACGCATGTGACGGTCGCTGTGCGCAGTCCGGCGAGGATGAACGAGGCGGAGAGAGGAAGCTCAATCTTAAAGAGTCGCTGACGGCTGGTGAGGCCAAGCGCGCGAGCGACTTCAACGAGAGCCGGGTCGATGCCGCGGATGCCGGCGTAGGTGTTGCGCAAGATCGGCAGTAGCGCGTAGGCGGTGAGGGCGACGATGGCGATGCGGGCGGCGCGGTCTCCGAGCCAAGGCAGCGGAAGCAGAAAGCCGAACATGGCGAGCGAAGGAATGGTCTGGAGGATGTTGGCGATGCCGATAACGGGGCGAGCCCAGCGCGGAGAGCGCGCGAGCAGGATGCCGGCCAGAATTGCGATGGTCGCTGCGAAGAACATGGCCGCACCGGTGAGCCAAAGGTGCTCAATGGTGAGCGTGAGGATGGCGGAGCCGTTTTGAGAGAGAAAGCTCATGCTTGCGCCTCCGGGAGGGTACGGTCGACAGCGGGGCCGGACGAAGTTTCGCCGGGACGCTCGCGGCGAAAGGCCCGGACGTAGGCGCGGACGTCGGGTTGAGCGGAGCGAAGGAACTCGTCGGGCGTGAGGCTCGTGAGGATTCGGCCGGAGTCGAGCAGGACAATGCGGTCCGCGAGATAGAGCGCTTCGTCGAGGTCGTGCGTGACGAGCAGGACGGTCTTGCGGAAACGCTCGAGGAGCGAGCGCATCATCTGCTGCATTTCGAGGCGGGTCAGGGGATCGAGCGCGCCGAAGGGCTCGTCCATGAGCAGGATGGGCGGGTCGGCGGCGAGTGCGCGCGCGAGTCCTGCACGCTGGCGCTGGCCACCGGAGAGCTGGCGTGGATAACGGCGAGCAAATGTGGCGGGGTCGAGACCGACAGCAGCGAGCAACTCGTGGGCGCGGCGGATTCGCTTCTCAATGGCGATCCCCTCTGCCTCAAGAACGAGGGCTACGTTGCGCTCAAGTGTGAAGTGCGGAAAGAGGCCGACCTCCTGAATCACATATCCAATCGACCGGCGAAGGGCGATAAGATCGCGGTCGCGTGCGTCCTGGCCGTCGAGGAAGATTTCGCCGCTTGTTGGCTCGAGCAGACGATTGACGGTGCGAAGGAGGGTTGTTTTGCCCGACCCGCTTCGCCCGAGGATGGCGGTGGTCGATCCTTCTTCGAGAGTGAGCGAGATGCCATCGAGCAACATGTGGCCACCCGGCAGCGCAAAGGAGAGGTCGCGGAATTCAATGGCCGGGATTGGCGCCGGTGTGGTCAATTCCGGTCTCCTTGCAATGAATTCCAGCGCTGGGGATGGTCGTCTCGGTCCGGTCTACCCGCAGACCCAGTGTACGGAGCCGAAGTTCATTTGTCCCAACCGGGTTGACCCCGTAGAATCGCATGAGGGCCGAACTCGGCGACGCCTTCGAAAGCGGGCCAGGGGTGGCCGGGAGTCAATGAGCGAACAGGAATCAGGGAGTTCAAACCAGGCGCGGGCGTTGTCGCCGGCGTGGAACAGAGTAGAGCGGGCGCGTCATCCCCAGCGGCCATATCCCATGGACTTTATCGAGCGGATCTTCACCGATTTCAGCGAGATTCACGGGGATCGTGCCTATGGCGACGATGCCGCCGTGGCGTGCGGCATGGCTCGGCTGGGAGACGACCAAGTGATGGTGATCGCCAACCGCAAGGGCGGAAGCACCAGGGAGCGCGTCCGCCGGAACTTCGGCATGCCGCATCCGGAGGGGTATCGCAAGGCGCTCAGGTGCATGCGGATCGCGGAAAAGTTTTCGCGGCCGGTAATCAGCCTGATCGATCTGCCGGGTGCGTATCCGGGGCTGGGCGCCGAGGAGCGCGGGCAGGCCGAAGCGATTGCCCGGAACCTGCTTGAGATGGCGCGCCTCAAAGTGCCGACAATTTCGGTGATCACGGGCGAAGGCGGATCGGGCGGCGCTCTGGCCCTGGCAGTGAGCGATCGGGTGTTGATTCTGGAAAACGCGCTCTACTTTGTGATCTCGCCTGAGGGTTGCGCGGCGATTATGTGGAACGACCCAGGCCGCAAGGATACGGCGGCCGAGGCCATGCGCATCTCCGCGCCTGAGGTTGCTGCGCTGGGCTGCGTTGACGAGATTGTGCAGGAGCCGCTGGAGGGCTTGCACTCCAACCATGAGACGGGGAGCGGCCTGCTGGGAAGCGCGCTGAAGAGACATCTGGCTGAGCTGAAAGCGTTGCCGGCGGACGAACTCGTGGCGCGGAGGCAGGATAAGTTTCGCAAGATAGCCCGGTGTTACACGGAAGGCTGAGGGATGAGCGAACCGTTTTCAGAAGGCCACACGCGGGCACCGAATGGCCTTGTGCAGGCGTCAGTCCATCCATCGGGACCGTCAAGCGGGCGCGTGCGGGCTTATTTCCAGTTCCTTGCGGCAGTGCTGTATTTCTTTCTGGCGCGGGCGTTGGCGCGCCATGGGGTGCAGGGGCTGGTGGGCGAGCAGTGGACTCCGCTGGTGGAGCAGGCGATGCTGGCCTTTCTTCTGGTGGTGGGCTACGCGGGACTGGGCTTCTGGCTCGACCGGCAAGAGAATCCGATTCGCAATCAGGGATTTCCCAAGCGCGCGGGCGTGGACGGTGAAGTCGGCGCGGGCCTGGCGTTTGGCTGGTCACTGGCGGTGATCTGCGTGCTGCCGATGGTGGTCATCGGCGGAATCGTAATCTATCTGACAATGCAGCCCTCGGCATGGGGGTGGCTGGCGGCCGACGCGGCCTACTTCGCAGTGCTGGCGCTGGTCGAGGAAGTTGCATTTCGCGGCTACGCTTTCCAGCGGTTTGAACATGCCGTGGGTGGGCTGGGAGCGGCCATCGGCTTCGCGGCATACTACGCGATCGTTCAGTCCCTGGTGCGAGGGTCGGACCGCGCGAGCATCGCGGTATCGATCGCGTTGGGGTTGCTGCTCTCCACGGCCTATCTGCGCACGCGGGCGCTGTGGCTGAGCTGGGGATTGAACTTTGGATGGAAAGCCAGCCGGGCACTGCTGTTTGGATTGGCGGTGAGCGGCGACAGCAGCCATTCGCCGGTTGTGCAGGGCGACCCGATGGGTCCGTTCTGGCTTACCGGCGGAGGCTATGGGCTCGACGCAAGCTGGCTGGCATTTGCTGTGTTGCTGTTGTCGATTCCGGTCCTGTTCCGCGTGACACGCGACCTGGACTACAAGTACAACGCGCCGGTGCTGGTGCCGGGCGGGATTCCGGTGGACCTGGATGCTGCGGCCAGGCGGCAGCACGAGGCTGCAATGGGGCCGGTCGAGCCGGCAGCGCCCGCGCTGGTGCAGATTGCGCCCGTGGCAGCGACGCCGACCGGGGTGCACGGTCAAGCCGCACAGATAGACGAGGCATCTTCGACCCAGAGTTCCGCTTCAGAATAGTTGAAGCGCAAGTGGTTCCTGGTGTCCTGAGCCCAAAATTCACTTCGTGATTCGGAGAGTCTCTTACCTCCTGAAGAGATTGTCATCCTGAGCGCGAAAGAGATTGTCATCCTGAGCGCGAAAGAGATTGTCATCCTGAGCGAACGGGGCCCCAAACGTACTTCAGTTTGGGGGTGGTGAGTCGAAGGATCTGCGGTTGCTCTTCGTCACTTGTGCAATGAGCTTTGGACTCACCACACTTAATGCGCGCCGCGGCCGGTCCTGAAAGGGCGCCGCAGCCCACATCTATTTGCAAATCGTGTGAGAAAAGGGCTATCTTTTGCTTCAATGCTGATCGAATGCATGGGAGGCTCCCCATGACCGTTTGCTCGACTTTTTGCCAGAAGCGCGCCGAAGAGTTTATTAAGCATTTTCACAGGGCGAAACTCCGCGAAGCCGGGCTGTGCGCTAGCCTCGGCAGAGGTGCGACGAGACTGGCCATGCTGTGCGGGCTGGGTTTTCTCGCAGCAATCAATGGGATCGCGGCGCGAGGCCAGGTGGTTACCATCGACTCCAAAACTGGCGCTGTGACCGAGGGCGATAAGACGATTGCTGCGCCGGTTGACCGGCGATTCCAGCAGATTACGCCGACCAAGGTCGATCTTCCCAAGGGCGAACTGGATGCAAAGGGCCGTCTGGAGCTGATTCGAACGCTGCAATCCGAGCAGGGATTTGCGATGCGGCCGTTTCCGAAAGGGCACAAGGGATTGACCCTGGAGGCAAACGGCAAGCTGGAGCCGGCCGGCGAAGCCTACCTGAACATGGTTACCAGCGAGGGGCTGAGCGCCAAGCCCGGCGACCGGCTGGTGCTGTCGGATATAAAGATCGATCACTCGCGCATTGAAATTCAGCTCAACGGAGGTCCGGACCTGAAACATCGAATCCTCCGCCACATCGAGATTGGTGGCGGGGTGACGATGACCCCGGTGGTGTCAGACAATGAGGCGGACCCGACCGGAGCGCGTCTGATCCTGGCGTTCAAGGGCGCCGTGCCCGACCTGACTGGAAAAGATGTGAAGGCGCTGCTGGCGCCGCTGATCTCGTTCGACGTGAAGACGCCGATCCAGGCCTATACCGATACGCTTCCGCAGAAGCTGAAGGACGCGATTCTCAACCACGAGGTGTGGGTGGGGATGAGCACGGACATGTTGCTCTATGCCAAGGGCCAGCCGGATGGGAAGTCGCGCGAGATGGAAGGGCAGATGCCGTTTGAGGAGTGGATCTACGGCAAGCCGCCGCAGACCGTGGAGTTCGTCCGGGTGAATGGGAATCGTGTGATCCGCGTCGAGGTTGCCAAGCTGGGCGAGAAGCCGGAGGTCTTCACCAAGGATGTAGTGGAAGGGCTGATGCGAACCGACGGCACGCCGCTGGATCCGGCCATGCAGCCGCACGTGGCGAAGAACGGCGATGTGCAGCGCGATCCGAATACGCAGGAGGTTGCGCCGCCGCCCAGCCTGAAAAAGCCAGGCGAGACGCTGCCGAACCAGGATCAGGACCCGGACAGCCACCGCGTTGGAGATATGAGGCCGGTTCGGTTCCCGGCCCCGAAGCCGGCTGCGCAACCGGGAGACAATCCGGATGGAGAACCATCGGCCGCTACTCCTGCAACGAGTGGGACTCCTACTCCCAGCGCATCGCAACAAAGCCCGGCAGCGAGTTCACCAGCCGATCCAGCGAAGCCGCCGGCAACACCGTCATCCGCCCCGTCATCGGCCCCAGCGAGTGGACCGCCAGCGCAGCAATTCGTCGAAAGCGCAGCCGTGGTGGGAACGCGCTAGCCTGGATTTCTAAGAGGGAGCCCAAAACCGTAGCGCCGGCGTCCTCGCCGGCTGCACTGAGGGCCTCCCGGCCCTCCGAGACCTCGCCAGACCTCGAATTCCTCCTCGGACGCCCGCGTGCCAGAAATGCGGGCTAGTGGTCTTCGTTTAAAGCTCACAAATCAAGGGCGACGTCATCCTGAGCTCAAAGGCGACGTCATCCTGAGCTCAAAGGCGATGTCATCCTGAGCTCAAGGGCGACGTCATCCTGAGCTCAAAGGCGATGTCATCCTGAGCTCAAGGGCGATGTCATCCTGAGCGAACGGGGCCCCAGGCGCACTTCAGCCTGGGGGTGGTGAGTCGAAGGATCTGCTGTTGCTCTTCGTCACTTATGCAATGAACTTTGGACTCACCAGGCTGGTAGCGGGAACACGCTAAGGTTTGTCTGCATAAGCGGGACCGCAGGACTCCGCAGGGGCTAAACAGGTCGCGGAAAAACTCGCTTCAGTCGAAGCCTTGCCTCCGCTTGAGTCGAAGCCTTGCATCCGCTTGAGTCGAAGCCTTGCCTCCGCTTGAGTCGAAGCCTTGCAACAGGGCACGACTTTAGTCGTGCCGATAAAGCCCAAAAAATGAGTGGGCTTTAGCCCCTGTGGGATGGGCTTTCCCTCGAACGACCTGGATCCTTCCCTTATTCCGCAACCTGTAAAGCTCCATCGATTTTTGGCAGCGCTTTCGGCGCGACTGAAGCCGTGCCCTGATACAAAGCGGGATTGCGGAGGCCTCCGGTTAGCGAGAGACTCGGTTTATTTCTTTCCGTCGAAGAGGGTCTGAACGTCGGCCTTGCGGTCCTTTTGCTACGCATCGCGTGCGTGTATCTGACCCAGCCCAACAAGCCCATTAGCCCCAAAAGGAAAATGGATTCGAAGGCGATCCAAAGGGCCCTCAGGATTGAGTGGGTTGGCATGGAGACACGTTAGCCCATTCCGTATGACGACCACGGGCAGCGGATTGCCACCCTGTTGTAAACTTGAGTCAGCGAGTGCTGCTCGCCTCCACCTGCAAACTCCTTGCAAATTGAGGCAGGCTTAAGAACCGCGCCGTTGAAGCCGTCCGCCGCGGCGGATGTGTGCAGAGACAACCCCAGAAGGAGAAACACCCGAATCATGGCAAAGATCGCAAAGACCGGTGACCGCAAAAAAGTGATGGACACGACGAAGTCGACTGACTGTCCCAAATGCAACAAGCCCACGCGCATCGTCAAGCGCGTAAAGGACCGCGAGCGCGGCGTTCCAGGCGGAGTTTACATCTCCTGCTCAGTGTGCGACTTCTACGAGAAGCTTTAGTTGGAAGTGAACGAGTGAAGAAGTGAATGAGTGAAAAAGTAAGTCATTGAAGTCTGGCCGACGGCCGGACTCATCGGACTCAAAAACGCTGCCTTCGGGCGGCGTTTTTGTTTGGGAGGAGAGATGCCTCGTTCACCTGTTCACTTTTTCACTCGCTCACTTTCACCCTCGTTCACTTTTTCTAGCGCCAGTTTGCGCATAATTAAATCCCCTCGGCGCACAATCTTGAAGTCAATGCCAAACCAGCCTTAAGTCCAAGGTCCCGAGTCTCCAGACCCGACACCCGATACCCGACACCCGACACCCGACACCCGATACCCGATACCCGATACCCGACACCCGACACCCGATACCCGACACCCTAACGGAGCCCGCCATGATCTATCCACTTACGCCCACCACCCTCAGAGAAACCGAACTCCAACGCCGTCCCTCTCTCCAGGAACCCACCATCCTCCACTGCCAGCGAGCCTATGAACACGTCTACCGCTGCGTCTTGAAGAAGAAAAAGAGCAAAGCGCTCGCCGGGCTTGAGGGAAGCGAAGCCTTCATCGAAGCAATGCCCCCGCTCATCGGCCTGGATAACGTCACCAATTTCATCGCCTGTGTCGCCTACGGCGTGGCAAATGGTGTCATTCTTGAGGACACAACCGGGCCCTTTCTTCTCCGCGCCGCCAAATGCGCCATGTCCGCCATCGCTCTCAAAGCTAAACTCGCCCCCCAAACCGCCCACCCTAAAGTCCCCCAACCCTCAGTCTCCCGGCCCAAAGCCGCCCACCCCAAAGCCGCCCAACCCAAAGTCGCCCAACCCAAAGCCGCCCAACCTAAAGCCGCCCAACCCAAAGTCGCCCAGCCCGCGGTCGACCAGCTCCCAGTCGACCAGCCCACAGCCGCCCAGCCCACTGAATCCTCTCCAGAACCCAGCGACAAACCCATCCAGAGTCCCTCCGAAAATCCTTCCGAAAAAACCGCCGGAAATCATAACCAACTGAAACCACAAGTCTTAGCAAAATCGCAATTTCACTCTTCACTGAAAACAAACAAGTTACATCCACCCAAAAAGTCGGAAAACCCGCATTTTTCGTCGGAAAACCCCCATCTCGAATCGCAATTCCCGCCCCTCCCGCCGCAAAACTCCCTCCCACCCTCAGAAATCATTCAACAATCCGCCCCCGAATGCCCATCATCTCCGACCTCCGATGTCGCTTGACTCGTTCACTGCCTTAACTTCACTCGTTCACTGCCTCACCCTCACTCGCTCACTGCCTCACCGAGAATCACCACAGTTATAGCGGCGGATCCGGATTCGGGTTAAACTTCTGAAAGCGAGCTGGGGAGCTCCAAACAATCTGTGTCGAGATCCGCTTTCCTTCCCCAAGGATGAGTGCGCGATGAAGTGCCACTTTTGTGATTCATCGAATTTTCACAGGTCCCGCTGGCAGGCGCATGACGTCTTGGCGTTGCCGTTTCTACTGTTGCCAATGCGGTGCTACGACTGCATGAGGCGCCAGTATCGAAATCTTTTTGTTGTATTGCGTGCACGTTCGGCGGAACGCCGCCGCCGCCGCGAAGAGGGCCTGGAAGTTGACACCGCCTGAGCGGGGGCTGGTGTGGCAATGGGGTATCGGGTATAGGTGGACGCATGATCGAAAACGCGCGCGTGCAGGTTGCGCAGCGGCGCTGTGTGCTTTGGGGAGATTTGCATCTGGTTGCTTCACTAAAATGACTGGATGAACCTGAATTCCGCGGGCGAGGCAATTCGTATCGATTTGGACAAATGGGAGCGCCGGGAGCTCTTTGCTTTCTTTGATCGATTCAGTGAACCGTTTCATGGCGTGTGTCTGCGCGTCGATTGCACGGGGAGTTTTCGATACGCAAAGGAGCATCAGCTTTCGGTTTTTCTGACCCTGCTGCACCGTTCTCTCGTTGCCGCAAATCAGATTGAGAATTTCAAGCTGAGAAGCGCGGACGGAGAGGTGTGGCAATATCCCATAATTCATGGGGGAAGCGCGGTGGGGCGACCGAATGGGACGATTGGCTTTGCCTACCACGCGTTCCGTCCTGAGTTGATGGAGTTTGTTCGCGACGCTTCTCTCGACATTCAGCGCGTGAAGGCAAGCGACGGGCTGACACGGTACAGCGGCCAGGATCTCATTCGGTATTCAACGCTTCCATGGCTCGATTTCACATCGCTTAGCCACGCGCGCGATCTCTCGACGAAAGGTTCGGTACCCCTTATAACATTCGGAAAAATCACGGACGCGAGTGGCCGATGCACAATGCCGGTGTCGATCCACGTGCATCATGGGCTGGTAGACGGGGAACATGTGGCGCGGTTCGTTGAGCTTTTTGAACAGAAGCTGGCTGCGCCCGAGGCCGAGTGAATCGAATCGCGGGCTCGCGCAGCCGGGACGCCGGATGATCACTTCGTTACCGTATCAAGGCTGACCGCCGGTGGGCAGGGTGTTGGGGCCTGTCTGGTCCACCCCTGTGCTAAACACGATCTGGGCCTCTGGATCGATCAGCAGGAAGGCCGGGTCTATGTCGATGGAGATGTTGGCGAGCGCCCATGTGAATTGGGGGCCGCATTGACCTGGGTAACCACATTCATCGATGCCAAATGCGACATTCACTGCCGACGTAGAGACAGAGATCGGAGTGTTCGTGGGGACAGTGAAGATCTGATTTTCCCATGAAGCTGACGAATTGCACGATGGGTCGACGGCAGCGCAGTTATTTGAAGATAACCCGTTGGTTGTGTTGAAGCTTACGACAGCGGAAACTCCGCCTGTGTTTGGAGCGGCAATGCTTGTGGTTGCATTCACAACCACCGTCGCGGTGCTTGCGGTTTGAGATGAAATCAAGAAGTTGTATTGCTGTGTTGCCCCCGCGGACATGGAACTGGAATTGACGAGCGAAGAGCCGGCCGCCCCGTATGCATAAGAGTACGGCCCGGACGATCCGGTGATCGATGTAGTGGCTATCGAGACATCGCCCGCGGCATCGGAGACAGAATAAGTTCCGATCGGATTGTACTCGTTGTTGACTGATCCAGAGATCGTGGGAGTGCACGGAGCGCCAGGAGTCTCAGGATTGTAGTTGAGGAGATAGCAGGTTTCAGCATACGTCTGTCCGATGGGGGGTCCTAGATTCGGGGCGGGTGAAACGGTAAAGGATATTGACTGAGAGACGTCACCCAAAGTAGCAGTAATCGACAATGAGCCCGCTACGATTCCAGTTACGAGGCCTGTGCCCGAAACGGTGGCGGTGGAAGTTGCGCCTGAGGACCAGATTACCGAGGAAGTAATGTTTTGCGTTGTTCCATCGGAATAAGTGCCTGTTGCGGTAAGTTGCGACGATTGGTCAACGGGCGCGGTTGGATTGGCGGGCGTTATCGCGATGGATTGAAGCGTCGCCGGCGTAACCGTAAGCGTTGTGCTTCCTGAGATGGCTCCCAAGGTGGCCGATATGCTCGAGGAGCCCTCTGCGATGCCGGTCGCCACGCCGCTGGCGAGGATTGATGCGAAGGACGTCGTCCCCGATTCCCAGTTCACCGAGGTCGTGATGTTACGCGTTGACTTATCTGAGTAAGTACCGGTAGCAGTGAAGGCGATTGTGAGGCCGACAGGAATAGAGGGTTCGGCTGGGGTAACCGCGATGGATACCAGAGTTGCCGGAGTTACAGTCGCTGTGGTGTTTCCTGAGATGCTGCCCACGGTGGCGGTGATTACCGAGGTGCCCTGGCTAACTGTGGTGGCAAGGCCGGAGGGAGCAATGGTGGCCACCGAGCCTGTTCCCGAGGACCAGGCGGACGTGGAGGTTATGTTTTGGACGGTGCCATCGGAGTAGGAACCAGTGGCCGTGAATTGAATCTTGAGGCCTGCTGGAACAGATGGTGTGAATGGAGTGACGGAGATTGATTGAAGAGTTGCCGGCGTGACGGTAAGTGTTGCGCTTCCTGAGGTGCTTCCCGAGGTTGCCGTAATTGTTGTCGATCCCACGGCGAGGCTGGTTGCAACCCCCGCGGCACTGATCGTGGCAACCGAAGTTGTTTTTGAGGTCCAGGTTACCAGGGCGGAGATATTCTGCGATGTGCCGTTGGAATATGTGCCTGTGGCAGTGAATGAGCTGCTTAAGCCAACGGGAACGGACACAGCAGCCGGAGTGACTGCGATGGAGAGAAGTGTGGCGGCTGGAGCAGAGATTGTGGCCTTGACCGTTGCCGCTCCGGTAAGGCCGCTGGTATCGGTGACGGTGAGCGAGACGGTATAAGTTCCCGCTGTCGTATAGGTATGGCTCGGAGCCACTCCGGTTCCCGTGGTGTTGTCGCCGAAGTTCCACGCGTAAGTGAGCGCCTGGCTCTGCGGATCGGTTGAACCGCTTCCGGTGAGGCTGAGCGCAACGCCCGCCGTTCCCGAATAGGGGCCGCCGGCATTTGCCACTGGAGGTTGTGCTGCGGGAGGCGGGACAGACGTAGTGGTTCCACTTCCGCATCCGGTGAAGGGAACAAGAATGCAGACGGCAAGAGCAAGTGCAAGGCGCATGAGATCTCCGCAGACGGCTTTAGAGCAAGAGGCTCTCTGCATCCCATGCCTTCTGATATTCAGTTTTGGATTTCGTGAATCGGGTTCGAGGCTATACCGCCGGTTGAGGAATGCGCAATCTAAATCGGGCCAGGTCCCGAGCTTCTGGTAACACCCCTGCCTGCACCGGAAGGTGAATTGGGGGGCCTTCTTCAGGGGCTTACACTTGTCGGAGGCAGGGTACAACTACGGCGAAGACAGCCCGAATGGCCCTCTGGGATGGAAAGCATGAGCGAAAGTGACGGGGCGCGAAGCCTCCGCAGCGACATTCTGTTTGGGTTTGGCCTGGTGCTGGCTGCGTGGGTGGCGTGGCTGGTGCGCGATGTGCTCTTCCTGCTCTATGTGAGCGCCCTGTTCGCGGTGGTGCTGACTCCGCTGGTGCAGGCGGTTTCGGCGGTGAAGATCGGGCGCTGGCGGCCGTTCAAGGGAATTGGCGTGCTGGTGCTGCTGGTGGCTGCGGCGGGCGGGTTGGTGCTGTTTGGATTTTTGGCGCTGCCCCCGGTGATCAACGACTTGCACTCTTTTGGTCAGGAGTTGCCCACGCGTTTGCCGGCGCTGCTGGCGCAGGTGAAGAATCTGGGCATCCTGCAGGGTCCGCAGGCGGCGGCCATCGTGGCCAAGGCGCAGGATATGGTGAGCAACGCAGCCACCTATCTGCTGTATTCGATGAAGGACTGGGCGGGTAAGCTCTTCGATGTGGTGATGGGCATTGTGCTCACGATCTATTTCATCCTGGAAGGCGATCAGGCATACAAGTGGTTTCTGGAATTCATTCCGCCGGGGCAGAGGGCGCGGCTCGACGGCACGCTCCGCCGGGCAGAGACGCGTATGGGCAGATGGCTGGTGGGACAAGGAAGCCTGATGCTGATTCTGGGCGTGGTGAGCACGATTGTGTATGTGTCGTTCAACGTGCGCTATGCGTATGCGCTGGGTTTTTTGACGGGGTTGCTGAATATTATTCCGGTGGTGGGCGCGGCGGTGTGCGTTGGACTGGCGCTGCTGGTGGCGGCGATTGACTCGTGGGGCAGAGTGATCGCGGTGGCGGTGTTTTACCTGATTTATTTGAACGTGGAGAACTCGTTTTTGACGCCGCGGATTATGAAGTCGAGCGTGAACCTGCCTGGATGGGCGATCCTCGTTGCGTTGCTGATCGGGTCGGCGCTGGAGGGGGTTCTCGGTGCGATGGTGAGTGTGCCGACAGCGGTGCTGGTGGCAGTTCTGCTTGATGAGTATGTGGTATATCGGGAAGAGCCGGCTGGGGCAGGGACTAGGCAATAGGGACTAGCCCGGTTTTCTTGCAGGGAGCCCAAAACTGTAGCGCCGGCGTCCTCGCCGGCTGTCCTAAGGGCCTCCCGGCCCTCAGGGACCTCGCCGGACCATGAATTCCTAATAGTAGAGCCGCGTGTGAGAAATTCGGGCTAACCCCTATTGCCTATTGCCCAGTTCCTATTCCCTGGAGCCGGCCTCATTAAATGATCCTGAGTCAGGGCACGACTTTAGTCGTGCCGCAAAAGACCTAAAATCCTCCGGGCTTCAGCCCCTGCGGGACGTATCCTGGGGCCGCGATCATTTATGAGACAGCTTCTAGTCCCTATCGACTTGGGCGCGGTTAGAGTGCTTCGGCCATCTCGTCGAGTATTTGCGAAGCGGCGCGGGCCGGATCGGATGCCTGGTTGATGGGCCGGCCGACGACGAGGTTGCTTGCGCCGAGACGAAGGGTTTCAGCGGGGGTGCCGACGCGTCTTTGATCGCCGAGATCGGAATCGGCGGGGCGAACTCCGGGGACGACGAGGACCGCCTGAGGTCCGGCAAAGGCGCGAATCCCTTCGACTTCATGCGCGGAGCAAACAAACCCGTTGACGCCTGCGTCGAGGCTCATGCGGGCAAGAAAGATGGCCTGATCGCTCGGAGGGGCAGGGAAGCCGATGGCCCGGGCCTGGGCCAGGTCGATGCTGGTGAGCATGGTGACGGCGAGGAGTTGAGGCGGGTTTGGGATTTCAGCAAGCGCGGCGCGGGCAGCGGTGAGCATGGCGGGACCGCCGGCGGCGTGGACGTTGAGCATGCGGACGCCAAGGCGGGCAGCGGAGCGGACTGCGCCGGCAACGGTGTTGGGGATGTCGTGAAATTTGAGGTCGAGGAAGACAGAGTGGCCGCGCTTGAGGATGGGTTCGAGAACTGCGGGGCCGGCTGCGGTGAAAAGCTCGAGGCCGACTTTGAACCAGAGGCAAGTGCCATCGAGTCTGGCCACCAGCTCCGCGGCCGCGGCGGCATCGGGAACGTCGAGGGCCACGATCAGCTTTTCGCGGGCAAGTTCGAGCCGGCTTGGCCCGAGTTTGGTCGCGGGGGTCGGTTCGGCGGTGGCGAAGGTCGGATTCATGCGCTCCGGAATGGGCATGGCTTTATGTTAAAGCAGAACACATTCCGGAGGCATGAGAGAGAACCAGCCTTAAAAAGAGACAGCTTCCAGGTAAATCAGACTTCGGCGGCGATCCCGGTCAGGCGGCCGTAGCGCCGGCGTCCCCGCGGGCTGTCGTGCGGGCGTCCCAGGCACTTCTCCGCAACCGAACGGCATTGCGGTCAGCTCATTGGTCACGAGCCCAATCATTCGCCCGTGTGAGAAATGCTGCATCAAGCTTCGGCGGCGATCTTCGGATCGTTGGCGGAGCCTAGCTTCTCCTGATCCTGCTGAGGGAGGAAGCGGCAGAGATATTCGATGGGATCGTCGGAACCAGCCATCTGGCGCAGGTGGTACTTCCACACGTCAGGCTTGATGGTGCGGCGTGTGAAGGGCTTGCGGGTGACCTGGATAACTTCTCCATAGGAGTTCACGCGTGGGTAGGTGACGGAGGGGACCATGAAGCTCATGTGCGCCCCGGTTCGCCAGAAGCAGCGCGCGAAGTCGTGCGAGAAGATGAGGGTGTAATGGCGGCCTTCGGATGCAAGTAGGGTAAGCGCCTGTTCGGCGCCATCCCAGCCGGGACGCACATGAGACTGAAACCAGCGGCGAAACTCGAATCCGTTAAACTGAGCCTGATTGAGAAGCAAACGCAGAAGTTCTTTCCGATTCATTTCAGCAGTCCTCTTGGGGTTGAAAAGAGTTCAGGAAAAATGCGCACGTCAAACAGAGACGGCCGGGGTTTGGATCAATTGGGGGAGACGTTCAATGTGTGTAACGTGAAAGAGCGGGGGGTTTCCTTTTTGGGGGGACGAAAAAGATCGATTGGGGTGGAAATATCGCATCTTACCCAGAGTTCGTTCGATCCCACCCTTGCGCGATGAATCTGTGTTCAGTTCCATGACATCCTTTACACATTGTTCCGGGACATCCTTTACACTTCCGCGAGAGCGCAA
>Ga0302324_100010647_pt1 | contig 19001 bp, 18 predicted proteins | sample Palsa_T0_1_FD_201949 | JGI IMG/M metagenome (GOLD analysis project Ga0302324, IMG submission 201949) | Peat permafrost microbial communities from Stordalen Mire near Abisko, Sweden - Palsa_T0_1 | ecosystem: Environmental > Terrestrial > Soil > Palsa > Peat permafrost | place: Sweden: Abisko...
ATCACGCAGCTGGCGGAGAGCGGGGCGTCGGACTCCACCATTATGGCGATCGCAGGTCACGTCAGCCGCCGGATGCTGGAAAGGTACTCTCACGTCCGCATGGAAGCGAAGCGGACAGCGATGGAAACCCTTGCCACAAGCACCAGATTGGCGGGTTATGACACAAACCATGACACAAACGCGGCTCCTGCCACGTTGCGCCCTGCTTAGATTGTTGATTTGATTGGTGGACCTGATCGGGATCGAACCGATGACCTCTTCCATGCCATGGAAGCGCGCTCCCAGCTGCGCCACAGGCCCACAGTGACCAACCTTTCTATTGTCGTTGACCCGGAGCGGTTCGTCAATTGACACTCTCTTCCAATCTCTTCCACTACAAGATGAGCCTGTAGGCTGAGGTCGACGTCGATCTTCAGAAGCCATCCGGAGCGCCACGACCTCCTAATTCGGGCGCATCCCAACTGGGAGAGAGTTCAATAGAATGGAGGAAGCAGTTTATCCCGCAATGGATCGGGCCGTCGATCGAGCAGCCATGCTTCCTTTTCCGCAATGCAGTCCAGTGATCTCTCGTCCTCGTCGCAGCTCGCCAGAATACATTGTCGTCCGCGCCGCTTCAGGCAAGTCAGGGCTGAGTCTTCGGTTTCTTGTCTTCGCCGCGCTACTTACAGCCGGATCTTCCTGGCTGCCGGGGCAAACCGCGCCGCAACTGGCGCTGAGTGCAGTGGCGCCCTCTGAAGCGGTTCGCCCGACTCTGAACCGCATCAGCGAAGTGTTAGCCGGCTTGAATGTTGGCCGCTGGAAAGCGCCGAGCGAAGTTCGCAGCGTGACCCAGCGCGACGTCGACTCTATTCAGCGGGACATTGCCTCGACGCTCCCGCCATTGCTAGATCAGGCGAATGCGACGCCGGCGTCCGTCGCCTCCTATTTTGCCGTGTACCGCAACATCGATGCTCTTTATGACGTTCTGCTGCGAGTTTCCGAGACGGCGACGCTGGCTGGTTCCCAGAGCGATGCCGACACTCTGCAGGGTGCGCTGTCGAGCCTGGAAAGCTCGCGGCGTAATCTTGGCGATGCAATTCTGTTGGCCGCCAACAACCAGCAACAGGAACTCATTGGCCTTCGCGCCGCCGCCGCCGCCCAGGCAGCGGCAGCTGCAGCCGAGGCGGCTAAACCCGTCGCGCCCACAAAGACGGTCGTCGTGGACGGGCCCGAGTCCTCCGCCAAGTCATCCTCAACTGCCAAGAAAAAGAAGAAGCCAGCTCCAGCGACGACCACCGTTCCTGCCCCCAACACTCCCGCGACCACGCCTCAGTAACTTGAAATCTCACCTGTAGCCACAGCGGGGGAACCAAACACCTGGTTTCCGGTGTCTAAAGAAGCAGAGTGAGCGAGACACTCGGCCGCCGGCGGCAAACACTCTTTTATCGAACGCAGGTCGGCAATTTGACCGGCGACAGCGACGTCGAAGTCCTGTTACTGTAAGGGGAGTTTCTTCATGCAAGCGGGAATCGCCGTGGGAAACCTAGCCGGAATCGCCGTCATCCAGCCCGACGAGGCTGGCATAATCGCCGAGCTGAAAGCTGGCTCGGAGGAGGCCTTTGCCTGGCTGATTGCCACCTACCACCAGCCGCTGTATAGCCTGGTTGCGCGAACCATTCCTGATCCTGCCGATGCCGCCGATCTCACCCAGGAGATCTTTATCAAAATCTACCGCGGCGTGAAGAGTTTCCAGGGCAACGCGAGTTTGCGGACCTGGATCTACCGCATCGCTCTGCATGAGGCGCTGAATCAACGTCGCTGGTGGACACGCCATAAACGCCAGGAAGTCACGATCGAGGCGGATTCGGGACATTCGAGCGAAGGACAACCGCTCAGCATTAAGGAAACGCTGATCGACGGCCATCAATCCCCATTCGACTTTGCCGCCCAGGAGGAGATTCGCGACCGCGTGGAAGCCCAGTTGCGGCTGGTGGCGGAACCATTTCGCACCGTCCTGGTTCTGAGGGATATCGAAGGGTTTACCTATGAGGAGATTGCGGAGATTCTCGCGACCAACCTTGGTACGGTGAAATCCAGGCTGATGCGCGGGCGGACTCAGCTCAAGGAGCTTTTGACGCCCTTTGCCGAAGCGCGGTCGAAACCGCCCGCACGGTCCACCGTGCTTGCTTCCGAGGGACTTGCCGGATTCGATTCGCTCGCTGTTGAGGAGGCGCAATGACCATTCTCGTCGCAACTTGTGAGGGAATCCGAGCCCAATTCTCGAGCTACCTTGATGGTGCGGTCTCCGGAATGACCATGCAGAAGATCGTCGCTCACCTGCGGAGCTGCAATGAATGTTTCGACGAGTTTGAAAGCATGCGGTTTACGCAAGAGGCGCTGTCTTCGCTGGCCCCCGTGAAAGCCCCCGCCGACCTGTCGCTGCGCCTGCGCGTCGCTATTTCAAAGGAGCGCGGTCGCACCCCCAGGAATTGGATGGCGGGGTTCAGGATTCGCTGGGAAAACACGCTGGCGCCTTTGCTGCTGCAGGCGTCGGCCGGATTTGCCAGCACCATTCTTTTGCTCGGGACGGTCGCCCTGCTGATCGGAATGTTCGCCACGCCGGAGCCGCTCGCGGCGCGGGATCAGCCCATCGGCATGGCCTCCAATCCGCGCTTTCTTTACTCTTCTGTAGAGTCTGAAACGGTGCCGATCGGCGGTCGGGACAATCCCGTCATCGTGGAAGTCTACATCGACGGCCTTGGACGGGTATATGACTACCGCATTGTGTCCGGGCCGAATGATCCCGGCACTCGTTCGCAGCTGGAGAACGTGCTGCTGTTCAGCGTCTTTGAGCCGGCGCGCTCTTTTGGGCAACCGGTCCGCGGCTTGGCGGTCCTCTCGTTTACCGGCGTCTCCGTCCGCGCTTGATTTCTCAGCGCGGCCGATTCCCCGATGACTCTGCTGATTTTCGCTGCTTCGCGGGTTAGGCATCTGCACGGAAATGCCGGCGCCGCCCGTGTTCCTCTCAGTCAGGAGGAGTGGAATTGGCCAGTGTCTCCCCATCCAGATACTTGATGAGCAGAACGTCGTTCCCCTGTTCGCTGTAAATCAGGTCATCCACGAGTTTTCGCACCAGAAGGACCCCGAAGCCGCCAGGCCGAATACCCATGGCGTCGCGGACTTCGAGGTGCCGGACCGGCTCGTCCGGAGGATTGGAGATTGCGGCGTGGGTGAGTTCTTCCAGTGAGAAACCGTCGCCCGGATCGCGGACCCGGTAGAGGATCATTCGCGTTCCGCGCACATACGATACCTCCACGAGCCGTTCGCGGTTGAACTGTCCACCATACTCCATGGCGTTCATCACAATTTCTTTCAGTGCGAATCCCATCGATTCCCGGTCTTTGCCACTGAGGTCGGAGACCTCGTTCATGAACTGGATGGTGCGGTCGGCGGTGGCCAATTCGCAGCGCGCGATGATCCGCAACCACGCCGAAGTGCCGGAGTTTATCCGGATGCTGTCTTGCCACTCGTCGCCGCTATCGGCGTGGCGCAGGATTTCGTCGAAGGCGGTTTCAAAATAGGGTTTGGAGAAATAGCTGAACGCGCCCAGGCGCATTGCCGCGATCACATCTTCGCGGGTACTCTCCCGAGGTTGGAGAATGACCTTCGTGCCTGGCTGTAGCAATTGAATATCGCGGAAAATCTGGACGGCTTCTTTGCCGGAGATCTCCCCGCCGGTCAGAACGAGATCGACCCTGCGGTTCGCAAACAGTTCAGCCAGAGCCTCCCGGTTGACAACCCGCTCGATCCGCCAATCGTCAAGGACGCGCGCTACCCGATCGGCAATTTCGTCATCGCAGCAACAGACAACGGCTTGTTTTTGCCGAATCTGATTTTCGAGGCTCATGGATGGCCATCAAATTGGAGCAGCAACCGTTGTCGTGCTCGATTCGCCGTCACGGCGCCCTTCCTGCTCGATTGCCGAAAGAGACTCTTATTTCCGGATGAGCCACATGACCCAGCCGGCTCCAACCACCGCCACGACGAACATGGCAAAGCAGTACAGCCCATATTTGATCATGGCCTGGGTGGTCGATCGCTGGGTTATGCCGAAGACCACCGAGGCAAAGGCGGCGAAAAGAAGTACAGCGGCAAAGTGGGAAGGGGCGAAGGTCATGACTTCCTCCCTAGGCCGATGTTATGGGCGTCGATGGCAGCGATGAAATTCAAAAGCCCTGCCACGACCGCGAACTTGGTGCCATAATCGGCGGTCGCAATCTGTACTGCTCCGCGCCCATAGTCAAGCGATTTGGCGACGATGTAGAGCAGTCCCGACCCCAGGTCGCCGACAAAGCCGAGAATGTTCAGGATTTCCCCGGCATTGGGGGCATAAAGTTTTCCCTGCATGGCCACGCCAAGCACAAACATCGAGGTGATCGAGAGGAAGAGTAAGAGGCCGCGAAATGGGCGTTTGACCAGGAAATGCCCCGCTCCCGGGAGCAGCCAGCCGACAATCAGTGCACCATAGGCCAGCGTCGATGAGCGAGCGGCGGGGTTTTCGCCCGGGGTGACGCTGCTCTTCGCGGTGACCTGAACATTAGAAGCCATTCTTCCTGAATATACAGGAAATTGGACAGCTTCTTCTCGGGCGTCGCCGGCCGGAAGTCGCAGGTTAGGAAACCGCGCGTCGTCCAGCGATTGCGTCAACCCATTTAGAATGATCACATGGAATTCCCCGCAACCCGGCTCCGGCGGCTGCGCCGCACTGAAGCTCTCCGTTCCATGGTGCGCGAAACCCGCCTCGAACCTGGCACCCTGATTTTCCCGCTCTTTCTCTGCCCCGGCGAAGGCCTCCGTCGCGAGATCAGCTCCATGCCCGGAGTCTTCCATCTATCGATCGACGAAGCCGTGAAGGAAGCAGAATCGGCCGCCGCCTTGGGAATCGGCGGCTTGCTGCTGTTCGGCTTGCCTGCAGAGAAAGACGAGCAGGCCGGCGGAGCGTGGGCCGACGACGGCATTGTCCAGCAGGGGATCCGCGCACTCAAACGGCAGCCTACGTTAGACAATCTGGTGGTAATCGCCGACGTCTGCCTATGCGAATACACCTCCCACGGCCACTGCGGCATCGTGAAGAAGGATGGAGACGCCTACGAGATTGAGAACGACTCCAGCCTCGATCTCATCGCCAAAACCGCTCGCTCGTTAGCTGCGGCCGGGGCCGATATCGTCGCCCCATCCGACATGATGGACGGCCGCGTCGCCGCCATTCGCAACGAACTCGACGACGCCGGACTTCAGCAGACACCGATCCTCTCTTACGCCTCGAAATTCGCATCCGCCTTTTATGGGCCATTTCGCGAAGCCGCCGACTCTGCCCCCCAGTTTGGCGATCGCCGCAGCTACCAGATGGACGGCGCCAACCTCCGCGAAGCCATGCGCGAGATCGCGCAGGACGTTGTCGAGGGAGCCGACATGATTCTGATGAAGCCGGCCATGCCCTATCTCGACGTCATTCACGCGGCGCGCGAACGATTCGACGTTCCCATCGGCGCTTATCAAGTGTCAGGGGAGTATTCGATGCTCCAGGCCGCCTTCGCTCGAGGCTGGCTCGAACCGCAGCGCGCCATGCTGGAGTCGCTCTTGTCGATCCGGCGCGCCGGCGCAGGGTTTATCGCGACCTATTTTGCCAAAGACGCAGCGAAGGCGCTAGGTTAAGAGTCCTTGATCAAGAGCCTTGATCCATCCGGTAAACTACACTGTCCGGCTCAAGCGGAGCAGAATCTCGGAATCGGCCCGCTCATCTAACTATCAGCAATCCAGAACGGAGCAAACTTGGCAGAGACAGGCAAAGACACCCTTTTCGACGTAGCAATCATCGGCGGCGGCCCCGCCGGGTACACGGCCGCCATCCGCGCCGGCCAATACGGCCTGAAAACGGCACTGATTGAGAAAGACGACAAGCTTGGAGGCACCTGTCTGCATGTGGGCTGCATTCCCACCAAGTCGCTGCTCTTCGATGCCGAGATCTACGATCATTTCAAGCACGCTAAGGAATACGGCATCGACGTCTCGGGCGACGTCAAGGTCAATTGGCCGACCGTGCTGCAGCGCAAGAACGACATTGTCACCAAGCACGTCAAGGGGCTCAACTTCCTTATGCGGAAGAACAAGGTGACCGTGCTCACCGGTTGGGGAACGCTGACCGGTTCGGCTCAAGCCGGTATCCATACCGTCGACGTCGAGAGCGGCGGCAAGCATCAATCCATCCAGACGAAGACCATCCTGCTCGCGACCGGATCCAGCGCCAAGCTCCTGCCCGGTCTCACCGCCGACGACCGCATCCTGACCAACATCGAGATGCTGGCGATTCCTGAGGTCCCTAAATCGATGGTGGTCATCGGAGCGGGCGCAGTAGGCGTCGAATTCGGCTCCATCTTCTCAAGCTTCGGCAGCGAGATCAGCATTGTCGAGTTCCTGCCCCGGGTGGTGCCCGTCGAAGACGAAGAGATCAGCAAGGAGCTGGCCCGTGTCTTCCGCAAGCGCGGTATCGATTGCTCCACCGGCGCCAAGGTCGAGACCGTCGAAAAGACCGAGACCGGAGTCAAGGTCACCTATACCGCCTCCGATGGCAAGCAAGTCGTCAAAGAGGCGGAGAAGGTGCTCATTGCCGTCGGCCGCGGCCCGCGTACGGAGGGCATTGGTATCGAGAAAACCAGAATCAAGACCGACCGCGGATTTATTTCCGTCGACCCGTGGCAGCAGACCGTGGAGCCCGGCATCTACGCCATCGGTGACATCGTCGCCGGCCTGCCTCAACTCGCCCACGTCGGAGCCATGGCCGGCATGGTCGCCGTTGCCAGGATCGCTGGAAAATACGCGCGCCCGATCCAGCGCAACCACATTCCGGGTTGTACCTACACCGAGCCGCAGATCGGCAGCGTCGGTCTGACCGAGGCGCAGGCCAAAGAGAAAGGCCACGAGGTCAAGGTCGGCAAGTTCCCCTTCACCGCCAACTCCAAGGCGTCGATTGTCGGTTCGCACGAAGGCTTCATCAAAGTGGTCGCCGATCATAAGTATGGCGAGATTCTCGGAGTGCACATCATTGGGCCGCAGGCGACCGAGCTGATCTCCGAAGCGGTCGTTGCGATGGAGATGGAAGCTACCGTCGAAGACCTGATGTTTACGATCCACGCCCATCCCACCTTGTCGGAAGGAATGCTGGATGCCTATGGGAGTGTGGAGGGGATGGCGATCAACGCGTAGCCTGTTTCGCAGCGAGCGTGCAAGACGGCATGGTCCTCAACCTCCTCCAACTCGGGCGCCTCGACTACACCGAAGCCCTCACCCTCCAGCGGCAGCTCGTCGAACTCCGCCATCAGCAGCGGATCGGCAATGCGCTTCTGCTGCTCGAGCATCCGCCCGTCCTCACCCTGGGACGTAACTCCAGCCGGGAAAATGTTCTTGCCAGCGATGAACTCCTCGTCCGCCGCGGAGTCGAAATCCACGAGAGCAACCGCGGCGGAGACGTCACCTATCACGGCCCCGGCCAGCTGGTCGGCTACCCGATCATCGATCTGCGCAGCTTCCACCCGCGTCTCGGCGCGGTCGACTACGTCCGCATGCTCGAGGAAGTGCTCATCCGCGCCTGCGCCAGCTACGGCATCGTTACCCGGCGAGTTGCTAGGCGTACCGGAGTCTGGACCGTCGCCAGCGGCTCCATTGCCGAGAAGAAAATTGCCGCCATCGGAGTCCACATCTCTCGCGGCATCACCTCTCACGGATTCGCCCTCAACCTCACTACCGATCTCCGCGACTTCGACCTGATCGTGCCTTGCGGTATCTCCGACCGCTCCGTCACCAGCCTCGAAAGCGAAATCGACACCCGGGCCCACCCCATTCCCGCCCTGGAGCAGGCGGGAAATACCGTCGCCCGTCACTTCGGCGCGGCCTTCGGACATCAGGTGCTCTGGCGGGAATCGCTGGCTGACTTGCTTGCCGATGCCGGCAGGGCTCCAGTCGAAAACCCGCAAACCGTGCCCGAGAGGACACTCCGCTCAGCATCCCGAAAGAGCTGAAGCGCCTCAGAGGGCCAAAGGAATCAGTTCTCGCGTAGACTGAAAGGTTGCCGAATCGAGCAGGCCTTCCGCCTGAAGGGTTCATTGCCACAGGCTGGCCGGCTAGATCTGTGGGTGGTGCCGGATTGAAAAACTGGGAAGGAAAACAATGCCGACTGACGTAATCATGCCCCAGATGGGCGAGTCGATCTTTGAAGGAACCATCACCAAATGGCTGAAAAAGCCCGGCGACCAGGTCCAGCGTGACGAGCCGCTTTTTGAGATTTCCACCGACAAGGTCGATGCCGAGATTCCGTCGCCCGCCGCCGGAACCCTGACTGAGATTAAGGTCGCCGAGGGCGCCACCGTCCAGATCAACACCGTGGTCGCCGTGCTCTCTGAAGACGGAGCCGCCGTCGCGACCCCCGCGCCAACCGCCGCTCCCGCACCTTCCACCCCGGTTCCGCAGGCCGACGGTGCCTCCGCACCGACACCGGCTTTCTCTGCCCCTGCCGCCGTCGGGCCGGGGACCGACGTGGTTATGCCGCAGATGGGCGAATCCATCTTTGAGGGAACCATTACCAAGTGGCTCAAGAAGGTCGGCGACACCGTCGCCCGAGATGAGCCGCTGTTTGAGATTTCGACCGATAAGGTCGACGCCGAGATTCCCTCTCCTACCGCCGGGACGCTTACCGAAATTAAGGTCGGCGAAGGCGCCACCGTTCAGATCAACACTGTCGTTGCCATCATCGGTGGATCAGCAACCGCTGCTCCCGCGCCGGCGGCCCCGGCTCCCACCCCGAAACCAGAAGCCCCGCAGCCCGTCCCCTCCGCCTCGCCGGTGGCACCCGAAGTGGAAGAGGTCAGCGCCGAAGGCGTCCGCTCCTCGCCGCTAGTTCGCAAGATCGCTAAAGAGAACAACCTCGATCTCAGCAAGGTGAAAGGCACCGGCTCGGGTGGACGCATCACCAAGGAAGACGCCCTCGCAGCCATCGCCAACCGTGGCATCGTCGCTTCCGCTCCAGCCCCCGCTCCGGCCCCAACGCCAGCCCCTGCAGCCGCTGCTGCGAAACTTCCTGCGCCCGCTCCTGCGCCCTCCATCGTTCCCGGCGAACTTGTTCCCCTCAGCCGCATGCGTTCAATCATCGCCCAGCGCATGGTCGACTCCAAGCACACCAGCCCTCACGTTCACACCTGCTTCAAGATCGACCTCACCAAGATCGTTCGTCTCCGCGAAAAAGAGAAGTCGAAATACGAGCAGCGTAACGGCGTCAAGCTCACCTATATGCCGTTCATCACCCGCGCGGTCATCAACACGCTGCGCAAGATGCCCATCGTCAACGCCAGCATGGAAGGCGATGGCATTCGCTATCACCGGAACATCAACATCGGCATCGCCGTGGCGCTCGACTGGGGACTTATCGTTCCGGTGATCAAGCAGGCTGAGGACAAGAGCTTCCTCGGCATTGCCCGGGCCATCGTCGATCTCGCCGAACGCGCCCGCGGCAAGAAACTCAAGACCGACGAAGTCAGCGGCGGAACCTTCACCATCACCAATCCCGGCATCTTCGGCGAACAATTCGGCACGCCGATCATCAATCAGCCGGAGAGCGCGATCCTCGGCGTCGGCGGCCTCTTCAAAGAGCCGACCGTGGTCACAGACGAGAGCGGCGCCGATGCAATCGCCATCCGCAGCATCATTCGTCTGACGCTCGGCTTCGATCACCGCATCGTCGACGGCGCCGATGCCGGAAGATTCATGCAGGAACTAAAGAAGTATCTGGAGAACTGGAACGAGGACATCGGCTGATCCAATCAGTATCAGCTACTGTGACAAGGGTAGTCGCCCATGATGACTGCTCCCTTTGTTTTTGTGCCGATGGCTATTACAAAAGTTGCTCCGCTTCGAGCACCCGGGCAATTGCCTCTTCTGGTGTAGCTCCAACCGCCGACAGATGGCCCATCTTTCGGCCCAGGCGCGGCTGGTGCTTCTCGTAAAGATGCAACCGCACCCCGGGCACCGCCAGCGCCAGGTCGAAGCGCGGATTCCCCTTCAGCCACACGTCACCGAGCAGGTTGGCAATCGCCGCCGGCTGCACCACGCCGACATCGCCCAGCGGCAGATCGCATACTGCCCGCACTGCCTGCTCGAACTGGCTGGTCACGCAGGCCCGTTCGCTAGCGTGGTAACTGTTATGCGGCCTCGGGGCAAGCTCATTCACCAGCAGCGCGCCTTGTTTGGTCAGGAACATCTCGACCGCCAACAGGCCTTCCAGTTTCAGCCCGTCGGCTAAGTCGAGGGCGATTCGCTGCGCCTCTCGCTCCAGTTCCTCCGGGATCGACGACGGAATCACGCTCCACACCAGAATCTGGTGTTCATGATGATTGGCTGCCGAGGGGAAGCTCTTCACTTCGCCGCTCGGGGTCCGCGCCACCATCACCGAGATCTCTTTTTCCAGATCGAGCGCCTGCTCGGCAATGCACGGCCGTTCGCCGAGCGTCAGCCAGGCCGCATGCACCTCGTCGCCGATCGGCCCGAGACGACCGCCAAATCCGATCTTGGCCTGACCACGGCCGTCGTAGCCGCCTCGCGCCGTCTTCACAAAGCAGCGGCCGCCCAGCGCCAGCGCGGCTTCCTGTAGCGCCGCCTCCGAAGCGACAGCGCGGTACCGTCCTACCGGAAAGCCATGATCGAGCAGCCAGTTTTTCTGCAGTATGCGGTCCTGAATGACCGCCATCAGCGCTTGCCCCGGGCGCACTGGAGCGTAGTGCGCCGCCGCCTCGAGGCATGCCAGAGAGACCTGCTCGATCTCCAGCGTGACTACGTCAGAGCCGCGCGCCAGGTCGGCCGCCGCCCGCGCATCATCCCAGTCGCCCTCGAAACAGGCGTCGACCACAAACCGCGCCGGGCACGACGGGTCCGGGTCCATCACATGAATCCGGTAGCCCAGCGAACGCGCCGCCATCGCCGTCATCCGCCCCAGTTGGCCACCGCCAAGAATGCCGATGGTCGCTCCGGGAAGAATCGGAGACGCGCCCAGATTCGCCGTCACTTCGGCAACTCCGCCTCGTCCGGTTGGGCCTGAGCCGGCTCATGGGTCAGCGGTTCAGGCAAGGTCTGGGTCAGCACCTCGTCTCGGCGCGCCTCCCGCCAGGCCTTCAGGCGTGGGCGCAGCTGTTCATCGCGCAGTGCCAGAATCTCCGCCGCCAGCAGCGCCGCATTTGCCGCACCCGGTCTGCCGATCGCCAGCGTTCCGACCGGAACCCCCTTCGGCATCTGCACGATCGATAGCAGCGAATCCATCCCTTGCAGCATCGTCGCCGGCACCGGCACGCCCAGCACCGGCACCAGCGTCTTCGCCGCCAGCATTCCTGGCAGGTGCGCCGCCCCGCCGGCGCCGGCGATGATCACTTGCAACCCGCGCCCCTCGGCCTCCTCTGCATAGCGAAACATCCAGTCCGGAGTCCGATGCGCCGACACCACCCGCACCTCGTGGGCGATTGAAAACTCGCGCAATATCTCGACGGCCGCCTCGAGCACCCCATAATCGCTCTTGCTCCCCATCACTACGCCCACCAGCGGATGCGATTCCATTGTGTGATTATAGGGCTACCCTTGGGCGCTACTGCTCGTGTCCGTTTCGTGGTGGAAGCGTGGGGCCTTACCCCTCGGAAATGAACAGTCCACAGAATGGGTTTTAGGCCGGGGCTCCGGGCCGAGCGACTTGACGGTCAGCGCATTGACATACCGGATGGGATTTGCGGCACCTCGCGCGAAGTATTTCCCGACCGAGTATCCGCAGTATTTCTTTCGGATGTTTTCGTTCGCCACTTTACCGGTAAACTCCCAACGCCCGCAAAGGTCGTTGACGTCAAATTGCCGTCCAGAAGGATACTGAGTCGTGCCCGCCCGGTGCCACGCACCGATCTCATACACCTCGACCACCATGCCCTGGAAGACTGGGAGAGCAGCTTGTGCTTTTTCGCGGCGATCGGCGATCCTCCAGATGCCGCGGGTTGCCGCGTAGAAAAGCCTCTGGACTCATGCCTTCTTTCTATAGCCTGGGGATGGGTATCAGAATTGCGGCGTCTGTAACCGTTACTGCGGGCGTTTGCCGGATATGAAGGCTTCGATCTATCACCCCAGTTCTCGTCTCGCTCAATTCAAGATGATTTTGACCCAGGTGAACTCGGCACGGCCACTCTTACTGATCCAGTCCACGCCGCATTCGCTGCTGTCCGGCGAGCAGGACAGCAGCCGACCGGACGCCATCACCCCACCCCCCCCCAACCCCCCCCCCAAAACCCCCAAAAAAAAAACCACAAGGGAAATACCCGGAAAATGGCACACATGGTCCACTGCTCCAAGTACAAACAGGAACTGGAAGGCCTCGACGAGCCGCCTTTCGACAGCGATTTCGGCCACAAAATCTACAACAACGTCTCGAGAAAAGCCTGGGGCGAATGGGTCGAGCACCAGAAGATGCTGCTCAACGAGTACCGCCTCCAGCCCTGGACCCGCGAATCCCAGGAGTTCCTCGTCGAGCAGATGCAGCAATACTTCTTCGGCGAAGGCTCCGCGCTCCCTAAGGAATACGTTCCGCCGTCCCACTGAGCAAAAGCCTTGCTCCAATCGGCACGAAAGCTGGGCGGGAAAGCTATCGCTCTGCAGGTGACAAATTCGTTATTCGGTGCCAACATATTGAGCCAGTAGTCTGTGCCCTTGCTCTGGAAGGACCAAAAGGAGCTTCCCATGTTGGCAAAATCCGCAGTACCCACCCGCATCTCAACCTCAGCATGCCGCGCGGCGCTGGTCGCCGCGGCGGTCGTGCTCGCTGTAACCCAGGCCGCCGCGCAAAGCACATCGACCTACACCGAATATGCCGCCAAGTTCCTCTGCGGCGTTCCCACTGCCAAGAATCTCGCCAACGGAGGGATCGAGAACGCTGAATACTCTACCTCGATCAACATCCACAACCCCAATTTGTTCACCACAGATAATGCAATCTCTTTCATCAAGAAGGCGGTACTCGCCAAGACCGAGGGAGACACCTTGGTCCCTCCCTCTGCCTTCAGGCAGGACTCGCTGCCGAACGACTACGCCGAAACCGTCAACTGCGCCGTAATTCGCGGGCTGCTGGGCAAAGCGGCGGCCGCCGCGCCGGCCTTTATCGAGGGGTTTGTGGTGGTCATCGTCCCTCCCGCCTCCAGCCCCAACCAGCTCGATGTGGTGGGCGTCTACACCAGCTCTAACAATCCGCCAACCAGCTTGCAGGTGGTTCCGATCGCACCGCGCGTGATCGCTCCACCGCCCTCCGGAGCGGTCCTCGAAGGAAGGATCGAATAGCGGCGGGCTGCGAATCCACGAGGTCCAGGAGGTCCAGGAGGTCGCCCTGGCTGGCGGCCTCCCCGATCGGCGCGATATACTGAGTGAGTGCGGCTGTACTGAAATTCAGCGTGTACACTAGAGATCGTACCGTCGGGACGTGGCTCAGCCTGGTAGAGCGCACCCTTGGGGTGGGTGAGGTCGCTGGTTCGAATCCAGTCGTCCCGACCAACGAACAACCCCGCAACCCTCCCAGCCCATCGCAAGCGCGAACTACCCCGCCCACGGTAAACTGACCTCACCCATGATGAAGCACAACCGGAAGCTCGCCTGCGTTGCCTGCCTGGTCTACATAATGACCGGCGGAGCAGGCGGCCAGACACAAAGCCAGACTCCAGCTTCGGCAAAACCCGTTGCTCCAGCCGCAACCCAGGAGCCGGCGCCGCCGCCAACCGGGCAAAACCCAACCGGACAAAACAATGAACCATTCACCATCCCCGTTTCGGTCAACGAGGTCTACCTGATCTTCACCGTGACCGATTCAAAGGGCCACTTCATCAAGGACCTGCAACTCAGCGACTTCGCCCTTCTGGACGATCAAAAAGCCCCGGCCCAGGTGTTCAGCTTTCAGCAGCAGACCAACTTGCCGCTGCGCGTCGGCCTGCTCATCGATGCCAGCACCTCCATCCGCCAGCGCTTCGAGTTCGAGCAGCAGGCCGCCACCGAGTTCATCCTCCAGACCATCAAACCGAAGAGCGATAAGGCCTTTGTCATGGGCTTCGACGTCACGCCCGACCTGAAACAGGACTGGACCAACAACCTCGACCTGCTCGAATCCGGCATCAACGCCCTGCGCCCCGGCGGAGGCACAGCTCTCTACGACGCCGTCTACACCGCCTGCCGTGACAAACTCGCCGAGAGCGCCCGCGGACAGGAACCGACCCGCAAGGCGCTGGTCCTCGTTTCCGACGGCAACGACAATCAGAGCCGGGTCTATCTCGATGAAGCGATCAAGATGTGCCAGCGCGCCGATACGATCGTCTACGCAATCAGCACTAACGTCAGCCCCAGCCGCGAACGCGGCGACGACGTGCTGAGGAAGATCTCCGACGCTACTGGCGGCATCACGTTTTTCCCCAAGCGCCTCGAAGACATCTCCAACGGCTTCCACGACATTGGCGACGAACTTCGCAGCCAATACGCGCTTGCCTACCGTCCCGCCGACTTCAAAGCCGATGGATCGTTTCGGCCTATTTACTTGTTCTGCAACCAGCGCCGCTACACCGTCAGAGTCAGCAAGGGCTACTTCGCGCCAAAGCATTAAGCTGGTCGGGGAAAGCTTCCAGCCGAATCTAAACTGCAGCGCTACATCGCCGCCTGGATATAGTTGAGCAGCAGGTGGGGCGCGCAACCCAGCGCCAGCACGGCGACCGCCAGCAGGCAAACCACAACCTGGGTGACGACTGGCACTCGGATGGCCCCTGCGTTCTCCCTAGCGGCGGCCACGAAGATCCGCTTGAGCACCTGCAGATAGTAGTAGAGCGAAACCGCGCTCATCGCGATCGCCAGAATGACAAGCCAGAGGAGACTGTGGGTGCCGTCATCCCCCGACAAGGCAGATGCAAAGAGATAAAACTTGGCGAAAAAACCCACCAGAGGAGGAACTCCGGCCAGCGATAGCAGGAAGACCATCATGCACATCGAGAGCAGCGGCGCTCGCCGGCTGAGCCCAGCGAAATCGGCCAGCCTATCGCCTCCGCATCTCTCTTCCATCACCGACACGACCGCAAAGGCTCCCAGGGTTGTGAGTGCGTAAGTGACTACATAAAAAACCAGCGCCGAGACGCCCTGACGAGTGTTGGCCAGAATGCCAAGCAGCATATAACCTGCATGACCGACGGCGGAATAGGCGATCAACCTGCGAACGCTGGATTGGACAATCGCGGTAAGGTTGCCAAGCACCATCGAGGCGGCTGCCATCCCCTCAATTACCGGCAGCCAGCCTGGCCGATGCGATGCCCAGCCCAGGTTGCCTCCGGCGGCGAAGCCAATCAGTAGGACCTGGGCCAGAATGAAGAAGCTGGCCACCTTCGAACTCGAGGCGATGAAGGCCGCGCTCGAAGCCGGCGCGCCCTGGTAGGCATCCGGCGCCCAGAGGTGAAACGGGACCGCGGCGATCTTGAATCCAAGCCCAGCTGCGGTCATCACCATCGCCACCAGCGCAAGTGGATCGAGCAAGGGCTTCTGAAAGGCAAGGGCAATGCGGGACAGGTTGGTCGAGCCTGACAATCCGTACAGCAAACTCAAGCCGAAGAGCAGAAAGGCAGTTGATATGCCGCCGAAGAGAAAGTATTTTAGTCCGGCTTCGGCGGACTGGGCGCTGTCCTTCTTAAAGGCGGTGAGTGTGTAGAGCGACAGGCTCAGCAGTTCGAGGGAGATAAAGATGAGCAGAATATTCTGCGTACTGGTCAGCAACATCATGCCCGAGGTCGCGAACAGGACCACCAAAGAGTATTCCCCGACATGTCTGGTGAAGGTTGAGTCGACAGCCACCCAGAAGGTCAGAATCGCTAATACGAGAAGAACCATCTGGACGAGGTGGGTCAGCGGTGTCGTCACCAGCATTCCATCCAAAAGGCTGGTTGGCTTCGATAGAGTCGCGATCCAATAGATGGAACCCGCGCACCCGGTGGATGCTAAGACTGCCGCGGACAGAAAGCGAGCCTTCATCGCTGTGCGGCGCAATACCAGCAGATCCAGTGCGAGAATCGCCAGAGCGGTCACAACCACGATCACCTCGGGCGCGAGGAGGCCGAGGAGCTGGGAATAGTCGATCGCCTTCATCGCCCAGCCACTCTCCGCAGCCCTTCGAATAACGGCGAATTGAGTGCCGGCGCGATGATTTTCAACAGCAATTGCGGATAGATTCCTATCGTCACCGTAGTCGCGAGCAGCAGCGAGGCGCCGAGTCGTTCCGGAATCGAGATCGGTTGCAGTGGTTTCTCTGGGTCGGCTGAGTTCGAACTTGCGTCGGCGAAGAATGCCTTCTGCATTGCGCGCCAGGCGTAGGCGACGCTGATGATGATCCCGAAGCCTGCAAGAATTGCCAACAGGGGAAATGCGGCCCATGCCCCAATCAGCACCTGAAGCTCAGCGACAAATCCGCTGAATCCCGGCAAGCCGACCGAAGCCATAGCGGCAAAGACAAAGGTCACCGCCGCAAACGGGATTGCTTTGCTCAGATGCATTCCCTGCAAAACCGAGAGTTCGCGGGTATGGGTGCGGTCATAGACCATGCGTCCGACAACCGCGAACAGAAGGCCGGCGATAATTCCGTGCGAAAACATCTGCAACACCGCGCCAGTCATCCCAATTCGGTTCAGCGTCATGAGTCCAAGAAGCACCAATCCCATGTGGCTGACGCTCGAATAGCCGACCACGAATTTGAAGTCCTGTTGCACTAAAGCGACCGTGGCCCCATAGACGATGCCGATGATCGCCAACAAGGCAAATACACCCCGCCACGAGCCCAGCCCGAGCACCTGGAATCCCCACGGCTCCATCCCGCGAGGAAAGAGCGTCATCGCTACCCGCAGGCACCCGTAGGAGCCAAGTTTCATCACTACGCCAGCCAGCAGCATGGATGCTCCGGTAGGAGCGGCCACATGGCCTGTGGGCGCCCAGGTATGGAATGGCCACATGCCTGCCAACACTGCGAAGCCGGTAAACATGACCGGAAATGCCCACATCTGGAAATGAATGGGAAACGGGAACGAAGCCAGTTGGCTGAGGTTCATGGTTTGGCCGCCGGCGAGTACATACGCGGAGAGCAAAACGATCAACACCATCGCGCTGCCGGTAAAGGAATAGAGCGCGAGCTTCATCGCGCCATATTCGCGCCGGGTCGATCCCCAGATGGCGATCAAGAAATACTTCGGGATAATCGCAATCTCGTAGAACACCAGGAGGAGAAACAGGTCGAAGCTCAGAAATACGCCGTAGGCTCCCCCAATCAGCGCCAGATAGAAAGCAAAGAATTCCCTGGTGCGCTCCTTGAGGTTCCAGGAAAAGAGGATGCCTGCGACAGCCATGATTCCGGTGAGCAACAGGAGCGTGTTGCTGATGCCGTCGGCGGCCAGGTGGTATTCGATGCCCAACGATGGTATCCACGGCAACTTGGCGACGGTTACAAGTTCGCCGGGCGGTTGTCGCGCGATGCTCGCGATGACCACCACAAGCCCTGCGGTTGCCGCCGACAATGCTACATGGCGAGCCAGCCGAGTACTGCCCCTGGGGAGCAGCACCAAGACGGCGACCGCGAGGAACGAAATGTAGATAGTCCAGGCCAGCATGGTTAAAGCCCTAACATCGCTATTGCCTTCCTAGTCCCTTCACTAACTGCATCACTGTGCTGTTGGTCACACTTAGAACCAGTTCTGGATATATCCCTAACAGAAACATCAACCCGATGGGCGGGATAAAGGCCAGCCATTCCCGGGTCTCCAGGTCGGGCATTGCAGACCATCGTTCGTTCACGGGTCCGGAAAAAACACGCTCGAGTACGGTGAGCAGAAATATCGCGGTAATTAAGAGCCCCAGGGTCGAAAGCGCGGCGGCCCAGGTTGCCAGCGGAAAGACTCCTTTGAATATCAGGAACTCGCCGATAAAGCCATTCAACCCCGGCATTCCCAGAGATGAGAAGAGCGCAATGCCCCACAGGCCGCATAAGACCGGAGCCACTTTGCGGATGCCGCCGAAGTCGTTGAGCCCGCGCAGGCCGCCGCTGCGTTGCTCGAGCACCGCGACAAACCAGAAAAGCGTTGCCGCCGTGAGTCCGTGATTGAACATCTGGAGAAAGGCGCCATTGAGCGCAGCAGCCTTTTCTCTCGCCATCGCCGGGTCGGTGCCAGTCAATCGCGTCACGGCAAAGATCGCCAGCGCGCAATAACCCAGATGGTTGATTGACGAATACGCGAAGATGCGTTTCAGGTCTTTCTGTGCAAACGCGGAGTAGCCGGCCAGGACTATGGTCGCCACCGCCAGACAAAGCAGTGGCACACGCAGCCACTGCATCTGCTCGGGGAAGATCGGCAGCAGGATTCGTAAGAAGCCGTAGGCTCCCATCTTGGACATGGCGCCGGTCAGCAGCATAGTCGTGCCGGTCGGCGCTTCAGCATAGGCCGCGGGAAGCCAGGTATGAAAGGGTATTAACGGCAGCTTCACCGCGAACCCAAGGAACGCGCCGGTGAAAATCAGCAACGCTATACGGTCCTCGGTCAACGGACCCCGGCCGAGATTCACGCTGAGCGCGGGTAGCAAATGACCGTTGCGCGCCAGTTCGGCGAGAGCTGTGAACTCAAAGGTGCCGGTGGCTAGGAAAAGCGCGACAAACGACAGCAGCAGGGTGACACTGCCAACCATGGTGTAAATAAAGACTTGCGTGGCCGCCGAGGAGCGCTTCGGTCCACGCCATAGCCTGATGAGGAAGAACGCTGGAATGAGGCTCAGTTCCCAAAAAATGAACCAATGAAAGAAGTTGAGCGCAGTGAAGGTTCCGAAGAGTCCGGCCTGCAATAGCAACATCAGGGCAAAATAGAGCGGCACTTGATTGTCTACCCGCCATGAGGCAGCCATCGCCATCG
>Ga0302324_100010650_pt1 | contig 18995 bp, 20 predicted proteins | sample Palsa_T0_1_FD_201949 | JGI IMG/M metagenome (GOLD analysis project Ga0302324, IMG submission 201949) | Peat permafrost microbial communities from Stordalen Mire near Abisko, Sweden - Palsa_T0_1 | ecosystem: Environmental > Terrestrial > Soil > Palsa > Peat permafrost | place: Sweden: Abisko...
CCGGCCGTGGCAGGCGAGAGAATTTTCACGTTCGGAGCGGAGGGCGTTTTGCAAGCTCTCGATTTCTCCACCGGCAAGCGCCTCTGGAGCGTGGATACGCGGCAGAAGTTCGATGCGCCGAAAGGCTTCTTCGGAGCCGTCTGTTCGCCGCTGGTGGATGACGGCCGCGTGCTTTTGAATATCGGCGGCCCAAATGGCGCGGGCATTGGGCGTTCGACGCAACCACCGGCAAGGTACTCTGGACGGCCACCAACGACGAGGCCGGCTACTCCGCGCCCGTGGTGGCCACCATCGGCGGAGCCCGCCACGCGTTGTTTTGGACGCGGGCCGGTCTGGTGGACATCGATCCTGCAACCGGGAAAGTCCGGTTCCAGTTTCCCCGGCGCTCGCGCAGCCACGCTTCGGTTAACGCGGCGACGCCTCTGGTGGTCGGCGACTTGGTGTTTCTTTCCGCCAGTTATGGTACCGGCGCAACAGTGTTACAAATCGATGGCGCGTCGGTGAAGCAGCTTTGGGATTCCGACGATGCGCTCTCGAACCATTATGCCAGCAGTGTGTACCACGATGGCTACGTGTACGGGTATCACGGCCGCCAGGAAATGGGCCAGAGCTTGCGGGCGATCGAGCTGAAAACCGGCAAGGTGCAGTGGAACTTCGACCATTTCGGCGCCGGCACGGTCACGCTGGCCGGTGACAAGCTTTTGTTAATGCGGGAAGGCGGCGAACTGATCGTGGCGTTGGCGACTCCCAAGGAGTTCCGGCCGATTTCACGCGCCCAACTGTTGCCTGCCACGGTGCGGTCCTATCCAGCCCTCGCTAATGGAAGGCTCTACGTGCGGAATGAGCGGACGCTGGCGTGTTTCGATCTGAGGTAGTGGCCGAGGGTCCCCGTCTGCCGGTCGACCAGGCCGGAGCCTGAGCGCGTTCCAATGGAGATGGAATCGGATTCAGTACTTAAATCTCCAACGGACTTCACCATAGATCTGCCGCGGGTCGTTAAAGTGGAATCCGCCGAAGGTCAGGCTGTTGTCGAGTAATACACGCCTGTTCGCTACATTGGTAGCGGTAACCGAGATCTTAAATCTCTCTTTTTCGCCAAAGCTCTTCCCCAGCGCGATGTCGAATGTCGTATGCTGGGGCAGATAGCTACCCGGATATTGCGCGTCCGGCAGCCCGTTCGTGAAGCCCGATCCATAGTACACATTCGTCGAAGCGAATACCTGCCAGGGAAGCCTTGAGTTGACGCCGAAGTTCAACGTGTTTCTCTGATCGTGGTCTACCGGCGAATATCCCGGCGGGATAGCCACCGGGCATGCCGCTGTCACGGGAACAGGGCAGACCACTCCTCCGGTGATGGGCGCGGTGGCCTGCGCGATCTGATTCGAATACGCCAGGTGTAGCTGCGCGCGGCGCCACAGACGCGGGGAACGCAGTGTGGTTTCCCAACCCTGAATCAGAGCGGCAGTCCAGGTGATGGGCCAGAAGATATTCGATTCGCCGATATTGTTGTGGTCCAGCCAATTCTGCCCGCGCGTTTGAAAAGTGTCTTCCTCCAGCACCCAACCGCGAAAAGGGATCGAGACGCCGAATTGGTATTCTTCGTCGCGTTCTCCCTTCAGGGGGGCGAAGGCCAGCGTCTGGCTGGTGGCTAAATCGAGCAATGGACCCGTAGCGGTCAGCAGCGGAGGCGGTTGATAAAAGTGGCCGTAGAAGCCATGAAAGACCCAGTTCAGGCGCGGGACCCTGATCGCCACGCCAAAGCGCGGGTCCGTCGCGTTCTGTGTGACTCCCGCCTCAGTCCCGGCGCCGGGCGCGGTGAAGTGCGATTCGCGAAGGCCGGCGATCAGCGTCAGCCACGAGGTCGCCTGAAACCGGTCGCTGATGAACTCTTCCGCCAAGCCACCCGTTACCGCAGCCGAAGAGGGGCCGTAGTTCTGGCAACTCGTACCGCACCCCGTAAAGACGTTATTGAAGAAGTTGCCCTGGTGCTGCGCGAATCCATATACTCCCACATCCACGCTGTTCTTCCCCACGGTCGCGTTCAACGTCGATTGCAGACCGGCATAATTTGCGGTTTGGTCCACAGTCGAGATAACCGGCACATCGTTTGGCCCGCCGTTATAGCTCGCCTGGTTGTAATGATAGAAAGGCGACACGGTCAGCAGCAGGTTCGGATTGAACGTGTGATCCCAGGAGAAGGCGATATAACCATCCGGTTCGCGCTCACTATCGCGCAGGCCGTAACTGGGATAAACCTGATTTCCCGCCGAGTTCGGATTCGGGTCGATGGGGATCTGGTAATAATCCTGGCGCAGCGAGGCCACCAGCCGGAATTGGTCGTGGGAACTGGGGTTGAATATGAACGACGCGAATCCGCCATAACCGTTTTCCGCGTCGTGAACCACCTGCCCAATCGGCGGCTGCAGACCGTAGTTGCTGCGATTTGCGTTTACACTTACATAATACGCGAAGCGCTCAGTGTGCCCGCTGAAATTGAGCTGATCGTTGGTTTGGCGCCAATTGCCAAAAGACATAACGAGCTCAGCGTCATTGTTACCCTCGAAGCCGGACCGTGGCACGATATTGAAGATTCCGTACGTGCGGTCTCCGTATTGCGCATCGTAACTGCCGCGCTGGATTTCGAGATAGTCGATGTCCTTGGGGTCGATCTGCGGGCCCAGATTGGTGGCGATATTGGTGTTGGGTACGGGTACCCCGTCAATCAGCCAATCGACTTGATGGCCGCCGCGCATGTGCAGCATGTCGTGAGTCACATATGCGCCGGGAGTGTAGTCGGTGATCATAGCCATGCTGTTGGTGCGGTCGGCGCCGGGAGTTTCGGCTATGTCCTCGCGATCGACGAGCGTTGTGGGAGTCACTGAGTCCATATTCACCGCTTCCGCTCGGCCGCTGACAATCGCAGTCTGATTCAAGGGCGTGATGGCCAGTTGAAAGTGGAGAACCGGCGACGATCCGGAAGCGACTGTGATGGCCTGTTCCGAAGTCTCGAAGCTAGGCTGAGCGACAGTGATCTTGTAATCGCCGACCGGCACGTTGGTGAACGAAAACTCGCCGTGATCGTCCGCTTGCGCGGTTCGAGACCAGTCCGAGGCGATGGCCTGCAGCTTGACCGATGCCCCCACTACGGGACGATGCTGCGGGTCGTGCACGATTCCTTGTATTCTTCCGAAAATTGTTGCGTGGAGCAGGGAACCAAACGTTAGAATTGCCAGACATGAACAAGATACGAGCTTACGCACGAATCCTCCTTCGTAGTAGGACAGGCTTCCTGGCCTGTCCACCTCAGTGACAGTGAGTTACGAAGGAAGGCTGGGAGGTCCGCGCTTGTGATGCGACCGGTCGAACGAAATGCGGTAACCCGCATCCCCTTGAGGAGCAGTCGCGACTCGAACGACAATCGAGATCCCAGCCGTCTGAGATCCCGCCGGCAACGCCGTTTCGGAATGCGGAACCACCGCACCGCCATTGGGAAAGAACGGACACTTGGCGCGTAGCGCATCGACGGCCACGCCGGACGATGGCGCGTCCGCCACGTCCCGATCCGTCATGCCGCAATGATGCTTGCCATCGCGGCGGCAGCAGGCGGGCAGGTTCGATTCGGCATCCGCAAACAGCGCCGGGCCGATCAGCGGGAAGCCGAGAAGGAACACCAGCAGGATGGCCGGAACGCGCCGCATCTCAATCATCCTACCACCTCGCAGGCAGCGGCTCAACGGTTGAACGGATATTCGCTGATCCAATGAAAGCCCCGGCTGGTGAGCAGAAACGTGGATTCGTCCAATCGATGGAATCCGGCGATAATCGGGCTGCCGCCCAAGTTCCCTCGAAGGATCAGATGCTCGGCGTCCTGGTTGTAGGTGAAATCGCCGTTCTGTTTCCCGGACGTCAACTTCAAAGTGTGCTTCGACTCGTCGTACGCCGTTTGAAAGTAGATTCTTTGGTCGGCGGCCGTGCGGATGTACAATCCCCTCGAAAACTCGACCGTCATCTGACGTCAATCCGCCGCGGAGCTATCCGCATTCCAAACGCCATACAGCGGGGGGTGCTTCAAGAAACCTGTGGAGTACTCTCTGAGGCTCTTGTAGCCGCCCCAGATATTGTTGTAAAGCACCGAAGCAATCACCAATGCCTGCAGCACAATCGCGGCGATCCGCAACCAGCGGCGCTGGAAACTTGGCAGCCACACACCCTCAAGTTGGGACGGCCGATGCAACAGGAAGAGGCGCCACAGCGCGCCAGCGTCGGGGATTAATAGAAAGAGCGACATGAGGATAAGGTGCAGCGAATACAGCTTCACGGGAACGTCGTAGCAGAAATTCAGCGCCGCCACGTTCAACATGGCGACGGTAGCCATGATTGCGCCCAGCGAAGATGCCCGGCGAAACAGAAGCAGCAGTCCCGCGGAGACCTCCGCCATCCCGCAAAACCTGGTGTAGGCCGTGGAAGCGCCCATGAACGTCCACAGAATACCCATGGGCGACGATTCCCCATAAGTTTCGGTGAGCTGGGTCAGGAAGGGCGGCATGAACTGCAGCGGATACACCTTGGCTAAACCGTACGAAAGCATCGTAAATGCGAACGTAAAGCGCACCAGCAGCCGCAGCCACGCGTAAAGCGTGCGGTAATTAGGACGCCGGCGGTCGAGAACCGACCAGACCAGCGCCGCGAATGCCGCGATCGCCGCGAAGCAGAACACCTGGACGTAGTCGAGAGTAGTGTCGCCGCTGCCGGTCACAGGGTATTGCGTTACGGCGCCGTGCAGGTGGAAGATGTGGACCGCCACCCATGGGCAGAGGGCGCGAATCGGAGCTTCCGCCAGCTTGGTCAACGTTAGCCTATCGTAGTCGTTCATGGAGCCGGCGATAAAGCCGGGAATCGCATCGAACAGGTTCGATCTCCCGGCGTGCGGCCAGCAATATAGAACCAGGTACACAAATGCGAAGCGAAACAGGATCCGGCTGCGGAGGCTCCAGCGTTCGGGCGTGGGCGTGTCTTCCAACCGTCCCATGTTACCACTGGATATAATTGCCCCATGCCGTTTGTTTTGTCCCTCGACGAAGGCACCACCAGCGCGCGCGCCGCGCTGTATGACCAACAAGGGCGCAACATCGCCATGGAATCCGCGCCGGTCGATTGCCGCTATCCGCAGCCAGGCTGGGTGGAGCAGGATGCCGATGAGATTTGGAACGCGCAGCTCTATGCCGCGCGCCTGTTGCTAGATCGCTCCGGCGTGCCTGCCGCCCAGATTGCGGCCGCCGGGATTACCAACCAGCGCGAGACTACCGTGGTTTGGGAGCGCGCCACCGGACGCCCTGTGGCGCCGGCCATAGTCTGGCAATGCCGCCGTACCGCGGCCTATTGCGCGGAGTTGGCGCAAAGCTCCGCCGCGGCCGATATCACGCGCCGCACCGGCTTGGTGATCGACGCGTATTTTTCCGGCAGCAAGATCCGCTGGATCCTCGAAAACGTGCCCGGCGCCATGGAACGTGCGCGCGATGGCGAGCTACTCTTCGGCAATGTGGATACCTGGCTGATCTGGAAGCTGACCAATGGCGCGGTGCACGTCACGGACCCCACCAACGCCTCCCGCACCATGCTCATGAACCTGGAATCGGGCGAGTGGGACGACAGTCTGCTGCGCATCCTCGATGTGCCGCGCGCCATGCTGCCGCACATCGCGCCTTCGAGCGCCGTGGTGGGCGCCGTCCACGCCGAGCACTTCGGCGCGGAGATCCCCATCGCCGGCATCGCGGGCGATCAGCAAGCCGCGCTGGCCGGCCAAGCCTGTTTCCGCGCCGGGCTTTCCAAAAACACATATGGCACTGGATGTTTCGCCCTGATGCACACCGGCGGCCACCTGCCCGTGTCGCGGCATCGCCTGCTGGGGACGCGCGCGGCCTCCGCCAATGGCCAGCCCCAGTTCGCCATTGAAGGCAGCGTGTTCGTGGCGGGAGCTGCTGTGCAGTGGCTGCGCGACAAGCTGGGGTTGATCCAAACCGCGGCCGAATCGGAAGCGCTGGCCGCGGCGGTGCCCGATACCGGCGGCGTCTACCTAGTGCCCGCGTTCGTGGGCTTGGGCGCTCCGCATTGGGACGCCGGCGCGCGCGGCATCGTCTGCGGCCTGACCCGTTCGAGCGGCCGCGCGCATATCGTGCGCGCCACGCTCGAAAGCGTCGCCTACCAGACGCGCGAGCTAATCGACGCCATGCAGGCGGACGCCGTGGAGCGCATCTTGGAGTTGCGCGTGGATGGCGGCGCGGCCGCGAACAATTTCCTGATGCAGTTCCAGGCCGACATTCTGGATTGCCCCATCGTGCGGCCCGCCGACATAGAGACGACGGCTTTAGGCGCTGCGTATCTGGCCGGCTTGGCTACCGGCTTCTGGAAAAGCGTGGCTGAAGTGGAAACCTTCTGGCGCGCCGAACACCGATTCGATCCGGCCATGAACGGGGCCACGCGCGACCGCCTGTTCTCAGGCTGGAAAGACGCGGTGGCCCGTTGCATTCAGTAGGGTGGCGCCATGCGCCGCCGCCGGCTTACCTAGCGGCGCCAGTAGCCGCGGTAATACCGGCCACCGAAGTAACGCGGGCCATACCAGCGAGCACCCGCAAAGGCCGGGCGGCCCCAATAGCCCCCGCGCCAAGCCCAGCGCCCACCAGCCGGATACCAGTAACCACCGACCCAGGCGTATCCGGGACCCGGCGCGACCGGGACGACAGCGACTCGAGCCGGCGGTGGCGCGCCAATGCCGACTCCTACAACCACGGCGGGCGCGGCGAACAACGAGCTTCCGGCCAATAATAGAACTGCGAACAATTTGCTTTTCATAACTCCTCCCGCCCTCCCTATTGCAAACGGCCCGCCACTCCGAAAAACATGAAAATAAAGGGATATTTGGCGTTTTGGTGGCCGTTCTCCACCGCTGTTGGTGGATCTCGGCCATTTTGTATTCGCCTTTTGTTCGCTTTTGTGGTACCATGCTTTCGATGGCCCTCAAGCTTTACCTGGTAACGTGTAATTTTCTCCAGTCCGGCGATTACCGGTCTCTGAAGGAGCGCCTGCGCACGCTGGAAGCCAAGCAGGTGCTCGACAATCAGTGGGCGCTGCGCAGCACCTATTCCGCATCCGAGTTGAAGGAGATTTTCCGGCAGCTCATCGACGATCGGGACCGCATCGTCGTCACCGAAGTCGGTGCCGAGTGGGCCAGCCGGCGGGCGCTGGTGAATATGGCGAACCTCTGAGTCAGTTCTCGATGGGCGACCAATCCTGGCCGTCGAACCGGATCAGATACAACTGCTTAATCGGCTGATAGTCCGTCGGACTCGTGGTGACTCGGATTCCTGGACGAAGCATCCCAAGTTCCAGATCGAGGCTGGCGGCCTGCTTCATCACGTTGGCGCGCGTCAAATCGCCGCCACATTTCTTCAGCACTTCCACCAACGTCTGCGCGACTTCATAGCCGTACACGTTGTTGGCGTCCCGCATACTCGCGTCCGGATTATACTTGCGCATCCATTCCAGAAACGCGCGCACCGCCGGATCTTGCCGGGATGGCGGCTTCAGCCAGCTTTTGGAACGCGCGTTCGTAATGATCCCCGCAGCCTTTTGCAGGCCGGCCGGCTCCAGAAAAGCCGCGACGGAGAGCGACGCGTTGGGGATGAACTGCAGCGGATGCCAGTCGATATCGTAGGCTTTGCGGATGGCGCGCGTGGCCAGCCTGCCCACCACCAGGTTCATGAAAACGTCCGCGCCGGAGTTCTTGAGCACCACGATCTGCGCGTCGAGCGCCTCCGGATCGGAGTACGCGAAGGACGCCTCCTTCACGATCATGGCCGCGGCCTTCGCGCCAAGTCCGTCACGTATGCCCTGCCGCCACTCGTCGCCGGACGGATCGCCCACGTAGAGAATCGCCACTTTAGCGCCGGGCTTATGTTCCAGGATGTACTTCGCATACACCAGGCCTTCGGTCCGCTTGCTGGCCTGAAATCCCATGGTCCATGGAAAATGCGAGGGATCGTCGAATGCCGATTCGGTGGCCGCGACGAAGAGCTGCGGCACCTTCTGCTCGCTCATGTACTGGCGGATGGCCAGGTTGGCGGCGGTGCCCCAGATGCCCACGGTGGCGAGAACCTGGTCCTGTTCCACGAGCTGGTGCGCCAGCGCGACCGCTTTACCGGTATCGGAGCCGGAATCCAGGCTGATGAACTTGATCTTGCGGCCGTTGACTCCGCCTTGATCGTCGATCATCTGAAAGTAGGCGGCTTCCGCGCGGCCGGTTGCGCCGTACTCGGAGAATGCGCCTGTGTAGGGCATGATGTTGCCGATTTTGATTTCGGTGTCCGCCGCGCCGATCGCGCATCCCAGCATAAGCGTAGCGGAGAGTAAAACTATTCTTGTGCGGATTTTCATGTCGTCCTCCCAGCCTATCAAGCGACAGCCTGCAGCCCGTTCTTCGCGACCAGCACGAGCAGCTTCAGGGACGCTCCTTGCGGGTGCTTCTCACCTCTTTCCCATTGGCTCACGAGGCCGGTAGTGACATTCAGATACCGCGCAAAAACCGCTTGGCTGGCGCCCTCCCTCAGACGGAGCGCGCGGATTTCCTTCGGTTTCAGGGGCCGGACGGGCGTGAGGCACAACTCGTCGAATTCGCGCATCGTGCGCTTGTCCATGAGCCCCGCGGCTTGCAGACCTTCAACCGCCTCGTGAATCGAGGCCATCAAGGGACTACGGTATTGCTTTTTCATCAAAGGTCACCTCCACCAATACTCCCGATGCCATCGCCCGCGCGATGGCTCTATCGTCGTAGGCCAGCAATTCGGCTGCGAGCTTCTTAAGGGCGGCCAACTCGTCGATTTCGATGTTGTCTCTGTCATTCTTGGCGAAACCATGAACGAAAAAGGAACGTGCGCCCGCCCTGAACACGATCAATGTCCGAAATCCGCCCGACTTCCCCTGGCCGCCGCGCGCGATCCGCTGCTTGATCACGCCGCCGCCGAGGTCGGCGGCAATTAACCCACGTTCCGCGTTCCGTACCGCCCGGCAAAGCGCGGAATCGTCGATGATCGCCTTGTTGGCAAAGCGCGCGAACGACTTGGTTTTGAAGACTCGCACCTATTTCCACCGGATTTTCCCGGAAATCGTTCTCAAGAGAGAAGTATAACACTAAGTGTTATAGAGCGGCGCAACTGGATTGGTCGGGGTTCGTGTCGTTGATCGGCGCCATCACGCCTATTGGCGTAGATGGATCTCACTGAGCGCGTGTGGTCGCGCATCATCTAGTTTGCGCCCCTGCGGCCAAGGGGTCCGCGCAGGCTACGCACGGCCTGCTTGGCTAGGAGGCTGCGCTACCTTAAAACTCGATCTCCAACCGCTTCGCCACCCGGTCCAGCGTATCCACCAACCGCTCCACCTGCCGCTCCGTATGCGCGGCCGTACACGAAATCCGCAGCAGATTCTGCGCCGCCGCCGGTCGCAGCACCGGGTTGATGTAGATGCCTTCCTCCAGCAGCGCCTTGCACAGGTGGCAGAGATCCTCTTCGTTCTGCACCACGACCGGCACGATGGCGGTCTCGCCTTCCAGCACCGGAAAACCGCACAGGCGCAATTCATGCCGCAGCCGCCCGGCGATGTGCAGCAGCCTCTTCTGCCGCTCGGGCTCCTTGCGCATCACCTCCAGCGCCGCGGCCACCGCCGCCACCGACGCCGGCGGCAGACTGGCCGAGAATACGAACGGCCGCGCGGTGTGCTTCAGGTAATCGACCACTTCCTTGGTGGACGCCACGAAGCCGCCCACCGACGCCAGCGACTTGCTGAACGTGCCCATGATAATGTCGACATCGTCCAGCACGCCCAGATGCTCGGCCGCGCCTGCGCCGGTCGCTCCCAACACGCCGATGCCGTGCGCTTCATCCACATAGACGCGCGCGCCATAGGGCTTGGCCAACTCCACGATGCCGCGCAGGTCCGCGATATCGCCTTCCATGCTGAACACGCCTTCGGAAACGATCAGGATGCGTTCCTCCGGCGGGCAGTTTTGCAGACAGCGTTCCAGATGATCGAGGTCGTTGTGCCGGAAGCGCACCGTGCGCGCGGTCGAGCGCAGCGCGCCCTCCACCAGGCTGGCGTGCAGATTGTGGTCGCACAGCAGCGCATCGCCTTTTTCGGCCAGCGCCGCCAGCGTCGCGTAATTGGCCTGGAAACCGGTGCCGAAGATGACGGCCGCTTCCTTGTGTACGAAGGCCGCCAACTCCGCTTCCAGCTTCACGTGCAAGTCCAGCGTGCCATTCAGCAGGCGCGAGCCGCTGCATCCGCTGCCATATTTCCGGACGGCTTCGATGGCGGCTTCCTTCACCTTGGGGTGCGTGATCAGGTCCAGGTAATCGTTGCAGCCGAACATCAGCACCTTGCGGTCGCCCATGCGGACTTCGCCGGGGCCGCAGCCTTCGCGCTGGCTGAACACTTCGAAATACATGTACAATCCGGCGGCCTGCAGGTCGCCCGGACGCGTGAAATTCCGGCACTTGTCGAAGAGGTCGGTCGAGCGGGCGTGGCTTGTCCCGTTCTTCCGGCTCTGTATGACGGTAGTCGAAGAGCTGCGCATCGTTCTCAGTTCCATTCGTAGATTCGGTACGTTTTGTACTTTCTGGCGCCCATGGTCTTCAGGGACCGGTTCATTAGAACATTATCTTCCAAGATCCAGGACATCTCGCTCAGTCCATAACCCATACGCCTGGCGTTGCGAATCAGTTCGGCGTAAAATCCGGCGGCCACGCCGAGCGTGCGGTACTGTTCCACCACGCCCAAGGCCACCACTCGCAATTCTTTGATCAATCGTTGATGATACAGGATTTTGAAGAGTCCGAGGGGGAACAATCTGCCGCCGGCGTGTTTGAGCGCCAGATTTATATTGGGTAACGCCAGCGCGAAGCCCACGGCGCGCCCCTCCACTTCGCCGATCAGCACCAGATCCGGATTCAGGATTTGCTTCATCTCGGCGGCTTCGTGCAGGAACTCTTCGCGCGTCATGGGGACGAAGCCCCAATTCTGCCCCCACGTATCGTTGTAGAGTTTCCAGAGCATCTGCACTTCTTCACCGAATTTCCGCATGTTGATGCTGCGGACGACAACGCCCTGGCTGCCGGCGGCGCGCCGCGCCACGCGTTCCACTTTAGCGCCATTCACTTCCGTGGGGGTCGACCAGTACGCAAGCAGGTCCTTGGCCTTGCGCAATCCCACTGCTTCCAGCATACGCGGATAGCTGGGCGAATTGTAGGGCATCATCACGTTGGGCGCCGAGTCGAAGCCCTCCACCAGCATGCCGCATTCATAGTTCGTGGACGGATTCATGGGGCCGCGAATCACTTTCGCGCCGCGCTCCAGCAGCCATTTGCGCGCGGCCTGCATCACCGCGCCGGCCACCTCCACATCGTCCGTCGATTCGAAGAACCCGAAGAAGCCGGCGTCTTCTTTCTGGAACTCGTTGTAGTTGCGATCCACGATGGCGGCCACCCGCCCGCAGACCTGCCCGTCCCGGCGCGCCAGGAAGCACTGCATCTCGGCATGCGCGTAGAACGGATGCTTTTGCGTGTTCAATAACTCCTTTTGGGCCATGCGTAACGGAGGCACCCAGTATGGATGGTGACGGTACAACCGGTACGGAAGGTCCACAAACTCTGCCAACGATTGCTTATCCTGAACCGCGACGATTTCTACGTCTCCCAACTAGGCGGCCCCTTTTCCCAAGATTCTGTACAGCGGCGGCGCCAGCAGCACCAGAAGACAAGCCACGGCTGCCCCGGCCAGCAGGTCGATGGTGTAATGGTATCGAAGATAAACTGTAGCAAAAATAATGGACAAGGTATAGGTAAAATAGATCCAAAACAAGCGTTTCGAGATGAGGCGGCTGCCCCACCACGCCAGGATGGTCAGTTCGGTGTGGCCGCTGGGAAAACAGTCCCAGGCTTTGGATTCCAGCCGGTCGAGGGTCGCTTGCAGCGCCCGCGTGACCCACAAGCCCCGTAGATCGACGGTTTCGAAGTTCCGCAGGAAAAAGCGCGGACCGCGCGCGGGCGCCAACACATATCCTATATAGGATACCAGAAAGCCCAGCGCGATGAGGAACGCGTAGTACCGAAACTCGGCGTAGCGGGCTTGCCGCCATAGCAGCAAGGCGATCAGCAGCACGGCCGGCACGAACAGCGAATAGACAATTTGCAAGTATTCCGTGAGGATTGGTGTGCTAAGGCGTTCCAGCCAAACGGTGGGATGCACGCCCCACAAGCGGTGATCCAAATGCGCCAACTCCGCATCCGCCTCCCACCCGCGCAGCGACGGCATCAGCACGGCCATCTCCCGGTAGCACCACGCCACATAGGGTAAGGGATACCAGTGCCGGAAGATCCAACTGGCGCGCCCGGCGCCGCGGATCGCCCACAGGGCCAGAGCAATGGCACCCAGGTGCCAGGCCAGCAGCCAAGCGGGTGACGGCAGGCGGTTCCAAAACAGCAGGATGGCCACGGTTGCCGCGGCGTAATAAGGGAGCACCACCTTATCCACCGGCCAGTAAGACAGGCCTCCTGGCCTGTCCCGCCTGTTCAGAACTTCAACCACCCCGCCTCCTTGTACCAGTCGAGGGTGCGCCGCAGCCCTTCCTCGAGGCTCGTGGACGCGCAAAAGCCCAGTTCGCGGCGGGCCCGGCCGGAGTCGCACACCCAACCCGCGCAGCATGCTTCCCGCACTTTGTCGCGCGACAAGATGCCCGGTGTGCCGCTGATGCGCGTCCACCATTCGGCGCACATGCCCAACGCGTAGGCGGCCTTTTCCGGTATCGCAATGGTGCGCAACTTGCGTCCCATCAGGCGGGCCGCCATGTTTCCGAATTCCTCCCAGGAAACCGGCGCGGCGTTCGCCAGATAGAAAACCCGGCCGCCGGCGCTGGCGCGGTCGGCCGCGGCGATAAGGCCATCCACCAAGTCTCCCACATAAATGTAGCTGAAGCGGCGCGGGGCCGTGCCGATTTGCGCCATCCATCCGCTGGCCACAGTACGCAGCATCTGCAGCACATCCCGATCGCGCGGCCCATAAACTACCGGTGGCCGGACGATCACGGTTCTTTCGGCGAGAGGCGAGTCGCTGACAGCTTGTTCGCCCGCCAGCTTCGAGCGCCCGTAATGCGAGACTGGATGCGGTTCGTCCGCCTCGGTGAGCGGCCGATCACCGGGGCTGGGACCGGCGGCGGCTAAGCTGCTGACGTGTACGAATCGCCCGACTCCCTCAAGATGGCCCGCGGCGCCCAGCAGGTTCGCGGTGGCGATGGCGTTGCCGCGATCGTAGTCCGCGGCGTTAAGGGCTTTGGTTACGCCCGCCAGATGGATGACGGCATCCACGCCGCGCAGCGCTTCCGCAAGTCCGGCTCCGGTTTCCAGGTCGCCATGCGCCGGTTCCACCCCGGCGGGCAGGTTCGTGGACGCGCGCCGCACCAGACACCGCACGGCACGGCCCTGCGCCGCTAAACGCTCCACCAGATGGTTGCCGATGAAACCGGTCCCGCCGGTCACCAGGATCATGATGGCGGGCTGCTGCGGAAGGCCACTTCGGAGAAACAACTCTCGGCCGACGTGCCCGTGTGTTGCGTATTGATCTGCAGCCGGATGCCCTTCACGCGCGGCGCCGGACGTCCGTAGGCCTTCTGGTAATCGCCCGCCACGTTGCGGCTTTCGTTGAGCCAGCGATTCAGGTCGGCCGCGCCCGAACGGCAGACTACGGCGTAAATGTGTACCAGCGGAATCGAACTGGCGCTTTCCATGGTCCCGGCGGGGGCCGTAGTGTCCCAGATGTACGTCAAAACGCGCCTATCGGAGAATGCCACCAGCACCTGGGCGGCCTGATCGTCGGTCTTGCTGTACCGGAAGTCGCCGCCCGCGGGCAGTTGCTTCACGTTCCATTTCCAGGTGAGGTAGGGCGCCTGGTTGGGATCCACGTCCACTTCGTGCTCCAGGCCGTACGAGGAATCGTGGCTCTTCAGATCCAGATAATTGCTGTTGCCTTCCCGTACCGTGGCGATCTTGGGCGTGCCGTGATTCACTTTTATCTGCCATCCATCCGGCAGACGGCCCGGTTGCCAACTGAGCGGACTCAGGACGATAAAAGCGGTTTGAGTGGCAGCCGCCAGGGACGCCAAAGCCAGGATGGTTATCAGTAATAGTGCGCGGCGCAAAGACCCTCCGGTTAACTCCTATCATCGCATGTTTTCCGGATCCTCACGTGGGGCGGGCGTCCACGCCTGCGGCGGGTTTCCAGACCCGCCCCGTCCTCCAAGTTTGCAGTGGGTAGCTAATGTGCGGGCGCGGCTTGCCCAAATGCGCGGGCGGGGCCTGCGGCCGGCCGGAAACCCCGCACCGGGCCGATCTCCGGCGCGGCGAACACCTCCCGGTCCGGAGCCGCGAAGAACTCGCGGTGCAAGGCCTCCATAACCGCCAACAGATCCGCCTCGCATATCGCAAGCCCCAGGCTCAGCGAGGACGATCCCTGCGACATCAGCCGCACATCGGTGCCGCGCAAAACGCCGCGGGCGCGGGCCAAAGCCGCCTGGCCAACGCCTTCGCCGACCAGCCAAATCGCCGCGCGGTGCTCCTCTACCGCGATCTCCACGCTCTCATCGACCTTCCGCAGCACCGCCGCAAGTCCCGGCCAGTTCTCCACGGCAAACGAAATGCCCGGCTCGCCCGCCTGAATCAGATCGACCGCGATGTGCTCCCGCGCGAACAGGTCCGCCAACCCGTCCGTGATGCTCGAAAGCATTCCCCGGTTCTTCACCCGCAAATGCACCACGGCCATCCCCGCTTTCGACGTCAGACATTTCACGATTCCCGGCGCGGTTTGCACCTTCGATACGATGCGCGTGCCCTCCACCTCCGGACGGCGTGAGTTACGCACCACAATCGGGATCCGCTGCCGTAGCGCCGGCGCGACCGAATCCGGGTGCAGCACCTTGGCCCCGAAGCGGGCCATCTCCTGCGCTTCCTGGTATGAGATTTCGCGCAAGCGGTATGCGCCCGCCAGCATCCGCGGATCGCAGCTCAACATGCCGTCCACGTCCGTCCAAATCTGAATCTCGTCCGCCGAAACTCCCGCGCCCACCAGCGACGCGGTCAAGTCCGATCCGCCGCGTCCCAGGGTGGTGGTGACGCCGGCCGGGGTCGCTCCAATGAATCCGCCCATCACCACCACGCGGTCGCGCGCCAGCAGTCCGACCGTCCGGCGCAGCCGCGCGTAGGTGTCCCAATACCACGGCACGGCGTGCGTAAACTGGTCGCCGGTGACGATCACCTTGCGCGCGTCCACCTGCGCAGCGTGGATGCCCAAGTGACGGAACGCCTCGGCCGCGATCAGGCTGGAAAGCCGCTCGCCGTAGCTCAGCACCTGGTCCTGGATCTCCGGCGTGAACTGCCGGCCCTCCTTCAGTTCCGCCAGGAGCGCTTGCAATTCGCGAAACATCGGAGCGATGTGGTCGCGCAGAAAGGGTTCCGCGCGCTGGCCCAATACCGCGCGGGTCTCGGCGAAATGCATGCGGCGCAACGCTCCGGTCTGCTGTCCCGCGGAGTACGAGTCGCCGCGGGCGGCCGACTGGGCCGCGTCCAGCAGCCGGTCGGTGGTCTTCCCCATGGCGGATACCACTACCACCGGCTTGCGATCCAAATGTTCTTTAACGATGGAAGCCGCTTGCTCGATTGCGCCGGCGGACTCTAACGAGGAGCCGCCAAATTTCATGACTATCATGCCCCCATGCTATCCGGCACGCGATAAGGAACGCATAAGACCGCGCTAAGGAAGTTGTCAAGGAAAACCTTGGCAAAAGCTAATGAATCCCTTATGACTTCCTTATACGAGTTGATATAACTTTTTAATGTCGGCACGCAATCCGAAACGTTTTATGCCATTATGAATTCGCGACATCTCCCGTTACATTTGCTGGCCGCGTCTTTACTGGCCGCCGCGCCCGTTCTTGCTCAATCCGGCTTGCCGCCCGATCCGCAACAGACGCCGGCTTCCGGCGACGCAGCCGCCCCGGCCACCGCGGATCCATCGCCGGCGGCGCCCGCGTCTCCGCAGGCTCCCGCCGGATTCTGGAGCAGATTGGTTAACGCCTATACCGCCGACTGGCATCCCAGCCCTGGCCCCGATGCGGCCCCACAATATCGCGGATATCCCATGCCGGTCGCCAATCCGCCGTTTCCCTTCAGCGTGTGGCCCATCGGCGGCACGGTCTGGATCGGTTACCCCAACGCCACCGCGTATCCGTTGACCACCGCCCTGCAGAACGGACCGCACGGCGCATGGTGGAAGAAGGCCAACATTCAAATCTACGGTTGGGCGGACGTCGGCATGAATCTCAGCACCTCCAATGCGCGCCCCTATGGGAATCTGCCGGCGGCCTACGCCGAGGCCCCCAATACCGTGCAACTCGATCAACTGACGTTGTACTTCGAACGCACACCCGACACGGTGCAGACCGACCATTTCGACTGGGGCTTCCGGTTCACCAACCTCTATGGCCTGGACTACCGCTTCACCACCGCCATGGGTTACTTTAGCCAGCAACTGCTCGATAATCCGCAGAAGAACGGGTCGCTCGGCAACCGCCTCGGATACGACCCCGTGATGGCCTACGTGGACTTATATTTCCCGAAGCTTGGCAATGGCACCGACGTCCGCATCGGGCGATATGTCTCGCTCCCGGATATCGAGGCGCAGTTGGCCCCGAATAACTATACCTATACGCATTCCCTGACTTACACTTACGACTGCTACACCCAAACGGGCATCAACGCCACCACCAAGTGGAGCCGTCACTGGACCACTCAAATAGGGCTATCGGGCGGGTGCGAGGCCGCGCCCTGGGCGCGCGACGCCACGCTGACCGCCAATGCTTGCGTGGCTTATACCTGGACCCAGGGCCGCGACAACATCTACATCTGCGCCAACTCCATCAACAGCGGCAAATACAATTACAACAACCTGGCTGCATACTACCTGACTTGGTATCATAAGTTCGGACAATCCAAATGGCATATGGCCTGGGAAACCTGGTATCAGTACATGAAAGATACGCCCAACGTGAATAATCCGGCGGCGGCGTCTCTTCTCATCGCCAATTCGAATGGGGCCGTGTGTAACACGGCGGCGGAACTGACGTGCTTTGCGCCGGAGTGGGCCACCGTTCATTACGTCACCCGTCAGATTACCGCGAAGGATGCGATTATCGTTCGCAATGAGTACTTCGACGACCTCAAGGGCCAGAGGACCGGCTTCAAAACGGCCTACTCGGAACACGATATCTCCTGGAACCATTGGGTCGGAAGTACGGTCGTGTTCCGGCCCGAGCTCCGGTACGAGCATGCCTACGAATTGCCAGCTTACGACAATGGCACGCGCAAGAGCCAGTTCATGCTGGCGGCGGATGTGATCTGGTTCTATTAGGCGCTGGCTCCGGCCCATGTGCTATCTTCCGCTCATACGCCCAATCCTCCACGCGCAAATACGCCCGTATCGCATGCGCCGCCACGCTGCGCAACGGCTCGGGCGGCCACGAAATGACCCGCCGGTTCACGAACGGGCACGCAGTGTTTTCCGTCCGGCGCTCCAGCAGCAGGTCCGTAAGCGTAATGGCGTTCTGGTGCGCGGTGGAAACGCCATGGCCCACGCAGCCCAGACTGTAGACCGCCCGCGGATCGCCCAGATAGCCTAGCGCCGGCGTCAGATCCAGCGTCACGGAAAACGGGCCGCCCCAGCGATGTGTGATCTTCACTTCCTTCAGGGCGGGGAACAGCATCCGGGTGTGCTCTTCCAAATGCCGCCACGCGGATTCGCTCGAAGCCCATGGCCAGCCGATTGTCCGGTGTGATGCGGTAATAGTGAATCAGGTTGCGGGCGTCCTCCACGCCGTTGCGCTCCTGCCAGCGGATCTGCGCGAAGTGCCGGTCGCTGAGCGGCTCGGTGGCGATCATGTAAGTCCAGGCGGACGCCTGCCGGTTCTTCAGCTCCGGAATCAGGTGCGAGTACGCGTTGGTGGCCAGGACGATCTTATCCGCGGTGACCGTGCCGCCGGGCGTGCCCAGGCGGAACTTCGCGCCGCGCTGAATTTCGACCGCGGGCGTCCGCTCGTAGACCTGCGCGCCGCGCGCCAGCGCCAGCCGCCTCTCCTCGCGCACCAGCTTGGCCGGGTTGACCAGGCCCAGCCGCGGCTCCCACCAAGCGCCCAGGCACAACTCGGAATCGACCCCTGTCGCGCGCGGCGTCGCGATCCAGCCACTCGATGCCTTGCATGCCCAATTCATGCGCCAGGTCGATATCGTGCCGGATGCGTTTCACGTGGCCGGGCGTGGTGGCCATGCGCAGAAACCCCGGACGGGTATAGTCGCATTGAAGCTGGTTGTCGCGGATCGGGGATTCCAGTCCGTCGACGGCGCGCTCCATGTAGGCGTGCGCGTCACGGACGAATCGCTTGCCCTTGAGCATGGCCGTCGGCCCCATGCCCAGGCCGCCACGGTCATGGCGAAGGAGCCGTTGCGGCCGCTCGCGCCATAGCCTACGTATTCGTGTTCCAGCACGGCCACGCGCATGCCCGGCTGCTCTTTCAACAGGGTGTGCGCGGTGGCGATGCCGGTAAATCCTCCGCCCACGATGGCCACATCCACGGTGGCATCGCCTTCGAGCGGCGGACTGGGCGCATAAGGACCGTATTCCGCCAGCCAGAGGGACAGCGGCGATTTAGGAAGTGAGCGAGTCATCGGGCCGCGCGCTGAGTTAATATACGAGGATTCGCGACGAAACGCAACCGGCTGGACACCGGTGTCAGCGCAAAATGATAATGTCCTATTTTCGCAAAGTAGAAATGTCCGGTTGACGCCGTCCAGGCTGGGGGGATGGAACAAGGACTACTACTGATGACACAAGCCGAACGGGACCGCCTGGTG
>Ga0302324_100010651_pt1 | contig 18995 bp, 16 predicted proteins | sample Palsa_T0_1_FD_201949 | JGI IMG/M metagenome (GOLD analysis project Ga0302324, IMG submission 201949) | Peat permafrost microbial communities from Stordalen Mire near Abisko, Sweden - Palsa_T0_1 | ecosystem: Environmental > Terrestrial > Soil > Palsa > Peat permafrost | place: Sweden: Abisko...
CCCCGCATCCGACGGCCACGCCGGTCCGCACGCCGACGCCGACCCCGCATCCGACCGCAACGCCGGTCCGCACGCCGTCACCGACGCCGCATCCGACGGCCACGCCGGTCCGCACGCCGACACCGACGCCGCATCCGACCGCGACACCGGTCCGCACGCCGTCGCCGACCCCGCATCCGACGGCCACACCGGTCCGCACCCCGTCGCCGACGCCGCATCCGACGGCAACGCCGGTCCGCACGCCGTCGCCGACCCCGCATCCGACGGCCACGCCGGTCCGCACGCCGACGCCGACACCGCATCCGACCGCGACACCGGTCCGCACGCCGACGCCGACGCCGCATCCGACGGCCACGCCGGTGCGCACGCCGTCACCGACGCCGCATCCGACAGCCACGCCGGTGCGCACGCCGTCACCGACGCCACACCCGACCGCAACGCCGGTTCCGACGCCGACGCCGCTGCCGGGCGTCCTGACCGCAGGACCCAATCCGACCAACGTGATTGGAACAGGGGCTTCCAACGCCAAGACGATCACCGTCACCGAGACCGGCTATACCGGAACGTTCGGCGAGCAGAACACCTGCAGCGGCATCGCCACCGTTTCGCCTTCCACCGGAGCCGGCCCGACCGCGCAGTTTACGGTGACCGGCGTCGCGGCCGGCAGCTGCCAGGCGACGTTCGCCGACACCAACAGTCAACAAGCAATTGTGAACATCACCGTCACCACCAACGGCTTCGTCATCAACGGCGCTCGCTGGTAATCCCGACCACTAGGAGCACTCTCTTATGCGAAAGATTCTGACCTTGGCCGCCGTCGTGGCGCTGGCTGGGTGCGGCGGTGGAGGCGGCGGAAGCAACGCACCGGCGCCGACGACGCCCGGCGGGCCTACCCAAACGCAAGGTAAGCTCGTCACGCCGCAGTTCTACATCGTCGTACCGCCGAAGTCGACCGCGGCAAAGGCACGGGCCACCAAAGGTGCCCGCAAACCCGACTACGTGTCGAGCGCGGCGGCGTCCGTCACGATCACGCTGGTCTCGGTGAATGGGAGCACGAGCAATCTCCCTACCCCGAGCTCGGTGTCGTCGAACATCAGCGGAACGAACTGCACGGTCGCAAATCCGTGCCCGGTGCCCGGGCCTCCCTCACCGCCTGGGGTGCCCGATGTGTACACGATCACCACCTTCGACGGTGCGGTCGCCAACAGCGTGGCGACGGGCAACGCGCTCGACAGCGGCGGCGTCACGTTCACGCCAACCGTCGGTACGAACACCGTCAAGGTGGTGACGCTCGACGGTATCCCGTCGATCGTCGTGATCACGACCCCGGGGACGTTGACTGCGGGCACCGCCTCGCAGACCGAAACCCTGAGCGTCACGGTCCAGGATCACTCCACTGAGTCGATCACAGGCCCCTTCGCAAACTCCGTGACGATCACTAATTCCGATACCATTGGCACGCAGGGCGTTACGCTCAGCGACACGGAAAGCGGCTGCAACAACACGGGTACTTCGTGCACGATCACGGACAACACGGACACCATCACCCTCAACTACGGTGGCCTGGCGGAAAACCCGGTCACCTTCAGCTCGAGCGGGACGAACCTGAGCAGTGCCGGTACCGCCACGTTCACGCCGACCCTCAACGCGATCGTCGGCGCGGGCGGGAACCCAATCAGCGCGGCGGGTGGGACAGGGATCGACCTTTACACCACGAGCAGCGGCTCGCCGGTCGGATATACCGGCACGGTCGCGTACAGCGAGCACGGTTTCACCGACTCGCCCTACAACAAGGTGTTATCGGCCACGGCCGGGACGTGCTCGCTTGGCGGCCCGCTGTCGACATACGCCAGCGCCACGACGCCCTCGAATCTGAGCGGTGCCACCGACTTCACCTACTCGGCCACGGTGTCATCGCCGGTCCCCGGGGTGTGCCCGTTCACGGTCACCGATGGACTGACTGACCAGACCAACACGCTACCCACGTTCGTCGTTACCTACACGACGACGCAATTCGGCGCGCAGTCGAAGCACCGCCGCAACTGAACGCGGTTCGATCCAATGACGCCGCCGTAGCCCGTCCGGGCTGCGGCGGCACGTCGCCGCCGGAATCCGGGATCCGGTAAGACGACGAACTCCCCATCCCGGACGTTTCGAGCAGCCGCGGACGCGGCTGAGGATTGGCGTCTATGAACCGGTTCCGCAACAGATCGCTCTTCACCGTGCTCGCATGTTTCGCCGCCATTTCGCTGGCGGCGTGCAGCGGTTCGCACGGCTCGTTACCCGCGCCCTTGCCGATTCAGAGCACCGTCCCGCAGTCGACCTACGCCGGACCGACGGTGCAGGCGGCGTTCAAGATCACGATTCCGGCGCCGACGACGAGCAGCGCGAAGCGCGGAATCGCCGCTGCTCGCAAGCCAGAGTACGTCTCTTCGTCGACCACCAAGATCGTCTTCACGCTGAATACTGCGAGCAAGCTCACCTCAACGCAAGTCTCCGCATTCAACACCGCGCACCTCGGTGCGATGGGGATCACGCTCGGCAGCTCGACGTGTCCGGGCAGCGGGCCTTGGACCTGCACGTTCACGCTCGTGCTTCCGCCGGGCAGCGACAACATGACGATCGCCGGCGAAGACAGCGCCAGTCCCACCCCCCATGTGCTCGAACAGCAGATCTCGACGTTGAACGTCGTCGCTGGGATCAACAACAGCTTCAACGTGACGCTGGACGCGAACGCGTCCACCTTCACGGTGAGCGCCTCTTCCGGGTTCTGCGCCGGCGCGTTCACCGTCTCAGGGAGTCAGACCGTTCCGGGCGTCGCGGGGAGCAGCGTCACCTTCAGTGTCGCGTACACGGACCCGGCGACGAAGACGATCGTCGGTCCGGGATTGCCGCTCTTGACCGTAAACGGTCACACGGACAACAATCCGGGCGGCGGCGGCAATGGATACACCGATGGTAACGGCCTGACCGTGAGCGTGAGTCAGAGCGCGCAGCAGTTCACGCTCAACCGGAGCGGCACCGGCAACTCCACGATCGCCGTGACCGCGACGCCGCCGGGCTCCGACGGCCTCACCTACAGCTACTCGCTGAGCTTCACACTCCAGGCCGGCGGTGCGCTTCCGGCGGGATTGCTGGCCGGAATCGAGCAGACGAGCACGACTCCGGGAAACTCAACCGGCCAAGTCGATCTCTACACCATGACGAATCCGAGCGATCCGACCGGTTTCGGCACGCCCTCGACGCTCAGCCCGACCGGCGGTCCCCCGAAAGACGTCGACAACCCGCAAGATCTCCTGTTCGACACCAACGGCGACCTGTTGGTCGCAAACGGCGGCGCGGGGAATCCCGACTACGGGAACTTCGCGTGCATCCCGGCCGGCGCGATCACGACCGTCCAGAACGTGGCGACGATCATCACCACCCACGCCGACGACCCGATCTCCCTCGCGCTCGGCACCGACAACAGCGTCGGCATGGCGAACAACGGACACGTCAGCTCGGATCCCAACTTCGTCGAATACCTGCTCGGGAGCACCTACGCCGAGGCTAGCTCGGCGCGCGAGATCGCGAGCGTGCCCGAAACTTCAGGTAACAATACGAATGGGCTGTATCCCTTGAACGTCGCCGCGCTGCCGACCAGCACGGCAAACCCCGCCGGAAGCTATGCGATCGGCTTCAGCAACGGCACGAATCCGCCGTCGAGCAACGCTTGCTACTCCGCTGCGAATGAGCCGGAGATCGACGAATCCGAAGTCATCATCAAGCATCCAAACGGCTCGACCACGACGATCAACGACGGCAACAACACCGTCATCGAGCCGCTCGTCGCGTACGACCCGAACAGCACCGACCTCGTGATCCTCTCGAGCGGCGCCTGCAACGCTTCGAGCTCGGCTACCGGAGCTAGCGCCTACCTCGACACCTATTCCGTCGGGGCGACACCCGCGCAGGTCAGCACGCAGGTGCTCTTCAGCGCCGGCGGCTCGCCCGTCAGCAGCGACTTCACGTCCGGGACGTGCTGCATCGCGGCGTCCTCGACCGGCTACGTCGCGATCGCCGGCGCCGCGTACAACGCCTCTGGGACCGGCGGGCCGATCGTTCAAGTCTTCCAGCCGGCAACGGGGACGCGGTTGAAAGACGGCGCGAACATCCCCTTCGACGGGACGACGGACAACCAGGGAAACACGCCCGCGTACTGCACCACGAACGACAATTGCTTCGTGACGTCGCTGAGGTTCATCACTGGGACGAAGCTGGTCATCGGGTTCGAAAGCGACAACGCGAACTTCCAGGGGTTCTACCTGTACGACGTCGCGAACGCGGACCTCACCTCGCCGAGCACGGGCTATAATCCCAGCGGCGGTAACCCGTGCAATCCGTGCTACGATCCGCTCAGCGCGGGCGGCCCGCCGTACTCGGCGTTCGCGAACGCGCCGAAGTTCGTCGCGTTCGCGAAGACCACGAACCACCCGCTCGCCGCAGCATATCACCTATAAGCCATGTGGAGGGAAAGCAATGTCCTCGCCTTACGTCGGTGAAGTTCGGATGTTCGCCGGCAACTTCGCGCCCGCCGGGTGGGCGCTCTGCGACGGAAGCTTGATCGCGATCTCGGAGAACACAACGTTGTTCAACTTGATCGGAACGACGTACGGCGGCGACGGCCAGAGTACGTTCGCCGTCCCCGATCTGCGCAGTCGGATTCCGATCCACCAGGGCCAGGGCTCGGGGCTGAGCAACTACGTCATCGGCGCGAACGGAGGCGTGGAAACCGTCACGCTCACGGTGAACCAGATTCCGGGTCATTCGCACCCGATCATCGCCGAGAACGCCGTTGCTTCGACGACGGCGACCGATCCGACCAATCACCTCTACGGCAACGGAGGCACGACGGAGCTCTACTCGCTGCACACCGGTGCTTTGAGCACCATGATGCAGTCCGCTTCCGCCGGCGGCAACCAGCCGCACACGAACGTGCAGCCGGTCCTGGCGATCAACTACATCATCGCACTCTTCGGCATCTATCCTTCGCCGACGTAAGGAGCATCATGGCAAACCCGTTCGTAGCGGAGATCCGCATGTTTCCGTTCAACTTCGCGCCGCGGGGCTGGGCGTTCTGCAACGGTCAGCTGATGCCGATCTCGCAGAACACCGCCGTCTTCTCGCTTCTCGGCACAATGTACGGCGGCGACGGGAAGTCGACGTTCGCACTGCCGAACCTTCAAGGCTCTGTGCCGCTCCAGCAAGGGCAGGGGCCGGGTTTGAGCCTGTACGCCCAAGGCGAACAGACCGGCTCTCCGACCGTCACGCTGCTGCAGACCGAGCTACCGAAGCACGCGCACACCATCTACGCCGATGCGAACCCGATCGATGCGAAGCAAAGCAGTCCGCAAAACAACGTTCCCGGCGCTCCGACCGGCAAGACGATCTACTCGAACGCAGGGACGAACGTTACGATGAGCCCGTCCATGGCATCGGTCGCGGGAGGAAATCTTGCGCACAACAATTTGATGCCGTACCTCGTGCTCAACTATTGCATCGCGCTGCAAGGCGTGTTTCCGCCGCGTTCCTAGACCCGGAATTCAAGGAAGGAGACGACCATGTCGGACCCATTTCTCAGCGAGATCAAGATCACGGCGTTCAACTTTGCGCCCAAGGGTTGGGCGCTCTGCAACGGCCAAACGATGCCGATCAACCAGAACCAGGCGCTGTTCTCGCTGTTGGGAACCACCTACGGCGGCAACGGCCAGACCACGTTCGCGCTACCGGATATGCGAAGCCGGGCCGCGATGCATTTCGGTCAGGGTTACACTCTCGGTCAGAGGGGCGGCGAAGAGAGCCACACCGTGATCGTGGGAGAAATGCCGGCACACACGCATTCCATCAACGCACAGAACGCTGCCGGCAACGACCTCAGGCCGTCGGGAGCCTATCCGGCGAACGCGGCGCCGGCGCAGATCTACAGCGCCGGACAGACGCCGGCCAGCGGAGTGCCGATGAGCCCGGCGATGATCGCGAGCGTTGGGGGAAGCCAGGGCCACGAAAACCGGCAGCCCTACCTCGTGCTGAGTTTCATCATCGCGCTGCAAGGAATCTTCCCGAGCCGGAATTGATTGATAGGCGTGGGGAAGATCGTCAATTTCCATCTGCCGGCCGACGACGTGGACCGTGCCGCGACGTTCTACCGGGAGGTGTTCGGCTGGGAATTCACTGCGGTCACGCCCTCGCCGGTGCCGTATCTCGTCCACGATGCGGGCGCGGAAGGCGCCGGGATCCCGGCCGCGATCACCGCCCGCCAAGCGATCGTGAAGGCGCCAACGCCGACGATCGAGGTCGATGCGATCGATCAAGCGATGATCGACATCGCCATGAAGGGCGGTCAGCAAGGTATGGTGCAGGACATCCCCGGAATCGGTCGCTTCGGCTATGCGATCGATTCCGAGGGCAACATCATCGCGCTGCTGCAGCGCCCGGAGAGCGCGAGCTAGAGACGCATCTCGGCGTTCATCACGCTGATGTCGAACGTCCCCAGGCCGGTCGTATAGTCGTAGCCGGGCAGCGCGGTGTACGCGCCGTTCGCGCCCGTGATGATGTCGTGGAACCCGCCCAAGGCCTGGGTCGGCGGCGGGCCGTCCACCGTCACCGCGCTGCTCTGGTACTTCTCGTAGTTCAGGTAGAAGTAGGTCGTCATGAAACCGCGGTAGATGTGCCGCATGCGCGCCCAGCTGAGGATGCGCGCCGATGCGCCCATCGCCAGCGGCGAGGCTTCGCTCGTGCCGCCGATCGCGCACCCGCTACTGCAGCTCCCGACGCCGGGGAGGTTCGGCGAGTACACATTGTAGCCGCCCGAGTTCGGGTCCGCCGCCATCGCGATGTCGGGGACGCTCCGGAGATTGGTCGCCGCGAGTCCGGTGCTGGCCGGCGCGGCTGCTTGCTGCCACGGCTCGCTATTCTCGAACAGGCTGAGGCCGCCGCCGCCGGCGTTCCATGCCGTCTCTCCCGAGTACGTTCCGTCGGCGTTCGCGACGACGGTCGTGCCGCCGACGGCGACCACCCAGGGTGACGACGCCGGATAGCTGACCATCGGCGGTCCGGAAGCCGGCACGCCGTTGGTCGGGGCCAGCGCGCACGCCGAGCCGGTGTCACCGGCCGACGCGAACATCGTCTGCCCCTGGCCCGCCGCCTGCATGAGCAAGTTGTCGTCGATCTTCATCGCGCCGTCGAGGTTCGCTTGGTACTCACATTCGCCGAACGACGAGTTGCCGAGCTGCGCGAGATCGTCGGAGACCCACTTGTCGTAGGCGTTCGCGACGTCCGAATCGCTCAGTGACGTCGTATCGTAGATGTAGAGCTGCTGGACGTTCTGCGCGATGCCCGTCGAGCTCTGCGTATCGAGGTCCCACTCGTCGGTGTTCGAGGTGTCCGTACTGGTGAGTCCGACTTGGACGACGTTGACGGGGACCTGCGGCAGACCTTGCACCGACTCCGCGAACTGCAGGTCGCTGAGGACCTGCGAGACGTTTCCTTCGGCGATGACCGCGACGTCCGTGTACGAACCGTCGCTCGAGCTTCCGGCGTCGTAGAACGTTTGGACGTCCGCCGCGTTGAACGTCGGCACGCACTGGCCGGTCGGCGTCGCCGCGATCAAGCACGACGCGTGCACGCGGTTGAGGTACGGGTGGACCGACATCTTGGCCGCGTTCGAGAGCCCCAGCACGGCGCTGACCACGCCGCCGAGTGAGGTCGGGACCAGCGCGGGCTGCGTGTTGACGTATACGGCGGCGCCGCCGAGCGAGAACGACTCGAGGGTGGTGTCGAACGCCTTGGCGGCCAAGGCCGCGGTTCCATCGGCGCTGACGATCTGCGCGCCGGCCTTGACGTTGTGGAAGCCCTGGTTCTGCAGGTATGCGACGACCGATTGCACCTGCGCGGCCGTGGGACCGTACTGCGCGGCGAACTGCTGCCGCGAGATCTGCTGCCCTTGCGCGATCGCGGCGGTCAGCTGCGAGACGTTGCGCAGGTTCAGTCCGACGCGGACCGTCAGCGGTGTCGCCGGGGCCAGCGTGCCTTTGGCGGCGCCGCCGGGGATCGTCGCGGCGCGGGTCGCAGTCGCCGCCCAGCCCAGCGGCACGCTGACGGCGAGGTCCTGAACGGCCCGCGGGCCCGACTGCGGCGCCGCGGTGGCGGGCAGCAGCGAGCCGGCGCTGCGGGATCCCGCGCACGAGGACACGAGCAGGCCGGCGGCGGCGGCCAGGGCGGCGAGTCTGAGCATGACGGGTTCCAATCCTCCTCATGCCGAGGGTACGGGCCGGCCGCCGGCTCCGACATACCCGATTTTGTGTATGGGCCGGTCGGTCCGCGGTCCGTAGTCTCAAGCGCGGAGGAACCCGACATGAACAGATTCGCGGCCCTCGCCGCCCTTGCGCTGACCACTGCCGTCGCGACCGCATCGTGCTCGGGCGGCGGCAGCATGAGCCATCTTCTTCCCGGCGCCGCCGGTTCGGGATCGGCCACCACGACGCAGTCGGTCACGCAGGCCCTCGTCGCGCCGGCCGGCTGGTCCGCCACCGCGACTCGCGCGGCGACGATCCCGGGCGCGACCGATAAGGGCGCGCTCGCGCCGTCGACCCCGATGACGATTCGGGTCGGGCTCAACCTGCACAACGTCAGCCAGCTGCAGTCGGCGATCGTGTCGCGCCGCAAGGTGTCCGCCTCGCAGTTCGCCTCGGAGTACGGTCCGACGCCGGCCGACGTACAGTCGGTCGTCTCGTATCTGCGCGGCCAAGGGTTCGGCAACGTCAAGACCAGCGCGCAGCTGGTCAGCGCCGACGGCACCGCGGCGCAGGTGTCGAAAGCGTTCGACACCTCGCTCGAGTCGTTCCAGCTCGGCGGGGCGGCCGTGTACGTCAACCTCAAGCCCGCGCTCGTCCCGACGTCGCTGGGCGGGATCGTCAGCGGGGTGCTCGGCCTTTCGAACGCGGCGAAGATGGTCGTGCATCCGCACGCCAATCGGCAGGCGGTGTCGTGCCTGATCACCGCCACGCCGACCGGACAGTGCCTGCCCGCGTTCAACGCGGTCGACGTGCAGACGTTCTACGACGTCGGCTCAACACCCACAGGCTCCGCCACCACCGTCGCCGTGATCGCTGAAGGCAACGTTTCCGAAGCGGTCACCGACCTGCAGTACGCGGAGTCGGTGCAGGGCTTGCCGCAAGTTCCCGTCACCGTGGTGCCTGTCGGCCTGTCGAGCACCGACACGTCGGGGGTCGACGAGTGGGATCTCGACACGCAGAGCTCGACCGGGATGGCGCAGAACGTGAAGATGCTCTACATCTACGCAACGACGTCGCTGGCCGACTCCGACATCGCCAACGCCTACAGCGCGTGGGTCGGGCAGGATGTCGCGCAGCTCGGCAACTCGTCGTTCGGCGAGTGCGAGTACCAAGCGAACCTCGACGGCGCGATGAAGATCGACGACAACCTGTTCATGGAGGCCGCCGCGCAAGGTCAGACCATGTTCGCCGCGGCCGGCGATTCGGGATCGGCCTGCGCGCTGGCGCCCACTAATGGCGTTCCCGCCTCCGGTCCGCCGCTGGTGAACTATCCGGCGGCATCGCCCTGGGTCGTCGGCGTGGGCGGTACGTCCGTCATGTCCGGCTCCCCGAACGCAACCTACGTCGGCGAAGTGGCCTGGAACTCCGGCGGCGGCGGGCTGAGCCAGTTCGAGAACTCGACCGGCTGGCAGCAAGAGGTCATCCCGACGAGCACCGGGCTCGCGGCGACGAACTTGCGCGGCGTGCCGGACATCGCCATGGCGGCCGACGCCGACACCGGCGCGTACTTCGTGTACGGACAGAACATCCCGGGCGTGGGTGCTTGCAGCACGGGCTGCGCGATCGGGGGCACCAGCGAAGCGTCGCCGCTGGCGATGGGTTCCTACGCCAGACTGATGTCCGCGCACGGCAACGCGCTCGGCTTCGCGGCGCCGCAGCTATATCAGAACTATCTCGAACAGGAGAACAACGAGACGGTCGTGACCGGGCCGCCGCCGACCGAAGCGCTGGGCGGATTCCACGACATCATCACCGGCGGCAACGGCGCGTACACGGCGCTACCGGGCTACGACTACACCACCGGTCTCGGTACGTTCGACATCTCCGTGATGAACAGCCAGATCGGGACGTAGGCTCATCGAGCCGCCGCGGCCGCTCCGAGCATCCGCACGAGATCTTCGTTGACGACGCAATCGACGACCAGATGGATGCGCGGAGCCGGCCCGGGATTCCAGACGGCATGTGCGTTGCAGACGTCGATGTACCAGCACTCGCCGGCGCGCATGTGCACCGGCTCGCCGCCGAGGATGAACTCGACGCCGGGCCCGGTGATGACCGGTACGTGGAGCCGCACGATGCCGAAGGCGACCCCGATGTTGTAGTCCTGATGCTCGCGGATGCGCGCGCCCGCGCCCAGCCGCAGCAGGCGCACCGACGACGTCTCGCATCCGACGTCCGTCAGGACCCGGCGTATTGCCGGGCAGCGCTCGAGATACGGCGTATCGGCATCCGGCGCCGTCCCGGCCGGATCGGGGAGTATCGTCAGCTTGCCGTGGGGAGCGCGCAGCGGGATCCCGCTCCAATCGCCCTCGTAGTACGCCGTGTTGAAGTGCTTTTGCCACTCGCTTTCGTCGAACGCGAGCGCTTCACGCGCGAGGACGTCGGCGTCGAACGCGAACGGCAGCTTGACGCGCGAGGGCAGCTCAGCGCTCGACGAAGTCGGGGTAGTCACTCTTGGCGTACTTGTCGTCGGAGGGCCATTCCGGGATGCGGTCGTCCCAGAGCGTCGCTTCGCGCTCGGGAAGCGTGACTTCGACCTGCGAACCGCGGCGGTGCAGCGTGACGAGCGTCTCGACGTGCCCGGTCTGCGGAAACATGTCGAACGGCTGCACGACGCCCAGCGCGTAACCGCGCGTCGAAAGGTGCGCGAGGTCGCGCGCCAGCGTCGCCGGATTGCACGAGAGGTACCAGACGTTGGGAACCTCGGCGCGCGCGATCGCGTCGAGCGTCGCCTCGTCGCTGCCTTTGCGCGGCGGGTCGAGAAAGACGATCTGCGCGTTCGCCAGCGCGCGCTTTCCCTCGGCATCGGCGACCGTTCCCTCGACGCGGCCTTCGACGAACCGCACGTGCCCGTCGACCGCGTTGAGCGCAGCATTTTCGCGCGCCTCGCGCACGGCGGCCGGGTTCTCTTCGACGCCCACGACGCGCGCGCCGCGCGACGCGAAGAAGATCGCGAACGTACCCGCGCCGCAATACAGATCGACGATCGTGCGGTCCTTCGAGATTCCCGGGGCGAGGAAGCGGAAGATGCGCCCGACCATCTCGCTGTTGACCTGAAAGAACGACGCCGGCGAGACGCGGTAGCGCACGCCTTCGATCGTTTCTTCCATCTCGCGCTGGCCCCACACGTAGAGCATCTTGCGGCCGAGCACGGCATTGGCGGTACGCGGCTCGAACGAGTTGGAGATGCCGACGACGCCGCGAACGTGGCGTGCGAGTGCAGGGGCCTGATCCCTGATCGCGGGCGACTGGCGATCGGTCGTGATCGACAGCACGGCCTGGCCCGAGGCCGCGCCGGCGCGCACGACCGCGTGCTTCGCTCCGGCGAAGGCGTCGCGCGTGTCCGGCGCGCGCGCCGCATCGTAGAGACCGCCGATCGCCGCGTCGAGCTGCGGCAGCACGACCGGGCACGCGTCGATGCGCACCAGCGCGTGCGACCGCGCCTGATAGAACCCGAACGCCGTCTCACCCGTCGTTCGGTCGACCACCAGCGCCATCTTGTTGCGATAGCTGCGCGGGTTCGTCATGCCGACCGGCCGGCGCACGTCGGCATCGGTGAAGCCGCCGATGCGCCGCAACGCGCTGCGAACGATCTGCTCCTTCCAGGCCAGTTGCGCCGGGTACGCGAGGTGCTGCACCTGACAGCCGCCGCAGACGCCGAACACCGGGCAGAACGGCTTGGCGCGCATCGGCGACTCCGACTCGTACGCCACGACGTCGCCGACCGCGTACTTCGGCTTGACCTGCGTCACGCGCACGCGCGCGGACTCGCCCGGCAGCGGCCCGTTCACGAACACCACCAAACCGTTGATGCGGCCGACGGCTTGTCCGTTGGCCAGCAGATCGGTGAAGCGAACCGACGCGATGAAGCCCGGAGCCGGCCCCGCCGGCCCAGGCCGGCCGGCTGCGGCGGACACCCTACGGGTTTTTCTTCTCGTCGAGCGTTTTGATCAGCCGGTTGGCCTCGTCGATGAGGGCCTGCACCCGCTCGGTGGTCTCGTCGCTGGGCACCGGACGGCGCAGCGTCGCGCGCAAGACGAAGAAGGTCAGCGCCGCCGATGCGCCCGCGATCCCGAACCACACCAAGGTGCGGCGCAGCGGGAAGCCGGCGCTGGTCTGCTCGGCGGGGCGCTCGGCGGCTGGTGCGGCGATCTGTTCGGTCACGCGCCGTCGCTTCGGCGAGCCGAGTGCCGCGTCCTCACCACCCGGGGCCCTTCGACAAGCTCAGGACCGGCTCAGAAGCGGTGGGGGTCAGGCGGCGGATTCGACGTCGGCGGCTTCGAGGTCGCGGCGCTCGGAGTTGGTGACGACCTTGGCCAGATCGAGCAGGATGATGAGGCGGTCGTTCATCTTGCCGACCCCGCGAATGTACTCGGTGTCGACGCCGCTGATCATGTCGGGCGCCGGCTCGATCGCGTCGAGCGGCAGCCGCAGCACCTCGGAGACCGAGTCGACCACCATCCCGACGCGCTTGGTGCCGACCTCGGTCACCACGATGCGCGTGTTCTTGGTGTGCTCGGCGCGCGGCATCCCGAAGCGCGTGCGCAAATCGATGATCGGGATCAGCTGGCCGCGCAGGTTGATCACGCCTTCCATGAACGCCGGCGCGCGCGGCACGTTGGTCACCGTCACCATCCGGTTGATCTCCTGAACCTGGGCGATGTCGACCCCATACTCTTCCGGCCCAAGCTTGAAACTGACCACCTGCGTGCTATCTGACATCGTAATCGTTCCCTTTCAACCTTTCCTTTGATCGGACCGCAGCGTAGCGAGGACCGCGAGTGTAACGGCTCCGCAGGAGACGTTACACACCGGAGAATTCGGCGCGCGTTACGCGGCCGTTGCCGCCGTAGGCGCTGGCGACGAGCGAATGGACGTCGATGATGAGCGAGATCGAGCCGTTGCCCAGGATCGTCGCGCCGGAGATGCCGGGGATGCGGCCGATGACGTCGGAGAGCGGCTTGATGACGATCTCCTGCTCGCCTTGGAACGAGTCGACGACGAGTCCGACCTGGCGCCCTTGAAGGCCGACGATCACGATCATGACCTTGTCGGGATCGCGCGGTGCGTCGAGCCGGAAGAACTCACCGACCCGGATCAGCGGCACGACCTGGCCGCGCAGCGTGATCACCTCGCCGCCGTGCACCGTCCGCAGTTCGCCGGCGTCGATCCGCTGCGACTCGATGACCGCGTCGAGCGGGATCGAATAGAGCTCGTCGGCGACGCGCACCATCAACGCCTGGATGATCGCCAGCGTCAGCGGCATCTTCATGGTGAACGTCGTGCCCTCGCCCTGCCGCGAGTCGACGTCGAATACGCCCTTGAGCCGCAGGATGTTCTTCTTCACCACGTCCATCCCGACGCCGCGCCCCGAGACGTCGGTGACCTGATCGGAGGTCGAGAAGCCCGGGGTGAAGATCAGCTCGATGATCTCGCGGTCGCTCAGCCGGTCGGCCTCGCCGATGAGGCCGAGGCGAATCGCCTTGTCGCGCACGCGCTGCAGGTCGATCCCGGCGCCGTCGTCGGAGATCTCCAAGATCACCTGATTGCCTTCGTGGTAGGCGTTGAGCCTGATCGTGCCGTGGCGTGGTTTGCCGCGCGTTTCGCGCACCGCCGGCGCTTCGATCCCGTGATCGATGCAGTTGCGCAGCAGGTGCATCAGCGGCTCGCCGACCTCGTCGACGATCGTCTTGTCCAAGTCGGTGTCGGCGCCGCAGATCTCGAGCCGAATCTCCTTGTTGCGCGCCTTGGCGAGATCGCGCACCGTGCGCGGGAATCGGTCGAACACCTGACCGATCGGCACCATGCGGACTTTCATGATGCTCTCTTGGATCTCGTTGGTGGTCCGCGCGAGCAGCGCCGACGACTCCGAGAGATCCTTGGCCAGCGACGCGGTGCCGCGGTCGGGACCGGCGTTGAGCTCGCGGCCGAGCGTCGCCGCGATGTCGGAGATGCGGGTGCGGTTGATGACCAGTTCGCCGACGAGGTTGAGCAGCAGGTCGAGGCGCTCGATGTCGACGCGGATCGTTTGGCTCTTGGCTGCGACGCGCTTGGGGTCGTGTGCCGCCGCCGCGCTCGTCGGGCGCTCTGCCTGCCAGGCGCGCGGCGCCGGCTGAACGGCAGCTTCGGCGGGCACGCTGGCGACCGGGCTGAGGCTCAAGAACGCGTCGACCGCAGCCTGCGCGTCGCCGGCGTCGATCGCCGGGGCAGGCTGCGCGGGCTGCGCCGCCTGCGCCGCGGCCAGCATCCGTTCGACGTCGGCCTGAAACGCGGCGACCGCCAAGTCGTCGATCGGTTCGAGCGACTCCTCGTCGTCGAGCCCGTCGCGCGGACCTTCGATCGCCTGCGCGGTCTCGTCGTAGACACCGGCGAAGGCGTCGAGCCGCTCGACGAAGTCCTTGGCGTCGTCCGGCGCCTCACCGCCGTCGATAGCGGCACGCACCAGCGCCGTGAGAACGTCGCGCCCTTCGAACAGCAGGTTGATCCCGCCCTCGGTGAGCGGCATCCGGTCCTTGCGCAGCAGGTCGAAGACGTTCTCGAGCTTGTGCGCGATCTGCTGGACGGCCGCGAAATCGAGCATCCCGGCGCTGCCCTTGATCGTGTGGAGCGCGCGGAACAGCGAGTTGACGATCTCGGGATCCGGGTTCTTCGCGTCGACGTAGCCTTCGAGGCGCAGCAGATCGGCGTCGATCGATTGCAGCAGCTCTTCCGTTTCGTCGCGGAAGTACTGCACAAACTCCGTCCGGTCGAAGAACTCGCCGCCCGCCATGGGAACGCTCGGGCCGCTAGTCGTCCACCCCGAACACCGACAGCAGCGGCTGCAGTGAGCCGGTCTCGGGGATCAGGATGAATTGGCCCGACACGGTGCGGTTGTTGTCGAGGAACTGGGATTCGATCAGAAACACGTCCTGATCGGGCAGGATCGACATCAGCGTGCGGAACGCGGCTTGGATCGTTCCATACGACAGCGTCGGCACCGACGGCAGCAGGTTGATCCCGGTCAGCGAGATCAGCGCGGTGAGGTACGAGCCGGCGATGATGTTGCCCAGCTCCTTGAGCGTCGAATCGGCGATCGAATCGAAGATTTGGATGTCGCCGATGATGCGCTTGATGAAGACGTGCACGAACTCGAGCGACTGGTCGCGGTCGAACAGCACGACCATCTGGCCGGGCGCCTCGCCGCGCACGTACATGTGCAGCGCCGCGACGCTGCGGTCGGGCGCACCGATGCGGCTCGACAGGTCGCGGAACTTGAGCACGTCGATCCGCGGCTCCGAGAGTTTGACCGTGGTGTTGAGCAGCTGCGACAGCGCGGTCGCGGCGTGGCCGGCGCCGATGTTGCCGACTTCCTTGAGCGCGTCGCGCTGGAGCTCGTTGAGCATGAGAGAAGGCATGTCAGGCGGCCAGCACTTTCTGGATGGTCTCGAGGATCTTGGGCGGCTGGAAGGGCTTGGTGATGAACGACTTCGCGCCGGCCTGGATCGCCTCGACCACCAGCGCCTGCTGGCCCATCGACGTGCACATGATGATGCGCGCGTTCGGGTCGCCGGCGACGATCTGCTTGACCGCCGCGATCCCGTCCATCTCGGGCATCACCATGTCCATCGTGACGAGGTCGGGCGTCAGCGAACGGTACTTCTCGACCGCTTCGAGGCCGTTCTGCGCCTCGCCGACCACCTCGTAGCCGTTCTTGTTCAAGATACCCTTGATCATCATTCGCATGACGACCGCGTCGTCGACGATCAGGACTCGCTTTGCGCTCATCTCCGGTACGTGCTCCTCAAGCCAAGCCGCGGTTTCGCCGTTCGGCTTGCCGCTTGTTGATGTATTCCATGATCGCTCGATCCTCGTCGGGTTTGACGCCTTGGAAGCGCAGCCCCAGCGAGCTCTTTTTGGTGGATTCGATCGGTTCGCTCCGCATGACCTCGGCGACGAGCACCAGCGGTGTTGCGATGGTGCTGATCGCGAACTTGACCTCGACCTGGGTGGACTTCTTCACGTCGCGGTCGGCGATCAGCGACGCGCCGGACCGGCTGATGTCGGTCAGCGACGCCCGGGTCCACTCGCCCGAGCCTCTGCCGCCGGGCGCGAAGCGCCATTGCGCGGGAACGGTCGCGTCGAGACGAACGGCGGTGCGCGCCTGCGCGCCGGCGAACGCCTGCAGCGTCTCGATCCGTTCGGGCAGCGCGAAGACGGCCGCCGACCGCACGTCCAAACAGCGCGCGCTGAACCGAAACCGGCCGCTGTTGTTCTCGTACGAGAACACGCCGGTGCCGCCGACCTTGACGCCCCGCAGCGCGCTGACCGTCAAGCTGCGCTGACCGATCGTCTCGACGCACACCGAGCCGCGCGGCCCTCCGTCCGTCATCGCCAGCGCGACGAAGCTGTTGACCGCCGGCAACTTGGTCTTGAGCGGCGGCGGCGACGGCTTGCGCCCGAGCCCGAAGAGCAGCATCTCAAACGCCCGCCATTGCCGGCTCGAGCACGTCCTCGGTGGTCGAAACCTGGCCGATCGATTCGACGCGCAGCCCCGGCGCGATCTCGCTGTACGAGAGCACGACCAGCGACGGCGCGGCGCGTTCGGTGAGCCGCTTGAGCGCCAGGCGCGTACCCGGCGAGGTGAGCACGACCGGCTGCAGCCCGCCCTGCTGCGCGGCCTGGATCTGCTTCGTCAGCGAGCCGTAGATCTTCGCGACGGTCGCCGGATCGAGCAGCGCGTACGCGTCCTCGCCGCGGCGTACCGCTTCGCCCAGCAGCGTCTCGAGCCGCGGATCGACGGTGATCACCGAGAGCAGGCCGTTCTCGGCGTACTCCGCGCAGATGTGGCGGTTCATCGCCGCGCGCACGCGTTCGGTGAGGTAGTCGACGTCCTTCGACGCGCGCGCGCCGTCGGCCAGGTTCTCGAGGATCAGCAGCAGGTTGCGAATCGGTATCCGCTCGCGCAAGAGGTTCTGCAGCACGCGCTGCACCTCGCCGACGGTGAGCAGGTTCGGGATCAGCTCCTCGACCACGACCGGATAGTGCTGCTTGACGTTGTCGAGCAGCGCCGACGTTTCTTGGCGGCCGAGCAGATCCGGTGCATGGGCCTTGATGATCTCGGTGAGGTGGGTCGCGATCACCGAGGTCGGGTCGATCACCGTGTAGCCGGCCATCTCGGCGTCGCTGCGCCCGCTCTCGGCGATCCACAGCGCCGGCAGCCCGAAGGCGGGCTCGGTCGTCGGGATGCCGTCGATCCCGCTGGTGACGGTGCCGGGGTTCATCGCGAGCAGCCGTGAGACCATCACCTCGGCGCGGGTGACCTCGAGGCCGTAGATCTTCACCACGTACGTCGACGGCTTGAGCTGCAGGTTGTCGCGCACGCGAATCGGCGGAACCACGATGCCGAGCTCGCGCGCCGCGTGGCGGCGGATCATCGTGATGCGCTCGAGCAGATCGCCGCCCTGCGACACGTCGACCAGCGGGATGAGCCCGAACCCGATCTCGAGCTCCATCGGGTCGTACGACAGCAGCGGCACGACCGACTCGGCCGGCTTGGCGGCCTGCGTCGCGGGCGCGCCGGACGCGCCGGCCGCGCCGCGCGCGGCACCGGGGCCGGCTTTGAGCGCGGCAGCTTTGGCGGCGTTGCGCCCGCGCAGCCACAGCGCGAGCACGATCGCGGCCATGACGAACATGAACAGCGGCGGCAGGCCGAAGAAGCCGAACAGGACCAGCAGCACGCCGGCGATCAGCAGCGCGCGCGGCTCCTGGACGAGCTGGCGCGACAGGTCGTGGCCGAACGAACCTTCGGAGGCGGCGCGCGTGACGATGATGCCGGTCGCGGTCGAGATCAGCAGCGCCGGAATCTGGGTGACGATCCCTTCGCCGATGGTCAGCAGGGTGTAACGCTGGAGCGCCTCGAGGATCGACATCCCCTGCTGGGCGACGCCGATCACGAAGCCGCCGATGATGTTGACGAAGACGATGATGACCGCGGCGATCGCGTCGCCGCGGACGAACTTCGACGCACCGTCCATCGCACCGTAGAAGTCGGCCGCGCGCTGGATGTCCTTGCGCCGCTGGCGCGCTTCGGCTTCGGTGATCAGCCCGGCGTTGAGGTCGGCGTCGACCGCGAGCTGCTTGCCGGGCATCGCATCGAGGGTGAAGCGGGCGGCGACCTCGGCGACGCGGCCCGCGCCGTTGGTGATGACCACGAACTGGATGACGATCAGGATCGCGAAGATCACGATCCCGACCGCGTAGTTGCCGCCGACGACGACGTTGCCGAACGCCTCGATCACCTGGCCCGCATAACCGTGCAGCAGGATCGAGCGCGTTCCGGTGATGTTGAGCGACAACCGGAACAGCGTTACGATCAACAGCAGAGTGGGAAAGACGCTGAAGGCCAGCGCGTTCTCGGTGTAGAGCGTGACCAGCAGGATGACCAGCGCGAGGGTGATGTTCGTCGACAGCAGCAGGTCGAGCACCCACGGCGGCACCGGCACGATCATCAGGACGACGAGCACGACAGACGCCGCCGCCACCCAGGCATGCGAAGTCGAGGCGAGTCTATCGAGCAGGCCCGGACGCGCCTGAGCAGCCGTAGCCACTAGCTCACGGTCTCCACGGTTCTTTAGTCTTCGGCCGGACCACCGAGCGGGCTGAGGCCGCTCGCCAGCGGCGGCG
>Ga0302324_100010652_pt1 | contig 18992 bp, 17 predicted proteins | sample Palsa_T0_1_FD_201949 | JGI IMG/M metagenome (GOLD analysis project Ga0302324, IMG submission 201949) | Peat permafrost microbial communities from Stordalen Mire near Abisko, Sweden - Palsa_T0_1 | ecosystem: Environmental > Terrestrial > Soil > Palsa > Peat permafrost | place: Sweden: Abisko...
GGAGATCCGGCTGTTGTCGCCGCCGCGGTTGATCACGTAGAAGCCCGCGAGCGCCGTGCAGAAGCCGACGGCGATGTGCGCGAAGAGGGGCACGAAAAGGACAAGGAGCATGATCTCCAGGCCGGTGAGCCCGTCGGCGTCGCGCCAGTACATGTCGGCGACGAACCACGTCGCCAGGCTCGTCAGGCCGAACACCGACGAAAAGAACACGAAGCGGCGCCGGTTGAGGCGCCCGATCTCGATCTGCCCTGTCTCGTGGACGATCATGTCAGCGTGTCATGTAGAAGATCCCGGCCAGGGCCGACGCGAAAAGGAGCCAGAGCGCCAGCACCTTGATCACCGGCAGCCTCTCGATGCGCTCCAGGGTCTCGCCGGCCGCTCCCGTGATCAAGCCCAGGTCGATGGGGCGCGGCACCATGCTCGACACCGCAAGGTCGGGCCCAGCCTCGAGGTGGCTGTCTCTCATGGCGCTCACGAAGTCCGCAGGGATGTTGCGCTCGTCCAGAAAGGCGTACGGCCACCGCTCGGGCCCGTCGCACAGGAGCAGGGACACCCTGCCGTCGATCGCGAGGCGGTCGTGCGGCTGGCCTTTCTCGTCGAGGACCTCCGCGAACCAGGCGTCCATCAGGGCCTCGGTCTCCTCGGCCGCGACCATCGTGGGGTCGAGGGCGGGGTGCGCCTCGTGGCGCCTCGCGGCGCGCTCGAGGATCTTCTGGATCAGCCGGCTCTGGTGGAGCCGGTTGTGGATCCGGTGGGCGCGCAGGTAGTCCTCAACCCGCACGTAGGCCGCGTTCCACGACTCCATGGTCCCCGTCTTCGGACGGAACGCCATAGGCATCCCTATGGAGGACGCCCCCTCGCCGGAGGCCTCGATCACGGCTGCCACAGGTAGCTCCACGTCTCAGTAAGGACGTGGGGCGGCTTGCGCAGGAAGGCGCGCATCTCGACAGGCCTGCCGGAACCGTCCGGCTTGACCGAGAAGACGACGCGCCAGGTCCCGTTGTACGGGTTCTTCTGGATCGTCGTGTTCGTGAGCGTCGCGCCGGTGCCGACGGTCACCACGGGCTCGATCAGCGGGTCGGGCCCCTGCTTGTTGAGGTAGGCCCCGTCAAAATCGACGACGAAACGCTCGAGATCGCGCTCCTGCGTCGCCGTCTTGCCGATGCGCGTCGCCTCGACGAAGCCCGCGGGCGGGTGGATCTGGTCCATGAACCAGTGCAGCTTGTAGGTGAGCTCGATCGGCTCGCCCGGCGCAGGGAGGTTCTCCGGCACCCAGAGCGCCGTGATGTTGTCGGCGGTCTCGTCGGGGGCGTGGAGCTCGACGAGGCGCACCGTTCCCCTGCCCCACTGGCCGACGGGCTCCACCCACGTGCTCGGCCGCAGGTTGTACATGGCCTCGAGGTCCTGGTAGTTCTCAAAGCGGCGCTCGCGCTGGACGAGGCCGAAGCCCTTGGGGTTCTCGTCGAAGAACGAGGCCACGCGGGTGTTGGCGGGATTCGTCAGCGGCCTCCAGATCCATTCGCCGTTTCCTGTGGAGATCATGAGCCCGTCGGAGTCGTGCACCTCAGGCCTGAAGTCGTCGTAACTGATGGTCGAGTTCTTGCCGTGCCAGAACATGCTCGTCACCGGCGCGAGCCCGAGGACCGCAGGGTTGTTCCTGCAATAGACCACCTCGTGGACCTGGGTGATCGTCTCGGCGCCGGGCGTGATCTGGAATCGGTAGGCGCCGGCGGCTGTGGGACTGTCGAGGAGGGCGTAGACGACGAGCGTCTTGGCGTCCGGGGAGGGCTTCTCAACCCAGAACTCGCGGAACACTGGGAATTCCTCACCGCCGGGCTCGCCCGTGTCTATGGCGAGGCCCCGCGCGGACTGCCCGTAGTAGGCGCGCTGGCACAGGAACCGGAAATAGCTGACCCCGAGGAAGGCCCCGAGCTCGTCGCCCGGCTTGTTTAGCGCATATAGGATCTGGAAACCCGCAAAGCCCATCCTCTCCGAGACCTTGGGGACGCGGTTCTTGCCGTAGTCATAGAGCGACGAGGAGAACGGGATCTGCTCGACCGTCTTCTCGTCGACCTGGTTGATCATGACCGTCCGGTCGAAGCTGAAGCCGGGGTGGAAAAACTGGAGCTCGAAGGGAAGGTGCTCGCGGCGCCAGAGCGCCTCGTCGGGCCTGAAGCGGATGTCCCGGAACTGGTCGTACGTCAGCTTTAACAGGGCCTCGGGGACATCGACCCGCTTCGGGGAGAACGGCTTGGCCGCCAGCATCTTCGCGTGGTACCGCAGGACTTCGAAGTCGAAGACCTCGTCGGCGCCGCGGCCGCGCACGCCGGCAGCCGCAATCAATGTCACCGCGAGGAGGAGTCTGTATTGGGATCTCATCTTCAAAGGAAAAAACCGCGCTGCTTGTCGGTCACGGGAAGCTTGGCCCGCTCCATGACCTTGAGCAAATCCTCCCAAATCATTCTCTTATAGCGATTCGTGGGGTTGCGCAGGATGTAGCTCGGGTGGTACGTGACCATGAGGGGGGTGCCCGCAAAGTCGTGCCAGCGCCCCTTCACCTCGCCTAGGGCGCCAAATGCCTTGTGCCCGAGCAGGCCTTTCGCGGCGCTCGCTCCCAGTGCCACAAGGATTTGCGGGCCAATGATTTCTATCTGCGCGCGCAGGTAGGGAAGGCAATGGGCCATCTCGGCCACCGTCGGGGGCCGGTTTCCGACCTGTTCGCCGTCCTGGCCCGCGGGAAGATCAGGCCTCCAGTTCATGATATTGCCGATGTAGACATCGTTTCGAGTGAGGGCCATGCCGACGATCATCTTGGTGAGGAGCTGCCCTGCGGGCCCAACGAAGGGTTCCCCTTGGACCTCCTCTTCGGCACCCGGTGCTTCCCCTACGAACATTATTGCCGCGTCGAGGCTGCCGACGCCGGTGACAATCTTCTTTCCCTTGTGCACCTTGGAGCGGCACACCGGGTCGTCCTGCACGATCCGGTTGAGGGCGGCCCATCGCTCGGCCTTGCTCCCGGCAGGAAGGACAACCACCGGCGGCGCCACGGAAACAGCCGGTGCCTCAGGTGCCGGCGCGGGCCTGGCGGCAGGCTGAGCCGGAGCCTCAACAGCCGGGGCCTTGGCGCGTGGCGCCGTCGTCCGGCCCGCGAGCGATTTCCTGAGCGCTTCAAGTCCCTCCTCGGACACCGTCACGGAAGTCTGCCCGGACGCCTTGAGGCGCCGCAGCTCGTCCGTGATCGCCGTGATTGCAAGGCGCATGGTCAGAAGGCGGACGCCTGCCTCGCCGCCAGGATCTTCTCGACGTACTTGCCGAGCATGTCGAATTCCAGGTTAACGACGTCTCCCGCTCGCCGGCTGCGCAGGTTCGTGACGGAGAGCGTGTGGGGGATGATCCAGACCGCAAATGCGTCGTCGTCGACTTCGGCCACCGTGAGCGAGATCCCGTCCACGGCGATGCTGCCCTTGTGGATGAGGAACCGGCCGCAGTCGGCGGGACCCTTGATCCTCAGGTAGTGGTCGCCGCCGCGGGCCTCGAAGGTCTCGATCGTCCCGGGTCCGTCGATGTGCCCCGTCACGATATGGCCGCCGAACCGGCCGTCGGCCCTCATGCTCCGCTCGAGGTTCACGGGCGAGCCCGCAACGATCGAGTGGAGGTTGGTGAGGCGCCTGGTCTCCTCGAGGACGTCAAACGTGATCCCGCCCGCGTCGAAGGCCACGGCCGTCAGGCAGCAGCCGTTGACGGCTACGCTCTCGCCCTGCGCCATCCCGGATGGCGTGGACCGCGCGGCAATCCTCAGTCTCCAGGACTCCGCCTCCCTCGCGAAGGACTCGACCTCGCCCGTTTCCTCGACGATTCCGGTGAACATCGCGTCAGTGCAGCTTTATCCTGAGGACCGCCGTGTCGCTCCCGCGGCTCACCAGGAACACCGTCTCGGAGCGCATCATGTCCTTCTCGATGTCGCCCAGCTTCTGGACCGCCGCCGTGAAGCTGCCGGCATCGGCGCCGTCGATCTCCTTGATCCAGTCGTCGGGCCTCAAGCCCGCGATGTCGGCGGGGCTGTTCGGCTTGACGAGGTGCGCCACGACGCCGTTCAGCTCGGTGGCCTTGGTGTGCCGCGCGATAGCGTCGCCGTAGACGAACTCGCGCGCGGTGAACCCGAGCTTCTCAAAATACATGCGGTCGGCCTCGCGCACCAGGCGCGGCTCGTCATCGAGCTTCGCGGAGATCTCGATCCTGTCGGTCCCCCGCAGCACGGACAGCACCATCGTGTCGCCCGGGGCGCGCTCGGCGATCAGGCGCTCGACGTAGTCGATGACCACCCGGTCGGGTTTGAAGCGCGGCAGGGGCTTCCCGTCGACGCCGAGGATGATGTCGTGGGCCTTAAGGCCGGCCTTCTCGGCCGGGCTGCCCTCCAGGACCTCGCTCACCACGGCACCCGACTGCGACTGGAGCTTGAGGAACGAGGCGACCTCCCGGTCCATCGGCTCGAGGCCGTAGGCGCCCAGCCAGGCGAGCGGGCGCCCGAACTCGTTTTTCGGGATCCTGCCCAGGTAGGGAAGCACCTCGCCCGCCGTCAGGAAGGCGCTGCTCTCCTCGAGGTTCACGAGCATGATCGGCGCGCCGTCCCGGTCGGACCCCGAGAATTCAAGGAAGGTCTGCCCAAAGGAGCTCGCCCCGAGGCCGAGGAACTGCCCGTCGCGGGCAAACACGGGCAGCCCGGGACCTGCGACCTCCTGCTGCGCGATCGCCGTGCGCTGCGGGAGCGACTGGACGAGCGCCACGTGGCTCTGGAGGATATACGGCGTGAAGTCCTCGTCCTTGTTGCGCAGGCCTATGCCCCAGACCTCCTCGGCGAGCTCGGCCTCGCGCGGCCCGGACTTGGCAAACGCGGTCACCGGGACCATCCGGTCCCGGACCGCGGCGCCGGCGCGCACGAAGTGCCACCCCGTGAAGGCGTCGCGCCCGATGTATTCAGCCGGCGTGCCCTCGGGGTCTCCCGGCAGGTATACCCTGAAGTCCTTGAGCTGCTTCGGGGAGATCCGCAGGTCGATCGCCGCCGAGGGCAGGATGATCGTGCCATTCGAGTCGACCACCGTGCCGTACGAGACGGACGGATGGCGCTCGAGCTCGGTCTGCGTCACGTACTCCACGGCGACGGTGCACTTGACCCGGTCGGCCCAGAGGGCCGGCAGGTCCGCGGAACGGACCGCCGTCGCAAGGGCGACGGCGCAGAGAAGGAGGGTCGGTATCTTCACGGCTTAAGGACCACGAGCGAAACACGGCGTTCCCGCTGCACCTCGAAGAGCGTGGGTTCCGGCTTCTCGCTGTACTGGGCGTCGATGCCCTTCATGACGTCGACGGAGGAAACCGGGTTCTGGTTGATCTTCGTGATGATGTCCCCGCGCGCGATGCCGGCGACGTCCGCCGGGAAGCCGCGCTGGACGCCGATCACGAGCACGCCCGTGTCGTCGAGGAGCTGGTTCTCGCGGGCGAAGGCCAGCGAGATCTTCCTGACCGCGATCCCCCAGGTGTCCGAGACCCACTCCTCCCCCATGCGGCTCTCAAGCTTCGCCGTCACGATCGTCGACGAGATGTCCTTCGAGCCGCGCTTGCAGTCGATGGCCATGGTCGAGCCGACGGGCAGGCTCGCTATCAGGTTCTGGATCGGAGGAAGCTGCTCGGGGAACCGCCCGTCGACCTTCTTGCCGTCGACCGCGAGGATGATGTCGCCGGCCTGGAGGCCCGCGGCGGCCGCGGGGGATCCGGCCTCGACGCTGTCGATCAGGACGCCGGTGTTTGTCGCCACATCGTAGAACCCCTCGAGGTCCTGGAGCGCCTTAAGGACTATCCCGACGTAGCTGCGGGTGATGGACCCGTCCTGGACGAGGCCCGCGACGACGCGCTTGGCGATGACCGACGGGATCGCGAAGCCGAGGTTGTTCGCCCCGAGGTAGGCGCGGGACGTGATGCCGACGATCCGGCCGTCCTCCGTCACCAGCGGGCCGCCGGAGTTGCCGGGATTGATCGCCGCATCCGTCTGGAGCCATGTGTTGAAATTGCCGGTCTCGTAGCCGTCCACGCCCTCCGTGTCCTCGAAATACCGGTTGTTGTTCGAAATGATGCCGCGCGTCACGGTGCGGGTCAGCCCGTGGGGCGTTCCGACGGCGTACACCGTCTCGCCGACGTAGAGCTTCTCGCTGTCGCCGAACTCCGCGTGCTTGAAGACCAGGCCGCGCTTCTTGGCGTCGTTCAGGTCGAGCCTGAGGAGCGACAGGTCCGTCCAGTGGTCCCAGCCCACCAACTTGGCGCTCACGCGCTCGAGGTTGGACAGGGTCACATTGATCTCTACCGCCTTGGGGCCAGCGACATGCGCATTGGTCAGGATGAGGCCGTCCTGGGAGAGGATGACCCCCGAGCCGATGCTCGAGTCGATCCTGCGCGCGCCGTCGTCAAAGTTGAACTCCTGCACGTCAATCCGGACCACGGAATCGAGCAGGCGCTCAAACCCGCCGCTCATGGAGGCCGTTGCCCTGGAGGCAAATGAGCCACTTAGGAGCAGCGTGGCGGCCAAGATTGACCGAAGGGATGAATGGTTCACTGTGGCAGGTTTCACACGATGGTTACCGGGAGCAAAGACTACGAGTTTCAGGAAATTGAGCCGCGCTGGCAATCTTTCTGGGAGCGCGAACGCCCGTTCAGGGCGGGCGCCGAGCCCTCGCGCCCCAAATACTATGTCCTGGACATGTTTCCGTACCCGTCGGGGGCCGGACTCCACATCGGTCACCCCGAGGGCTACACAGGCACCGATATCCTCGCCCGCTATAAGAGATCCAGGGGTTTCGACGTCCTTCACCCGATGGGCTGGGACGCCTTCGGCCTCCCCGCCGAGCAGCACGCCGTAAAGACGGGCACCCGCCCCGCCGCGAACACCCAGAACAATATCGCCAACTTCAAGCGCCAGATAAAGGCGCTTGGGTTCTCCTACGACTGGGACCGGGAGATCGACACGACCGACCCGAAGTACTTCCGATGGACGCAGTGGATCTTCCTGCAGCTCTTCCGCCGGGGCCTGGCCTACGTTGACGAGAGGCCCGTGTGGTGGTGTCCGGAGCTGCGCACCGTCCTGGCCAATGAGGAGATCGTCGACGGAAAGAGCGAGGTGGGCGGATTCCCGGTCGAGCGGCGCAACCTGCGCCAGTGGGTGCTGCGGATCACCGCGTATGCCGACAGGCTGCTGTCCGGGCTTGAGGCGCTGGACTGGCCCGACTCCACAAAGCGCATGCAGGCCGCCTGGATCGGCCGCAGTGAGGGCGCCGAGATCGTGTTCGGCCTGGAAAGGCCGTCGCTCGGAGGCCTGAAGGTCTTCACGACGAGGCCCGACACGCTCTTTGGCTGCACCTACATGGTGCTCGCGCCCGAGCACGCCCTCGTGGACGCGCTGACGGCTCCCGAGAACAAGGCCGACGTCGACACATACCGCCGGCGCGCGGCCGCCAAGAGCGACCTTGAGCGCACCGACCTGGCCAAGGACAAGTCCGGGGTCTTCACGGGCTCCTTCGCAATCAACCCGGTCAATGGCGGGCGCGTGCCCATCTGGGTCGCCGACTACGTCCTCGCCGGCTACGGAACCGGGGCCATCATGGCCGTTCCCGCGCACGACGAGCGCGACTACGAGTTTGCGACGCGCTACAGCCTGCCCGTCGTCCCGGTGATCGAGCCCACCGACCACTCCTCGAACGGCCACGGCCCCAAGCTGCCCTATACCGGCGACGGCATCCTCGTGCATTCGGACGGCTACACGGGCCTTCCCTGGCGCGACGCCAAGAAGCGCATCACCGACGATCTCGCCGCCAAGGGGGCGGCGCGGCCGTTCGTGAACTACAAGCTGCGCGACTGGCTCTTCTCGAGGCAGCGCTACTGGGGCGAGCCCATCCCGATCGTGTGGGTGTCCAAGGCGGACTACGAGGCCGCCGCATCCCGTTCCGGCACCCTGCCCCAGCCCCCCGTTTCGTACGAGGTGAACGGCGCCGAGCGCTTCGCGCTCCCGATCCCCGAGTCCGCGCTTCCCCTGGAACTGCCCGAAGTTGAATCCTACCTGCCGAGCGGAACGGGTGAAAGTGCGCTGGCCAATGTGACGGGCTGGGTGGATATCTGGTACGACTTTGCCACCGGCGCCGCCACGCCGGCGGCCGGACCCAAGCCCGCGGGACACACCTGGGTGCGCGGCCGCCGTGAGACCAACACCATGCCGCAGTGGGCGGGCTCGTGCTGGTACTACCTGCGGTTCACCGACCCGAGAAATGACAGGGCTATCGCCTCGCCCGAGGCCCTCGCGCGCTGGGGCGGCCCGGACCTCTACGTCGGCGGCGCCGAGCACGCGGTCCTGCACCTGCTCTACGCCCGGTTCTGGCACAAGGTGCTTTTCGACATCGGGGTCGTGGCCAACGACGAGCCCTTCAAGAGGCTCTTCCACCAGGGGATCATCCTCGGCGAGGACGGGGAGAAGATGTCGAAGAGCCGCGGCAACGTGGTGAGCCCCGACACGATCATCGAGAGCCACGGCGCCGACACCCTGCGCCTCTACCTGATGTTCCTCGGCCCGCTCGAGGCGATGAAGCCCTGGAACATGAAGGGGATCGAGGGCGTGCACCGCTTCCTCCAGAAGGTCTGGCACGACTGCGTCGGCGAAGACGGCGCCATGAACCCGAGGATCTCGGCGGACGCCAAGGACTCGCCCGAGATCCAGAAGCTGCTCCACGAGACCATCAAGAAGGTCGGCGACGACATCGAGGGCCTGCGCTTCAACACCGCAATCTCCCAGATGATGATCCTCGAGAACGCCCTCCACAAGGAGGCCACCGTCAGCCGCGCCGCGATGCTGTCCTTCATCCAGGTCCTGTCGCCCTTCGCCCCGCATTTCGCCGAGGAGGTCTGGGCGCGCCTCGGCGCGCCCGGCCAGGCCGCATCGGGCCCGTGGCCCGCCTTCGACCCGTCCAGGCTCTCGGCGACCGAGGTTCGGCTCGTGTTCCAGGTGAACGGCAAGCACCGCGGCGACCAGCTCGTCCCCGTGGGCATCACCCAGGGCCAGGCGCTGGCCATCGCCCAGGCGCACGAGAGGGTCTCCCCTTTCCTGTCGGGCAAGAAGGTCGTCAAGATCGTCTATGTCCCGGGCCGGATCCTGAACCTCGTCGTCGCCTAGGTCCGGAGGCATTGACAGGAACCGGGGCGCCGCCTGAACGTCGGGGTCCCATGGGGCACATTGCTCTCCTGAGATCCCGCCGTTTCACCGCCCTGGCCTGGGTCCTGGGCCTCGCGCTCCTGGTCGCGCTCTCGGCGAACCGCGGCTCGGCCGCGGACCCGATCCTGACCGTCACGTCGGGAGAAAGGTCCGTGTCGTTCACCGCCGCGGACTTCCAGCTCCTCGCCCACACGGACCTGACCGCGTTCGACCCGCACCAGAAGATGGAGCACCGCTATTCGGGCGTTCCCATGAGGGACCTCCTCGCCAGGGTCGGCGCCCCCCTCGGCGACAGCCTGAGGGGGCCGGCGCTGCGCCTGGCCGTCGTCGTCAGGGCAAAGGACGGCTATGCGACGCTCTACGCGCTCGCCGAATTCGACGAGAACTTCAGCGACCGCACCCTCCTCTTGGCAGATAGCGAGGACGGGAAGCCGCTCGGTGAGGGAGCCGGCCCGCTCCGCGTCGTCGCATTCGGCGACAAGCGGGCCGCGCGCTGGGCGCGGATGGTGAAGTCGATCGAGGTCATCCAGCTGCCGGGCGCGGCCCCGTGAGTTCGCGGCTCCGCGCACTCCTCCTCCTCGTCGCCGCGCTTGCGGCGGCCCTGCCTGCGCGGGCCGACCCGGGCGCCCGGCTGTCCGTGGCCGCGGCGGCCAACCTCTCGTTCGCCCTCGGCCCCCTGGACGACGCGTTCATGAGGGCGAACCCGGACGTGGCGGTCACGTCGGCCACCGGCGCCTCCGGTGACCTGGTCGCCCAGATCGAGCACGGAGCCCCGTTCGACGTCTTCCTTTCGGCCGACCTGCATTTCGCGCAGGTCCTCGTCAACGCGGGAGCGGCGCAGGCGGGCAGCCTGAACACGTTCGCGGTCGGGAGGCTCGTCCTGTGGACGACGCGTGACGGCATCGACGTATCCCGGGTCGCGCAGGCGGTGCGCAGCCCCCTCGTGCGCCGTATTGCCATAGCAAATACGACGACGGCGCCGTTCGGCAGGGCCGCGATGCAGGCGATGGAGAGGCTCGGGGTCTGGGCCGACGCGCAGCCCAAGCTCGTCGTCGGGGAGAACATCTCGCAGGCGACGCAGTTCGTGGAAACCGGCAACGCGGACATGGGCTTCGTCGCGCTTTCGATGGTCCTGGCGCCCAGGCTCAAGGGGAACGGCACCTGGGCGGAGGTGCCGGGCTCTCTCTATGATCCGCTGGAGCAGGGGGCCGTGGTCACGAGGCACGGATCCTCGAATCCCGCGGCCGAGCGATATATTCAGTTCCTGCATACGGGCGCCGCCCGCGACGTCCTTGAGCGCTACGGCTACCATTTTCACGTCCCGTAAATTGCACGACGCTGCGGTGCGGCGAAGCCCTGAAAAGTGTCGCGAAATCGACGCGGTCCCACGGGCCCGCGACCGTGCTTTTCCCTCTGACATGAGCATACCTACGCAATTATACTCTCTTGCAGGAAATCGCCCGGGAACGTAGCCTGACGGGGTGAGAAACGAACGCCCCGTTCTGCGACTTGCCCTGGCGATGCTCTGCATCGTGACAGTCGCGCACGCGCAGACACGCAGGAAGCCGACGAGCAAGCTCTACGTTTCCGACGTGCAGGGCGACGTCCAGATCGACAATGGGACGGAGATCGACGATCTCACGAAGAAGGCGGTCTTCAACGCCGAGGGCACGACCCTCGAGACGAAGGCAAATTCAAACGCGTCCGTTGTCCTATCCAACGGCACGGGAATCTACATCGATGCGAACACGCGGATGCAGATCAAGAGCTTTGAGCAGGCTGCCTTCCGCCCGACTCGCACCGACGTCGAGGAGGAGCCCTCGGTCTCGAGCACGGACCTTTATCTCGATCATGGCTGCATCGGGGTCTCGACAAGCCGGCTGGTGGCCGGAAGCACGATGGTCTATGAGACCTCGCTCGCCTCGGCATCGATACGCGGCCGCCAGGCGGTCGTCGTCGCCGACGACAACCTCACGGTCATGTCCATGATCCAGGGCGAGGCCACCGTGCAGGCGGGCCCGCTGGACAGGCCCCACCTGGTCAAGAACCACCAGCAGATCATCATTCGTCCCGGGCCCCCCGGACAGGCAAACATCGTCGAAATCGAGGATATCCCGGACGGCCAGCTCGAGGAGCAGATGAAGTGGCTGGAATACCGTGTATTCACCGCCGATTCGTCCCGCAAGGTGGTCTACTTCGAGGTTCAGGCGCGCAGGGGGGGCGGAGCGGCGGACGGCAGTGACGGCGCCAGCGGAAGCGCCGGTGGTGGCGGCGGCGCCGGCAGCAGCAGCGGCGGCGACGGCATTTCCCTTTTCGACGGGGCCGACAACTCCGCGGCGCCGAATAACCAGATCGTCGCCGTTCCCGTGGTCTCGGCGAATCCGCCGGTTGATACGAATGTGAGCCCAGCCAACCTAACCAGCCATTAGGCCGGCTCCCCTCACCTGCGCGGCGTTCATGAAATTGCAGCTTCGATTTCTCACGGCTGCGGCCGTGATGGCGGCCGCCGTCTCTGCTCCCTGCGCCAAGGCCCTCGTATCCCTCCAGGATGGCCTGGACCACGTCTACGTCGACGCCTCGGTGGAGTTCGCCTACGACTCGAACGTCTTCGCCAACGCGCAGAGCGGCGGGAGCTTCAGCACCCAGGGCTCGCTGGGCATGGAGTTTGCCCGGAGGGCCGGATGGATCGGGGTGAACGCAACGGCGTCGTTGGACTTCGCCCGGTACGCCAATTTCAGGGACCAGGACTACATAGATCCCAAGATCACGGCGGAGCTGACCAAGCAGACAGGCCGCACAACGGGTTCGTTGACCATGAGCGTGGCCCGTGAGGACAAGACGGACGTCACCGTCAACACGCGCGACACCTCATGGAACTATGCAGCCGGCATTGATGTGCAATATCCGGTGATCGAGCGCTACTCCTTGACCGGGACACTGGACTACGCCCAGACGGATTACACCGACAGGACGCTGTTCACGAACCAGAACACGTACACGGGAAACCTATACCTCTACTACATCCTGGACGACGAGCGCGACCTGTTCATAGACGGGCGCACCAGGTACACGAACGAGTCCAACGGCGAGACGGACGTGGACAGGGCGCTCTCGGGCGGGGTGAGCGGGCAGATCTACGGTCCGTTCAACGGGTCCGTGCAGGTCGGCTATCAGGAAAGGACCCCCTCGGGAGGTCCGGACCACGGCGACTTCCAGGACGTGACCGCGACCGGGACCACCACATGGAACATTAACCGCAGGATAACGGTGACGGGGAACCTCTCCCGGGATTTCTCGACAACCGCGCTCGCCCAATCCATCGAGTCTACTAGCGCGGGACTCACGTTTCAGGACTCCCTCACGGCGAAGGCCAGCACCACGCTGTCGGCCGAAGTGGGTGAGAACCGGTTCCTGGGGGTCGCGGGGGAGATCCAACCTGGCGGCAAGCGCAGGATCGACGAGTTCATCGGCACGACCGCGAGTTACTTCTATACCATAAACGAACATCTGAAGTTCTCCATCACCTACACCTACTATCAAGGCTTCTCGACGCTGGACTACGCGGTATTCTCGCGGGACCAGGTGTTCTTCCAGGTCCAGTCGCATTGGTGACGTGCCCTAAGGCATGAAAACTTTATTCAACATCCTGTTGGTCGCGGTATTCTCGGTGGTGGCGGCGTCGAGCGCCCTTGCGGATGCCAGCGGGACTCCCAAGTCCAAGGCCTACAACATCCGCACGACCGACAAGCTGCGCATATCCGTTTTCCAGGAGGACGACCTGGCGACCATCTGCAGGGTCGACGCAAAGGGGACGGTCAACCTCCCCCTCGTCGGCGAGGTCCGCGTCTACGGCCAGACGCTGAGCGAGGCCGAGCAGACAATCGCAACCGCCTACAAGGACGGACGCTTCCTGAGGAACCCCGAGGTCACCGTGGCCGTTGAGGAATATGCGCCGCGCGAGGTCTCGATCCAGGGGCAGGTGAAGAACCCGGGCCGGTACGCCCTCCCCATCGAGTCGACGATGAGCGTCCTTGACCTTGTCACCAAGGCGGGCGGCTTCACGGACACGGCTCAGGGAACGGCCGTCAAGATCACGCGCATCCTGCTCGACGGCACGACAAAGGTCATCACGCTCGACGTCGAGAGCCTCATCAAGGGCAAGAGCGACGCGAAGAACACCGGCGAGAACAACGCCCTTCTCCTCGAGCCGGACGACATCGTCTACGTGCCCGAGAGGATCATCTGAGCCCCAGACGCGAGCACAATGTCGGACCCAGCCCAAAGAAACTCAAGGCCCCCGTACGCCGCGGATGATGTCGCGGTTGAGCGCCGCACGCTCCGCGACTACTACATCATACTGCGCGAGCACGTCTGGATCTCGCTGCCGCTCGCGATCATCGCTGCGGTCAGCTTTTTTTATTACCAGGCCCGCAAGGCCCCGGTCTATGAGGCCGTGGCCTCCCTCCAGTTCGAGAAGCCCGAGACCGTGGTCACGAGCCAGGGCGTCGTCGACCCGTCCATACGCTCCGAGCTGGACCTGAACACCTACATCCACGACATCGAGAGCTCCCGCCTGAGGGCGAGCGTCGTGCAGTCGTTCTCGCAGGCGGAGCGCCAGATTCTCGAGCGCGCGGCCATGAAGCACCTTCCCCCGGGCGCCTCGCCCCCGCCGGTCGAGGCCCTGCTTGGCTCGGTTGATGCCGAGCCCCTGCGCAACAGCTACCTGATCACCATCACCGTCCACCACGAGGATCCCGAGGCCGCACAGCTCGTCGCGAACCGCTACGTCGACAAGTTCATGGATTACCTCTTCGAGAGCGTGGGCGGAAAGAACGAGGAGGCGGTCACCTACCTGAAGAGCCGCTCCGACCAGCTCCAGAAGACCGCCGAGGACGCCGAGAAGCAGCTCCAGGACTACATGCGTGAGCATAACCTCGTCTCGCTGGACAAGAGCACCGAAATCGTCACGGACAGGCTGAAGGCCGTGAACGCGGCGCTGACGTCGGCGCGCCTCGACATGCTCGGCACCGAGGAGCTCGTCCAGGAGGTCGACGACTTCCGGAAGTCCGGCAAGGACCTTCTCGAGATCTCCTACATCGCGAACCACGGCGCCGTCCCCGGCCTTAAGACCCAGCTGAACGAGGCCGAGCAGACCCAGGCGCTCCTCGTTGAGCGCTACCTGGAGAAGCACCCGAAGGTCATCGACAACGCCAACAAGATCGCGGTCACCAAGGAGCAGCTTGCGACGGCGGTGAACCTCGCCATCGCGGACCTCGCCACGCGCCTCGCCGCCGCGAAGGACAGCGTGGCCGACCTCCAGAAGGAGTATGCCTCGCAGGAGGCCCAGGAGCTCAGCCTACGGGCGCTCAGCGTCGACTTCAACTCGCTGCAGAGCAAGGCGACCGTCGCCAAGAATTACTACATGGAGATCCTGGACCGCCTGAACCAGACGACGACCTTCAAGAATCTGGACAAGATCTCGCTCCACCCCCTCGACAAGGCCCAGCTGCCGGGCGGCCCCATCTCGCCGAACATCCCCGGCATCATGAGGACCAGCATCGGGATCGGGTTCATCGTCTTCCTCGCGATCGCCATAGGTTTCCGGTTCCTCGACGACCGCGTCAAGAGCGCCTGGGACATCGAGTCGTTCATCGGCGTCCACCTGCTCGGCATCATCCCCCAGCTCAACACGCTCCGGGACGACGAGAAGATCGGCGCGCCCGACTCGCCCAGCGGCAACGAGACCGGGAACGAGGCGTTCCTGGGCCTCTACAGCTCGGTCAAGATCCAGTCCAAGCTCGATTTCCCGAAGTCGATCCTCGTCACGAGCACGATACCCGGCGAGGGCAAGACGCTGATTTCCTGCAACCTTGCCTCGTGCTTCGCGCGCCATGGCAAGAAGACACTCATCATGGACTGTGACCTTCGCCGTCCCATGCTGCACCGGCACTTCAAGCAGCAGAACTCGGCCGGCATCATCTCCTGGTTTGAGCAGGGCGCGCACCTGGACGGCGACGTCGTGACGAACGCCGAGCTCGGGATCGTCAAGATCGCCGAGAACCTATGGCTCCTGACCTCGGGCGGCCGCTCCAAGAGCCCGACGGAGCTCCTTGAGAACCCGGTGTTCCCGCAGCTGCTCGAGCGCCTGAAGAAGCACTTCGACCTGGTGGTGGTGGACTCGCCGCCGATGGGCGCCGTCACGGATGCGATGCTGATCGCCGAGCGCACGGACGAGGTCATCTACGTCTGCCGCTTCAACCGCGCCTCCCGCAAGCACATCAAGCTCTACATCAAGGCCTTGAAGGAGGGTAAGAACGAGATCCTGGGCATCGTACTGAATGGCCTCTCGCCGCGGCGCATCGAGTACTACTCGAACTACCGCTACTACCGGAGCTACAAGAAGTACTACGGTGCGCAGACCTAGGAAGAAACCCGTCCGTGCCGACGCCGCCCTCAGCGTACCTCCCGGAGAAATTTGACCCGTCGCTCCCCCTCGCGCTGATTGCGGGCCAGGGAATCTACCCGCAGCTCGTCGCCAGGTCCGCCCGGGCCGCCGGCGTGCCCCTTCGCCTCATCGCCTTCGAGGGAGAGACGGCCCCCGAGCTCGTCGCCTCATTTGCGGAGGCGGACAGGCACAGCGTGCACGTGGGCCAGGTCGGCAAGACACTCAAGCTCCTCGAGAAGTTCGGGGCCGGCTATGCGCTCATGGCCGGCCAGGTGACGCCGAGGCGCCTCTTCGACGGCCTGAGGCCGGACCTCAAGGCCGCGCAGATCCTCCTTACCTTGAAGCGCCGCAATGCCGAGACCATCTTCGGGGCCGTCGCCAAGGAGATCGAGGCCCTCGGCATCAGGCTGCTGGACGCCCGCGCGTTCCTCGACGCCCAGCTCGCCAGCACCGGGTGCATGACAGGGGGCAGGTTCCCGATCGGCCAGGAGTACGTCGACCACGGGGTCCACATCGCCCGGGAGTGCGCCAAGCTGGACATAGGGCAGGGATGCGTGGTGCGCAAGGGCACCGTCCTCGCCGTTGAGGCCTTCGAGGGCACGGACGAGATGCTGACGCGCGCCGGGGGCCTGAAGGCGGACGAGTCCCTCTTCGTGAAGACGGTCAAGGCCCGCCAGGACTTCCGGTTCGACGTGCCCTGCTTCGGCCTGCGCACGCTGGAGACCATGGACGCCGCGGGCCTGCGCGCCGCGGCGCTCGAGGCCGGCGGCGTCATCCTCCTCGACAAGGGGGCCGTCATCGAGCGGGCCCGGAAGCTGAAAATCAGCCTTCTCGGGTTTTAGGGGCCCGCTTGCCCTTTGCCGCGGGCCCCCCCAGATTGGGGAGGACAGCCTGAACCGAACAAAATGCAAAACGACGTCATCGCCGCAACGGTCAAGGGGGTCGTGCCCACCCCCAACGGGTGCGCCGTGTTCCTCGGCAACGAGGAGAAGACCTTTGTCATCTACGTCGACAACTTCGTGGGCAACGCCATCCAGATGACCCTGGACGGGGTCAAGCGCGACAGGCCCCTGACCCACGACCTGATTGGGAGCATCCTCGTCGGCCTGGGGACGCGGCTTGAGCGCGTCGTGATCAACGACGAGAGGGACAAGACGTTCTTCGCCCGGATCCTGCTCTCCATGGACAACGAGCTGGGGACCAAGATCGTCGAGATCGACGCCAGGCCCAGCGACTCGATCGTCCTCTCGCTCCAGCAGAAGCGGCCGATCTATGTCGCGCGGGCGGTGTTCGACGCGGCGGAGGACCGCACGGACGTGCTCGAGCAGTGGCGCAAGCAGCAGGACGACGGCGGCTCCGAGCAGCCTTGAGCGCCTCCGGACGACTGCCCTTGCCGCTGGAGCCAGGCCAGCCCCTGACGGCCCTTGCGCCGATGCAGGACGTGACGGACCTGGCCTTCATGCATGTCGTCGCCGGCTATGGCGCGCCCGACTACTTCTTCACGGAGTTCTTCCGTGTGCACGCCCAGTCCAGGCCCGAGAAGCACATCCTCAGGAGCATCGACGAGAACGACACGGGCCGCCCCGTCTTCGCGCAGCTGATCGGCGAGGACATCGAGCACATGGTGCGCACGGCCCAGGCGCTGGCGGAGCACCCGATCGCGGGCATCGACCTCAACCTCGGGTGCCCGGCGCCCAAGGTCTACAAGAAGAACGTGGGCGGCGGACTCCTGCGCGACCCCGAGAGGATCGACGCCATCCTCGGCGCCCTCAGGGCGGCCGTGCCCGGGCTTCTCACGGTCAAGATGCGCATCGGCTTTGAGGATACGGTGAACTTCGACAGGATCCTCGACATCGTGAACGCCCACGGGATCGACCTGCTGACCGTCCACGGGCGCACCGTCAGGGAGATGTACCGCAGCGAGGTGCATTATGACCGGATCGCGCACGCGGTCGCCCGGTCGCGGTGCCCCGTCCTCGCCAACGGCAATGTCACCTCGGCCCGGCGGGCCTCGGAGGTCGTCCGGGAGACGGGCGCCCGCGGCGTCATGATCGGGCGGCACGCGATCCGCAACCCATGGATATTCAGGCAGTGCCGCGAGCAGGCGCGCGGCCTCGCCCCGTCCCGGGTTTCGCTGGCCGACGTGCGCGAGTACGTCCACCGCCTGTACGCGGCGACGCGCAGCCCGCAGGTGCCCGAGAGGGCCCACGTGAACAAGATGAAGAAGTACCTGAATTTTGTCGGGCAGGGCGTCGACCGGCAGGGTGCGTTCCTCCACGACATGCGCCGGGCCGAGTCGGAGGCGGCGCTTTTTGAGATCTGCGACCGCCACCTGCTGGGCCCCGAGGGCGGCGACTTCGCGACGGAGCCCTACCCCGGGGTCATCGCGAGGCCCAACTGCGAGACGCCTGCCGAGGAGGCCGACGGCTGCAGCCTGGAGTCGGTGACCGCGTAGCCTACTCGAGGCCGAGGGTCTTGCGCCCCGCCTCGGAGATCATCCGGGGGTTCCAGATGGGGTCCCAGACGATGTGCACCTTGGCGCGCTCCACGGCGGGCAGCGCGGCGATCTTCTGGCGGGCATCCTCGGCGATGACGGGGCCCATGCCGCAGCCGGGAGCGGTCAGGGTCATCTTCACCTCGACGGCATTCGAGCCCGACGGGGTCCTCTCGATGGCGAGGTCATAGATCAGGCCGAGGTCGACGATGTTGACCGGGATCTCGGGGTCGAAGCAGGTCTTCATGGCGTCCCAGACGGCCTTCTCGCTGAATTCGCCCGCGACCGCGGCCTCCGGGGCATTGACGACGAGGCCCTGGACAGCGGAGGCGTCCGCGCTGGCTATCCTGAAGAGTCCCTGGTTCGTGCGCACCGTGACGTTGCCGCCGAGGGTCTGCATCACCTCGACCTCGTCCCCCGAGCGCAGCGTCACCGCGTCGCCCGCGGGAATGAGGGTGGCCGGAACGTCCCTTGTAAGCGTGTGAGCCATGGTTCGGGCGGGCGCCTAGCGGATCGCCAGGTCGACCGGCATCCGGGCGTAGATTCCCTTGGGGTCGTTCAGGGAGTTCAGCATGGAGATCTCGGCCTGGATGCGCGTGGCGATCTCGCCGAAGGCCCCCGAGGTCTTCAGGTGGAGGCTGGTCGGCGCGAGCTTGCCGAGCGCCTCGGCGATCGCCTCGGACAGGTTGCGGGTGCGCGGGTACTCGGTGACCTTGAAATGCTCGCCGAGGTTGGCCATCTTCCCGGCATAGTGGATCGCGGCGTCAAGGCCCCCGATCTCGTCGACCAGGCCGATTCTTAGGGCCTCGGTG
>Ga0302324_100010654_pt1 | contig 18991 bp, 14 predicted proteins | sample Palsa_T0_1_FD_201949 | JGI IMG/M metagenome (GOLD analysis project Ga0302324, IMG submission 201949) | Peat permafrost microbial communities from Stordalen Mire near Abisko, Sweden - Palsa_T0_1 | ecosystem: Environmental > Terrestrial > Soil > Palsa > Peat permafrost | place: Sweden: Abisko...
CGTTCCCGCTGATGCATGTCGATACCGGGCACAACTTCCCCGAGGTGATCGAGTTCCGCGACCGGCGCGTGACAGAGCTCGGCGAGCGGCTGATCGTGGCCAGCGTGCAGGACTCGATCGACGCCGGCCGGGTGGTCGAGGAGCAGGGGCCGCGCGCGTCGCGCAACCAGCTGCAGACGGTGACCCTGCTGGACGCGATCGCCGAGCACGGCTTCGACGCGGCCTTCGGTGGAGCCAGGCGCGACGAGGAGCGCGCGCGCGCCAAGGAGCGCGTGTTCTCGTTTCGCGACGACTTCGGCCAGTGGGACCCCAAGAGCCAGCGCCCGGAGCTGTGGAACCTGTACAACGGCCGCATCAAGAAGGGTGAGAACGTCCGGGTGTTCCCGATCTCCAACTGGACCGAGCTCGATGTGTGGGAGTACATCGACCAGGAGCAGCTCGAGGTACCCTCGATCTACTTCGCCCACGTTCGCGAGGTGTTCCGTCGCGACGGCATGCTGTATGCCTGGCGCGAGGGCACCGAGCTGATCGACGGCGAGGAGGTGCTGTCAGAGACCGTGCGCTACCGCACGGTGGGAGATATGAGCTGTACCGGCGGCGTGGTCTCGCAGGCGGCGACGCTGGCGGAGGTCGTCACCGAGATCGCTGCCACGCGGATCACCGAGCGCGGCGAGACGCGCGCTGATGACCGTGTGACCGAGGCCGCCATGGAGGACCGCAAGAAGGCCGGGTACTTCTGATGCCCCCCAGCTGTGGCGCTGCCGATGTGAACAGCGGCGCGCCGGCGTGCGTGATCGACAGCGCCCGGCGATGACACTCGACCTGCTGCGCCTCAGCACCGCCGGCTCGGTGGACGATGGCAAGAGCACGCTCATCGGGCGGCTGCTGTACGACTCCAAGCAGATCTTCGAGGACCAGCTCGAGAGCGTCACTCAGGCCTCAGAGCGCCGCGGCGGCGAGGGGTCGCTCGACCTCGCGCTGCTCACCGACGGACTGCGCGCCGAGCGCGAGCAGGGGATCACGATCGACGTCGCCTACCGCTACTTCGCCACCCCGCGACGCAGGTTCATCATCGCCGACTGCCCGGGACACCGCCAGTACACGCGCAACATGGTCACGGGCGCCTCGACGGCGGATCTCGCGGTCGTGCTGCTCGACGCGCGCCGCGGCGTGCTCGAGCAGTCAAAGCGACACGCCTTCATCAGCGCCCTGCTGGGCATCCCAAAGCTCGTAGTGGCCGTCAACAAGATGGACCTCGTCGAGCACTCCCAGGCGCGCTTCGAGGAGGTCGTGGCGGAATTCGAGGGGTTCGCAAACATCCTGCGCCGCGACGGGCGCAGAGCGGGCCATCAGTACGAGATCATCTACATCCCGATCTCCGCGCTCAACGGCGACAACGTCGTCGAGCCCTCCGAGCGGATGGGCTGGTACGACGACCCGGCGCACCCCACGCTGCTCGACATCCTCGAGCAGGTCGATGTCGCCTACGACCATCCACACGACAGGCCGGCGCGCTTTCCCGTGCAGTGGGTGATCCGGCCCGCCTCGGATGACCCCGCCAGTCGCGACTACCGAAGCTACGCCGGCCAGCTCGCCAGCGGCGCGCTGCGGCGGGGCGATGAGGTCGCCGTGCTGCCCGGCGGCGAGCGCACGCGGATCGCCGCAATCGACAGCTATGAGGGCGAGCTCGAGGAAGCGGTCGCTCCGATGTCCGTCGCGATCCGCCTCGAGGACGAGCTCGACGTCTCGCGCGGGGAGCTGATCTGCCATCCCGCGCGCGCCCCGCTGATCGCTCGCGAGCTGGCGGCAGACGTGTGCTGGATGGCCGACCGGCCGATGCGCGCCGGCGGGCGATACCTGCTCAAGCAGACGACCCGCACCGTGACGGCGATCGTCGATCAGATCGAGGACCTGCTGGACGTGCGCACGCTCGAACGCGACCCGCCGCCGGCCGAGCTGGCGCTCAACGACATCGGCCGCGTGCGCCTGCGCACCAGCGCCCCGCTCGTGTTCGACCCATACAAGAGCAACCGCCGCACCGGCAGCTTCATCCTGATCGACGAGGCCAGCAACGGCACCGTCGGCGCGGGGATGATCTCCGACGTGCCCTAAGCTACTCGCCCGATGTTCGAGAAGGTACTGGTAGCCAACCGCGGGGAGATCGCGGTCCGCATCGAGCGGGCTCTCGACGAGCTCGGCGTGAGAAGCGTCGCCGTCTACTCCGAGCTCGATCGCGAGGCGCCGCACGTGGGACGGGCCGGCGAGGCCTACAACCTCGGCGAGGGCCCGGCCTCGGAGAACTACCTGAGCATCGAGAAGATCCTCGATGTCGTCGCGCGCTCGGGCGCCGAGGCGATCCATCCCGGATACGGCTTCCTGGCCGAGAACGCCCCCTTTGCGCAGGCCTGCGAACAGGCCGGAGTCGTGTTCATCGGCCCCCCGGCGAGCGCGATTGAAGCGATGGGATCAAAGACGCGGGCCCGCGATCTGATGAAGAAGGCGGGCGTGCCGATCGTGCCGGGTACGACCGAGCCCGTCGACACGGTCGCCGACGCACTGCGAATCGCCAGGGATGAGATCGGCTTCCCGGTGGCGGTCAAGGCCGCCGGAGGAGGAGGAGGCAAGGGCTTCCGCGTGGCGCTCACCGAGGATGAGCTCGAGAGCGCATTCGAGGGCTCGAGCCGCGAAGGCGAGAAGTTCTTCTCAGACCCGACCGTCTACCTCGAGCGCTACCTGCCCGACCCACGCCACGTCGAGGTCCAGGTGCTGGCCGACCGCCACGGCAACGTGATCCACCTGGGCGAGCGCGACTGCTCGATCCAGCGCCGCCATCAGAAGCTGATCGAGGAGTCCCCGGCGCCCGAATGGGTGGTCGATCAGCAGACGCGCGAGCGCATCGGCCAGATCGGCGTGAACGCGGCGCGCGCGGTCGATTACGTCGGCGCAGGCACGATCGAGGGGTTGTTCTCCGCGGGCGAGGGGGACGAGCCCGAATATTTCTTCCTGGAGATGAACACACGCGTGCAGGTCGAGCACTGCGTCACCGAGATGACCACCGGAATCGACATCGTCAAGGAGGGCATCCGCGCGGCCGCCGGCGAGGAACTGTCATACGCCCAGGCGGACGTTGAGCTGCGCGGTCACGCGATCGAGTGCCGTATCAACGCCGAGGACGCATCGAAGAACTTCGCGCCCGCCCCCGGCAGGATCGGCGCCTACTCAGAGCCGACGGGGCCGGGCGTGCGGGTGGACTCGGGCGTTACGGCGGGCGGAGAGGTCTCGCCGATGTATGACCCGATGGTGGCGAAGCTGATCGTGTGGGATGCCGACCGAGCCCAGGCCACCAGGCGCATGCTGCGCGCGCTGGGCGAATTCGAGATCGAGGGGCTGAAGACGCTGATCCCCTTCCACAAGGCGCTGCTGGCGACCGACCAGTGGGCAAAAGGCGAGACCTGCCGCGACCTGGTCGAGGATCGCAAGTGGCTGAAGACGCTCGCCTTCCCGCCCCCGGGCGACTCTGCCGCGGCCGCGGCGGCGGACGAGGACGCTCGCGAGGAGACGGTCGAGCAGACCTACACCGTGGAGGTCTCCGGCAAGCGCTTCGATGTGCGCGTCCTCGGCCCCCCCTTCGCCGGCGCCGGCGCCGGTGCGAGCAACGGCGCGAGCGCCGGGCCGGCCTCGGCGCCGAGGCCCCCGAAGCGCGCTGAGCGCAAGTCCGCAAGCGGCGGCGGTCCCGACACGCTGCCCTCGCCGCTGCAGGGCAACATGTGGAAGGTGCTCGTCAAGCAGGGCGACACCGTCGAGGAGGGCCAGCTCCTGTGCATCATCGAGGCGATGAAGATGGAGAACGAGATCACCGCCCACAAGTCGGGCACGATCGTCGAGCTGCCGATCACCGAGGGCGCCGCGATCCAGGCGGGCGCTCCGATCGCAACGATCAGAAGCACGGGCCAGCCGAGCACCTAGGTAGGACGCCGCATGTGAGCCGGACCGCCACGAGGGTCGCGGGCATCCCTCTCGGGTTGTCCTCGTGACCGACTCGTGAACTTGTGACGCACGCCACACACAGCCGGACGCCCGAGGCGTAGTCTCCAGTTGTAAAGAAACGTTGCGGGCGACTCTCGGTTCCCCCGCATCCACCGCGGGGGGCCTGGGCTACGGATGAACGGCTGACGCCGGGAACGCGAACTGGGGTCCACAGCGCAGCGGATGCTGGGATCAAACCACATCTCGGGGCGGGAGATGGACATGCGACTCAAGCAACACCGACCAACAGCAGGCTTTGCGCTGACCGAATACGGGCGCGCGGTGCCAGTGCGACGACTTTGCGGAGGCGTCCGCTTCAGCCGGCTGCGATCGGCGGCGCTGGTCGTGCTCCTGAGCGCTGCGTCCTTGATGGGTCTGGCGGGAACCTTCGCGCCAACCGCGGGTGCCTCCCCAGGTTTCGCGTACGTGGCCAACGCCTCCAGCGACTCGGTGACGCCAATCGAACTGGCGACGCGCAAAGCCGGTCCGGAAATCCATGTGGGCACGGGACAACCGAGGGGAGTCGCGATCACCCCGGATGGCAAGACCGCGTACGTCGCCCTCGGGGGGGGCCAATCGGTGACCCCGATTGAAGTTGCGACGAACACACCCGGCGCGGAAATCCCAATTCCCAGCTCGAAAGTCACGGCCGTCGCGATCACCCCGGATGGCAAGACCGCGTACGTCGCAAACGAACCGGGCAACTCCGTGGTCCCGATCGAAGTGGCGACGAACAAAGCAGGCGCGCCAATCAAAGTGGGTAAAGGTCCGGATGCGATCGCGATCACCCCGGACGGCAAGACCGCCTACGTAACGAACCAGGCCAGCAAATCGGTCACGCCGATCGAAATCGCGACGAACACACCCGGCGCGGAAATCAAAGTGGGCAACTTCCCAGACGGGATCGCGATCACCCCGGACGGCGAGACCGCCTACGTCGCCAACAACGGCAGCGAATCGGTGACACCGATCGAAATCGCGACGAACACACCCGAAGCAGAAATCACAGTGGGCAGCAAGCCGGACGCGATCGCGATCACCCCGGACGGCAACACCGCCTACGTCACCAACTCAGACAGCGAATCGGTAACGCCGATCGAAATCGCGACGAACACACCCGGGGCGGAAATCAAAGTGGGCAAATTCCCGGACGGGATCGCGATCACGCCGGCCCCGACCGAAGGCTTCGAACAGGTCCCGGGGTCGCCCTTCTCCAGCCCGCCCTCCGCCGGGGTCGCCTTCGCCCCGAAAGGTAGCCTGCTGGCGAGCGCCAACCAGGGGACAAATAGCGTCTCGATGTTCTCGGTCGACGAGAGCTCTGGGGCCCTCACGGCGGTGAGCGGCTCGCCGTCCTCGACCGGAGCCGGGTCTGAACCGCGCGCGCTGGCGTTTGGGTCCGGCGGCCTGGTCGCCGCCGACGCGGGCACCAACCGCGTGTCGTACTTCACGGTCAACGAAGCGACCGGGGAACTGACGCCGGTGGAAGAAAAAGGGGTCTGGTTCAAAACGGACAAAGACCCGGTATCGATCGCCTGCGAACCAACGGGGTCCTACTGTGCGACGGCCAACCATGGATCCGGCGACATCTCGGTGTTCTCGCCGAGCAAAGCCATCGCGGCGCCGGGATCGCCCTTTGCGGCCGGCGAAGGCACGAGCTCGGTGGCCTACCAACCCGAGCTCTCGGGACCCGGCAAACTGCTCGCGGCCGGGAACGCCATCGGCGACTCGATCTCGATGTATGAGGTCAACGAAAGCACCAACGCACTGACGCCGGCGGCCGACTCGCCCGTTTCGGTCGGCAAACCCGTGTACGCGGTCGCCTTCAACCAGACCGGCTCGCTCTTGGTGGCCGGCACCTCCGAAGGCGTAGAGATGTACTCGGTCAACTCCGCGACCGGGGAACTCACGCCGGTGATGGGTTCGCCCTTCGGCGGCGTCGCGTCCTTCGACTCGGTCGCGTTCAACCCGAACGGCGAATCGGTCGTCGCCGTCAATACAAAATCCAACAACGCCTCGGCCTTCGCGGTAAACCAGATCACGGGGGCGTTGACCGAGATCCCGGGCTCGCCCGTCGCCGCGCAGAGCGAACCGTTCTCGGTCGCTTTCAACCCCCAGGGCGACCTGTTCGCGCTCGGCAGCCTCAAAGAAGACGTGGGGGTGTTCAACGCGCTCCCGGTCGTCAGTATCAAACCGGCGGCGTCCGTCACGCAGAGCTCCGTGACGCTCAAGGCCACGGTCAACGTAAACGGCCTGGACGCGACCGAATTCAGCGATTGTGAATTCGAATACGGCGAAACGACCGCCTACGGTTCGAGCGTTCCCTGCACGCCCGCCTCAGGCAGCGGATCCCCGACGAGCGTGTCCGCGACGGTGGAAGGTCTGAGCCCCAGCACGAAATATCACTACCGGGTCTCCTTGAGCTTCGTCGCCGGCGGGGACCCCAAAGCAAGAACCCCCGGCGAAGAATTCGAAACGCTGCCGAGCTGCGGCGCCGAAGGCTTCTGCGCAGCCATCGGCGCCCCCGATGACATCGAAGGGAGCCTCAAGGATCCCGAAGCGGTGGCAACCGACGCAAGCGGGAACATATGGGTTGCCGACTCGGGCCATGACCGCGTGCTCGAGTTCAACGCAAAGCACGAATACCTCAGGCAGGTCGGCTCAGAAGGCACGGGCAAATACCAGTTCCGTGGGATCCGCGGCATCGCGGTCAATGAACAAGGCGATGTGTACGTCTCTGACTACGGAAACGACCGCGTACAGGAGTTCTCCCCGACCGGGCTGTTCATGATGCAGTTCGGCACCGCTGGCACCGGAGCGGGCCAGCTCATCGAGCCGACCGGCATCGCAGTCGATTCAAGCGGCGATGTCTGGGTGCTTAACACCTACGGCGTGCAGGTGCAGGAGTTCTCAGCGGAAGGGGAATACATGTACGGGTTCGGCTCTTTGGGAACCGGCAACGGGCAGTTCCTCGGCGCCGTCGGGATCGCCATCTCCGGCGGGAACCTGTATGTCTCTGAATGGATAAACCAGAGGGTGCAGGAGCTCTCGACCACGGGCGACTTCCTTGCGAGCTTCGATGAAAAGGGCCAAGGCAGCGGCAAATCGTTCTTGCCGTGGGGCATCGCCGCAGACCCGGTCAACGGCAACCTCGATGTCACAGAAGTCGGCAACGACCGCGTGCAGGAATTCAGCTCCGCCGGCAACTACATTGCCGCCGTCGGCTCTTCCGGCTCAGGCGCCGGGCAGCTCTCGGACCCGAGGGGGGTAACCGTGAACTCCAAGCGCGGCGTGTTGATCGCCGACTCGGGCAACAAGCGGATCGAGGAATGGACGGCGGCGAAAACCGTCGGTGAACCACCCACCTACGCCACGAGCTTCAGCGCCCCCGACGACATCGAAGGGGGCCTTGCGGAACCCGACGCCGTCGCGATCGACCCAAGCGGGGACATATGGGTTGCCGACTCGAGCCACGACCGCGTGCTCGAGTACAACGCAAAACACGAATACCTCAGGGAGCTCGGCTCCGAAGGCACGGGCCAAGGCCAGTTCCGGGGGATCCGCGGCATCGCGGTCAACAGAAAGGGCGACGTGTATGTCTCCGACTACGGAAACAACCGCGTGCAGGAGTTCTCATCGGAAGGGCAGTTCATCATGAAGTTCGGCACCGCGGGCGCCGGAAAAGGCCAGTTCATCGAGCCGACCGGCATCGCGATCGACTCCGCGGAAGACGTGTGGGTGCTGAACACCTACGGCGTGCCGGTGCAGGAGTTCTCATCGGCAGGTGAGTACATGTCCGGGTTCGGCTCTGTGGGAACGGGCAACGGCCAGTTCTTCGGCGCCGTTGGGATCGCCATCTCCGGCGGGAACCTGTATGTCTCTGAATGGGGCAACCAGAGGGTGCAGGAGCTCTCGACCGCGGGCGCCTACATGGGGAGCTTCGACGAAAAGGGGCAAGGCAGCGGCAAATCGTCCTTGCCGTGGGGCATCGCCATGGACCCGACCAGCGGCAACCTCTGCGTCACAGAAGTCGGCAACGACCGCGTGCAGGAATTCAGCTCCGCCGGCAGCTTCGTTCTCGCCTTCGGCTCTTCCGGCTCAGGCGCCGGGCAGCTCTCGGGCCCGAAGGGATTGGCCGTCAACTCCTCGGGCACCGTCTTCGTCGCCGACTCGGGCAACAAGCGGATCGAGGAATGGGTGCTGTCGCCCTAGCCGTGAGAACCAACCTACCCTGGAACCCCGCCTTCGAGCGTCGCGACGTTCTCGCCATGAAGCGTTCGCTGGGCCGCGCCGCGCCGGCCGTCCGGCAGCTCGGCCTCAGCGCCACGCTCGGCGAGCGCCTGCAGGTAGACCGCATCCTCCTCGAGCACCGCGAGCGCCTCGTCTCCGCCCAGGACGGGCCCGTGGCCGGGGACCACGTGCTCGGCGTTGGCGACCAGCGAGCGCAGGCGCTCCAGCGTGGCGAGATAGGCCTGCAGGTCTCCGCCGCTATTGAGCGTGGGCAGCTCGATCGGGGACAGGTAGTCGCCGGCGACGAGCACGAGCGCCCACGGGATCAGCACGGCCATGCCGTCGGAGGTGTGGCCGGACGCGGAATACAGCTCGAGCTCGCGCTCGCCCACGGCGCAGCGCCCGGGCACGGCCAGCGCCTGGAGCGATCCGAGCGCGAGCGGCCGGGCGCGCTCGATCATCAGCTCTTCGTCGAAGTCGCGTAGATCGCGCTGCGCCTCGCCCGGGGAGGCCCGCAGGCGCTCGACGGTGCTCTCGCCGGCGCCCAGCGCGACGCCCGGGTAGGCGAGGCGCCCGAGCAGGTGGTCCCAGTCGCCGTGCGTCACCAGCAGGCCGCTGGGCGCGGGGAAACGCGCCTGCTCGAGCAGCGCGGGCAACGCGTCCAGCTCGTCAGGGAGGACCGGCGAGTCGATCACGAAGCTCTCGCCGTCCTCGTGCGAGCGCGCCGCCGTCTCGGTGCCCGGCCGCGGCGCGTCGGCCGGCTCGGCGGGCTGCTCGGGGGCGCCGGACGCATCCTCGCTCAGACCGGCGCTCGCGCGAACGATCACGCAGTTCACGCGCAGGATCGCGCTGGTGACGACGATCACGTCTCGGTGGAGCGCGATGGCCCGCATGCCGCGGCCAGCCCGCTAGGCGACGCCGAGCAGTTTGGCCGCCTCGCGCAGGTTGCTCACCTCGGCCGTTGGTTTTTTCTGCGAGGAGTCGAGCGTCTCCTTGTTGCGGTTGACCCAGATGACGGGCACGCGCTGTTTAACGCATGGCGCAACGTCGTGATAGTGGCTGGCGGCGACATGCACCCAGCCGCGCTTGCCCCCCATGCGCCTGGCGCACTCGGTGAAGTGGGCCGGTTCGGGCTTGTAGGAGCGGACCTGCTGGGCCGTCACCACCAGGTCGAAGTCGATCGGGATGTGCCGGCGGGTCTGGCCGAGCAGCTTGTCGTCGATGTTGGACAAGAGGCCCAGTTTGTACTTCTTCGCGAGCTTCTGCAGCTGGGGGTTCGTCTCCTTGAAAGGCGCCCAGCGCTGCACCGAATCAGGCAGAAAGCCCGAGCGAGAGGGCTCGAGCGGCCACTCCATCCGTTTTGCCACCTCGATCGCGGTTCGCCTCAGCACCTCCGCGTAGAGCTCATAGGAGCCGCCCTCGATTTCTCGGGAGATCTCGTTGAACAGCGGGATCAGCACGCTGCGGTCGATCTCGAAGCCATCGCGCTGGGCCTCTTTGGCGAAGGCCTCGTAGATCCCGGTCTCCCAATCGATCAGCGTGCCGTAAACGTCGAATGTGACGAACGTTACGTTTTTCGGAATTGGCATCGCGCGGCCATTATGACCCGCGGGACCGCCTGCGCGCGCTCACCCGTCTTCCGTTAGAGTCCCGCGCCGCAAATGGACCTCTTGGAGTACCAGGGCAAGCAGCTGTTCGCCCGCCACGGCCTGAAGGTGTCGCCCGGTGAGGCGGTGAGCACGGTCGAGGACGCCGTCAGGGCGGCCGGCGAGGTTGGCTACCCGGTGGTGGTCAAGGCGCAGGTGCTGATCGGCGGTCGCGGCAAGGCCGGCGGGGTCAAGCTCGCCGCCGACGAAGCCGAGGTGCGCGAGCATGCCGGGAACATCCTGGGAATGGACATCCGCGGTCATGTCGTGCGCACCCTGTGGATCGAGCACGCCTCGGACATCGCGACGGAGTACTACGCCTCGGTGCTGCTCGACCGCTCGGCCAAGCGACCGCTGGTGATGTTCAGCGTCGAGGGCGGGGTGGACATCGAAGAGGTCGCCGAGAAGACCCCGGAGAAGCTGATCCGCCATCACGTCGATCCGCTCGCCGGCCTCTCCCGCGACGAGGCGGTGGAGATCGCCACCGAGGGCGGAGCCGATGCCGACGTGGTTGCGGGCGTGGCCGACGCGCTCGTGGCGCTGTATGAGGTGTGGCTCAGCGAGGACGCCACGCTCGCCGAGATCAACCCGCTGATCGTCACGCCGGAGAGGGAGGTCAGAGCGCTCGACGCCAAGGTCTCGCTCGACGGGAACGCCCTGTACCGCCACCCCGAGAACCAGGCCCTGTCGGACTCTGAGAACGAAGATCCGATCGAGCGCCGGGCCAAGCAGGAGGGTGTCCAATACGTGAAGCTGGACGGCGACATCGGCATCCTCGGCAACGGCGCCGGGCTGGTGATGTCCACGCTCGACGTGGTCGCCCAGGCCGGGGGCTCCCCGGCGAACTTCCTCGACGCCGGCGGCGGCTCGGACGCCGAGAAGATCAAGCAGGCGGTGGCGCTGATCCTCGCCAACGAGGCCGTCAAGGCCGTGCTGTTCAACATCTTCGGGGGCATCACCCGCTGCGACGAGGTCGCCAGGGGCCTGATCGCCGCGTTCGACGACATCGGCGCGGGCGGGCAATCGATCCCGTTCGTGGTCCGCCTGGACGGGACGAACGATGTGGAGGGCCGCGAGCTCCTGCAGGAGGCGGCGCTCCCGAACGTGTACCCGGCCCGCACGATGAACGAGGCCGCCGAGAAGGTCGTCGCGCTCGCCGCCGGCCAGACCGTCGGAGCGGGCAGCTGATGGGGGCTCTCAGCCCGCGGGGGACTCTCAGCCCGCGCACGCAGGCGGGGAGGCGCTGATGTCCGTGCTCGTGGACGAGCGCACGCGGCTTGCGGTGGCGGGCATCACCGGGCGGGAGGGCTCCTTCCATACGCTCAACAACCGCCGCTACGGCACCAACGTCGTCGGCGGTGTCACCCCCGGCAAGGGTGGCCAGGACGTCGAGGGAATCCCGGTTTTCGACAGCTGGGCGGAGGCCGTGCAGGAGGTCCAGCCGAACACGGCGATGATCTTCGTGCCGCCCCGGTTCGCGGCGGATTCGATCCTCGAGGCCGCCGCGGCCGGCGTTGAGCTGGTGGTCACGATCACCGAGGGCATTCCCGCGCATGACGAGCTGCGCGTCTACAACATCCTCAAGCGTGATCACGTCGGAACGCGCCTGATCGGCCCGAACTGCCCCGGCATCCTCTCCCCGGGCAAGGCCAATGTGGGGATCATCCCCGCGTCGTTCTTCAAGGCGGGCAACGTCGGCGTGGTGTCGCGCTCGGGCACGCTCACCTATCAGATCGGCAACGAGATCGCACAGGCCGGCTTCGGCTGCAGCTCGATCGTCGGCATCGGCGGCGATCCGGTGCCCGGCTCCTCGTTCGTCGACGTGCTGGAGCTGTTCCAGGCCGACGATCAGACCGAGCTGATCGTCCTGTCGGGAGAGATCGGAGGCTCCGCCGAGGAGGAGGCGGCCGAGTACATCGCGGGGCACGTAAGCAAGCCCGTGGTCGCCTACATCGCGGGCTTCACCGCTCCGGAGGGCAAGCAGATGGGCCACGCCGGAGCGATCATCTCGGGCACCGCCGGGACGGCCGCGGCGAAGGCCAAGGCGCTCGAGGCCAGGGGCGTGCGCGTCGGTCGCACCCCCACCGAGGTCGCCGAGATCGCCGTCCAGGTCCTCGGAGAAGCGTCCATCGCCGCCCACTGACCGGGCGTGAGCAGCCGCGGGCGCTAGGCTTGCGCGGTGGACCAGGACGTGGCAAAGACGCTGGGCGAGCTGGAGCGCAAGCTGCTCGAGCTCGAGCGCACCCTGACGGCGATCGGCCAGGACGAGGAGCCCGCGGGCGAGGCCGACCCTCGCCCGGACCCTGCGGCGCAGCCGAGCTGGACCCGGCTGGTCGACGAGTCGGTGGAGCCCAGCACGCAGGCCGTGAACGACGCGCCCTCGACGGCGTCTGCTCGGAGCGCGCCCGCACGGCTCCTTCAGACCCCTGCCCCCGTTGAGCCGGCGAGGCGCGATCAGCCACCCAGGCTCATACCGGAGCCCAGGGCCGCGCAGACGCCGGCCCCCGGCCACCCGCGGCCACCGAGCACCGCTGAGCTTCTGCAATTTCGCGATCGCCTCGAGCGCACCGCGCGCGAGCTCACGCACGACTACGACGAGCTGCTGGGACGCCTAAGCTTCGCCGCTATGCCAGCGCACAGCGGCCCCACGATCTCCTTCGCGCGCGGCGCGCCATCGCTTGACATCGTCGATGTGGAGGGCCTGAGCGACGCCGCCGTGCGGGCGTTCCAGAGCGACCCGGGCGGCGCGACGGCGTATGGCACGTCCGTCGGCTATCCGCGGCTGCGGTCCTGGATCGCCGACCGACACGGCGTGGAGCCCGAGCGCGTGCTCGTCACCAACGGCTCGCTGCAGGCGGACGCCTTCCTGTTCGAGCACCTCGTGCGCCCCGGCGATGAGGTCCTCATCGAGCGCCCCACCTACGACCGGACGCTGCTGTCGCTGCGCCAGCGCGGGGCGCGACTGCACGCGATCGAGCTGCTGCCCGACGGCATCGACACCGACGCACTCGCCAAGCTGCTCGGCGGACCAGCGGCGGCGCGGCCGACGCTCGCTCACATCATCCCCAACTTCCAGAACCCCGCCGGCTACACGCTGTCGCTGCGCAAGCGCGAAGCATTGCTCGAGCTCGCGGCCACTTATGGGTTCGTGGTCTTCGAGGACGACCCCTACGTGGCGCTGCGCTTCAGCGGCGAGTCGCTGCCGACGATGGTGTCGATGGACCCCGAGCGCGTCGTCTACGCCTCATCCTTCTCGAAGACCATCTGCCCGGGTATCCGTGTCGGGTACCTGCTCGGACCGCCCGACGTGATCGCCGCGATCGCGCAGCTCGCGACCAACACCTACATCTCGCCGGACATGGTCGCCCAGGCGATCGTCTATGAGTTCTGCGCCTCCGGCGCGATCGAGCGCTCGATCGAGACCGTCAAGACGGCACTCGCCGAGCGCGCCGAGACGCTCACGAACGCTCTTCACCGCGAACTGGCGGAGGCCGAGTTCGTCGCGCCGGAGGGCGGCTACTTCGTGTGGGTGACGCTTCCCCACGGCACCGACGTTCACGCCCTGTTCGACGCGGCCGCCGAGCGCGGGGTGTCGTTCGTCAAGGGAACCGACTTCCTGCTCGAGGGGGGCGAGAACACGCTGCGCCTCGCCTACTCAGGCGTCACCCCTGAGCAGATCGACGAGGGCATCGCGCGCCTTGCCGCGGCCTTTCGCTCGCTGCGTTGAGTCAGCGTCCGTAGCGCTGGCCGAGCACCAGCCGCTCGGGCAGCGCGGTGCGCTGGGGCGGCGACGGATCGGCCACCACTGAGACCGTCTCGGCAACGCTCGGCGTGACCGTGGAGCGGCGGCCGTCGGCCGCCTCGAGCACAACCTCCTGCTCGTCGCGCACGGCGACGCTGCCCTCCAGTCCCGGCTCAAGGCCGGCGGCCTTGAGGTAGTGCAGGAGATCCTCCGCCTCGTTCTCGAAGCGCAGCACCCGCACCGAGGCGCCGACCTCCACGTCTGCCAGCGGCACGCCGGCCGGGCGGGCGCCGGCGACGATCGGGTGGCCGTGCGGGCATGTCTTGGCGTCGCCGATGGCGGCGCGCATGCGCTCCTCGAGCACCGGCGACATGGCGTGCTCCAGGCGCTCGGCCTCCTCGTGGACCTCATCCCAGGGGATCCCCAGAACGTCGGTGAGGAAGCGCTCGATCAGGCGGTGCCTGCGCACGATCCCCTCGGCCTGCTCGGCGCCCGAGACCGTGAACGCGATCGTCCTGTCCGCGTCGCGGGTTATGTAGCCGTCGCGCTCGAGGCGCTGAACCATCTCGTGGACGGTGGGCGCCGAGAGCTGCATGGCTCGCGCCACGTTGGCGGCCGTCATCGGCAGGCCGGCCTCCTGCAACCAGAACAGAATCTGCAGGTACTCCTCCTCGGCGACCGTCACGCTCGCGGTGCTCATGGGCAGATCCTAGACCACGCCCCGAGCCGCCCCGTGGGCGATTCGCGCGGGGCGGACCTCACGCGTAAAGCTGATCGAAGGTGCACTCGTGCGGATCCTTGTCCTCCCGCCAGCGCCGCAGCTTGGCACCGTGGCGGATGCGCCCGGCCGAGACATGGTCGAAGTCGATCTCCACGACCAGCTCCGGGCGCAGGGCGACCCACTCGAGGTCCCTGCCGGCGCTCCAGCGACTCGGGTCGGCCGTTCCGCGCTCTCCGGTCTGGAAGGGGGCAAGGAAATCGACCAGGCGCCGCTTCTCCGCTGCGCTCAAGCCCGAGCAGTGCCCGACCACCCGCAGCTGCGCATCCGCTCCCGAGTCGGCATACAGCCCGAGGATAAGAGCCCCGACGGTGTCCGGTTCCTTGCCCGGCCGCCAGCCGGCCACGACCGCGTCGATTGTGCGCACGCGCTTGACCTTCGCCATCCCCTTGCGCTCGCCCGGCCGGTAGGGCGCGGTGAGCTCCTTTGCGATGGCACCCTCGGCGTTGATGAGCCACTCGCGAGCATCGCCGACGGCGGTCGAGGCCTGCATCAGCTCGACGGGCGCCCCCGCGAAGTCATCGCCTTCAAGGAGCTCCTCGAGGGCCGCACGACGCTCCTTGAAGGAACGCTCGAGCAGGGACTCCTCACCGCGGGCAAGCAGGTCGAAGGCCACATAGCGGGCGGGCGTGTCGACCGACAGGCGCTCAACCCGCGAGGCGGCGGGGTGGATGCGCTGGCCGAGCGCGTCGAAGTCCTCGCGTCCGTCGGGCCCGCGCACGACGATCTCCCCGTCGAGAACGTAGCGCCCGTGCGGAAGCTCAAGCTCCGGGAAGTAGCGCCCGAGCGGCTTGCCGGCCCGCGACTGCAGGAACACCTCCCCGCCATCGACGAACGCCAGGCAGCGGAAGCCGTCGAGCTTGACCTCGTATGAATACTCCTCGCCGATCGGCAGCTCCTTGCGCGAGAGGGCGAGCTGGGGCTTCAGCGGGGGCGACAGGGGGAGGCTCATCGACGCGCCCGGCTCGGCTGCACCCGCGGCGGCTCGCCCTTCTGCTTGCGAAAGTGCGGCGGCCAGGGTGCATCACCCAGACCCTCGCGCTCGTCACGAGCCGCCAGCTCGAGCAGGGACTCGAGCCGCTCGGGGTGCTCGTCGATGCCGGCCGACGGGTCGCCCAGCTCGCGCAGGCGGGCGGGCACGGTCTCGAGCGTCAGCTCCGCCGGATCGACGTCCGCCACCTCCTCCCAGCGAAGAGCGCAGGAAACACGCGCGTCTTTAACCGCGCGAACCGAGTAGGCCGAGGCGACCGTGCGGTCGCGGGCGTTCTGGTTGTAGTCGATGAACACGCCCTCGCGTTCCTCCTTCCACCAGCGACTGGTCGCCCTGTGCGGCATGCGCCGCTCGACCTCCCGCGCAAGCGCAAGTGCCGCCCGGCGCACTTCTTCAAAGCCGTGCTCGGGGACGATCCGCACGTAGATGTGCATGCCGCGGGAGCCCGAGGTCTTGGGAAAGCCCACGAGGCCGTGCTCTGAGAGCACCTCGCGCACCGTCAGGGCCACCTCGCGCACCTCGCTGAACGGCACCCCGGGGCCGGGATCCAGATCGACGCGCAGCTCATCGGGATGGTCAAGATCGGAGCGGCGCACCGGCCACGGGTTCCAGTCGATCACCCCGAGATTGACCCCCCAGACCAGATGCGCGGCATCGTTCGGGACCAGCTCGCGCGCATGCCGGCCGCTGGGAAAGGTGACGGTTGCCGTCTGCAGCCACTCGGGCGCGCCGTCCGGGACTCGCTTCTGAAAGAACGGCTTCCCCTCGACGCCGTCCACCCAGCGCTTCATCACGGTCGGGCGGTCCCGCAGGTGACGCACGACCGCCTGCTCGCACTCCACGTAGTAGTTGACCAGATCCAGCTTGGTCAACCGGCGCTCGGGGAAGAACACCTTGCCGGGGCTGCTCACCCGGAGCTCGTGTCCGCACGCCTCCACGATCGCATGCTCGGCTTTCTTTGCGGGCATTGCTGGAAGGATGCCCGATCATGATCCCCCGGACACTGCTCGTCGCCTCAGGCGCATTCGGCCGGCTGAGCTCCCAGCGCGTCTCCGCTGCCATCTCCCGGGGACTGGCCGGGGGCGGGATCACAAGCGATCAGTGCCCGCTCGAGAGCGTCGGCGATCTCCCAAGCGAGGTGCGCGCGCTGCTCGAGGCTCTCGACTTCGACGCCCGCATGCGCCGGGCCCGCGCCGTGGTCCTCGCGCAGTGGCGCCTGCAGGAGCGCACCCTTGCCGGCAGCGCGGCGTTCGAGATCGCCACGCGAGCCCGCCAGGCCGGTGTGCCCGCCTACGCGGTGACCGCCGAGAACACGCTCGACGCGTTCGACGCTCGCATCCTCGATCTGCAGGTGATCCTCGAAGCGTCCACCGCGCGAGCGCTCGCGGCGGCTGGGCGGCGGCTGGCTGAGCTGGTGTAGGCCCGGCGGGTCGAGCCGACCGATAGGCTCGGTCACCGAGATGGCCGAGGCCGAGATCCCTGCGAGTTCCCCCGCAGCGCCGGCGCTCGGAGCCGGCCGCAGCTCCCGCGCCCGCTCGCGCCCGACCCCCGGGTCACGCCGCGCGACCGTGATCGGGGCCGGCTCTTTCGGCACCGCCCTGGCGGTGCTGCTGGCGCGGGGCGGCCTGCGCACGACACTGCAGGCGCGTACCGGCGAGCAGGCCGAACGCCTGGCAGAGGACCGCGAGAACCACCTGTACCTACCGGGTGTGGAGCTGCCGGCCCACCTGCGCATCGAGTCCGCCGAGGCCGGCGTTGCGCGCGCGGACTATGTGTTCCTGGCCGTGCCTTCGGGCGCTTTGGGCGCCGTCATCGCGACGCTCGATGCGGCCGGCCTGGGCAGGCGCACGGCACTGGTATCGGTCGCCAAGGGCCTCGTCCCGCCGGAGGGCCTGCCGCCGACCATGCTGCTGAGCGCCAGGTTCGGCGCAAATCGCGTCGCCTGTCTGGGCGGACCGGCGCACGCACGCGAGATGGTGCGCGCTGGCGCCGCACTCGTCGCGGCCTGCAGCGAGGAAGGGCTGGCTCAGTCGCTGGCCGGCGTCTTCACGCGCGCGGGGATCGTGTGCGAGCAGTCCAACGACCCGGTCGGGGTCGAGTTGGCGGGCTCCGCCAAGAACGCAGCGGCGCTCGCGGCGGGCGCCACCGAGGCGCAGGGGCTGAACGCCGCCGGCGCGGCCGCCGGGCACATCTTCGCCGAGGTCTGGCGCTACGCCGAGGGACTCGGGGCGCGGCCGGAGTCGATGATCGGCCTGGCCGGGGCCGGCGACCTCGTGGCCACCGCACTGGCGCGAACGAGCCGCAACCGCCGTGCCGGCGAGCTGCTCGCCGACGGCGTTTCCGCCGCGGAGATACCGGCGGTCATCGGCCAGGCCGTGGAGGCTCTCGAGTCGGTGCCGCTGCTCGGTCGAGCACTCGAGCGCGCGGGCGTCGCGGCGCCCGTCACCGGCGCCCTCGGCAGGTTGATCTCCGGCGAGCTTCCCCTCGACGACTGGGTGGCGCTGGTGCGCGCCACCGTACCGCCTCCCGCGCTCTGGCGCCGGCGCCCGCAGCCCGGATTCTGGCGGCGAGCGTGGTGGCGGATGTCGGGGCGCTAGACAACCCCGGCTGGCGGGCGGGGAAGAGACGGCGTCGGGGCGATGTGGGCACCGGGGGGATGTGGGCATCGGCAGGTGCCCGGGGTGACGGTGCGCGGGGTGGGGTTACAAAAAGAGGCCGCCGTATCACTATGGTATTTACCGTAACTACCATGGCGCACAGCGACCACGGAAAGCTAGCGACGACTACTGCGGAGCCGCGTCGTAACTACCATGGCGCACAGCAACCGCGAACGCGAAGCAACGCCGGCCCAACCACGTAAATGCCATGGCGCTCACGAGCGCCGAACCTAACAACACAAACGAGGTGTGCGATGCCGCGCGAGGATGAAGTGGATCCCGTCAAAGGCCTGTCGATGGACCCGGACGAGTTTCTGGCGCAGCAGGCCAGGCGCGAGAAGGTCCTTCGCATGCAGGACGCCGTGCGCCCGGGCCGCACCACTCCGGTCGCGATTCGCTTCGACCAGTTCACGCTCAGGCGGCTGAAGACTCTGGCCGCACTCAACAACAAGGGCTACCAGACGCTGCTGAAGGAGTTCGTCGTCGAGCGCCTGTACGAGGAGGAGAAGCGCGCGGGCATCATCTGATCAGCGTGCTGACCACCGCCTCGTACACCCCCGCCCCATAGCCGGCTTCGGCCACGCGCACGTTGGCGTGGGCGGCGATGACCTCGCGCATGGACGGATCGCGCTCGAGCGCGTTGGCGACGAGCCAGAAGACGTCCACCTGGGGGGCGCAGGCGAGATCCTCGCGGGAGTCCCCGACCGCGAAGGTGTCCTCGCGCGAGTAGCCGCGCGCGCGGCGATGGAACGCGACACCGCCGGCCTTCGAGGCGTCTGCGGGCAGGAGGTGGTAGCCGCGAACGTGCGGCAGGGCGGCGAGCGCCGGCGAGCGGCGGTTGACCACGCCGTTGTCGAGCAGTCGCAGATCCTCGTGGCCGTGCTCGGCCAGCAGCAGGTCGGCCTCCTCGGCGTCCACAAGCCC
>Ga0302324_100010657_pt1 | contig 18988 bp, 16 predicted proteins | sample Palsa_T0_1_FD_201949 | JGI IMG/M metagenome (GOLD analysis project Ga0302324, IMG submission 201949) | Peat permafrost microbial communities from Stordalen Mire near Abisko, Sweden - Palsa_T0_1 | ecosystem: Environmental > Terrestrial > Soil > Palsa > Peat permafrost | place: Sweden: Abisko...
AAAATTTATTTGCCGGGTACTTGTCACGGAAACGGGGATTATAGTTACGTATGGGTTTCTTTGCCTCGAAGACGCTGGAGCTTAGCTCTACCCCTACCCTGTTGGATCCTCGCTTTGATCACGACTCCTGCGGGGTCGGTTTTGTGGCTACGCTGCGCAATATTCCCACCCATGAAATTCTGACCCAGGCCCTCACCGCCCTAGCTCGTTTGGCCCATCGCGGAGCCATTGCCGCCGACGGTAAGAGCAGCGACGGAGTGGGCATCATGACCGCCGTCCCGCGGGAGTTTCTGCTCGCCTCTACCGGGGTTTCGCTCGACGCCGGGCAGCCGCTGGGCGTGGGCGTCGTCTTTTTCCCCAGCGAATCAAGCGCCGGCCAGAAGGCCCTGGAGCAAGCGCTCGCCGCGCAAAGCTTGAACGTGATCGCCTGGCGAGTGGTCCCCACCTGCGAAGAAGTTTTGGGAGAGATTGCACTTTCCAGTATTCCCGTGATACGCCAGGTGCTGGTGACCGCAAGCGATTCCGCCCATTTCGAGCGCCGCTTGTACTTGGCGCGTAAGCAATTCGAGCGCGAGGCAGGAGCTTCCGGCTACGTCTGCTCGCTCTCTTCCTTTAGCGTGGTCTACAAGGCCATGTGCGCCGGGCGCCTGCTGTCGGAGTTTTATCCCGACTTGGCCGACCCGGGTTACGTTACCCCTTTCGCCATCTTCCACCAGCGCTACGCCACCAACGTTGCGCCCTCGTGGGATCGGGCTCAACCGCTCCGGACCCTGGCCCACAACGGGGAGATCAATACCGTCTGGGGCAACCGGGGCCGCATGGCCGCTCGGGCGGCTACCATCCCCGCGGAGTGCCACCCCATCATGACTGCCAACGGATCGGATTCGACCAGCCTGGACGAGGTGGTTGAATTGCTGGCGCGAAACGGCCGCAGCGTCGCCGAAGCGGTCAGAATGTTACTGCCTCCTGCTGGCCGGCTAAAAGATTCGTCCTTTCTTCGCTACCACGCGGATTGCGTTGAGCCCTGGGATGGTCCCGCAGCCTTGGCCTTCGCCGACGGCCACCTGGTGGGCGTCGCCTTGGACCGCAATGGCCTGCGCCCTTGTCGCTTCTTCCTGACCGAAGACGCCTTGGTGGTCGCTGGATCGGAGGCCGGACTGGTAGACCTTGATCCGGAGAAGATCATCCATAGCGGCCGCCTCGGTCCGGGCGAAATGTTGGTGGCTGACCTGGATGCGCACCAGCTGCTCGAAGACGAGCAGTTGCTGAAGGAATTCGACCGTTTTACGACCTATGGCGCGCTGGTGGAGGACATCCCGCTGGAGCCAGCCCCATTCACCCCGGCGGTCGAAGATCTGACCCAGCTGCAGCAGGCTTTTGGCTACACCCGGGAAGACGTCCGCATGGTACTGGCCCCCATGGCCAGCGACGGCAAGGACGCGGTTTGGTCCATGGGCGACGATACGCCCCTAGCTCCTTTGGCCCATGCGCCGCGGCCGGTGTATGCCTTCTTTCGCCAGCGCTTTGCCCAGGTGACCAATCCGGCCATCGACCCGGTGCGCGAGTCGATTGTGGTGCAATTGCACACCCGTCTCGGCCCCTGGCCGCACCTGCTCAATACCAGAGCCCGCATTCCCGGCCTCTCGCTGGAGTCGCCTTTCCTCTCCCTGGGCCAGATGCACGCGCTGCGCAATCGCGAGCACGCCTTGGCCGACGAGATGCCCCTGGCGGTTCTGGACTGCGTCTTTGCACCCTCTTGCAACCTGCGCCGGGCCATTGACGATCTGTGCGCGCGGGCCGTTGAATTGGTCCGCGGCGGAGCGGCGATTTTGCTGCTCAGTGATCGCGCCATCACCCAACCGGGTGGGAGGGCTGAGCTACTCCCCATCCCGATGGCCCTGGCGACGGGGGCGGTGCATCACGCTCTGGTGCATGCCGGGGTTCGTACCCACGCCGGCCTGGCGGTAGAGGCCGGCGATTGCCGCGACCTGCACCACGCCGCTGTTCTCTTCGGTTACGGAGCGGGCGTGGTCTGCCCCTGGCTTGCCCTGGAGACGGCGCGCAATCTCGATCCGGAAAAAGGCGAAGCCAACATGCTGCACGCCTTCGACCTCGGGTTGGCGAAGATTATGTCGAAGATGGGCATTTCCGTAATCGACAGCTATCGCAGCGCCCACCTTTTCGACATCCTTGGCCTTGACCATGAGGTGGTGGAGCTTTGTTTTGAAGGCACGCCGTCTCCTATCTCCGGCATCGGCTTTGCCGAGCTGGAGGTCGCGGTGCGCGATCGCTGGGCCGCGGCCCAAGACGAAGACAGCCAACCGGCTCTGGTCAATGCAGTCAATCAGGATTCGAACGGGGATTCGCAGCAGGACTCGAAGCCACCCACGGTCACCGCGCAGGCGCCGGTTGCGCAGCGGGAAGCTAAAACCCTGCCTGACTATGGCTGGGTTCGTTTCCGCAAAGACGACCGTGCGGAGCCGCACAGCTGGCAACCACAGACAGTGCGTGCTCTGCAGATAGTGACCGGTACTGCTCGCGGTGCGGCTGCATTAGCTGTGGTCCCCGGTCAAGCTTGGACCGCCTTCAATACCCAGGCGGCCGAGAACAAACCCACCGTGTTGCGTGACCTGTTGGAGATTCGTCCCGCCGCCGCCCCGCTCCCTCTGGACCAGGTGGAAGGATCCTCGACCATCGTCCGCCGCTTCATTGCTTCCGCCATGTCGCTCGGCTCTTTGAGTCCGGAAGCGCACCAGACCATCACCGAAGCGATGAACCAGCTTGGCGCCCGCTCCAACACCGGTGAAGGAGGAGAAGATCCATCGGTCTACCCGGCCTATCCCGGAGCTCCGGCGATCCTCAACAACAAGGTGAAGCAGGTGGCGTCGGCCCGCTTTGGAGTCACCGCTGAGTATCTCGCCCACGCCGAGGAGATCGAGATCAAGATCGCCCAGGGATCGAAGCCGGGCGAAGGCGGCCAGCTCCCGAGCCACAAGGTCACCGAGCTGATCGCGCGCCTGCGCCATGCGCAACCTGGGATCGCGCTCATCAGCCCTCCGCCGCATCATGACATCTACTCGATTGAGGATCTGGCCCAGCTGATCTTTGACCTTAAGCGGGTGAACCCGCGTGCGGCTATTGGTGTCAAGCTGGTTTCGGAGTGTGGAGTGGGCACCGTCGCCGCCGGTGTGGCGAAGGCCTACGCGGACTATATCGTCATCGCGGGTCACGCCGGAGGCACCGGCGCGTCACCCCTCTCCAGCATCAAGTACGCCGGCAACCCCTGGGAGATTGGGCTGGCCGAAGCGCAACAGGTGCTGATGCAGAACGGTCTGCGGGGGCGCGTGCGCCTGCGCTGCGATGGCGGGCTGCGGACGGGCCGCGATGTCTTGATTGCCTCGCTACTGGGCGCCGATGAATTCGCTTTTGGCACCGCAGTGCTGGTGGCGCTGGGCTGCGATATGGCGCGCCAGTGCCACCTCAATACCTGTCCTACCGGCATTGCCACACAAAGACCTGATCTGCGGGCGAAATTCCGCGGCAAGCCCGCCAATGTCATTCGCTTTTTTGAAGAGCTCACGCGCGATCTGCAATTGCTGCTGGCCTCGCTCGGCCTGCCCTCGCTCGAGGCGGCTACGGGTCGCATCGATCTGTTGGAGCAGGTGAGCGCTGCCGGCGGACTCGACCTGAGCGCATTGTTGGCACCGGCACAGGAGGGGCATGTACGCTGGCAAGGCCAGCGCAACCGCCGCCCCACCGACCATGCCGCTATTGATAACGCCTGGGTGCAGCCGGCGCTGGCTGCTCGCGCGGCCAATCAGCCGTTTGCCGTCGAAGCCACGATCTCCAACAAACATCGCACCCTCGGCGCACGGCTGGCTGGGGAGCTGGTTTGGCATGGATTGCATCAAGCAAAATCGCCGCTTACCTTCAAATTGACGGGCGTCGCCGGTCAGTCCTTCGGAGCCTTCGCCGTGCCCGGCATGCAGCTTGTGCTGGAAGGCATGGCCAACGATTTCGTGGGCAAGGGCCTTTGCGGAGGAGAACTGATTCTTCGTGGGCAAGGGCGGGCGGCGCGGGAAAGCGAGTTGCATGTCATTCTCGGCAATGTCGCTCTCTACGGGGCGACCAGTGGCTCGCTCTTCGCCGCCGGACGAGCGGGCGAACGCTTCGCTGTGCGCAACTCAGGAGCGCTGGCGGTGATTGAGGGCGTCGGCGACCACGGTTGTGAATATATGACTGGTGGACTGGTGGCAGTGCTCGGCTTAGCGGGGCAGAATTTTGGCGCCGGGATGACGGGCGGCCAGGCCTGGGTCTTCGATGAAGACGGCACCTTCGTCTCCCAGACCCGTTACCACACAAGCTTTCTTACTCCTGAGCCCCTTTCAGCCCTGGATCAGGCTGCCGGTGAGGAGCTGCGTGAGCTAATCGCGCTGCACGCGGAAAAGACGGCAAGCACCCGCGCGCGCTGGATCCTGTCGGATTGGTCCAACCTTTCCTCCCGCTTTGTGCGGCTTACGCCACTTCCTCAGGCGTAGGCGCACTACAAATGAAACCGCAGGTCCCTCCACTACGCTGCGCTCTGGTCGGGATGACAACTCTGTTTGGGCTTTGAGATGCAGGTTTCCAAACAGAATTGTCATCCCGACCGGAGCGCAGCGTAGTGGAGGGACCTGTGGTCCCATCTCCCTTAGCAATGCTCCCCTTCATCATCATTTCCGTACCCCGGGGTACAATCGACAGGCGTTTCAAATCCTGTTCATGTTCAATCTTGAAACCTTAGTGGATGTTGTCGGGCTGATTGCGGCCAGTAAGCGGGAACGCGCGATTCTGTGGCAGGACGCAGCGGCCAACTGGCACACCATGTCAAGCCGCGAGCTTCTGGCCCGCGTCTATGCCACTGCTCAAGCGTTCGCCTCCTGGGGCATCGTCAAGGGCGACCGCGTCGCCCTGCTGGCGGAAAATCGCTGGGAATGGCCGGTGGTGGACTTCGCTACCCTGGCGCTGGGCGCGGCGGATGTCCCCATCTACCCCACGCTGACCGCTGAGCAGATCGCCGGCCTGCTCGTCGATTCCGGCGCCCGCATCGCTGTGGTATCGACCAAGGCACAATACGACAAGATTGCCTCCATCCGAAGCCGGACGCCGCTCGAGCGCATCGTGGTCATGGACGATATCGCCGGCGATGGCACGCCGCTCTCCTCTTTGCTCAATGATGCCGACGCTGCCGCAGCCACCGTGGACATGGAACACTGGCTGCGCAGTTTTGCCGTCAAGCCGCAAGACCTGGCGACCCTGATCTATACTTCGGGCACCACGGGCGAACCTAAGGGAGTCATGCTCACCCATGGCAACATTGCCTCCAACCTGAACTACTCCACCCGCGCGTTTTCCTGGGATCCCAACTCCTCCTGCATCTCCTTTCTACCCCTCTCCCACATCACGGCCCGGCATCTCGACTACGCTCTCTTTTCCTACGGAGCGACCATCGCCTATTGCGGACACTTCGACCGGTTGCCGGGCGCCCTTACCACCATTCAACCCACGGTCTTTGTCGCCGTACCCCGGGTGTACGAGAAGATTCGCGAAGAGGTCCAGCGCCGCGCGTCCAGCAAACCAACCGTCAAGAAGCTCTTTACCTGGGCTCTGAATACCGGGCACCGCCACCGGGAGCAGATTCTCAAGGGGCAAACTCCATCGGCTCTGTCCTGGCGGCTCGCCGATCGACTGGTCTTCAAGAAGGTCAGGCAGGCCTTTGGAGGCAAGGTCCGCGACTATCTTGCGGGAGGAGCCCCGCTCGGCGTCGACACCGCGGGCTGGTTTGCCGATGTCGGCATTCGCATCTTCGAGGGCTACGGTCTTACGGAAACCTCACCCGTGCTGGCCCTGAACAACTCCCGCGATCATCGCATCGGTTCCGTGGGTAAGCCAATCGAGTCAGTGGAATGCCAATTCGCTCCCGATGGCGAGTTGCTGGTGCGAGGGCCCTTCGTCTTTGCCGGCTATTGGCACAAACCGGAGGCCACCGCTCAAGCCATCGAAGCGGATGGATGGTTCCACACCGGCGATATCGCGCACCAGGACTCGGATGGATTTCTCTTCGTCACCGACCGCAAGAAAGAACTGCTCAAGACCTCGGGCGGCAAGATGATTGCGCCCCAACCGATCGAAAGCAAGCTGAACGCAAGCGAGCTCGTAGCCAATGCCGTGTTGGTTGGCGATCGGCACAAATTTCTCGCCGCGCTGATCGCACCCAACTTCCCCGCGCTCGAGAATCTGGCGCGGCAGAAGGGAATCGCCTTTTCCTCGCGCGCCGATCTGGTCACCAATCCAGCAGTGCAAGCCGAATACAAGGCGCTCGTCCACAGCATCAATGAAGGTCTGGCGAACTTTGAGACCATCAAGCGCTTCCACGTGGTTCCTGACGAGTGGTCGATGGATTCCGGTGAGCTCACACCCACCATGAAACTGCGCCGCCGCGTGGTCGCCGAGCGCTATGCAGCAGAGATCGCCGCCTTCTATCACGACGAATCTACCGCCCAACGTTAGCCTGCCGCATCTAATCCCCGCAGAGGTGTCCCGTGAAAAAGCATCCGCTGATTAGCATCATCGTCGCTGTCGTCGTTCTTCTGTTGCTTGCCGTTCTCCTGGTGCCGCTGTTCATCAATGCCAACACCTTCCGTCCCACTCTGGAGTCGCAGCTCTCCGATGCTCTCGGCCGCAAGGTCACTCTGGGCAATTTGAGCTTCTCCCTTATCTCCGGCAGCTTGGTGGCCGACAATATTTCCATCGCCGACGACCCAGCCTTCAGCTCCAAGCCGTTCCTCCAGGCCAAGTCGCTACACATCGGAGTAGAGGTTGCGCCGCTACTATTCCATCGCCAGCTGCTGGTTACCAGCTTCGTAGCCGATTCGCCGTCCATCAACCTGGTTCACAACGCTGAGGGAACGTGGAACTTCTCTGACATGGGACGTAACGCCGGAAGCCGCACGCAAGACACCCAGAAGGAGAGCGCCTTGCCCAATTTCACCGTGGGCGAGATGAAGGTGGTGAATGGCACTGCGGTGGTCTCCGATGTGCCCGCCACCGGGCCTCCGTTCACCTATAGCAACCTGAACCTGTCAGCCGAGCAGTTCTCCTTTGCCAAGTCTTTTCCCTTCGAGCTCTCGGCTAATCTTCCGGGCGGTGGGGTGCTCGATGTGAAGGGTAATGCGGGACCGGTAAACCAAAAGGATGCTTCAGATACGCCACTAAATGCCAAGATCAACTTGAAGCATTTCGATCCCGTCGCAGCAGGCGTGGTCCAGCCGAGCCAAGGCATCTCCATGCTCGCTGACATCACTGCCCAAGTCACTTCCAATGGCCAGATTCTGACCAGCAATGGCACCGTCCAGGCGGCCCGGCTGCAGCTGGTGGCCAACGGCTCTCCCACGCCGAATCCGGTCGATATTTCCTACACCATCAACCACAACCTGGATGCCCGAAGCGGTCAGGTCAACGATCTGGGTATCCAGACGGGCGGAGTCACTGTGCATGTAAATGGGACCTACGCGATGACTGGCCCGCAGGTGACGTTAGCGCTCCGCCTGGCTGCTCCCAACCTTCCCATCAACCAGGTGGAGGCGCTGTTGCCGGCCGCTGGTGTCCGCTTACCCAGCGGCTCCAGCTTGCAGGGTGGCACCCTCACAGCGAACCTTGCGATTACCGGACCAGCCACCGCACCGACCATCAGCGGTCCCGTTGAGGTTGACAACACGAGGCTGGCAGGCTTCGACCTCTCTTCCAAGATTGGCGGTCTAAAGCCGGTTTCCGGCTCCCAGGGAGGCACACAGATCCAGACCGTTCGCGCCAACGTGAACTCATCGTCCCAGGGCACGCGCATCGATAATCTCTACGCCTCAGTTCCTCAACTCGGAACGGCTACGGGTGCCGGCACCGTGTCCCCGCAGGGTGCCCTTAACTTTCAACTGGTGGCCAAAATTAATACCAACTCTGGCGCGTTGTCAGGATTGACTTCGGTGGGCGGCGTCCTGGGCCAGGCGGTCAGCACGGCGGCCGCCGACGGAATCCCTGTGCACATTACCGGCACCACAGCCAATCCTGTGATTCAGGCCGATCTCAACCAATTGCTGCAAAAGAATGCCGGCAATATTCTCAAGCAGCAGATATTGGGCAACGGCAATAAGCAGCCCAATGCTTCGAACCTGCTCAAGCTCTTCCATCACTAGAAGTCACACGAGATAAACGACTGCTCAAAAAAGATTTATCTGCTCGCCACCATGTGCTGCTTGCTCCTTGGATTTCCTTCTTGTGAACAGCGCAGTATGATTCACAAGGCACTCTAGGAGAAGAAGCACCATGCGAGTTGGAATCCTGACCGGCGGAGGTGACTGCCCCGGACTGAACGCGGTCATTCGAGCCGCTGTACGTAAAGGCATCTTTCATCACAACGATGAGTTCGTCGGCTTTATCGAGGGCTGGCGAGGCGTGGTTGACAACAAGACCATGCTGCTCACGATTGACACTGTCTCTGGAATTCTGCAATTGGGCGGCACCATCCTGCGCACTTCACGCACCAACCCGCGCAAGATGGAGGGTGGCATCGACAAATGCCTGGCCAGTATCAAGGCCAACCGGCTGGACGCACTGATTACCATAGGAGGGGATGACACCCAGGGCGTGGCCAATGCGCTGGTGCAGAAGGGCATCAAGGTGGTGGGCGTTCCTAAGACCATCGATAATGACCTGAGCGGCACTGACGCCTGCTTTGGCTTTGACACCGCCGTCTCCATCGCCACCGAAGCAGTCGACCGGCTGCACTCCACCGCGGAAGCTCACAATCGAGTCATCGTCTGCGAGGTCATGGGACGCGACGCCGGCTGGATTGCCATCACCACCGGCATCGCCGGCGGCGCCGACGTCATTCTCGTGCCGGAAAAGCCAATCGACATCGACCACGCGGTGAAGATTCTCAAGGAGCGGCATGATCGTGGGAAATTATTTTCCATCGTCGTGGTCGCCGAAGGCGCCAAGCTGCCCGGCACGGATAAGCAAGCTACCCAAGGGGCAAAGCTGGATGCCTTTGGACATGCCCGCCTCAGCGGCATCGGTCAAACCGTTGCCGAGCTGATTGAGGAAAAAACCGGGTATGAAACGCGCTCGGTGAACCTGGGACATACCCAGCGCGGAGGAACGCCAACCGCGTACGATCGTATGCTTGCCACACGTTATGGCTCGGCTGCTATCGATCTGGTCCACGAGGGCAAGTTCGGAAGGTTAGTCGTCCTTCGCGGAACAGAAATTACCCACATACCGCTCGAGGATGCGATCGCAAAAACCCGCACCATAGGTGACGACTTGATTGCCCTTGCCGCCGGTCTGCAGCCGGAATTGTAGCCGGCACGGGCCGCCAAGGCGGAGTTGATTTCCACAAGTTAATGTTGATGAATGAGGAAGATATGGACGATACACAAAGTGCAGGATGAACGATCCTGTTGCGGGGATCAGGTCCGATACGATGTCCTTGGTAACTGCGCGCATGCCGCAAGTAATGCATCCCATGCGCGCGAATTCTGTTACGCTCCTACCGGAACTAAGCAAAGCCAATAGATACCGCCGGAAAACCCGGAAGACTACAGGAATACGCGATAATTTCTTGTGTTATAGGGTCAAAACGCGGTATAAGCACAACGGCGGGTTTGTACTCTCGCCCGGTCCCGCAGTTCCCAGAGGAGAGAACTTCGATGAGAACCACACCGGCGAGGGATGAGGTTCGCGAAGTCATGGACATTCGCATGGCTTCAGACTATCTCGGCATTAGTCCCGACACACTTTACAAATATGCTTCAGACGGTTTCGTCCCAGCGTTCAAGCTTGGAAACCGCTGGCGTTTTAAGCGGTCTCGCCTCGACGAATGGATGGACCAACAGTCATCTCAAGGCGCCCAGCCGCGCAAGCCAGAACCGCATCGTGAGGTGGAGCAGCCGAGAAAACCGCAATCGGTGGTTCCCCGCCAGAAGAGAGCGGTTGGCGCGAGCCGCTAAAGCATTTTCACTTCTACGCAGCACGGGAAGGGCAACGACGTGCAGCTTTCTTGAGGAAAAGCCGCACGTCGCTACACGCGCTTGCAGAGGTAGAAGGGGAACTGTTCTAGCGGAGATGGTTCCTGAGAATTACCAGCAAAACCCCGGCGGCAATGAAAAGCAGCAGCGTCAGAGTGCTGTAGGCCACTTTCAGGCGAAACTTTTCCTCGACGGTCGGGCGGCCGTAAGCCAAGCGGAGTTTCTCGCGGCGGAACGACATCGCAGTCTGCTGTGTGCCCAGCACCAGCATGACCAGCGCGGCCAGAAAACTAACTGGCAGATGCTCGCGGCTGGAATTGTTATAAGCGCGGTAAAAAAACTGGCCCATCAGTATCGAAAGCCCGAGTACCGTGGATAGTTCGAAAATGAGAGCGAGCTTCAAAAAGCGCAACAACGGACGCCTCCGGGTCCTGAAGCCGTTTCACGATGGGCTGTATCCGGCGAAGATGCCGCAGGCACAGCCTTTCGCCTGGGAAAAGCCACACTCCACTGAGGCAAGATTGGGCACTGCAATCGTGAAACGCTTGAGTTCAAGCTAAGTTTAGTAAGGATCGTCCAGGTGGGGCAAGTTGGATTCAAAAAAAAGACATCCATTGGGAACGTGACCGGGTTCGGGAGGGACGGGCGCTCACTCTGCGCACGGAAATAAGAGACAATGCACCCATGACGGCCTCGCCGACAACCGAAGAGATGGTGGAAGGCGGGCTGCGGTCCTCCCTGCTCGGCATCTTCATCAACCTCTCCCTGGCGCTGGTCAAATGCCTGACCGGGCTGATTGGGCATTCTTTCGCCCTGCTGGCTGACGGAATCGAATCGTTCCTGGATGTCATCAGTTCGTCGGTTGTCTACTACGGACTGCGGCTGGCAATCAAGCCGCCGGATGAGGATCATCCCTACGGGCATGGCAAGGCGGACCCGATCGCGGCTGCCGTGGTGGGGGTAGCCATGATCGCGGCCGCCTTTGGCATCGCCGCGGAAAGCATCAACCTGATTCGCACCCCGCACAAGCTGCCCCAGGCATACACGCTTTGGGTTTTGATCTGCGTGGTGCCCATTAAGGCTTTGTTCTCTCGATATGTCGCGGGAGTCGGTCAGAGAATTGAGAGCTCGGCCCTGCGTGGGGATGCCTGGCATCATCTCAGCGATGCGATTATCTCCGCCTTTGCCTTTGTCGGCATCTCGGCCGCGCTCTGGACGGGCGATCCTACGGCCGACGACTGGGCCGCCTTGTGCGCCGCTCCGGTAATCCTTTTGGGGGGCTGGCAGCAACTCCGCCGCCCGATAGCCGAGCTGCTGGACACTGCGCCCGCGCCGGAAATCGAACAGCATGTCCGTCGCGTCGCCGCATCGGTGGTGGGGGTTTTTGGCGTGGAGAAGTGCTTTGTCCGAAAAGTGGGCTTTCGCTACTACGTAGACCTCCATGTAGTGGTGCGAGGCGATCTTACCGTGCGCCAGGGCCACGTCATCGCTCACGCGGTCGCCGACCAGGTGCGCGAGCAGGTGGACAAGATTGCCGAAGTCCTGGTGCACATTGAGCCCGAAGAAGAGCTGCTGGGAAGTCATCCCGGAGAGTTGATGGGCGAAGAGGTCCGGGAAGCGCCTCCCCCATCCCACGTGCCCTGACGCCCTATTTGCCGTCGGACGGGTAAGGGGGAAATTCGCGTTCCAGCTTCCGCATAGCCCGGTATTGCAAACCAACCCAGCCGGCATATCCAAGTTGGGCCAGGATCGTGATGGCGTAGGCGAGAATGAGATGACGGTGGGCCATGGGTTCCTTCTTCTCTAAAGCGTGACTTCGAGGCTGGCTTCGAGCGCATGCAGCGCAGCGTGCTGCTCTGCGATTTGCCGGCGCCGCTCAACGATGTATCTCCAGCCGGCCAGCAGAATACCCCAGGCAAGCCAAGCCGCCAGGTTCCACAAGACTGCCGTCCACATCGCCGGATCGAGACTGCCGTCCCCGCCAATGACCGGCGCCGGATGCTGGGTGCGCCACCAAGTCGTGGAGTAGTAGACGATAGGCACATCAACGTAGCCAAAGATCGCCAGCACTGCGGCCAAGGTCTGCATCTGCGGACCGTCGGCAAACTTGCGTAGCAGCAGGTAGCTGGCGTAGATGAGCCAAAGCACCAGGGTGGTGGTCAGGCGCGCATCCCAGGTCCACCAGATGCCCCAGACCGGCCGGGCCCAAAGGGGCCCCTGAATCAAGACCACGGTGCAGAAGACGATGCCCATCTCCGCTCCGGCCAGGGCGGCGGCATCCGCGGCGAGGGCTCGCTGGGGATGATTACGCCGGGATGCGAGATAAACGATGGAAGCGACAAAGCTGACGAAGAAAAAGAAGAACGCCATCATTGCCGAAGGGAAGTGGTAGTAGAAGATACGCTGGATGTCGCCCATGGTAGCCTCGGTGGGCGCGACATACATGCCCTGGTAAAAAGCGTAGCCAAGCAGGCCGAGGGTGAGAGCGAGCCATACCCAGCGGAAGATCTTCATCACGCGACTCCTAATGCCGACACCAACAGTTTAGATCATTTCCGCCCCCGCTCGCGAAGACGCGAAAATGAAGATTTTGGACCGTATGGGAAGCGTGCTCAGCGTCCTGGATGTAAGGTGATTTAACTACAGCAAGAGCGATGGAGGACCAGCCATGACCTGGCTATTACTTGCCTTAGGCTTCTTTCTGCTGCTGTCCGGAGTGCTGGGGCAGGCATACAGCCTTAAGACGAAACGGGGTGTTTTACCCCCTGAGACCCGCATCTGGCGGGTGCTCACGCGGCTAACGCTGTTTCTCGCCGGGTTGCTGCTGATTGCTATGGCGGTGGGGCGGATCGTTCTCCATCATGGGGCCAATCATTGATCGGCGATGCCTTCCGACATGTGGTTTTTCGGCTCTCTGCCCTCTAAAAAGGCATTCTGCTGCTCTTGCAAGACTTCGGCCGCGATCTTCAACGTCAACAGATGCCCTTGCCAGATGCCGAACTGCTCCGCAAGTGCATCCGCCGCATCCTTGCCCAGCTTCCCGTTTCCGATGTGAAACTTCTGAATCGTGCCCAGAACATGAGCTTCGTCCGCGGCGAGTTGATCCTGTTCCTTCAGAAACGTCTCCGCTGTTCCGTAAATGCCGCTGAACTTCTTGGATTCCGCGTAGGGCATAAAGGCTAAAGCGCCGGTGGCCTGCGCCGTCTTCCACCCCGTGTCCTCGAGCCCTGTGGAGTTATAGCTAACATCGAGATGCAGGGTATCCGCCGAAGGGTCATTCGGATTCAATTGCACTTTCCGAACCGCGGCCAGGTTTTCCTTTACCTTCTGCTGTTCGCTGGCGATATCCCTTAGCGCCTCGTTGGTGCTGCCTGCATTCTTGCGAATTTCCTCCGTCATTGTCTGCCTGGCGTCGCTGACGAGCTTACGATGCTGGTGATGTTCCACTGCGCCCTCAATACCCACCGCGATCAACAAACCGATCGTGATGGTAAAGAGGTGCAGGAAGAACTCGCCGGCGTTGCCGATTGCCTTATGAGGAGGGTGGACGTCAAGCATGACGGAAGTTTATCGGATACGGAGCCGAAGCTCATTCTCAAAAGGGCCACTCTCGGTGGACCAGTCGAGGCCTGGGCCTCAGGCGGCGGCTCTCGCGTGTAAGCAAAACGTCATTACGCAAACCGCAGGCGCTTGGCAACGCCGTCCCAGCGCCAGACGGCCTGAGTGCCCGTCAGATGGACACCTCCGAGCCATCGCTCGATCCCGTTCAGCTTCACGTGATCTTCTTGTCCCTCCAGAACACGGCTGCCCACTTCAGTCAGCGTTACGACCGAGCTTCCCGAGACCGGACTTTCAGGTTTGCTCTCCGTCTGAATGAGAGGCAACCTCGCCGATGCCAATTCTCTGAGAATTGCGAAGAAGGAAAGATCTCCCATGAAGAGGGGATCCTCCATTTTTTGAACAGCGAAGAAAAGTCGCAGCGCCGTGAGGGGACCTTGATCGCGCAGAACCGAAAGCGCGTGTCTTTCGCTTCGCGACAGGCCATTTACGACAGAAGGAAATTGCTCCAAATGACGGCGTAAAGCCGGCGCAAGAAACGGGAGCGCGCAGGTGTCTCGCGCTATGAACAGCTCGATATCAGTAGGAACCGAGGAGGTAAAGGCAATCCACGCGGCGCTTGCCAGAGCGAATTCAGCCTCCGAAACGGGAGAGCGGGTATCCGCGAGCGAGGCAAGCTGTTCTCCCGTGAGTTGCCCAAGCCCAACAAAGTTTTCCATGCCGGGGTAATGACCGACGCAGATGAGGCTGAGACTGGAGCGGCCGGCATGTAAACGATAGAACCGTTCCAAAAGCATGATCAGAATCAACTGATCGGAGAGACGATGGTCCATCCAAAGTACAATTTCGTCGTGGTTGGAAATGGCAATCAGCGAATCCTCGAAAGTTTTTACGGTGTGACGGGCTTTTGCGAGAGTAAAGATGCCGCTTTCCGTAAGGAATCGCACCCGCGTATCCCACCATTCCGCGTCGGTGAGTCCGGCCGGGGCCGGCCCCTCATACATCAGATCACCAAAAATCCTTACTTCGCCGGGCACCGCGGATTGCCGAAGTGTTCCCGCGACCGACTCTCCATCCGTAATGTGCAGCATCTTCGGCGGCTTGATGGGTTGCTCCTTCAGGACGTCTTTGAGTGCGGGTAGAACTTCTTTTGCATAGGGCATCAGCATAGGCTCCAGTTTCTGGCGCGCACGCGTAACCAGTGAGCGAATGGTGCTCTCCGTCACACCCATGGATTCTGCAATCTGCGCGTGGCTTAAGCCGTCCAGATGAAAGAGCTTAAGCGGCAGGCGATAGCGTGGAGGGAGCTTGGCCACAGCGTGCCAAATCCTTTCGCGCATCTCAACCGATTCCAGTGCTGCTAAGGCAGACATGGTTGCGGACGGGGTCGCTAGTAATTCCGATTCAGCATCCGTATTGGCGAGCCGATAGAGGCCGGGTCTGAACGCCCGCAGCCAGTCGATGGAGGCTCCAAATACGATCCGTCGTACCCATCTTTCAAACTTTGCCGGGTCGCTCAACAAATCGAGGTTCAGCCATGCACGGAGAAATGTCTCCTGTGTGATGTCCTCAGCCTCAGAACGATCACCCAGCAAGACACAAGCCAAACCATAAACCTGACGCTGATATCGGCGGACCAACTCGTCATACGCGTCCCGGTCACCGGAGCGAGCCGCCCGTACGAGTTCTGCATCCGAAAGCGATGGCATCTGCACCCTCGTAGGTTAGTCGAGTTTCCTCGGCGCAACGCTGCAAGGGATTATCGGTGAGTAAGGTCCAGCCTTGGACGCAGGAGGATTCCTTAGCGAGGTGGAACTGAAAATAAATCCGAAAAGGGTGGGGAAGACCCGGCTCCTCGCGTGCATATACATATAAGAGGGTTGGTTTGCTAGCATGATGGCTCCCTGTGATCTCGCGAAGCTTCTGCTCCAAGGCTGGGCGGGGAGGGTAATGTGAGCTCACGTATTGCGAGGCTCGTATTCAGCGCGGTCACGCCCAGGGCGGCCGATTTCCCCGACGCATGTGTTTCTGATGCCGCCACCGAGGTGACGCCCGCCGGATTATCTCCCCTCGGGTTACTACGACAGAGATTTCTAACCGACGAGGCACTGGCAAGGGTCTTGCAGGGTGGAAATGCTGAAGCTTTGACAGTACTGTTTGAACGACACGCCTCAAGCCTTTTCAGGGTCGCCAGGCGTATCCTGCGCAATGAAGCCGAGGCAGAGGATGCGGTTCAGCAGATCTTCCTGGATGTCTTTCGATCTATCCAACAGTTCGATCCGGAAAAAGGTGGCTTCAAAGCCTGGCTTCTGCTGTTCGCATACCAGCGGATCTCCAACTGCCGCCGATCACTCACAGCCAATCGTTTTTTTGACAGCGACCCTTTCGATGAACTCTTACCTGCTGTGTTTCCCTTGACGGAACGTTCCTTGGGCTATTCGCTGCCGGAAATGAGCCTCTTAGTCGAGCAGGTAATGAGTACCCTTCGGCCTCGACAGCGTAGAACCATTGAGCTCATCTACTACGAAGGCCTCACGGCAGAAGAGGTTTCCAAACGCACCGGAGAGACCGTGCGCGTAGTGCGCCACAATCTATACCGGGGCCTTGAAAAACTCAGAAAGGCTTTCTGGGGAAATGTCTCCTCGGCACTGAAGGGAGAGTCAAGATGATGGTGAACCACGACTACTTCGACTTCCTGTGTGCATTGGCAGCCAGCGATGAACTTACTGAGCCCGAGCGAGTTGAACTTCACGACCATTCCCTTAAGTGTGTCTCTTGCAGAAACCGAATACTTGAAATGACGCGGATGAATGCATACCTGCTTCTGTCGCACGCGTTCACCCGCCGGAGGGGGCGCCTACCAGAAGGTATGCGGGAACGCTTCATCGCGCGAGCGATCGAGCAGGGTGTCCCGCTGAAGTCTCCTGCGACAGCCGGGCTTGGGGCCCTCGGTCTGGCGAGCGCGCTGTTTATTATTCTGCTGGTCACGGCAGGGGCCATCAGAAGCGGGCCATTCTCGATAACTGTTGCTGATAACGGTCATTTCGACACTGGCTCAAAACCCCTTCACGCGACAAAGCCCGCGTTGTCGGATCTTCGTCAAGGGAGCGGGGGTCGAAGGAGCTATGCCAAGCCAAAGAGCGTCCTGGTTCAACGGAACCTCGATCCATCGACGAATTCCCACGGCAAGAAACCTCGAGGAGCGTTGCCAGATCATCTCGACATTTTCCAAAACCACTATTTCTCCGGCGGATTATCCTCGCCGCATTACACGCTGGCAACAATGCCGGTTGACGTAGGTCGGCTGTCATCTTTGCCGTACATGCCCTCAAGACTCCGGTTAGCAGTTCCCCCAGCGTTGATCAGGGACAGCGCATTGCAGCTGCTGGCAGATTCAGGACAAAGCACGCCTCAGCTGATGATCTTTCCATCGGGGTTCACCTTTGCAACTCCTCCTCCACCAGGCATGCATCCTGCTCTTGATAACGACCCCTCCCGCATGCCTTCAATCCTTGAGTTGAGGGGCACTCCTCTCAAGTTTCATTTTGTTGAGAATGTGACTCAGTAACGAATGGCAAACGGATGGAGGTCGCGATGACTCGATGGAGGATCTCCCTGGCTCTCTTGTGCGCTCCGGGCTTAGTGAGTCTGGCCCTTGGCCAGGCATCTCCGAGTCAAGCCAAACCCTTGAACATCGTTACCATAAGCTTCAACTCGGCAGTGCTTCAAACTGCCGAAGCGAAGAAGAACCTCAGCGCGCTGGAGGCCCGGTTCGCTCCTAAACAGCAGCAGATGCAGGCCCTCAATAACGAGGTCGAGGGTTTGCGAAAGCAGTTAGCCGACACAAGTAACAATCTCAATGAGTCAGAAAGGGCAGCACGCGCGCAGGCACTGGAAACTAAAGAGAAACAACTCCAGCGTGAAGCCGAGGACTTCAAGAGCGATTCGCAAAGCGAGTCAGAGCAGGTCTTCCAAGGGGTTGCACAGAAGGTTTACGCCTTTCTGCAAACCTTTTCGCAGCAGCATGGTTACTCCGCGGTTATCGAGCGCGGATCCGATGCCTATCCGGTCGTTTGGTACGAAGCTACGAACATGGACATTACCGACGAGCTCATCAAGGCCTACAACGCACAAGCCGAAGGTGCCTCGTCAGCGCCGGCAAACCCGCCCGCCCGTAGCAGCTCGCCGAAATCTTCAAAGACTTTGCCCGATAGCCCATCTCCACATTAGAGCCTGGCGGAAGGGAACATTCGTACATTCATCGGTGTCTGATAAGACAAGGATCTGACTCCTAGAAGAGGATTCGTTGAACCAATGACCTTGCTAGACGCACCTGCCTTCGATCGGACGCATGCCAAAAATCGCCGTAATCTTATAATTGGCGCTCTTATTTTCTGTGGCGTAGTTGGCATGGCCGTCTTTCTCTGTCGAAATCTACCCGCGGAACACCGTGTGAACCAATTCTTCACCGCGGTCGAAGCGCAGGACTTCTCGAAAGCGTTTGCCATCTGGAACAACGATCCTGATTGGCAAGAGCACGCACAGCGATACGCGAAGGATGGCTATCCGTACGGCCGTTTTGTCGTCGATTGGGGCAAAGCCGGAGACTATGGCCGCATCACCAGTCACAAAGTCCTACATAGCGTCTCCTATGGCAATAACACCCTGTTGGCTGTGCAGATAAATGGCCGCAAGGCAGCTCTAGCACTTGCTGTAACAAAGAACACCCATACGATGAGCTTCCCGCCATTCGATCTCACGCAGATGAAGGATGACTTCGGCTGGACTTATTGGCAGGTTAGCTATCGTTAGCAATCGTTCAGCTCCCGCCGGCACGGAGGCTCAATCGCCGATTTAGGACAAATCCCGGTCCCGCACACCAATCAGATAGAGCAGGCTATCTAACCCGAGAAACGAGACGGCATGGCTGGCTGTTCGCCGTACCAGCGGCTTAGCCCGGAAAGCGATGCCCATGCCGGCGATGCCAAGCATGGGCAGGTCGTTGGCGCCATCCCCTACCGCTACTACCTGGTCGAGTGAGATATTCTCCTGCCGGGCAATTTGCCGCAGCAAGTCGGCCTTGCGTGCGCCGTCGACGATCGGCGTCCGCACCTCTCCACTTACCACGCCATCCACGATGTCCAGATCATTGGCAAAGACATAGTCAATCCCCAAGCGTCTCTGCAGATGCTGAGCGAAGAAATTAAACCCTCCCGAGAGGATCGCCGTCTTGTAGCCCAGCACCTTGAGCGTGCCGATCAGCTGCTCGGCCCCTTCCACCAAAGGAATGGTGTCCAGCAGTTCGCGGACCCTCGTCTCTTTGAGCCCGCGCAGCAGCGCCACCCGGCGCCGAAAGCTCTCCGGGAATT
>Ga0302324_100010658_pt1 | contig 18986 bp, 19 predicted proteins | sample Palsa_T0_1_FD_201949 | JGI IMG/M metagenome (GOLD analysis project Ga0302324, IMG submission 201949) | Peat permafrost microbial communities from Stordalen Mire near Abisko, Sweden - Palsa_T0_1 | ecosystem: Environmental > Terrestrial > Soil > Palsa > Peat permafrost | place: Sweden: Abisko...
AAGTTCACTTGCCGCCAAGGCAAGCAAGGATCGTCTTGATGACCAGGTTGGTATCGTCGGGTCCTTTGACGGGGATCGACACGACACCCGCCTGCTCCGCCGGGTAATCGTTCCCGCCCGGAAACAGCGCATCGCCGATGTAGACCATCTCTTGCAAGGAAATGTGGAGGGTATCCCGCAGCTTGCCAATGCCGTAGGCTTTGTCGATGCCGGGCTTGGTCACGTCGATTGAGGTGGCGCCGCCCAGATGGATCGAAAACTCCGGGATGAGAGTCTCCAGGATTGCGGAAATCTTCTTCCGCTTTGCAAAATCGGGATCCCACTTTTCCTTTTCTTCCAGGGGCGCTTGCTGACCCAACGCGGAAAATGTCACCTGGCTTCCTCGGTCCTCGATTACATCGCCCCAGACCTTCTTTTCCCGATAGCCCGCTTCGCCTGCTGCTTTGTCCAGAGAGTCGATGATTTTCTTTCTCTGTACCGCAGAAAGATCCTCCGAATAAAGTTCGGTCCACTTGCCGTTGTACTGAAGGAATTTGGTTCCACAGGTTGGAAGCAGCGATAGATTCGCGAGGTCGGCGTCCTGCGGAAGGCCGGCGAGCAGTTGCTTTTCGAACTGCGCCCAGGCGCCTCCAGAGATGACTGCCACCTTGAGGATTCCCAGCAGGTCGTGCAGCAGCGCCGCTGTCTCGGGAGTGAGAGATGACTTGCTGAGCGCGAGGGTTCCGTCCAAATCGAACACGATCAGCTTTTTCATTCATCTCCAGCAGTGGAATGATTCGATTCGCGCAGGGGCGTCGCCCGGCAGCATAGGCGATTAAATCTCCGTGCAATTCCGGGATGGCGTTCTTAAGCTCGATTTCTGCGCTATAAAGCGAACTATTGAGTGCCGTGTGGAACCCAGGCGAGGTCGCCGCTCAAAACGTAGATGGCCAGTGCTCCAGCGAGGAGAATGGCGCCAATCCAGAAGCGCCAGTCACGATGCATGCGCCGCCAATACGGACCCGGATCGGGCTCACCGGTGTCGCTGCTGTGCCCTTCAAGGTTGTGCTTGTTTCCTGTCATTGGGCCTCCATTGCCGGGGTGTATTCGCCAAGTCGCGCAGCCCGGTTGCACCGCGCCCGATGAACCAGGGCCTTCTGTGCAATCTGGACATTCGCGTCTTCGCCGTGCCATGCCTCCAGAGCAGGCTGCTGAATTGCGCGAGAGTACGAGAAAGCAACCGCCCAGGGCAGACGCGATTTGAATCGGACATTCATCGCGTTCAAGCGAGCGGAGGCCAGCTCCGCAGATTGACCACCCGAAAGGAAAGCAATCGCAGGGACAGCAGCGGGGACGGTGCGCAGGAAGCAGTTCACCGTCGCATCGGCCACTTCGTCCACCGTGTTCTGGGTGGCGCACTTCAAACCGGGGACTACCATGTTGGGCTTCAGGATCATTCCTTCGAGCATGACTCGTTGCCGATCAAGTTCGGAGAATACTTCTCGCAGGACATTCTCTGTGACCTCATCGCACCGATCCATTGTGTGGTCGCCATCCATCAGGACCTCCGGTTCAACGATCGGAACAAGGCCGGCCTCCTGGCATAGCGCGGCATAGCGAGCCAGCGCATGGGCATTGGCCTCGATGCATCCCGGGGTGGGGATGCCGTCACCAATCGTAATCACCGCGCGCCACTTGGCGAAGCGCGCGCCCATCTGAGCGTATTCGGCAAGGCGCTCGCGCAGTCCGTCGAGACCCTCGGTGACCTTCTCGCCCGGATAGCCGGCGAGATCTTTGGCGCCCTCATCGACCTTGATTCCTGGGACGATTCCGGCATCGACAAGGACCTTGATAAACGGGGTGACGTCCTTCTTCTGCTGGCGGATTGTCTCGTCGAAGAGGATGGCTCCGCCAATGGAGTCGCCCAGGCCGGGAGCCGTCACGATCATCTCGCGAAATGCGCGGCGCGCCTCAACGGTTTGAGGAATCCCGAGCGCAGCAAATCGCTTGTTGCAGGTGGGAATGCTTTCGTCCATTGCCAGCAGACCCTTGCCGTCGACGAAAAGAGCCTGCGCGGTGTCCCTTAGTGGTTTCGGGTTCATCTGGGGAAGCTCCGATCCAGAAGTTTATCCATCGCACTAATATTAGACTGCGGGGTTACAGATTTGAGAGGGGAGTCGGGCAGGGCAGAAAACTACCTACCGCGAGGAGCTGAGTGAAGAAGTCTCTTTGATCGCAGGAAACGGCGGAGGCCGCCCGCCTTGCTGATTAATTGGACTCACAATCCTTGAACATCCTGGATCTCCGTACTTTCCTCCCTCTCTCCCCGGATACTATGATTGCTCTTAACTTCTCCCCGCCGCGCTCAACTGACGATCTGCCGGTTCAAGAGATCGGGAAGGTCGAGATCCACCGTCGGAGCCGCTTCGAAAGAGGTTTTCTGTTCATGGCCGATGATCACAAAACGCCGTTCGACCCGGCTGCATTTCTTGCAAATGCGGGCCTGGGCCGAAGAATAGTCAACCTGAAGCCAAAGGAGACGTTCTTCAGCCAGGGAGACCAGGCGGACGCGGTTTTTTATCTTCAGAAAGGGCGGGCTAAGCTTACCGTCGTTTCGCAGAGCGGCAAGGAAGGCACCATTGGGTTCCTCGCCGTAGGCGACTTCGTTGGGGAAGAGTCTCTCGCCTCAGTGCCGGGACTTCGGCTGGCCACGGCCGTTGCAGTCAACAAATGCACGGCGCTCAAGATTGGCAGGGAAGAGATGATCCGCGTGATGCATGAAGAGCATGCCATGTCCGATCTGTTTCTGAAATTTCTGCTGGCCCGGAGCATGCGCGCCCAGGCCGACCTGGTTGATCAGCTCTTCAATTCCAGCGAGAAGCGGCTGGCGCGAATCCTTCTACTGATGGCGGAGTTTGGCAAGCCGGGCGAGGCGGAGACTTACATTCCCCCCGTTACTCAGGAAATTCTGGCGGAGATGATCGGCACGACGCGTTCCCGTGTGAGCTTCTTTATGAACCGGTTCCGCAAGCTAGGCTTCATCAGTTACAACGGGGGCATCCAGGTGCACAAATCGCTGCTGAATGTGGTGCTGCTCGACCAGGTGCCCGAGCGGAAGCCGGAAGCCTGACCCTACGCCGGTGTGCCCTGCGAATCGAGAACATTCTCGAGCGCCCACGGGCTTCCAGCAAGATCGTAGTGGAGCTCTCCCTGCCGATCGATAACGAGCTTGCTTGCCGGGAACAGAAATCCTGTGCTTTTGGCCGGGTCTGCATCGTTGAGGTCGAATTGGCCAACCGCGAGATCGAAGGTCTTGAATGGCGCAGGCGGGTCGGCCTCATTGAGCGGATGCGGGCGGTTGGTGATGAAGATAATCCTGCGGCCCGTGGGCGTCGGGACCATCTGAATGAAGGCGACGTCATAGCTGAGAACACCGGTAATCGAGCATTGGCCAACAGCTTTGGTGTTGGAAAGCGCAGAGGCTAGTCCCCGGTCCTGGCCCGCCTGGAACGCCTGCGAAAGAACCTGCAAGTCCTCAGGGGTCGAGTAGTTGTAAACGGTCAGCGTTACGTTGACAGCGTTACCGGCAAGCGCGTAGGTGGCCTGAATTGTTTCGAAGTGCGGGTTGCCGGCGAAGCCCGAATTGGTTGCCAGCGTGCAAGTGCCCAGCAGGAGGAGGATCGCAAATCCCAATTTGCGAGCGGCTCGAATTATGCTCAAGCGAGTTCCCATTTCGCGATCCTCCAGGGTCTGGTCGGAATCCTGCGCCCGGCAAGAATCGAATTATGCGGCGGACCTGACTTCGATGTGCGTTCTGGTCTGGAGGAGTTCTTCGAAGATAGCGCGATACTCGATCATCGCGGTGCGGAGCTCTTCAGTACTGGCTTCAACCTGGCCAAGACGGAACGCGATCGAGTGGGCGTGGCGGTATTGTTGCACCACGCGCGGGTAGTGGACGGAGACATCGTCAGCACGCTGCTCAAAGCCGGACTGGGGATAGCCACGCGCTTCAAGGAGCGCATTGATCAGGTCGTCTGCTTCAGTGACGGCCAACCTGGGATGATCGAGGAAGCGGGCCTGGACGGTCTGCCATTCGGCAGCAAAGCGCTCCCGCTCGGTAATGCCGAGTTCCCGGATAGTCAGCCCTGACACACGTGTCTCGCGCTCCGACAACTTGGCTTCGGCCTGGCGCGTTGAGCCATGCTTGTCAACAGCGTGCGCATACTCGGAGCCGAAACGGCTGCGCAAGCCCGCGGTTTTCCTTTTCCGCCTGTCAACATATGCGCCGACGGCGACCACGATAAGAATGACGAGCGCAAACGCGGCAATGAGCAACTGTGTGCCGGTGAAGTGGTAATTCATGAACTGATATTCCATTGCATTCTCCTGTGCGAGTATTCCGCGACGGCACGACGTTGATGGTTGATGTCGGTTGCCCTGGGGAGGGCTTCAGAATTCGATCATGAGCGGTGAAGAGAGAAATGGATGCCTACAATTGCTCACACCGTGTTTGGATTGGCGTGGTTGGCATCGGGACACAGCCGGCCTGGGGTGGGCCGCTGTATAGGTGCGTCCTGCGCGCGTTCGGAGCCGGCGTTCGCTGTTTGTGCGTGCGTACTCAGGTTCAGTCTGGTTCGTGGTCCCACTGGGGTCTTCCGCCCGCTTTTTCTCGCGGCTGGATGGGGTCGGGTTCACGGAGACGGAACGACGTGAAGCGGGATTGGCCATCGGCCCGCCAGTCTTCACTTTCGCTCAAATCGCTGTGCTGGAGGAGTTCGCGCTGGTACCCGGAGCCGAAGTAATTCCGGAAAGACGCGGAATCCTCGTTGCGAACATCACGGACCGCTTTGACGGCGAGGAGGGCGAGGAAGAGGAGGATGACAAAGACGCCAACCAGCAATTGGGCATCGGTGAAGTGGTGCATCGCATTCTCCTTTGCATTGGGGGCTCGCAACAGGCTGGGGACAATCCGGCGCGAGCGGCAAGCTTCAAAAGAGTTTGATCCGCCTGAGGAGCGAAGTCTGTTCAACATTGCTCAGAGGGGTGCGAAATGAGGGAGCTTGCGGGGTGTGCGCTTTTGAGCAGCGATCGTGCGGGGGGCGGGTTCAGGCTGAAATCAACTTGCGGAACAAGCAATAAGGCGCGAGGAAATCCCGAGGAACAGGGTGGCCAGCATGGAAGAACATCGATGCAGAATCGCGGCGGTCGGGGCGGAAGACTCCCGGTGCGAGATCCTTGTGCATGGCGCGGTTGTTGAATTGGAAGACAAGCGGTGCCGCAGTCTCAAGCTTAGAGCCGTGCTCGAAGTTGAAGACTGCCGCTCAAATGGTGTGACGGTTCGAACGGAAGACCCTCGCTGCATCGGCCTTCGCGAGAGATGGTGATTGAGACTTCAAGTAGTACTCCGCCAGGCCGCAATTTGTTTGATGAATCGGCCGGAGCTAAGAGAGATGGGCTCAGTGATTTGGTGACTTAACGAAGGAAACGCAACGGGAATTGAAGGGAAACTAAAGATGCTGATCATCCTGATTATTATTCTGGTGCTGATGTTTGCCGGAGGCGGCGGGTACTACGGCTACAACCGGTGGGGCTACCGTGGAGGAGCAGGCATCGGTCTTGGCACGGTGCTGGTGATTCTCCTTGTGTGCTACCTGCTGGGGGTCATCTGATAAAGCTTCTTTGGGGCAAAGCGGGCCGATGGGAGAGTGGCGCCTGGAACGGTCACCCATCGCATGGATGATGGGGATCTGATGATATGGGCGTCGGCGGTTTGGCGTCTCGATTCAACAGAATGCGGATGCGTCCAGAGCTATTGGCTCTTTTGGAGCCAGACCCGCTCGAACTCATCAGCGGGCACCGGGCGGCTGAACAGGTATCCCTGGAACGAGTTACAGCCCATGGCTAGAAGAGCGTCCCGTTGATCCTCCGTTTCAACTCCCTCGGCAATGACTGAAAGGTTCAATACCTGGCCAACCGAGATGATTACTCGGGCAATGGCGCCGCTAGGGCCGTCCTCTATCAGGTCTTGAACGAATCCGCGATCGATTTTCAACTCGTCGAGCGGCAATCCTTTGAGGTATGCAAGGGAAGAGTAGCCGGTTCCGAAATCATCCATGGAAAAGGTGATCCCTCGGGACTTGAGCGCGGTCATTTTGGCAGTGACGTCCTGAATATCTTCAACGAGCGCGGTCTCTGTGAGCTCGAGTTTGAGATGGGACGGATCTGCTGAGGAGAGACTGAGGGAGGCGATCACGCGCTCGACAAAGTCAGGTTGGCGGAACTGCCGGGCACTAATGTTCACAGCCACGGGGACATTGCCCAAGGGTGTGGCCGCACTCCAAGCGGCAATATGGCGGGCGGCATTCTGAAGAACCCAATCGCCTAAAGGCAGGATCAGTCCGGTCTCCTCGGCCAGTGTAATGAAAGCGGCCGGAGCCAGAAGGCCTCGCTTGGGATGGTTCCAACGGATGAGCGCCTCGGCTCCAACCAACTGAAACGCCCGGACCTGGGGCTGGAAGTAAAGTTCGAATTGCCCGGCCTTGATCCCTTCACGGAGCTCGTTTTCAAGCAAGACGCGGGCGTTGAGATTTGTCTGCAATGCAGGCGAGAACACGTGAATGATGTTTCGGCCGGCCTGCTTGGCCTTGAACATAGCAATCTCGCCTTGTTTCAGCGCATCGAGACTGTTTTCAGCTTGAGAACCAAAGACCGTTACCCCAATGCTGAAGGAGGAATGGCATTCCATGCCGGCAAGCAGATATGGACGATTTCCCGCGTTTCTAAGCTTCTCGCCGACCCATCGAACCTGTTCGTCAGCGACCTCAGGCAGTTCGCTGAGCTTTTCAAGAACCACAGCGAACTCATCTCCACCCACGCGCGCCACAGTGCCTTGTCCAAGGACGCATGCAGAGATTCTTTGCGCGGCCTCTTGAAGAAGCAGGTCTCCGGCCTCGTGGCCGAGAGCATCGTTCACGGATTTGAAGTTATCAAGATCGATAAACAGGAGCGCGCGATTGCGATGATTGCCCACCTGGGGTCGCTCCAACACAGAGTTGAGGGATCGCCGGTTGGGGAGATGCGTGAGCGGGTCGTAGAAGGAGAGATCTTTAACCATCCTCAACGCTTGCTTCATGTCGGTGATGTCACGGGCTACGATCACGACACACTCAACACCGTCGATCTGAATCAGTGACCCTGACAATAGGCCAGAGCGTGTTTCTCCGGACTTCTTTCTAAAGAGGACTTCAAGATCTCGGGAAACTGAATTCTGACGCAACTCCTCAAGAATGACCTTGCGTTCGTGCGGGTTTACCCACAAGTTCAGTTCCAGGGAGGTTCGTCCAATCACTTCCTCGGGCTCGAAGCCAGTCGTATCGACAAATGCCTTGTTTACATCAATGATCTTGCCATCGCTCAACCTGCTGATAATGAAGGAGTCGAGGCTGGTTTGAAATATGGTTCGATAACGTATCTCCTTTTCTCGGAGTTCCTTCGTAGCCGCTGCCAGATTCTCCTCTGCCGCTTTGCGCGCAGAGATGTCTTCAGCGAAGGCGATGATATGCAGAGGCTTTCCCTCTCCATCCCGCTGGACCGAAGAAGTGAGCCGCAGCCATACAAGGCTTCCGTCCTTTCGGAGGCACGGTTTTTCCCAGCCGTTCTCGGCGAATTCCCCTCCTGCCAATTCCTGAAGGACCTGGTGGATGTGCGAAACGTATTCAGGCAGCGTAAGATCCTGGACCTTCAGGCCACGCATTTCCTCTGGCGAATAGCCTCGGATTTCGGCATAGCGTTGATTGCAGCCCAGGATTTCGCCTTCAAATGAGACATGGACAATCCCGATAGCGGCCTGCTCAAAGGTCGCGCGGAATCTCTCCTCACTGTCGCGAAGCTTTATTTCGGCCAGTTTCCGGTCCGTGATGTCTTGCAGCGTGCCTGAGAGCTTGTGTACCTGGCCGAGTTCATTGCGAATGGCGACACCGCGGGCCTGAGTCCAGCGAAGCGCACCATCTGGACGGACGATCTGCAACTCCAGTTCGTAGAGTTCGCCGGTGGCGAGCGCGCGCTGCACTGCTGATTCGAGACGGGCGAAGCTTTCCGGGGTATAAAGTTTGGCGCGACCACTCCTGTTTGGTGGCGGCGTGGAAGGATCCCACCCTGTGATTCGGTAGAGACCCTCGGACCAGGTTGACTTATCGGAGACAGCATCCCAGATCGCGCTCCCAGATTGCGCGAGGATCTCAGCCTCTCTGAGAGACGCTTCTTTCTCTCGCAGCGCATCCAGGGCTAGCTTGCGGCTGGTAACGTCTTTTCCGAAGACGGAGACGCCTACATTCTGGCCGTCCTGAATGATTGGGTTGAGGGATAGCTCAAGCCAGCGATCGTCGGGCAACTGATAATCTTCGCGGTACGGGCCTTCCGAGAGGACTCGTGCGTACCTCGATCGCCATTGCGACCCTATCTCCGGCGGCAACCAATCGTGGACGCTCGACCCTGCGGAGGCCAGGATTCCATAGCTCTTCAACAGGCAGTCGGCGAGAGATTGGTTGAACGTGAGCAGCCTATAGTCAAGATCGACGGACCAGATCAGATCCTGCGTGCTCTCGATGAGTGCGGAAAGGTGAGCAGCAGCGATTTCAGCCGGAGTTAGCTCCGGCGGTCTCGCAATGGTTGCTTTCTCTCGCTGCATCCCGAGGACCTCTGATTTTAAGTGTGAAGAAAATTGTACGCTAAGCTTTGGAGAACACTACAGTGAACTTCTGCACCTTTCGCCGTATTGTTCAGACCTTCGTGGATAGGCATGGCCAATCCGTGAGGATGCGGAATCAATCTGGAAACTGGTTCCGGCAATGAGAAGTCCGCTCGAGTACTGGCCGAGCGGTAGTTACTTATTCGTCAACAAACCCCAGGACATTCGGTCGTTGGCGGCCTCGTGGGGAATTGGCTAGAGAGCGCCTGCTCTAATCATGGCCAAGAACTGCTGTTCAGCTCAATACAACCTTTGTGACGAAACGATGGGTGGTCGGGGGCAAGCGGGTCTGACGCCGACCTTGGGCCCGTAGAGGCGGAGGTGCCCGACTTTGGCGCCGCAAATACAGTGTGAGCCAGCGAATTGACGGGCTTGTTTACGGAGTGCTTAAATTGCGGGTTCGGAGTGAGCCGGCAGATGGACTCCCTGAACAGATGCAGTATTTTTGGAGGGCCAGAGCAGTGAAAGCATTTATCGGATGTGCGGCAGTCTGTAGCTTGATGATTCTAACCGGGTGCGGAAGCGGGGGAGGCGGTACCCATTCGATCCCGCCGCCACCACCGGCAACCGTGGCGACGCCCACCATTGCCACCTCGACCAGCAACGGCGCGCAGAATGGAGCGGTGATTGTGAGCCTGGCCACTACGACGGCCGGGGCTAATATCTACTACACGACAGACGGCACGACGCCGACGACTACTTCAACTCAGTACCTGGCGCCGTTTCTGCTGATGTCGAATGTTACGGTCAATGCAATTGCCACTCTTTCGGGCGACACGAACAGCAACGTGGGAAGCCAGAGCATCACCGCGAATGTGCCGAGCGGAATGGTGGCGTGGAGCGACGATTTTTCGAACACGGGCACTACAAACGCGCAGCCCAACCCCAACACCTGGACCTATGACACTGGGTATCAGTGCTGCGGCAACGACGAGCAGGAAACCTATTGCGCCTGGGGCTCGAACACAGCGCCGTGCTCTTCATCCACCCCAAATGCGTATATTGCGCCGGGCGGGGGTCTGAATATTGTTGCCATGCAGCCCTCTGCGGGCACCTATACCTCGGCGCGCATGAAGAGCGAGGGGTTGTTCAGCTTCCAATATGGGAGGATCGAAGCGCAGCTGACGATACCAGAGTCGCAGGGGATGTGGCCGGCGTTCTGGATGCTGGGCAACAACATTACGACTATCAACTGGCCGGCGTGCGGCGAGGCCGACATCATGGAGCACATCGACGCGGCAAACACGCCCTTTGGGGGCCCGGGAACAGGCGCGGCACCCGGCTACGACTGGATCGCCGGCTCGGTGCACGGGGGCACCAGCAGCAGCGCGGAATTGAACGGGAGTGTTGACTTCAATTCAAACGGATTCTCGGCGGCGACCACTCACGCGTACGGCATGATCTGGACGAAGGGACAGATCCAGTATTACGTGGATGACCCGACGAAAATCTATGCGACGTTTAACACCACCAACGGCAGCTTCAGTGCGACAACCTGGCCATTCGACCAGGGGCCGATGTTCATCATTCTGAATCTGGCCGTGGGGGGCACCTGGCCCGGCGATGTCAATTCGACGACGGTCTTTCCGAGCACGTACCAAGTGGGTTACGTGAAAATCTTCGCGAACTAATGTGTTTCGAGAATTGGTGTAGGGCCGGTATTTTGGCATCCCACCCTAGCCGCAAGAGACAGAGACGCGGCTAGAATGGGGCACCCGCGTTCTCATCCGACCCTAGCCGCAAGAGACAGAGACGCGGCTAGAATGGGGCACCCGCGTTCTCATCCGACCCTAGCCGCAAGAGACAAAAACGCGGCCAGGATGGGGCACCCGCGTTCTCGTCCCAGCCTAGCCGCAAGAGGCAGAAACCCTACTAGTGTGGGCGCGCGCGTGTTCCCGTTTCACTTGAATTCTGCGACCTTTCAGCTGCGGTCCGGTACCGTTGGCTGGAAAGAGGGTTGCGCGCCATTTTTCGGTGTGTTAAAACAAGAACATTCAAGCCTGCTCTCTTGGGCAGGCCTGAGTTTCATGCAGAGTGGCTGAGGGACGAGCCCTGTGACGCCACGACAACCTGCCCGCGCAAAACGGGAGTATGGTGTCAACTCTTGCCCGGAGACGGGGAACATGAGATTCGGGGGTCGCTTCAGCACTCTTTAGCTTGGCGGCTCGCACGGTTATTCGAGTCAATTTCACGTTCGCTCTCTTGAGCCAGTCACACGCTCGTAGCTTCAGGTCACTCGTGTCGATGCGAGGGACATGTGACGACTGGTGCCTACGAACTGCGATGTCGGGAATGCGGGCGGTCCTACGGGATCCAGCCGCTTTCAATCTGCGACGAGTGTTTTTCTCCCCTTGAAGTGGTGTTTGACCTGGAGGCTGCGCGCAGCCGGTTTACTCGCGCGACCATTGCACAGGGTCCACCGAACATGTGGCGCTATCGAGCGCTGCTGCCCATTCCAGACGGCTATGAGCCCCAGACTCCGGTAGGCCTGACGCCGCTGATGAAGGCGCCGCGGCTGGGCGCGAGGATTGGCGCCGGCAATCTCTACATCAAAAACGACGCAGTCTGCCTGCCCACGCTCAGCTTCAAGGACCGCGTGGTGGCTGTGGCGCTGGCCAATGCCCAGGCATTCGGGTTTGACACGGTGGGCTGCTCGTCGACCGGCAACCTGGCGAACGCGGTGGCAGCGCAGGCCGCGAGGCTGGGGCTGAAGACGTTTATCCTTGTGCCCGCCGACCTGGAGCCTGCCAAGATTCTGAACACACAGGTGTACGGTGCGACGCTGGTGCGCGTGGATGGGAACTACGACCACGTCAACCGGCTGTCGTCGCAGATCGCCGACCGCTATAACTGGGGCTTTGTGAACGTGAACCTGCGGCCTTACTACGCTGAGGGCTCGAAGACAGTGGGATTCGAGATCGCCGAACAGCTTGGCTGGCGCCTGCCCGACAACATCGTTTGTCCGATGGCGGGAGGGTCGCTGATTACCAAGATCCGCAAGGCGTTCACCGAACTGGTGGCTCTGGGACTGGTGGAAGACACGCCGGTGAAGTTCTTTGGCGCACAAGCGACAGGGTGCTCGCCGATTTCGACCGCGGTGAAGAACAACACCGAGACGATTGAGCCGCAACGGCCGAGCACGATTGCCCGCTCGCTGGCGATTGGCAATCCAGCCGACGGCGCTTACGCATCGCGCGCGATTCGCGCCTCGGGCGGATGGGCCGAAGATGTGTCGGATGTGGAAATTGTTTCGGCTATCCAGGAGTTGGCGGAAACGGAGGGCGTGTTTGCCGAGACAGCCGGCGGCGTGACGACGGCGGTGACCGCGCGGCTCTACGCGCACGGACGCATCCAGCCCAACGAGTTGACCGTTACCTGTATTACCGGCAACGGATTGAAGACGACAGACTGCCTGCAGGGCGCATACGAGCTGGAGCGAGCGATTCGCCCGCGGCTCAGCGACTTTGAGGCTTATGTGGAAGAACGCAGTTCAATAAGCCAGGGACTCGCCCTGGCAGGAGAAGGCAATGTCCGTTAGGGTTCTGCTGCCCAATGCATTTCAGAAGCACACGAATAACGTCAGGGAAATCTCATCGAACGCAGCGAACCTGCCGGAGCTGATTACCGAAATCGAAGGCCTCTTTCCAGCCCTGCGACAGCATTTGCGCGGCGAGGATGGGAAGATTCGCCGCTTCATCAACTTCTATGTGAATGAAGAAGATATTCGCTTCCTCGGCAACGAGAAGTACGCCTTCAAAGAAGGCGATGAAGTTCTGGTGATCCCATCGATTGCGGGAGGCTGATGGGCAGTAGGGTTTCCCGCCCCTTCCACGAATTTCAAAAAAGCAGGCCCTTCGACTCCGCACCTCCGCGACGAAGACCTGTCGCTTCACCCCAGCGAGCAAGGACCGCTCGCCGGGGGCCCCGAGTTGCTGGGGACGCGACTTCCCGTTCCGCCTCATTGCTATCGGCGTCAGGATCGCTCAGGATACAGTGGAAAGAAGGGGGCAACCCGATTTTTCGGGCCGTCTGGCTGGAAAGGCCGGCGGGAGCCTCTCTTTACTAGTTAGCAACCGGTTTTGCACCGCGTTTGCTTATGGTTGACATTCCCTTTACAATTCCGGCGGATACTAAACCCGTGATCGCGCAAGCTGGGCATAAGGTTCCGTTGAAACTCGCGCTGCATTCCACCCCCTTGGTGGAGCTTGCGCTTCCCGCCTACGCGCCACGCCCTTCTCTGCCGTCGGCTCCGCCGAAACCGGAGATTCATGCGGAGGTGGGCCATTATCGTTTGCGCCTGGCGGAGAGTGCGGAGGATCGCCTGGCGGCCTGCCGACTGCGATTCAAAGTCTTCAATATTGAGATGGGCGAGGGACTGGAGAGCAGCTACCAGACGGGGCTCGACACGGACCGCTTCGATCCAATCTGCGAACATTTGCTGGTGGAAGACAAGCAGGAGAGCAACCCTTCCCGCCGTGTTGTGGGCACCTACCGGATGCAGTCGGGAACGACCGCAGGGCAGAACCTGGGCTACTACTCAGAGCAGGAGTTCAGCTTTGCGCCATACGAGCCACTGCGCCCGGGAATCCTGGAGCTTGGCCGCGCCTCGATCGACCGCGAACACCGCACGCCTGAAGTGCTGACACTGCTGTGGCGGGGCATTGCGCAGTATGCTACCAACATGGGGCTGCGTTATCTGGTCGGTTGTTCGTCAATCAACTCAAAAGATCCGGCCGAGGGCTGGCAGATGTATCGCCAACTGGAGCACTACCTGGTGTCGCCGGAGTTCGAGACCTCGCCGACCGAGGCGTATGCGTGTCCCACCGAGCTGGAGGGCGCGCAAACACAGCCATTGCCCTCATTGAAAGTTGGGGAGGGGCTGGAGGCTTCGCAGGCCAAGGCTCCGAAGGTTCCCAAACTGCTGAGGACGTACCTGACGATCGGGTGCCGCATTGGTGGGCCGCCGGCCTGGGACCGCGAGTTTGGCACCATCGATTTCCTCACATTGCTCGATCTCCAGATGGTTTCAGCCTCGGCGCGTAATCGCTTCCTGGCTCCTCTTACACAGTGAGTCTGCGCACGGCCAGGCGTGCTGTGACGCTGGCGGTGGCCCTGATCTACAGTCTGTTTTGCTTCTGGTTTCTGCGTCTGAGCGGGCGCGTAAGCCTGGAGCGCCGCGCCCAGTGGCAGCATGAGGCGGCGCTGCGCGTGATGCACGCTCTCGGTGTCCGGCTGAAGGTCACGGGCACGCTGCCGAAGGGCGGACTGTTGGTTTCAAATCATCTGAGCTATCTCGACATTCCCCTTATCTCCGCCGCGCTGCCGGTTTATATGGTTTCTAAGGTGGAGATTGGCAGCTGGCCGCTCTTCGGCACGCTGGCGCGCGCGGGAGGAGCTCTGTTTGTAGACCGCTCGAGCAGGGCAAGCGCGAAAGCTACGACCGCGCAGATTGCCGAGCGGCTGCGCGGGCCGGTTCCGGTGCTGTTTTTTCCTGAGGGGACAAGCACGGATGGAAGCCGCGTGTTGCGCTTCCACTCGCGGTTCTTCATCCCTGCTGTGGAGGCTGGACTCCCAGTGACCGCGGCGGCGTTGAGATACGTGCCCTCGGATGGGAGCCCGGAAAGGAATTTTTGCTGGTTTGGCGATACGGATTTTTTGCCGCACCTCGTGAAGAATCTGGGCGGGCCGGATTTTGTGGCGGAGATTCAGTTCGGGGCGGCACGGATTTATGAGAATCGGCGTGTCGCGGCGCAACAGACGCGCGAGGAAATAATTGCGATGCGCGGAGCGGGTGTGCGAAAGGGGCCGGAGCTGGCCGTGCGGTAGCGGGGGCGGTGCGGAGCCGCCTGTCCATTTTCGCGCGGCTTGGCAATTGGCAGTGTTGGCTCGAGAGCGAAGGTTCAGATCAGGCCGCGGCGTCGATTGCGCTGGAGCGACGCGACTTGACGTCGCGCATGGGAGGCTGGCCGAAGACCCGCCGATATTCGCGGTTGAATTGGCTGGGGCTCTCGTATCCCACTTCGAAGGCGGCGCTGGCGGCGTCCAAACCGTCTGTCATCATGCGGACGCGCGCGACGTGCAGGCGCAGACGCTTTTGATACTGGAGCGGGCTCATGGCGGTGAGGGAGCGGAAGTGATGATGGAAGGTGGAGATGCCCATCTGGGCCACCGAGGCCAGATCTTCGACGCGCAGCGGCTTGGCGTAGTTTGCCTTGAGCCAACTGACGGCCTTGGCGGTGCGGTTGCTCTGCTCGCCCAGCGTGGCGATGGCGCGCAGGTGGCGGCCAAGAGGGCTACGGAGGACGCGATAGATGATTTCGCGTTGCATGAGGCCGGAGAGGAATGGGATGTCGCGGGGGGTATCGAGCAGGTCGAGGAGGCGGCAGCAAGCACTGAGGAGTTCAGGCGGGGTTTTGCCGACGGCCAGGCCGCGCGTGCCGAACGAGGCTTCGGGGGTGAGGAACTCGTCCTGGCTGAGGATCTCGCGTACCGCGGGCATCTCGAGCTTGAGAACCAGGGCGAGGAACGGCTCGCATTTTGAGGCCCTGGTGAACTGGCCAACTACGGGTAGGTCAATTGACGTTAGAAGGAAGCTGGAACCATCGCAGACATGCGTGGTGCCTCCGACAGTGATGCGTTTTTCGCCCTGAGCGAAGACAACAAGCTCAGGTTCGTAAGCGGCAGAGTAGCACTCGGTGGTCGCGCTTCTGCGGGAGAGGCCGAGGCCAGGCACAGCGGTAGCCACAAGACCTTCCAAAGGGGCGTGAGCGGCGATTTTGCGCGCGAGATCGGCACGCAATTTGAGGATTTCCGGCCGCGATTCTTTCGCTGCATTCTTCTGCATCGACATCTGAGATTTGTAAGGCTCCCTCGGATTCAGGGTATCGCGTGTCTGGCTCTTGGTGCACGGAAAAAATCAATATCCGACAGGAATAGGCAATGAATGGGAAGGATCGGGATACCGCTCCGAGGCTGCGTCTGCGTAGTCTTGGAATGGAAGAAGGATCCCGCGAGCCGGGAAGGTTGAAGGAGAAGCGGATGCAAAAGAGGATTTTGGGCAAGAACGGATTTGATGTTTCGGCGATTGGGCTGGGATGCATGAGCATGACCTCGGTGTACGGGCCGCCCGCCGACAAGGGCGAGATGATCAAGTTGATTCGAGCCGGCTACGAGCTTGGCGTAACGCATTTCGATACGGCGGAGGTATACGGGCCGTGGACGAACGAGGAGCTTGTGGGCGAGGCGCTCGAGCCGATCCGCGGCAAGGTAACGATCGCGACAAAGTTTGGCTTCGACATCGATCTTGAGACGGGCGCGCGCCGGACGTCGACAAATAGCAAGCCGGAGCATATCAAACAGGTTGCGGAGGCCAGCTTAAGGCGTTTGCGGACCGACCACATTGATCTCTTTTATCAGCACCGTGTTGATCCTGACGTGCCGATCGAGGACGTGGCCGGGGCGGTCAAGGAATTGATTGCCGATGGCAAGGTGAAGCACTTCGGTATGTCGGAGGCCGGGGTGCAGACGATTCGCCGGGCGCACGCGGTGCAACCGGTCACCGCGGTGCAGAGCGAGTACTCACTGTTCTGGCGCGGTCCTGAGGACGAGCTTCTGCCGGCACTCGAGGAACTGGGTATTGGGTTTGTTCCGTTCAGCCCGCTCGGCGCGGGGTTCCTCACCGGTAAGATCGACGAGAACACGAAGTTCGACGCCACCGATTTCCGGAACATGGTTCCGCGCTTTTCACCCGGGGCTCGCAGGGCCAACATGGTTCTGGTTGACCTGGTCAAGGCCGTCGCGGAACGCAAGGGCGCGACGCCGGCGCAAGTCGCACTTGCGTGGCTGCTGGCGCAGAAGCCGTGGATCGTGCCGATCCCAGGAACGACAAAGCTGCATCGGCTCGAGGAAAACCTAGGCGCGGTGAATGTCGAGCTGACCGATGGCGATCTCAAGCAAATCGACGAGGCCACTTCTATGCTGAGGCTCGAGGGAGCCCGTCTGCCTGAAGCAATGTTGAAGATGACCGGACGCTGAGTGCTTGTCTGCAGTGAGGGCAGGAATGGGCACCGTGGAAATCGACGGTTCAGACTTTACGAGCGGAAAGCATGACGCACAAAAAAAAACATTGGCACGCCTGCCGATCAAGCAGGCAATAACAAGGAGCGAATCAATGAAAAAGCGCACATTGGGAACGAGCGGACTTGAGGTCTCAGCGATCGGGCTGGGCTGCATGGGAATGACGCATTCGTACAAGCCATTTCCAGAGAAGGCGGCGTCGATTGCGCTGCTGCGCGCGGCAGTGGAGCGGGGCGTCACGTTCTTTGACACGGCGGAGATTTACGGCCCGTTTAATAACGAGGAGCTGGTGGGCGAGGGCCTTGCGCCTTTTCGCGACCGAGTGGCCATCGCAACCAAATTTGGCTTCGATATCAACGACGATGGAACTCCAGGCGGCAAAGGCACAGACAGCAGCCCGGCGCATATTCGCAAGGTCTGCGACGCCTCGCTCAAACGTCTTGGCGTGGATGTGATTGATCTCTACTACCAGCATCGCGTTGATACGAAGGTGCCGATTGAAGACGTGGCGGGTACGGTGAAGGACCTGATCGCCGAGGGCAAGGTGAAGCACTTCGGCATGTCGGAGGCGGGCGCGCAGACCATACGCCGCGCGCATGCTGTGCAGCCGGTAACGGCGCTGCAGAGCGAGTATTCGCTGTGGTATCGCAAGCCGGAAGAGGAGATCATTCCCACTCTTGAAGAGCTTGGGATCGGCTTTGTTCCGTTCAGTCCGTTGGGCAAGGGCTTTCTGACGGGGAAGATCGACGAAAACGCGACCTTTGACAAGACCGATATCCGCAGCAGCATTCCGCGCTTTACTCCAGAAGCGCGCAAAGCGAACCTGGTGCTAGTTGAGCTGTTGGGAGCCATCGGAAAACAGATCAATGCAACACCGGCGCAGATTGCGCTTGCGTGGCTGCTTGCTCAGAAGCCGTGGATCGTGCCCATTCCGGGAACCACGAAGCTGAACCGGTTGGACGAGAATCTCGGAGCGGCTTCGATCGAGCTGACTGCGGACGACCTGCGCAAGATTAACGAGGCCGCAGAGCAGGTGAAGATTGAGGGCGCGCGTTATCCTGAGCAGTTCGAGAAGATGACCGGGCTGTAGGACGTTGTCGATATTTGAATCCGAGGTTCCGAGGTGCTGGGGCCAAAGCCCACGCGCTTCAAACGAAGCGAGTGTTTTCATCTTGAGAAGGAGGCGAGGAGATGGAGATCAAGAGAGTAGGAACGCGGCCTTCAGGCAAAGGGCCGGCGGATTGGTTTACGGGGACAGTTCGAATTGACCCGCTTTTTGAGGCGCCGGAGCCGGCGCGAGTTGCAGGGGCGCACGTAACGTTTGAGCCGGGCGCACGGACGGCGTGGCACACGCATCCGCTTGGACAAACGCTGATTGTTACGTCAGGATGTGGACGGGCGCAGCACTGGGGCGGGCCGATTGAGGAAATTCGGCCGGGGGATGTGATCTGGTTTGCGCCGGGCGAGAAACATTGGCACGGGGCCGCGGCAACGACTGCAGTGACGCACATCGCGATCCAGGAGAAGCTTGATGGCAAGGTGGTGGACTGGCTGGAACATGTGAGCGACGAGCAATACGAGGGCTTGCCGGTTGGCGACGGAGCTTGATCTAAGCTTTCGCGGGCGGAGCCGTCGATCCGCGCAGGACGAGGCTTGTGGAGACCAAAAACTCTCGCTGGATCTTTGGGTCGCGGGGGTTTTCCGCATGCTGGCGGAGAGCCTCAAAGGCGGCGCGGGCAAGATCGGTACGCGAGAGCCGGATGGTGGTCAAGGGCGGAAGCGTGAACTCGGCAAAATCGATGTCGTCGAGGCCAATGACGCTGAGATCCTGGGGCACGCGCAGGCCTTCCATGTAGGCGGCACGCAGGACGCCGATGGCGGTCATGTCGTTGGAGCAGACGATGGCAGTAGGCCGCGACTGCAGAGCCTGGAGCCGGGCGAAGCCGTTGACGCCGCCTTTAAGGGTGTGGTCGCACTCGATGACGCATTTTTTATCGACGGGCAAATCGACGGCTTGCATAGAGGCGCGAAAGTCGTTTTCGCGAGTGACGGCGGAGTGGAGCTTGTAGGGCCCAGCGAGGAACGCGATTCTACGGTGGCCGAGACCAGCAAGGTGATCGATTGCGGCGCGGATGCCGGTGGAGTAGTCGAGCAGAATGGTGCTGGTCTTCGGAGCATCGAGGCG
>Ga0302324_100010663_pt1 | contig 18977 bp, 8 predicted proteins | sample Palsa_T0_1_FD_201949 | JGI IMG/M metagenome (GOLD analysis project Ga0302324, IMG submission 201949) | Peat permafrost microbial communities from Stordalen Mire near Abisko, Sweden - Palsa_T0_1 | ecosystem: Environmental > Terrestrial > Soil > Palsa > Peat permafrost | place: Sweden: Abisko...
TATGAGTTCCGGGCTCTTTCGCTCCTTACGAAGGTCATCGTGGCTCTTGGCTACGGTTTCGGCGACGCCCACATAAACAAGATGCTAACGCAGAGCCTGCGCACTGATTCGGAGCGGCGTCTTCTTGTAATCCAGCGTTGTGATCCAAAGGATTGTGCGGAAAAAGCAGACGAGATTGTCGGTCTGTTGGAACTCGATTCAGCGCAGAAGGAACAAGTGATGGTTAAACCTGGCTCGGTAAAAGAATTTCTGGAAACTCCGAAATTAAACGAGCAACTTATTGAGATGATTCCGCCAAGTAAAGACGTTCCGTTCTGATCCCGGGTTACTTCCGCGCATCGCATACGGAAAACCCATCTATCATCCCGAGGCTTCTTGGAAGCGTCAGCGCTTGACGATCCTATTCATCTTATTGAGTCAAGGTGGGCACCGTCAGGGAGCCTGTTTTTAGACCGTCGTTGCCTCTGTCGCTAGCCGAAATGCCAGTTTCCCCGCAACCGACTCTGGCAAGGGAATCCGCGAAGCCAGCTTCTCAGTGCTACGCGCGTCCACCTTAAACTTCTCCCCCATTACGACGCTGAACCAACGTTCGCGGTCCATCACGACCCGGTACTGCTTCTCATCCTGTGTTTCTGCGAGGTACGGCAAATAAACTCGGATGGGTTGGCCGCAGCGTTCCGCCTTCGAACCAATTCGATCCACACGGCCAGTTCGCTGCTCCAGCGTGCTGGGATTCCAGCACAGGTCATGGTGGATGACATAGCGGCAGAACCGATGCAAATCCACGCCTTCGGCCATAACGCTGCTAGCAACAAGGACCTCAGGAAAAAACGGGCTGTTGAAAGTCAACATCAGGCGCTGGCGCGTCTCCGATTTCACTTCGCCGTTAACCAAACGCACGTTTGGCAACAATTGCTCCCGCGCGGCTCCTTGGTCTTCGTCCTCGCTGAACGTTTTCTGCACCTCAAGGCCACTGATCGTCCCGGTCTGTACGTTGCGTATGGCTTCGAGGTAATCCAACCGCTCACTCTCCACACAGCGGTTTTCGAGGAAGTCAAAAAAACGGTGCAGCACTTCGCTGAGTTTCAAACCCGACCCATCCCCAGACGCCAACGCCTCTTTTACTGCCGCTCGGTCGAGCCGGTCGGCGGCGAGCGGGAAGAAACGAGCCAAAAACGAAGGTGTGCGCAGATAGCGCCGTGTCATCTCCAAAAGCAATTTTTCGTGTGGTATGAGTTTCGGGTAGCGGCTCAGGAGTGCGGTCACCTCTTCGTCACAAGCACGGCGGATCGGGGAATCGGCGTCAAAGAACCGCTTGCCGATCCGTTCCAATTCTGCCGCAGCTTTATTTGGCGCACAACCTAGCTTCTGCGCTCCGCGCCGAGCAATTTCGTCCCTCATAAAACCGGAGATGACTTGGCGAAGAACGCGGCCAGTGGCAACGTAGTGGCAGAACACGACAACCTTCTCACCCTTTTGCCAAGCGTCCAAAGCACGCATTGCGGTAGCTTCTATTTTTGGATGTGCCGCTGAGTCTCGGTGATCTTTCAACGGCAACAGTGTTTCTAATTTGTCGAGATACCACTCACCAACCCTGTCCCCGGCCTCACCAGTCGCCTCTTCATCGTCATCTACATCGGTATTTCTCTCTTTCGCCTTGCGTGTGTGGAGAAATGCTTCGTAACTGGACGCTAGTCCTTCTGCGAAAACCGGGCGCGAATCAGGGGCGCAAGCAGTCGCTCGTGCGGCGAGCAGAAACGGCAACAGCGCGTGGCCCGAGACTTCAATTCCAGTTTCCTCGCCATTGGCCGTGTCACTTTGAATTGCCCTACCCGGCAACTGTTCCCGACGCGGCTGTCCATTGCAGATGCGCTCCTTCAAATGCCGGATAACCCACGGTTGCAAGGCACACTCAGCGGCGCGCATTTTTTCGAACGTGCGCAGGTAGCTGGATAGCACGCGTTCAGCGGACGGCGTTCGACCTTCGACGGATTGGATCGCATCCCACCAAGCCTCGATCTCGTTGACGATAAACCGTTGCCCGTTAGCAGTCAGGTCGTCTATTCGTAACAATCCCCATGTCACATCCAGATTCAGCGCCGACGTTTGAGCTGCATCCAACCGCTGGCGAAGGTCGTGGATTTGCTGGTGAAACGCATCCCGGCGGACGGCTGGAGCGTCCGGTGCATTCCAGGCGATGCCGTCAAACCGTTCCAGTACCGAGCACAATTCGTGATGGCCGAGTTGGAATGGCGTAGCGGTAAGGAATAACATCCGCTCAAAAATATTTCCGAGTGCACCTCGTGCTATTTCCTCAGCGTCGCCTTTCGCATCGGGATTTTGAAATAAACCCGACAATCGAGTCTCGGGGTTTTTCAGATGATGCGCCTCGTCCAATACGAGCAGTGGAAGCTTGAAGTCAAGGCGCGTTAAGCATTGCGACCACACTTCCTTCCACAGGCTGGTAAGCACTCCGCGAGCTTCTTTGACTCGGTCGTCGTAGTTGGCCGACAGACGCTGCGGAATCTCCTGTAGTGCTTCATAAATTTGCGTCGCGTCAAAATCATGCAGAACGTCAACCACCGTACGAGGGATGGGGTCATCGTCCATTATTGGACTGCCGTCCCCCTCGGGGGTAATGTCGTATCGCTTGAGAATTCTGAGCCAAGAATCCGATGGTGCGTCCAGCAGCCGTCCCCAAATCTCTTCAGATCGGGTCACCCAGCCAAGCCGAAGCAACTGACCGGCGCAACGGGATAAGGCCCTGCGGAGCTTCCGCGTGTGATGCCGACCATGCAGCGCGCGTTGAATCATCGCCAGCTTCACCCAACCATCGCGCAGGTCGCGATGCATGGCACCGTGCGTCAGAAAGACAATTGACTTGCGGCTATCTTTCTTGTCATCGAGAAACTTGAGGAAATCTACAGATGAGTCCGCTGACACTCCACGGATCTCTCTCGCGATACTGGACGGAAGGCAACGGTCACTAAACACCGCGAAGTCCCGTGGCCACTTCTCTTTGAGGCTTGGCGGCACCATCACTACAACCGGACGCCGCTGCGAGTCTGATAGAGCAACGGAGGCCGCAACCGCGAGCGCGACGAACGTTTTACCCATTCCTACTTCGTCGGCAAGAACCAAGCCCGGTTGTTTCGTCAATCGCCGCAGTATTTCGCGTGCAGTGACTTCTTGCCGCTTGGTATCTTGCTCTTCGATGCGTCCTTCAACGAACAAATGTATGTCAGGCAGGAATGGATGCCACTCATTCATCGCCCGATCTCCTCAAAGGCCGCTTTCGTATAGGAGGCGAGAGCAGGCAAGTCAGCCAAAGCATCTAGCGAGATCGTAGCGCGAATTTCCACCGCTGCTTGACGGAGTGACTTGCGTACATGGGCTGAACTAAGACTGCCGGGAGATGCGAGCGGTCGCACCCGAGCCAACTCCAAACAGAGTTCCGTAAGCAGAAAACATCGCTCTTGTTCCGACCGCGCTTCCTTACCTACCGCTTGTGCCAACACCATGACACCCACCGGCCCGCGTATACGCCATTCCAAGGCCTGCTCGGACACTACAGGTCGCTCAAGTCGTTGGCGTAATCCGGTCAATGCATCGGACACTCGCCGCGTCCTTTGCAGGAGGAACGACGAAGTGTCCACGCGCTTGTGCGGGTCAAGCGATATGCCTTCTTCGTTGGTTTTGTCTTTCTTCCTACGACGCAGCCAGCGTTCGAGCGTTTGGTGAAGCGGTTTCGCTGACGTTAGGATTTCAATTAGCATTTCCAACGACAAGTCTTTCAACTCAGCTGGAGGTGGTAGAGCCGCTGAGGTCAAGACGTTTACGGGCCACCAAGCACAGCCGCCAGAAGCCCGCCAATTCACACGAAATCCCGATGGCGCTCGGTCGCTTTCCCATGCCAGTCGTAGCAGTACGGGGCAGTCCTGCCCCCGCCATGATCCTTCGTTTAGGAATGGTTCGCTTTCATCTTCAAGATAGACTGCCCAACCTTTTGGCGGCGTGCCGTTAAATGTTAATTCCACAAACCCGCCCTGCCGCTCGTCACAACCGAAGCTTGCCTGGCCAAAAAAGAGCGGAAGTAAGACGATTCCACTAGTGGCCGAGTCCTCTCCATCGTCGAGGCAGGGCAGCCAGCGTAGTTCGACCTCTTCAGGCATGTCTTCGACAGGGAGCCATGCTTCAGACAACGTCTTGGCGACTTTCTTGGACTGCTGGCTTACAGCGTAAGCGAGGTTAGCCTCGAGGTTCTGAGTCACGCCGATGCCCAGCCCCGCAGACGTAAAATTACTCGACCCCATCATCAGCAGTATCACGCGGTCGCTTTGCAACCACAGACTCTTGGCATGCAGCGGACGGCCTTCCGTTAACTTGATCCGCTTCACGAATGTTTCAGTCTCGTATCGGTTGGCGGGCTGAGCATCAACGAGCGATTCAGGCGCATGAACCAGAACAGCCTTGTCTCCCGGCACATCTTCTGCCGTCACGTCAAACTCGACCGTGGCCCTGCCGCGTTGTTTGAGCAGTGCCCACAATTTGCGCGCAGGTGCGTTCGGCACCTCTGGAGGATCAAAGAACGGACTGACCACGAACGCCTCGCTAGGTGGACTGTTGTCCGGCCATTGTTCTCTCAGCGTGTCAAGGACACTCGGTCGTCCGGGGCCAGTGATTACGGCGAAGGAACGCGGCTTGGCAATCGTGGGCGGTGAGTCCGCTGCGCCCCAATTGCGCGTGGCTCTTGAGACACGCCCAAGAAAAGCATTCCAGCGACGAATGGGCGCACTGACGAAACGTGCTGCAGGATCGACATAACGGACGGCATCAAGAAGTAGCCCAATAATTTCATCGAGTGGCTCTAGGGATGCTTCGCTATGCTCAAAGTAGTCAAGCACGCCAAACACTTCATGATTTCTACGGTACCCATCTTCGGTCAGATTCGCCGACGCGACAATGACTCGCGCGCAACGACTCCACAGCAACAGGGATACCTTGGCGTGAAGGATGCCGTGCGGCAATCGGGCGGGCAGCAAATCCCAGCGCAGACTGCGGACACCGCACGCATGATGCTGGTCCACCAGTGCGGTGGCGCATTCGAGTTGTGAGAGCTTCTCCTCGCGCTCGACAAGGTAGGCAGGCCCGTCTTCTGTCGCGTTAGTTTCAAGTTGGAGGAAACGGCCCAGGCATTCCTCCTCAAACAAGACGGGTGAGAATGTAAAGCTCGTAGCAATGCACCCGATGGGATCGCCCGCCTCGTCCGGCGGAATCCACGCGTCGAGAATCTTGCCATAGCCCGGTGTTTGTTCTTTCTGCCTACTCATGCTTTCACAAGGTGAATATCGCGAGCGAACTGCCAAAGTGACGGTGTTCGATAAAGATGAACGTAACGATCATCGTGCGTCCCCGGCTCATCCGTGCGGTAATCCGGACGGATGATTAGGCTGCCGTCGTCAAACCGTTCAAACCACGGATTCTTCCCGTTCGGCGGCTTACGTCGTTGTGTCTTCCGGTGGTGTTCGATTAAGCGCTCGACCCACTCCGTGGGGCTGCCCCGTTCAGCGAGGCCAGCGAAAGTCTCGCTGAACCGCACAGTCTCTCCGACCGGCTCCAATCGCATCATAACGTCGCCAAACGATTCGGGAACCCGCTTGCTTGCAAGCCGCACTGACCGTAACGCAGCAAGTGAAGTCAGCGGCGTTTTTTTTCCACCCTGACGAGTCATCTCGCATAGACAGTCTTGAAAGGCGTCCTGGCAAAGGCGCGAAAACGATTCGAAACCGTCGATTGCGTTAAGCAAGTCGCGAAGTTCTTCACGGGCTGTCACGCGCAAGGCGTGGTGGAATTCTCGTTCCGAACCCGTTGCTTCCCACACCCGGAGTCCTTTCGCGGCAACCAGGGATTGGATCACATCGCGCCGGAAGCCCTTCGGATCATTTAGTAGTGCAGTCGCGATAAAGCGGGATTCCCGAGATTCCGCGCCGTAGGGCGAAAGGTGCTTCCGAAAAAACTCCCAGCCGGACCAGCCGCCGCCGCGCGCCGTAGAACCAAGCTCCAAGCCAGCACGTACAGCATCCTTCAGTTGAGTGCGCACCGCCTGACCCGGACCAGCCCCAGATCCTGCGAAGCCCTCAAGTCCTTGTTCAGCCGCCCAGACACTCAGTAGCTCAAAACCCGTCTCACCGAGACGCCCGCTGTCTTCAATGCCAAGCGTGCGGGCAAGTTGGCGATATACACCGTGAAAACCAAAAACGGTCGGCGTCTTGAGGTAACGTCTCGCTGAAAGCGGCACGCCATCATCTATGGCCCGCGCCGCTTTCAGACTACCCGGCACCCCAAGTCTTTCCTTGGCGCCCGTTGACCTTACCAAGCCCTCTACGAGATACCATTCGAAAATGATCCACGGTGCACTGATCCCATCGGTCGCGACTGTCTCTTCGTCGAAATCCCTGCAAACCTCCAGAGACACCGCCATTGCGGTGAGGAAGCGGGGATGCCGTTGCCGCTCACGAACTCCGGGCACAAGTCTGACCGCAAGCGCGTCGGCCAGTGGCTCTGTGCCGAGCGGATCAATGCCACCCTCGCTAGATTCGGCATCGTCCTTCTCAGTCAATAAGGGCGCAAACCGGTACCGCTGCATGAGCGTCCTCCCAACTCGACTCTTCGCTTTGCCGTTCGAGAAGATGATACGCGATATGTTTACGGAAGGAGTCCAGCTCTAGCAGGGATTACTAGACCCTGCCGTGCCGGACATATTCCACACTCACTTTAAGACCTTGTTGCGCCAGATAATGGATGTAGGCGCGTGGCATCGGCGCATCGAGAAACGGCCGACCATGTTTTTCTTCTGTGATAAAAACCAGGCAGGATAGCTTCTTCTTGCGCTTTTCGTTCCAGATAATGACCTTCACGATGTCTTTGTAGAACTCAGCCCACGCGTTTTTCCCAGATACTTTGAATTCGTATGCACAACCAGTTTCCGAATCCACGATATCAATTTTCTGGTCCAGCTCCGGAGTCACCAGCGCTTCAATCTGAAACCGATCAGGGTCAAGCGTATGCACAGCGCCACGCCACGCCTTTGCTATGGCCTGGGCATTCTTCGTGTTCTCGGAGACATCCGACGAATTCTTCAGCCTGACAGAGAACGCGAGTTGAGCAGCCGTCACGACGGGGTCTTCCATATCCGTTAACATCTCCACTTTTGCAAAGCATCTAGGTGCAACGAGCTTGCGAAAGATCGGCTATTCAACGCCGCGCGCCATTTCAGCAAATCGACAAAATGCATTCGCGAGTTGCATCTGGCGAGGACTGCGGCATTCGGGTTCAAAAAGCCGTGGATTCCCGACGACAATCACGTTCGACATTGCGCGTGAAGTTGCGACATTCAAGCGGTTCATACTGTAAAGAAACTCCATTCCTCGCGGTGCATCCTCCGGTGACGATGTCGTCAGCGAATAGATCACAACAGGTGCTTCCTGCCCTTGAAATTTGTCCACGGTCCCGATCCGCATCTTCGGGAGCCGCAGCGACAAATCCGCCACCTGCGCGTTATATGGTGCCACGATCAAGATGTCGTCTTCGTTCAGGTGACGGCTGTTACCCGCGCTGTAAAACCATTTCACTTCTGGTTTCAGCAATCCTTCAACAATCCGCACCACGATCTCCACTTCCTCTGCGCACGAGTTCCGATTCCCGTCATGCTTGGCGGGAACAAACCACAATCCCGCACCACTCAGCCATGCGTGCCCCTCCAACACTCTGCTCCGCGCAATCGCATGCGAGCTCAGCTTATCCTCATAAAAAACGGCTGAAGTAAACTTGCAAACCTCTGGGTGCAGTCTCCAACTTTCAGGCAGTAGAAACCCCATATCCTCCGAAATGGTCTTCCGTCCATTCAGCAAATGCTCCAGGGCTGATTTCTCGGCTCCGACCGGGTGGCTTCCCTTCAAAGGCCGCTCCAGTTGTTGTGGATCGCCCAGTAAGACCAGTTTCTTGGCCGATTGCGACACCGCAAGAACATCGGCTAAGGACATCTGGCCTGCCTCGTCTATGAATAGAACGTCTACCGCTTCGAAAGATGGCTCCGGCGACCACAGCCACGACGTTCCGCCGAGAACATTGGCTTCGCCGGAGCGCAGTGCCTCTAGCGCTTCGTCATTGTTCTTCTTCGCCACCGCAACTCCGTCGCTTTCCTCGCCACTTGTCTCGCGGTGCATGCACCGTACTCCGACCACACCTTTTTCCTTTGCCGCCTCAACAACCGCGTGCAACAGGTTACGAATCACTTTGTGGCTCAGTGCCGTTACACCAATCTTTTTTCCTCGTTTCACCAATTCGCAAATCATCCTTGCGCCCGTATACGTCTTTCCCGATCCGGGGGGACCTTGGATAGCAAAGACCGAATCCCCCAGCGCAAGCACAATTCGGCTCGCGGTGTTTTCGGGCTTCTCCGAAGCCAGGGGCTGCAGCTTCTCTCCTTCCAGCAGAAGCGGCGGCTTTCGCAGCAACAAATCGCGTCCGGCGCGGTAGCGACCCAACGCATCGACCCCATTTGCCCCGACCCACTGGCCTATCCGGTAGAGGGAACCAGCCTGTCCGTCCGTCGGTAGTGGAGAGTCCCACATATAGACAGTGGGCGGATGAACGTCGGCGGTTTTCTTCGTCTTCTTGATCTCCACGACCCCGTTAGCGTGGTCGATGGCGGCTACTTCACCGATTTTTTCGTCTCCGAAATACACTTCCTTCCCAACTCGCACGTTGGTCCTTTGTGGGTCAAACGAATAACGATCTGTTGGCACTTGTTTCCCAACGTCGACTCTTTTCACGAAGAGCAACTTAGTGAGGCCCACTCGCTCATCAAGTAAATCTTCATCCTCCAATTCGGCGAGCCGGTAACCTTCTTGCCACGCCCTCTTGTCCTCCCGACGATGCCAGCTCAAAAGTTGCGCCAGCAACCACTGACCGGACTGTTCATTGGACCGCGTTTCTGGTTCAACTGGAATGCCGTCGCAGAGCTGCTGCGTGAGCGCCTCTGCTCTGTCCAGTTTGTCCCGCAACTTGTCAGAAGGATCTCCACTCTTTTCTGGAGGTCTTGGCACCGCCGTTCCGCTCTGCACCAATTTCCGTCGTTCCTGCTCAAGCCAATCCCGCAGGCCCGAGGCAGAAAGGCAATCCTCGCGGTTATATCCCTCCATTACCTCGCGAACAGAGTCCGGTAACTTCTCATCTCTCCACCCCAACTCCAGCCGGTGTTCTACGTACCGCATGGCTACTCGTGATTCATCTAGCGGTGTCCTTCGCTCGAATCCGTAAAATGCTTCCACCTGTTTCAGCGAGTACTCTTCCACGCTTGCCCGCATGCTTTGCTTGAATGCTTGATGCAAATCCACTAGCCTACCCGCCCGTAGCATCCGATCGATCTCGTCTTCTCGCGTCGCGTACATTCCCATTAATCGCTTTAGCGCTCCCGGCTCATATGCTCCAAAGTGATACACGTGCATTCGCGGATTCGCCCCCAGGCGCTGCGTGATCTCGTCCACGAGCCATTCGAACCCGTTCTTCTCTTCCTCGCGGTTCAATGCCCATCGCTTCTCGTAACTCAGCTCGCCGTCCGCATTTCTGAAAGCGAACCCGAAAAGATACTGGAGTCCCGATTCGGCGACGAACGGATCGCCTTCCAAATCCAGAAAGAAATCGTCCGCCGAGGGCTCCGGCAGTCTACAGAAGCCCATTCCCTCGGCAACGGGCAACAGTGCTTCATGCGCCCGCCTGTTTTCCGTGCGTCCGGTCACCTGCACGCGTGCCTGCTCCCGGACTCGCACGATTCCTTCTCGGGAGCCGCGTTTGGGCCTTTCCTTCAGCGGTACTGGTAATACCGCTAGCTTCGCCATCGTCGCCGTGTTCCATTCTTCCAACTGATTCCGTTGCTGACGCCGAATTCCTGCCACTAACGACAAATGATCATCCTCGCGCCGCTGCCTATCGCACTCGCGAAACCACTGACATACGTCGCAGTGCGCCACTGGCTCTGGATACGTCTCCTTCCCGCCTTCGTTCTGTAACTCCCGCGCCAGCCGGTATTTTACGTATCGGAAGTACGCTGCATATTCCGTCACGCGATACGCTTCGCCCGCAAAATCTGCGCCAGGAGGAATCACCCACATCCATTCCGGCCCGCATCCCTGAGTCTTTTCCAGAAGCTCCGAGTACAATGACAGCTGCAAAATCGTAGCCGCCTTGGTTTCCCGTGCCAGCTTCGTGTCCACCACTTCATACGACCAATCCCATCTAGGGCATCGCTTCGCTACCCGTCGCAAGACATCTGGCCGTCCAAACCAGTCACCGTCGGCTAGAGCACCCTGCGCAATAATCTCCGCACCCTGCTCCATCAGCCTTTGCGTTTCATCTAAGAGCTCCTTTTCACCCTTGATCTCAGCAAGACTCACTACAGCGAGCTTTTTCTGTTGTGACAAGTATGTAAGGTAGGATGTTTCATGTCGCTCACCGCGTTCCCGAATGACCGCAAGGTCTGGTGCCGCCCAGGCCGGTGCCCGCTTCTCGCCACGCACTACCTGCAAATCAAGCGTAGTCAGATGTCGGCAAGCCAGGTGATTGCTGAGGTCACTCGCTGAGAGGCGAATCGTCGAGGCTAGAGCCTTCATCTTTAGTGCGCCTCACTTCCTAAACATCGCAATTGAAGGATGCAGTCCCTTTATCTAAAGCGCGAAGACAGCGCGGATGGGCTTCGTCGTTAACCCTTTTCCATCTCGCGCAAAATCTCGGACGCCCGGCGTTTGACACGATCCACAAGATCGCTGGGTGTGGGAGGACACGAGAACTCGGCATCACCTTCGGGTTGGATGCCGAGTTCCGACAGAGTCTCAAACACAGGCTTCATCGCGGAGTCTGGATCACGGAAGAACTGACTCCCACGGATTCGTACGAATCGCCAACCGACTCGCTCTAGGACCGCTTGACGAGCCATGTCGTCCGCCACAGTCTCAATGGAATGAAAGCGGTCGCCATCACATTCGACGGCAAGTCGTCCATTGCTACTTTCGACCACGAGGTCGATCCGATAGTGGCCAACGGGCCACTGAGGTTGAACGCGGAAGCCTGCACCGAGTAGCCTCTTTAAGACAAGTCTCTCGAACTCAGACTCGGTACGCTTCTCTTTCGCTAACTCTTGTCTGAGTAAGACTCCAGGATTTTCTGCATGTTCGATCAGCCTTCTTCGCAGGTCTCCTGCCTGAAGGTCACGTCTGGGATCAAGCGAGTGAACGACCCATAACTGATCCTTCGGTCTGCTGGCAGCTACGTTAAACCTCTGCCGATACAGGTCCTCCTGTCGCATTCGAAGAGGCCCGTCCTCAGGTGAGTCAACCGTTGAAATGAACACTACATCTCTTTCATCTCCCTGAAATTGAGCAGCCGTCCCACAGAGAAATTTTCGGGCTGCAAGTTCGTGCGGCGGCGATATCTGTCGTATGACTCTTTCGATCTCAATAGCCTGTTCCTCGCCGAGAAGCGAAACCACACCGAACGTCTTCCCTGTGTATTCAGGTTCTTCCATTGCAGCCGCAATTAGCGCTGCAATGGTACGCGCCTCCTCGATGTTGGTCTTGGCCGGACTCCGAACACCCGAAGCGCAATATGCGACTACGGAAGGCGTAAGAAGCGTACTCGTCCCATCTCGAAGTGGCTTAATGTCACCACCATAACTGAGGGCATTACTGAAGGAAATGATTTCCGGGACGCAGCGGAAATGTTCCAGAAGTCTAATTAGGCCGCCAAATGATTGCCGGGCTAGATCGTACAAAGACAACTTTCCGTCATACAGTTTGTTGTTGGGTATGCCAGCGAGATGTTGGGCAATCAGGTGTTCTATCTCAGTGATTTCTTGGCCGATTGCCAGCGGGCTCACTTGCTCGTGATCGCCCACGACCACGGCGCGTTCAGCGAGATAAAGCGGAAGTAGACCCATCACATCACATTGGCTCGCCTCATCGACAATCACTACGTCAAATCTTGTCGTCCGTGGATCGAATGTCTCAGCAACACGCGAAAGCGGCATGATCCAGACAGGTACGGCGTTTCGTGCTTTCGCCAATGTCCGCCTTGCCTCCGCCCTCAGTCCAGGCACTCGCTGACCGGTACCACGTCCGATCCGACGGTTAATGTCTTTCCAGCCTTGGAGAGCCTGGCGTTCCCCTAGCCCCACACGTTTGCACTGCGCCGACCACGACCGCACCTCAATGAGGCGGCCCGTGACTCGTCGCAGCTCCGAATCCAGGGTATGGATGCTATCTTGAATCTCTCGCATTGACACCCTTGCGCGACGTTCAAGCTCTTGTACAAATTGCCGCCACTTCCAGGCTGAGCCAACTGATCCTGCCGACTCAGTCCCGCCATGAGGTGCGGTTCTGCTCTCAATCGCCGCTGCCCATGCGGGCGCTGCAGCCCGGACCCGTTCGAGTAATTCTTGACGCTCCAGGAAAATAGGAGCGAGGAGATGCAGATCCGCTAGCCGACGATAAGCAAGGTCATAGGCATGGTAATCTTTGTTGCTAACCGCAAGTCTCAAATCCAGAACCGCAGATGCCGGAAGAACAGCTGCGTCTGGCGAGAACAGCGCCCGGTTCCATCGCTGGAATTTGCGGTCCAGTCCTTTGAGTTCGAGCAGATTAATCCTGGCGCTAACGATTGTCGGAAGTGGGCCGATCACGGCATTCACGAGCCGCCGCAACTCCATGTGATCGCCAGGAAGCACTTCCTGTGCGTTGATGAACTCGCCCCAGTTAAAACCTGCAGTCTGAAGGGCTTTGACAAGAGGCTGCAAGACCGAGGATTGCCATTCCAGCAAGGCTACTACCGTGGGGATTGATAGCGCAGCGCCTTGTTCTGGTCTCTCGCCAAAGTCTTCCCAGCTAGGACCCTCTCGGCGCGTAATCTGGTTTGTCCACCGCGTGCCCATTGCACGCCGTGCCGATTGCAACTTGGCAAACGTCTCCAGAGCGCGGAAGTGAGCAAGTGTTCTCGGTTCCTGACCATTGACCTGTGACGCTGCGATGAACTTCCGCCACACGGGCTTCGTCATTACACGAAACGAACTTAGCTTCCGACCGAACTCCAAAAAGCTACAGATTTCTCTCGCTAAAGCTTCCGCAATATCGGGAGAAGGATCGGCACCAAGACTGCATCGGTAATCCATGAAGAGACCGGCAGAAGATTGCGATTCTAAGCAGAGACGCTGGAGCCTTTGTACCAGCTCTTCCCAAGGAGCAACCGCTTCCGAACTCCCTGCCAAACCGACCGCTAGAGCGTCAAGCTTCCATTCGGGAGCATTCCTCAAAAGCTCAACCGAGTTACGAATTTTCTCCTGGATCAAAGCAAGTTCATCACCCGTCGTTTCGTAAAGAATTTCACTCCATAGTTGGGCTCCTGTGGCCGTATCCGACTGGTGTAAAACCCGCCATCTTTCGCATTCTCCCGCGAACTCGTCCGCACCCACTGCCGCTCCTGCCTCGGGTCGCCAGCGCCGCAGTTCCACCTCTAACGCGGCAGTGATGCGACCGTTCGTACCGTACAGATCACGGACCTCCGCCTCCGATAGCGGAGTTGGAGAACCCGTCTCAACAGGTCCTGGAATCCACGCGTCCTGCCCGCTGTTTTCGGCGACGAACCGTGCGGCATCCGAAGGCGTAGTTGGAGATCCTCCCACGACCAAATCGCGATATTCGTCCTGCCGAGCTTCAGTAAGAGCTCGTTGTTTGGCCGATATTTCGGCTATTACTCGGCGTCGCTCGGCTTCAAGTCGTTCCCCTTCTTGATCCAGCTTTACCGGATCATCTGCGGTCAGCCGCGCCACCATCGCGTCGACGGAAGCCTCAAGTTGTTTCCTACTCTCAGTTTCATTGTCTAAAACGCTCACGCAAAGTGTTTGTAACGGCTCAACGACCTTGTCACGAACGACACGGAGTGCCTTTGACGTGAGTGCCGTAATCAGGACACGTTTGCCGTGCGCGAGTAGGTGCCCAACGAGATTCGCAATCGTGTGCGTTTTTCCAGTGCCCGGCGGGCCTTGCACGAGAACGTTCTTATGCCGCTCCAATCGATCAGCAATTTGAAATTGCTCGTCATTAGCTTCCTTTGTGAATAGGACATCTGGGGGCTGTTCCCACGCCGAATAATGAGCATTGATGCCCGTTTCCGCGAGCGGCGGATCGATGCCCGAAACCCGAACCAGAGCCGGTGCGAACTCCGTCCGACCTTGGAGGTCTTCGAGGATGTAATCGATTGCAATTGCGAAACCCTGAGATCTTCGATAGAGGTAAATTGCGGGGTCGCAAACAATTTGCGGTGCGTCAACGTTCGGTTGCACTGCACCGTTTTTGATGAAACGACCTTCCGAGTGCAGAGCTGCCGCAACTCGCCTTAAGGGACCCTCAACTTTTTCAATGTCCAACAAATCGAGGTCCTGCTTGGCGATCTCCTCGTCGGCTTGTTGGATTGTTTGTGCCGCCACATCTTGGCTCACGGATAGCAGGGGCCGGAGCAATTCGGGCGGGTGAGCGGTTTCGCTGATCCTGAACTCGGGAGTAAAAGGGTCGAACGCAATCTGAAGTTTCTGACTAACAATCGGGTGATAGATATCACCATCGTTCAGTCGCCACGAGAGAACTCCTTGGCCGAGTACGAGCTGCACAGACTCGCCCTCGCGCTCTAACCGGCCCTGGAGTTCATATAATCTGTTGAAAACCTGCAAAGACCGCTGCGCCAGCAAAGCCTCGGCTGCCCAAAGGTCCCGGTCTGTCCGCCAAGGTCGAAAAGCATCGATGCGAACCTGTTCGGCTTCGAACTTCTCGGTCTGCGAACCATCGGAGCCTCGAACATCGCGTTCTGGCAATGGATCGACCGCGCGAACAGCGGGATCTTTCCAGTTATTGGGCAGCCACCCGATCAATACATCGGGAACACCAGGCGGCTTAGGAATATCTGGCCGCCGTACGCGCAGAAGGAGCTCGCCCGAATCCTCTTCAGTCTCGCTACTTTTGGCCTCGGCTGGCTCTCGCCCCCGAAGCCATATAGAAGCGTGCTGTGGCAAATCGTGAACCCACAACACCCACGGCTGTTCAGAGATCTGACGCTTTATGGGATTACGGAGTCCATTGAAATCTTTCAGAAAACGAAAGATTTGTCGAATTCTATTCCGGGTGATCTCTACTTGCTCCTGACGATCTCCCTGCTGTGCGAGATTCGTTTCTGGGGTCGCAGGCGTCATTGAGAAGCCTCGCACGTTCCGGAGTCTGCCAAGGCGGTTGAGTCGGAACCCATCGGCTCTCGGAACTCAAGAACAATTTCGACGCGCCGGTTCTTCGGTGAGTCGGGGTCTAGCTTGTCGCGAGGATGCCGATCACCATAACCAGCTACCTCCAAACATCCGCGCTTTGCAAGGTCCCTCAAGTAGTCCATCTGGAGTGGTGCGGATGGAGAGGTACCAGTGTTATTTAGAAGGTCCTGGAGTCCGATCCGGTTCTCCGGTGCGAATCCTAATAACACGTTGTAAACTGCCCGAGCTCGATTTTGTGAAAGCTGTAGATTATCCAAGAATGGCCCTACGTCGCCGCAACCCTCCCCAGACCATTTTCGATCAGCGTGACCCTCGATTCGAATTTGCCGCAAAAGACCGCGACGCTGGCCAATCCATTGAAATAGCTTATCTATCTGCTTTTGCTTTTCAGTTGGAAGAGTCCATTCGCATTTCGGGAAGGACAAACTCTCCTCCGTTAGGACAAGTCTGGCCCACGTTGTCCCAATTTCGACGTCTGCCAATAAACCTGCATACTCTCCATGCGATTGCGCAACAATTTCCCTCTTTAGAGTGTCCACGTCAGTGTCAACTGGCTGCCTCCCCGAAGCCAATACAACAACCACCGCCAACAACGTGAGGAAGGCGTCTGCAATGACGGGCCAGACATCATAATGGAATCGCTGACTTCCTCGCCGCTTGGCCATTGTCATCTATCCCAAAGCCGCCGAAAAAATCCGTCGGCCTTCTTCGAACCGCCATCGCCACGCGCAGATTGGGACAGCTGCAACGCCACTGCGAGTTTTCGTGACTCCTCAGAAATCTTCCTCATTTCCTCTGTGGCCTGGCGAATGCTTCTCACCAAATCGTGAAAAGTCTCGCCCTCGTCTGCATCTCGGGGCTTCGCCTCATTGAAAGCCTTCGAAAGAACTTCCGCGCTACGCTCCAGAATTGCCACTACACCATCTAGTTTTCCCGCTATATGGTCGGCAACTTGATCCATCGCGGTCGTAACACCCTGTCGTGTCCCATCGGCAATCGTCACAGCAATTGCCTCTATTCTGGTCGGTATACTATTCAGATGTTCCGAGGACTCTTTCAACATATCCGCCACATTCCCAAAGCCTCGATTCGTAGTCTCGATGTGACCCTTGATCGCTTCAAGATGCGCAGAGTCCGCACCGGCTCGCCTAACGAGCTCTGAGGATAATCCTTCTATGGCCGGGTGCAGGGTGCTTGCGGTAGCGTGCAGCCTTTCACCTTGCGCATTCAGCTCTTTCATTCGCGAGGCCACCTCAACCGCTAGCCGAGTGCTACTTTCAGAGAGATTGTCTGCAGTTTCACGAATGCGGCCAAGAAGTTCATCTAAAGATTGGCGTATTTCTCCAACGCGTAAGATCACCTCGGATGTCTGCTTTGTCGCGTCGGACAGTTGTTCAGCCGCACTATCAATCATGTGGGCCCCAATTTTGAAGTCGCGCGATGCAACCTCCAAGTTACCTGCTTCACGCACAGCGCGGGCCGCTTCGGTTAGGGCCTTCGTCGCGACCTCGGCTGCTTTGCCGCAACGGTCAGCGATCTCCTCCATGTGGGTAGCAACCGGTTCCATTGACTTGCTGAAACTCTGAGCAACCGCCTGCGCTTTTTCCCCGATCAGAGCAAGTACGGCATCCTCAATGCGAATTGAAATCCTGCGCTCTGGAAGCGTGGGGAGAATGAATCGATGGATGAAATCCTGTGCCTGGTTTTCAGCCGATAATGACATCCAGTCAAGCATTACCCCACCGGCGGAAGCAAGCAGAGACCCAACAATTCCAGCCAAAGTCCCCGCGAAAACTCCGGCCAAATGCGGTTCGATTTGCTGCAGTGTGTTGCCTTGAAGGACGAGCAGCGCACGTAAAGCGAAAATTGTTCCCATCAATCCGAACAGTAACGGCGCGTACGAGAAGTAACGGATCGCGGATAAGGTCATATCTCGCGTAGCATCAAGACGACCAATTACATACTCGGCTGCTGCGTCGGGGCTAAGGGGAGCATTCTGAACAGGGTCAGCGAAGAACTCTCTTAGAGATTGACTGAGAGGCCCCCATTTCGGCGGGCGATACTCATTTGGAGTGTGCTCACCGCGCTTCAGAGAGAGCTCGTCCCGCAGATGCATCAATACTAGCAGTGCGCTTCCCACGAATCCGCTAACGCCTACACCGAGAGCTATACGACCCCAGAACGCAGCTTCCGGCAATGCCCCCTTGAAAAACTCGTTTTTTAGAAGGACTTCAAAAGACTGCCACATCATCCTTCGCCTTTTCGCGCTCGCCAGGGCTCGTCAATTGTCCTGACTTCTTCCGGAGAAAGTCCACGTAGTTTCATGGCCTTCATAGGGTTCGACCCTCCTGCAGTAACGGCAACGCATCACCTCTTTTACCAGGATTACCTAAAGCGCCACTTGCAAGCAGGGCTCATCCACTGCGGGGAAAAGTCACTGTATCGCTGGATTTGCTCATTATCAAGGCGTTTCGGTCGTCACTGAGTGCAAAGATCAGACTGCTGCATTGCTTCCGACCGACAGAAATATCCCGCAATGCTCCGCAAGCTTTTGAACCATTCGAGCAATTCACGGTTGCCACACGTTCGGCTCCCAATTCGTTTTATTTAGGCTTCGCAAACGATTTGTATCGCCCTCCTCTTTTCGCCGCTTTGAGATTGCCGCGTCCCGGCGAGTAGGCCCTCTCGCCGTCGGTCTCCACTAGCACGCTTCGCGCCACGGAACGCCTGTGTCACTCCAGCGTGCGACCCGTTCCGACCTGAACGCACTAATCTCTTCGCTGCCGTTCTCTGTTTCGTGACCTTGCCCCCTCGCTGTTGGTGAAGGGGGCACGAAGCTCCCGAAACAGGAGAACAATCATGAAAGTCGAGCAAGCCAAACAGATCGTCAGCAAAGCAATCGAAGAACTAAGTCAAGCTCTCGAAAGGGGCCACAGTGAATCGCTGAGAAACTACCTCGCGGCGATTGGCCGATTCCATCGGTACAGTCTACGGAACGTAATGCTTATCGCATCGCAGAACCCAACTGCTACGCACGTCGCTGGCTTCCACACGTGGCACAAACTCGGGCGCTTCGTGAAGAAGGGCGAGAAAGGCATTTTGATTCTCGCTCCAATCGTTCGAGCAAAGAACCGCGTCGCGGAACAATCCGAAACCGATGAATCATCGACCGCTGTCGGGTTCCGGGCCGCGTATGTGTTCGACATCAGCCAGACGGACGGTCAAGAACTTCCTGAAATCGGCAGTGTCAACGGCGATCCTCGCGAATACCGCGACCGGCTCGGAAAATTCGTTACTGACCAAGGCATTCTTCTCGAATACTCGCAAGACAGCGCACCTGCTCGCGGCACTTCCGCAGGCGGCAAGATCACGTTGTTGCCGAGCCAGACTCCCGCTGAGGAATTCGCTACGCTAGCGCATGAGATCGCACACGAATTGATGCACCGAAACGAGCGCCGCGCCATCACTTCAAAGCGCAGCCGCGAGACCGAGGCCGAGGCCGTAGCATTCGTCGTCTGCCAAGCAATCGGGCTTGAGACTGGCTCGGCAGCGCAAGACTACATCCAACTCTATGAAGGTGACGCGAAACTCCTGTCGGAAAGCTTGCAGCACATCCAGC
>Ga0302324_100010665_pt1 | contig 18971 bp, 15 predicted proteins | sample Palsa_T0_1_FD_201949 | JGI IMG/M metagenome (GOLD analysis project Ga0302324, IMG submission 201949) | Peat permafrost microbial communities from Stordalen Mire near Abisko, Sweden - Palsa_T0_1 | ecosystem: Environmental > Terrestrial > Soil > Palsa > Peat permafrost | place: Sweden: Abisko...
GCGCGTGGGCGGCTGTCAGAATTGTATGCACGCTCTGCTGCTGGGCCGGTGTCAGATCAAGTTGCTTGAAGGCGTGCAGCAGGCCGCCCGTCAGCATCATGCCGCCACGGTGATGCCAGTGATGGCCTTCGCCGCGGCCAGCGCCGCCACTGCTGGAACTGCTGGCGCTCTGACCCATCACGGCGCCGGCGATCCCGGTCATCGCCAGGGCCACCATTAACCACTTGGTACGACTTTTCATATCTTGCCTCGCCATATCATGCCTCGGTGATAGTAACGCTGAGCAACCCAACGCCCTAGGGTACGGAGCGGTGGACAAGCCTTGCGTCCTAGTTGGATTAAATCTACGTCATCTGGTTCCACGTCGCGGGCCGACGGCCCGGCAGGCAAGCGCCCAGAGCTAACGCTGAGGGCTACGGCGTCGCGTAGATGAAGTTCATAACTTATTGTTTTAGTTAATTTTATGGCAGCTTGCCGGTCGATCCATGGTGCCGCGCCTGCTGGCCAAAAGTGCCCTGCGCAGCCGCGCCCTGCGGCAGCGATAGTTCGCCGCGCTGCAGTCGCGCCTGCAGGTAATGGAAGGTGCGCGCGGTCTGGGCGTACAGGTGCTCGCCCGCGATTAATCCTTGCACGGCCAATCCTTGCCCGGCGTCCCGCTCCGCGACATCCGCGCGCATCGGCACGATGCACGTGTGGTAATCCACCGCGAAGAACAGCGGAAACGAATAGCGCTCCTGCGGCACCGTGCGCACCCGATGTGAGGTGGCGACGAATTCGCCGTTGGTCCACAGCTCGAGCATGTCGCCGATGTTCACGACGTAGGCGTCTGGCAGCGGCGGTGCATCCATCCACGCACCCGATTCATTCATCACTTCCAGCCCGGGTGCGGTCGAGCGCAGCAGTGTGAACAGTTCGTAATCGGTATGGGCCCCGATCCCCGGCTTATCCGTTGCCAGCGGGTCATGGGGGTAATGGATCAGGCGCAATTGGCTCGGCGGCTTGGTGAGGAGCGCATCGAAGCGGTCGGGCGCCAGATCCAGCGCCAGCGCGAAGCCGCGCAGCAGCACGCGCCCGAGTTCGAATACCGCATCGTAATAGGCGCTTACGGCGCTGCTGAAACCCGGCAGCTCCGGCCACTGGTTCGGTCCCAGCAGCGGGTTGCCGGCCAGGTAGTCCGGATCATCCGCCGGCAGGTCGCGCGAGCAGTCGTAGGCCTCCTTCGCGTCCCTGGTGCCGCCGGCAAACACTTCCTCGCCTTCGGGTACATAGCCGCGATGATTGCGCGAGTTGCCGATATAGACTCGCATTTTTTCGGCCAGCGGCAGCGCGAAGAAGCCCATGGCCGCGTCCAGCAAATCCCGGTACAGCAGCTCCGGTACGCGGTGGCCGGTCACGTAGAGAAAACCATAGCCGCGTGCCGCTGCGCCCAGCGACCTGGCGGTGGCGGCGATCTGGCTCGCGTTGCCGGCGAACAATGCGTCGATATTGACGATCGGAAGCCGCGTCGGGGTGGCGTTCACCGCTCAACTCCCGCAGGCGGAGGCCAGGACCGGCGCGGCCAACGCCGCAAGGTCTCCCTCGGCGTCCACGATCTCCCAGCGGCGGGTTATCGCGCTGCCGTTTGCCGCGCAATCGAGGGTCGTCAGCTGTGCGTGCATGCACCGCGGGTCGAGCAGCGCGCCGATCCGCCACGGCAGGGTCGATGCGGTGATCTGGAAACCCGCCGGCAGCGCACCACCGAAGGAGATTTCGCAATCCACCAGCTGTTGCGCCTGCTGCAGCGTCGCCGCTCTCGCCACGTATTCGCCCAGCGACTGCGGGCCGGCGAGCGGCAGCGCGCGATCGCGTGCGAACATGAACACCGGACCGACCCGCAGCAGCGCGGCGGCGGTGCCGTCCTCGGCGTCGCGCAGCACAGCCGCGACTACTGGCAGCGTGGCTGCGGTTGAATCGCGATGCCAGTGCTCAACGTACGCGATGTCGCGACCGGTCTCGACCAGCACGTTGCCTTCCCAGTGCAGCGATCCGGCGTCGGCGGTCGACGAGCGCGGCTGGAAATCTATCGATCGGCTCCAGACGAAATGACTGCCGTCGAAGGCGCAGCGGCCGGCAAAGCCCTGCTGTTGCGCCAACTGCGTGCATTGATCGATCGACAGATCGGCGAGTGCGCCCAGGCCGTTAGATTTCGCTGGGGCGGCCAGCGGTGCTGCTGCTGCCGGCATTGCTGCCACCGCCGCCGCCGGCTGGCGCAGATCGATGCACATGCTCAGGCCCTGAAGCCAGCGCACGCTGCTGCTGCTGTCGCGAGTGCCATTCGGCCAGGCGATCATCGAGCGGCGCCACAGGCCCCGCAGGCCGGAGACGCCTGGTGTCACGCGCGCAGTTGTTCGGCGCGGGCAAGCTGCGCGTCGCGGCGTGACTGCGAACGCCTGGCCATCCAGTAGTAGCCGGGACCGGTGACCGCCAGGCCGACGATCCAGGACAGGTCGATGCCACCCATCGCCCTGGCCACCGGACCGGTGTACAGCGGCGTTGCGACCAGCGGCAACTGCACCAGGATGCCGATCAGGTACCACTGGACCGCGACCCCGTTGACCCTGCCATAGATGCCGCCGTCCTGGCGAAAGAATGAGGCAACGTCGTAGTCGCCGTGACGCAGCAGGTAGTAGTCGACCAGGTTGATCGCGGTCCACGGCACCAGCACGTACAGCAGCAACAGGATGAAGTCGGTGTAGTTGTCGAGGAACGAGTCCTTGCCGAGCAGCGCGCCCGCCAGCGAGGCGGCAAACAGCGCCACCACCGTGATGGTGCGTGCCGGCGCCGCCGGCGACCAGCGCGGAAACAGGGTCTGGCCGAATGTCAGGCTCGATAGCGCGCCGCAGTACAGGTTCATCGCGTTGGCCGCCGCGATGCCGACCGAAAACACCACCAGTACCAGCGGCGCGATGCCCTGAGTCAGCATCGCCAGTGCGCTGACCAGGCTCTTCTGCGTGCTCGCGAGTCCGATCATTGCGCCCAGCACCATCGGCAGCACCGACCCGAGCGTGCAGCCCCAGTAACTGGCCCAGAACGCCGGCCGTGCGCCGGTGTCGCGCGGCATGTAGCGCGAGTAGTCCGATACGTAGGGCGCGTAGGCGATCTGCCACAGCGCCGCGGTGGAAATCGTACCCAGCAGTCCGGCCACGCTGAAGGCGTTGCGCGCCAGGAAATCCGCCGGCAATCCGTGCACCCAGATGATCCACGCGAATGCGAGCACCAGCACCAGGCCGCACACGTAGGTCATCACGCGCGCATACGCGTGAATCAGATCGTGGCCATAGATGGCAGCCACGACGCTCAGTACGCCGACCAGCGCTATGCCCGGGGTATCCGATATTCCGGGCGCAAGAGTGCTGAGCGCCTCTCCGCCCAGCACCAGGTTCGATGCCAGGAAGCCGACGTACATGACGATCACGATGCCAACCACCAGCAGTGAACCGATCGAGCCGAACTGGCCGCGCGTCTGGATCATCTGCGGCACGCCGAGCGTCGGGCCCTGTGCGGCGTGCAGTGCCATGAATACGGCGCCGACCAGGTTGCCGAGGATCAGGGCGATCACTGCCCATGTGAATGGCAGCTTGAAGATCGTGACCGACAGGCCGCCGGTGACGATAGTGAGCAGCATCAGGTTCGAGCCGAACCACACGGTGAACAGGTCCGCCGCGGTGCCATGCCGCTGGTCGGGCGCTATCTGCTGGATGGTGGAAATCTCGAGGCGCGTCGCCTGTTCGCGGTTTGTCACTGCACACCTTCTCGCTCGTGATGCCTCGCCCGTGATGCCGCACGATGACCTGGCTGGAGTGTGTAGCAACGCGCCGCCGCGAGCAACGCGGATTCCACCGCGGTCGACACCCTCGATGGTGCGCATGCACGGCGCTGGGGCGCCGCGCCGGCGGCAGGTGGCCGGTTTGCGCCACAACGGTGCCGGCCGTATGGTAGCGGTCCGATGAAAATTGCGTTGTGGCAGACGGCCGGGTTCCCGGCGGATATCGCGGCCAATCTTGCAGCACTGCAGTTCACCGCCAGCGCGGCTGCAAACGCCGGCGCTGCAGTGCTGTTGTGTCCGGAGTGCTGGCTGTGCGGCTACAACATCGGCGCCGCGGTGACCACGCTGGCGGAAGCCGCCGACGGCGCATCGATGCGGTGCATTGCGACGATCGCGCGCGAGCATCACATCGCGATCGCCTACGGCTATGCCGAGCGCGAGGCGCTGAGCGGTGACCTGTACAACTCGGTGCAGGTCATCGGCGCCGATGGGGCGGTGCTATCGCATTACCGCAAGACCCATCTGTTCGGCGCCGATGAGCGCGCCGCCTATCGCGCCGGTGATCGATTCGCGCCGCTGTTCATGCTTGGCGGTTTCAGCACCGGACTGCTTATATGCTACGACGTCGAATACCCGGAAGCGGTGCGTAGCCTTAAGCTGATGGGCGCGCAGCTGGTGCTGATCCCGACCGCACTGACCGATGACTACGCGGCAGTGCCGGATTTCATTGTGCCCGCGCGCTCGATCGAGAACCAGGTCTACATCGCCTATTGCAACCATGCCGGCGTGGAAAACGGCATGCGGTTTCTGGGCGGCTCGTGCCTGACCGGCATGGATGGCAAGGCGCTGGCTGCCGCCGGCAGCGGCGAGGCCCTGATCATCGGGGAGATCAGCGCACACGCCCTCGAGGCGTCCGCGCGCGTGTATCCGTATCACACCGACCGGCGACCCGAGCTCTATGGCCTGGTGACGCGCGGCCGTTGACGGCTCAGTCGCGGTAGCTGCGGTCCTGGGCGTCGAGCAAGGCTTTGATCTGCTCGAAATGCTCGGCGGCCTGGGCTGGCTCGTGCTCCCAGGCGAGCGCGGTTTTCTCCGCGATGTCGTGCGGCAGCACGCGCAGCGGCTGGCCGCTCGCATAGGCCAGCAGCAGCGTACGGCAGGCGCGCTCCAGGTGATAGAGCGCATCGAAGGTCCCGGCCACGGTATCGCCGACCACCAGTGCGCCGTGATTGCCCATGATCAGCACGCGCTTGTCGCCCAGCGCGCGCGTCAGGCGCAGCCCTTCCGCCGCGGTGTCGGCCATGCCGCTATAGTCGGTATCGATCGCCACCCGCTGATAGAAGCGCGCGCTGGTCTGGTCGATCGGCCGGATCTGCGGGTCGGCGAGACAGGACCAGGCGGTGGCGTGCGGGGGATGCACGTGCAATATGCAGCGGGCCGACGGCAGATGCGCGTGCATGGTGCCGTGGATTGCCCACGCGGTCCGATCCACCGGCGCCGCGCTGTCCACCCTGTGCGCCTGCGCGTCCAGCAGCAGGACATCGGAGGCGCGCATGCGGGAGAAGTGCCGCCAGCGCGGGTTCATCAGGAATTGGCGTCCGTCGGCAGAAGTGGCCACGCTGAAATGGTTCGCCACCGCTTCCTGCCAGTCCAGGCGCGCAGCCATGCGGCATGCGGCCGCCAGATCGACACGTAACGCCTGCTCGTCGGGCGCCGCCGCGCGGTCGATGCCGGCAGTGGGCGAGCGCAGCGCCTGAACTTCACTCATGGTCTTTACTCCGGTCCCGATCGATGGGCGATCCAGGCTGTGCGACGCGCAATTATGCGCCGCCTGCATCCAGTGCGCTGATCGAGCGCGCGCCGCCCGCCGCGCCCCAATGACGTGCGCCTGCTGAAGCACGGTGTGATGGCTGCGGCCCGCGGGAAATTTTAAGTCGTTATTTTGTCGTTGTTTTTTCGCAAGCGCGTGCGGTTGGAAGGGCAATTTGCAGCGCGGCACGCGGCTTGCAGACGCAACAGTGCAATGTGCGTCTAGGGTTCCGGCTGGATTGCTCCAGTGCTGGTCCGAGAGAGGCAGTCCCACCCGATGACAGGGCGGGATACACGGCGGGACAAAAGCCCGGGAGATCCGCGCGGGGAGGCGAAAGGCCCTGGGTTGGTCTCTGTTTATCACAAGGGACCCCGGAGCAGCTTCAAGTCTTCCTGCAGTGGCGCCGCTGGCGCGATCGGCTACAGGGAGACTGCAATGACACTACGTCCTCGCGCATCAGGTTCTTGCGCCACACGGCCTGTGACGATCGATCCGCGACGCCGGCTGCGTCGATACCAGACCGTGACGTCGGTGACCGCGGCGGTGCTCACGGCGCTGTATGCGACTCCGGCACTTGCCGATGACAGCGCACAGAACGCGATGACACTGGATGAGGTCATTGTGACGGCGACGCGCCGCGCGGCCTCGGCCCAGGACCTGCCGATCAGCATCACCGCGGTCACCGGAGCGACACTCGAACAGGCCGGGATCGAGGACACCGCCGGGCTTGCGCGTTCGATGGCCGGCGTGAACGTGACCGACAAGGGTCCGTTCGGCGGCGTCAATGGTTCGACGCTGATCATCCGCGGTCTCAATAGCGAGCAGACCTCCGGCCAGCTCGGACTTGCGACGCCGGTGGTGCCGCCGGTGGCCACCTACGTGGATGATACGCCGCTGTTCTTCAATCTGCGGCTGCAGGACCTCGACCGGGTCGAAGTGCTGCGCGGACCACAGGGCACGCTGTACGGCTCGGGCTCGCTCGGCGGCACCGTCAGGTATGTGCAGAACGCCCCCGACCCTTCCGGTTTCGATTCCAAGGCGGAAGTGGGCATCAGCGACACCTATCACACGCATGCCCCGAATGAAGACGTCAGCGGCATGCTCAATCTGCCGTTCTCGGACACCTTTGCAGTGCGCATGAATGCCGGCTGGTCGTATGACGCCGGATTCATCAACCAGCCGAATCTGTACGTGCTCGATGCATCGGGAGCGCCGGTGTCCGCACAGCCTGGAAACGTGTTCAGTCCGCCGGAGAAGTACGCCAGGGACGGTGTTAACTCGTATATGTACAAGGACGCACGGATCTCCGCACTGTGGAAGCCGAACGAGGATTTCCACGCGCAGCTGTCCTATTTCTACCAGCTGGCGACGGCCAATGGCTTTCCGCAGGTGGCGACCAACAGCGCTGCTTATAATATGCCTATCGGCACCGGGACGAACCCGCCGCATACCCCGACATGTTGTACCGACCCGGCGCCGTTAGCGCAACTCTACAATTCACCGGTCCCTGGGGGTGTCGACTCGCTGTCGAGCGCGGATAACAGTCTGGAAGGTGCGCACGACGCCGTAAACCTGCTGTCCCTGACGCTGGAGTACGACCTGGGCTTCGCCACGCTGACCTCGAACAGCTCCCTGGCGCATCACATCAACCACTCGAGCGATGACCTGACGACGGTCTATACCAACTTCGGGTTCTACCAGAGCATCTATGGCCAGGATCCGCGCTCGTTCGTCATCGGGCACGACGAGCTCAGCGACAGGCCGTGGTCGGAGGAGCTGCGCCTGGCATCGAAGGAGGGCGGCTTCGTCGACTGGGTGGGCGGTCTGTTCTACAAGAACGAGAAGACCATCATCCAGGAACACGAATACGAGCCCGGTTACCTGGATTTCTACAACCGCTGCTCGGCGATCTACGGGCAGGAGACCGCGACGCAGTTTGACAACAACTATGCCAGCTACTGCGGGGTTGGTGAGACCGCCTACGTGCCGGGTACGACCACTTATGTCGATGGCATACCGATCGTCAAGGACCAGACTTACATCGGCGATTTTGAAACCAGCTATACCGACCTGGCCGCATTCGGCGAAGTCACCGGACACCTGACCTCGGCCTGGAGCGTGACCGCTGGCGGACGCCTGTTCAAGCAGACCCTTTCGCAGGCGCAGCAGACCGGCCTGCTGTTCGACGGCGGCGCATTTTTTGCCCCGTACCTGCCGATCGCCAATCTGTCGCTGAATGACTCGTGGCGCAAGGCAACCTGGAAGGGCAATACCGCCTACCAGCTGGACAAGAACAACCTGGTCTATGCGACCTTCTCGCAGGGATTTCGCCGCGGCGGCGTCAACGCGCTGCCGCCGGCAGAACCCGGGGAGATCATCAACGGGGTTTCTTATGTGACGCCTCCCGCGCTCACCAGGCTGCAGCCCGACACTGCCGATAACTACGAGGTCGGCGCCAAGGGCACGCTGCTGAACCGCTTCCGCTATTCGGTCGATGTCTACGACATCCAATGGCACAACATCCAGGAGGGCGTACAGCTGACGCCGCTGGTGCTGCCCGCATCCATCAATGCCGGCGATGCGTATAGTCGCGGCCTGGAAGCCGAGTTCTACGCCCGCGTGACCGAGCATTTCAACGTGCAGCTGGACTACACCTACGACCAGACCAAGCTGACCTCGCTCAACCCGCTGTTCGTGTATCCCAACGCGGTCGCGACGCCCGCGGCGGTCGGCAGCGCATTGCCAGGAACACCGAAGAACAGCATCGCGCTCGCTCTCGAGTACGGGCATGTTCCGCTCGCTGGCGGCTACCTGCTGTACGCGATCAGCGGTCATTACCAGAGCTCGCAGTCCTCGGCGTTCACCGCGACCGAGCTCGATGTGGCCGGCTATACCATGCTCGACACGCGCCTGAGCTACCAGCGCTCGCACTGGCTGGCGACGCTGTACGTGCGCAACCTGACCAACATTCTCGGCATCAGCTCGTATGCGGACCCCGCCATCTACGGCAATCGCTCCGAGGCGGTAGTGTCGCAGCCGCGCACGATCGGTGTCACGCTGGGTTATGCATTCAAGGAATGGTGAACGGCAGCCGTGCCGGTGCGTAGCTGACGCGCTACGCCTCCGCATATGAACAGCATCCAGATCCTCGACCGGCTGGTGGGCTTTCCAACCGTCAGCCGCGATTCGAACCTGGCACTGATCGAGTACGTGCGGGAGTTTCTGGCCGCCCGGGGGGTCGAATCCAGGCTCTACATGGACGCCGATGGACGCAAGGCCAATCTGTACGCGAGCATCGGACCATCGGAGCGCGGCGGAGTGCTGCTGTCCGGGCATACCGACGTGGTGCCGGTGGACGGCCAGCCATGGAGTTCCGATCCGTTTCGATTGCAGGAGCGCGGCGCACGCCTGTTTGCGCGCGGTGCCGCCGACATGAAGGGCTTCCTGGCGTGCGCGCTGCGGGCGGCGGATCGCGCCACTGCCCGGCCGCTGTGGCTGCCGCTGCAGCTGGCGTTCTCATACGACGAGGAGGTTGGCTGCCTGGGCGTGCGCTCGCTGCTCGATGACATGGCCGGCTGGAGTCACCGGCCCAGGTTCTGCATTGTCGGGGAACCGACGCTGCTGCGTACCGCGGTCGGACACAAGGGCAAGACCGCACTGAAGGCGACCTGCCACGGCCGTGCGGCGCATTCCGCCAATCCCTCCCACGGCATCAACGCCATCCACATGGCGAGCAACCTGATCGAGCGGATCCGGCGGCGACAGGCGGACATCGAGGCGAGCGGTGCACGTGATCCGGCTTACGAGGTCCCCTATACGACGCTGCACGTCGGCACGATCCAGGGCGGCAGCGCCCTGAACATCGTGCCGGCTCGCTGCGAGCTCGAGTTCGAGATTCGCAATCTGCCGACGGACGACCCGGCGGTGCTGGTAGGCGCCATCCGCGCCGACGCCGACGCCATCGCCGATGCGATGCATGGCGATGGCAGCGCGCTCATCGATCTGGAACCGATCCAGGACTATCCGGGCCTGGACACGCCAGCCAATGCCGAGGTGGTGGAACTCGCCACGGCGCTGACCGGCAACCGCGAGCGCATCAAGGTCGGTTTCGGCAGCGAAGCCGGCCTGTACAGCGGCCGGCTGGGAATACCCACCGTGGTATGCGGACCCGGGTCGATCGATCAGGCCCACAAAGCGGACGAATTCGTCGCCATCGAGCAGCTGCAACGCTGCGATGCGATGATGGATGCACTGCTGGATCGACTGGCCTAGAGTGATGGGATGGAATTTGTGCGCCAGGCCGCTGATCTGTCCGAGCGCGGCATGCCGAAGAGCACCCGGGCAGCTGGCGACCCGGCGGTCATCCAGTGGTTCCGTGAACACCCGGATGCCGCGTCGGTGGCCTGACGACAGTGCACACCCGCATCCGCAAATTCAATACCCGCGATACCTACCCGGAGCAGAAGCTCGACAATGATCTGTGCCAGGCGGTGGTGGCCCGCGGGCGCATGGTATTTCTACGCGGCCAGGTGGGACAGGATCTCGACAGCGCGCTGAACGTCGGGGTCGGCGATGCCGCGGCCCAGGCCGAGCAGGCGATGAAGAACGTCAAGCAGCTGCTGGGCGAAGCCGGCGCCGACCTTACGCACATCTGCAAGATCACGATCTACCTGACCGATGCACGGCTGCGCGAGGTGGTGTATCGCACCGTCGGCGCCTGGCTCAAGGGCGTGTACCCGGTGTCCACCGGCATCGTGGTGGCGGGACTGGCGCGCCCGGAATGGCTGGTGGAGCTGGATGTAATCGCGGTGATCCCCGATGAGGGCGGCGATTCCCGATGAAGGTTGAGCGGTGACATTTTCGATCGTCGCGCGCCTGCCGGCTGCGCAGATGTTCGGCATCGCGATCGCCTCGTCGTCACCGGCCGTGGCGGCGCGCTGCGCGCACGCCCGCGCCGGCGTCGGCGTCGTCGCTACGCAGAACATCACCGATCCGTCGCTCGGGCCGCAGATCCTCGATGCGCTGGCGGCCGGAGCCAGCGCCAGCTCGGCTGTGGATAATTGCCTGGCGGCGACGCGCTTCGCCGGCTACCGGCAACTGCTGGTGCTGGGCCGTGACGCTGCGCCGGTGGCGCATTCAGGCGCTCACGCGCTCGGCATCGCGGCCTGCGCCATCGGCGCCGATGCGGCCGCCGCCGGCAATCTGCTGGCACGAGCGGACGTTCCCGCAGCGATGATCGCGGCGTTTGATGCGGCTGGCGGGCATCTGGGCGCCCGGCTGCTGTGGGCATTGGCTGCTGCTGTGGCTTGCGGCGGGGAGGCCGGACCGATCCATTCCGCCGGCCTGCTGGTCGTTCGCGATGTCAGCTGGCCAATCGTTGATCTGCGGGTCGACTGGAGTGAAGCCGATCCAGTGGCGGCGCTCGGCGGCCTGTGGGGCATCTACGCCCCCCAGATCGACGATTACGTGCTGCGGGCCATCGATCCGACGCGAGCGCCTGGCTTCGGCGTGCCTGGCCGTGCCTGAGCCGCAACGAGCGCGTGTGCCGCCGACGCGGCGCAGCTTGGCCGGCACCTGCTTAGTCCGGGGTCGGTATTTCCCGCCAGTTCAGCAGCCGGGTGCCGATGCCACCGGTCGGGTTGGTCGGGATAACCAATTCGTTGCCTCCTGAAGTTCCCGCTTCCAGCTGCGCACCATTGGTGCTGCTGCTGCTGTTGGCATTGTTGAAGAACTTGAGGTTCGTGACCGCGCTGGAAACACTGATGTACGACAGCGGGGTGGTCGAGCCAGTCTGGGTGTTGGTGATCACCGAGGTCGCAGTGCCGTAGTTGATGGCGTAGACCTCGCTCTGGCCGCCCGGACTGCAGGGGTCGCCGGTTGTCAGCAGCGCGGCGAACGCGACTACGCCGTTGTAGGCAACCGGGTTTGTCACCACGCGCCAGGCGATGCCCGAGCTCGCTCCCAGGTCGAGATACCAGCCACTCGAGCTGCTCGGTACCGTGACACCGGTGGTCACGGTCGCGTTAGTGACAGCCACAAGGTTGGCGCGCGTGATCGGCGTGGTCACGGTATTGAAACTACCTTCGGTGCCATCGATGATCGCGTAGAAAGTCTGACCATTCGCGGAAGTGATGTCTGAGGTGGACAGCAATTTGCCGGTTCCCACCAGCACGTAGCGATAGAGCGTAACGGGGGAGATTTCGATCAGTGGCGCGGTGGTGATCGGCTGCGCATTGCCGGAGGCGTCCGCCAGCTGCGCAAGCAGCGTCGGCGCCGGGTACGCGCCGGTCAATGCCGTGAGGTTAAAGCGCCACACCTGCCCGTTCAGGTCGCCGACGTAGATCGAGTCGGCGGTGTCGTCGCTGTAGTCCTTCACGTAGGCGGACGCGTACGTGAGTCCGGTCGACGTGGTGGGAGTCTTTATCTTCTGTATCAACGCGCCAGTGGACGGATTGACGAGGTACAGGTAGCCATAGCCATCGCTATTGTCGTAGCCCGAGGTCAGCGCCACCACCCAGCCCCACTGGGCGGTCTTGACGACCACCGGCGCACCAAAGCTGTAGCCCATCGTGCTGTCGGTGAATTCCCATTTGACGTCGCCGGCGACCGCGGCTTCAGTGTTCATGCTGGCCGGGTTGGTGACGTCGATCGCGTAGTAGCTCTTGCCGCCCTTGCCGAGCCCGCCGATCAGCAGCGTGCGCCAGTTGGGCGTGCCGGTCGCGCCACCGGTGTGGCCCAGGTCCATGTCGAAGGCAACCGGCGTCGCATCGACGTAGTAGTGATGCACGAAGCTGGGGTTGCCGAGTGCCGCCAGGCCATTGACCTGGGGCGTGCCGGTCGGTCCTGCGAATACGGCACTCGGAATGTAGGCGAACTGTTCCACGCCGGTCGTGCCCACGAACGCATGCAGCATGCCGTCGTTGGCGGCGGCGTAGACCATCGTCGGCCGGCTGCTCCAGCTCGACTGGAAAGCCGGGTAGCCCGGATCGTTGGCCTGCGAGAAGATCTGGCTGGGCGTGGCTACCGGCGTGAGGCTGGCGTCGACGATGTCGCCGAGAAACAGCGTGCGCGCGCGCAGCGACCTGCTGCCGCCCGAGGCTGTCGAACCCACCTGGTTGGTCGTGTCGCCACGCAGGTAATTGAGGTACTGCGTGCTGGTGGTGGAGGTCGAGTAGCTGGGCGAGGCAAGCGTCGCCAGCAGCGCCGCGCCGCCGCCCGTCGCGGTCAGGTTGGTGACCTCGAAAGGTACGCCGGCGCTGCCGTTCCAGGTGACGACGTGGCGCGCGGTATTCCAGCCGGTGCCGGCCAGTTGCGTCTGCAGCGTGGTGCTGGTCGTCCACAGCGTCGTGGTGGCCGCAGTATTGACGCTGCCGTCGCTGTTGAACACCAGGTTGCTGGCGGTAACCACGCCGGTCCAGTTGGCCCCGTTGTACTGCGCTGCGAATGATTCGACGCCGCTGGTTGCGACGGTGCTCTGGGAGAAAGAGAACGCGGTGCTGTAGGCCTGGATTGCATTGGCGACGCTGGCAAAGGCCGACGTCAACGCGGACACCATCAGGTTCGCATTGCCGGCCGGGAAATAATTGTCCGGCAGGTTTTGCAATTGATTCAGCCCGGGGCCCATCTCGATGGTATTGCCGGTGGTATCCCACCAGCCGAGCGTCAGCGGCGTGGTGTTGGAGAGGCTGTAGCCGGCAGGCACGGCGAAGCCGCCGTACTTGGCCGCCAGGTAAGCGGGATTCAGGTTGTCCGGATAGCCGTACTCCTCCACGTCCACCCAATAGGTCGAAATCGTCTGCGTGCCGGTGAGGTCCGGACGGATGTCGAGTACATGCGTGCCGTAGGCGAGGCCGGCGATGAAATATGTGGAGTTGTCCTGCGGGTTGCCGCTCACATAGGTCCACCACGGCGTCTGGGTGATGCCCTCGAGCTGCTGCAGCTCTTGGGTCCAGGTGTAGGCCTTGTTGAAACTGTCGGCCGATACGGCTGCCGGCAGCGGACGGACAGGCAACGCATAGGGGGGCGTGACACCGCCATTGCCGCCGACATCGTAGTCGAAGTGCGTGTGATCGTCGGCGATGCCGAGGATGAAATTCTTCTGGCAGGAATAGGCGATCGGATCCGTCCAAGTCGCCACCGCGGGAAACCCATCGAGCTCGAGCGCATTGGTGAACGGCACCGGTTCGGTCTGGGGGTTCCACTGAGGCACATTGCCCAGATTCTCGTAGTAGCGAACGGCGGCATAATAGAGTTCGCTGAGATTGTCGCCGCTGATATAGGTGTCGGTGTTGAGGCTGGTGTTGCCGCCATTGACGACAGTCGCCGTGTACTCGCCGAACTTGTTGAGGTATTCGATCGCGCCGCTTTGCGATACGCCGCTGGCGCTGGCGCTGGCCGTATCAGGGTTGGTGACTTGAATGCCGGTGGTCGGACTCCACTCCGCCAGCGGGTTGGTGACCACGGTGGCAGACAGCGGCACCGGATAGGTCGGGCCGATGTAGCCCATCGGCGCGCGCAACACGCCGCCCTCCGCGTAGGCGCCGCTGCCGCCGAGGTACCCCAGGGCGGCGTAGCGCATCTGATTGGAATACTTCTGCATCAGCCCTTCGGGCTTGTAGTAGCTGCCGTACTGTTTGCAGTTCGCTTCGAGACCCGCGATGCCGAGGATGCTGGTATCGCACACGCTGACGCGGATGTAGATCCGGAACGTCACGGGCTGGTTCGGGATATTCGCTCCGGTGAGATTGTTCTGCAGGTCATAGACGCTGGCATTCGCAGTCGCCGTGCCCGTGATTACCACGTTCCCGTTCACGACCGCGACCGCGTACGCGCTGTAGTACCCGGTGGCCTGGACGCCGTTATAGGTGCCGGAGAACACCATCGCGTTGCCATTGGCAAAAATGGCCGAATTGAAGTTCGCCCAGGTGCTGAACGGCGTGACCTTCGACACCAGGGCACTCGGCAGGTTATTGGGGCTGGCCTGGTCCGTGCCGCGGGAATGAAATTCCGCGCTATCGTAATACGGAGGATTATTGTTGACCTGCCCCTGGTTCGCACCCCAGGCCTTCTCGAGGACGGTTTGGGGATAGGCGGTCTGGTCGATACTGCGATAGCCGCCGGTCAGCGCCCAACGAAACGGGTCGATGGTCGGCATCGTTGCCCAGTTCATGAAGTTGCCGCTCCACATGCCCGAGCACTGGTGGCCAGAGGTGCCGCTGCCGAAGGCGGCGGGCTGAAAGTAGCTCTGGTTCGGGGTGGTCGAGTTGTAGAGGTAGTTGTAGCACTTCAGAGGATCGAAGTAGCCCAGGTAGGTCGACGCATCGGCATAGTTGCCGATATTGGCCACGCTGACGGCGGTCGGGTATTCGACCGACAGCACCAGCGCCAGGTTGCCCGGTACGGAGGAGCCATTGAAGACCGGCTGGTCGGCCAGAGCGGTCGGGGTCTGCGCGACGGCCGGCGGCGCAAGACAGGTCATGTACAGCAGCGCGGCAACGCCGGCTGCGGCCGTGCGCCGGATGGCAGTTGCGCTGCTACGACGGGAAAGTTTGCGTGTCATGGTGTGCTCTCGCCTTTGAGCCGGGCCTTAGGTACCCGGCATGGAGAAGGTGGTTTGCAGAAAGACCTGCGTGCTGCGCGGGCCTGTGACGCGCACGCTCAGCCGGTAGACGGTCGCCGAGGGTGGCGTCACCGGAGCGTTCGGAAGCTCGGTGCCACCAGGAGGAGAGGAGATGGACTGTACACACGCTGTGGGGCTCGGCAGGACCGTGCCGGTGGCGCACAGACGGTCGATCACATAGCGGATCTGCACGTCCGGGGTGGCACCGGTAATGTCGTTGGCGGAGGTGCCGACGCCGCCGAACACCCCGTTGTCCAGCAGCGCGGTCGGCACACCCTGCGGGTTGGTCGGCAGGATGGTGGCACTGTAGTTGGAGGCGGGAACGTTCGCGGTGGTCAGGCCGACCAGGGCGCCCCCGGTCTGGAATTGGACCAGCACGTTGGCGATAGCCTGTTCGCTCTGATTGACCAGGTCGCGGCGAAACGCGAGGTTGCCGGCGCCGAACAGCGAGTTGTTCATCGAGCGAATCAGCGCCACCGCGCCGATCATCAGGATCAGCAGGATGATCAGCGAGAAGATCAACACTACGCCACGCTGGCGGGATCGCATGCCACACTGGCGGGCTTGAAGGTGCATGGGTGAGTTCACTACACGCCGCCTGCCAGCAGGATCATGTTGCGCAGCGGCACGGTGAATTCGAACAACCGGTAGCGGTAGTGCCGGTCGGTGGCGTTGATGTTGACGACCTGCGACAGCGGGTTGCCGGCCGCGTTGGTCAGGCCATTGAACAGCGTCAGCGTCGCCGGCGTCACCAGGTTCTTGTCGTAGTACTCGCCGCGTACCAGCAGCGATAGGCGCACCGAGACGATGCTCTCCATGGTCGCCGGCGTGATCATCACGGTGTTGATTGTATAGTTGGCGTCGCCGGGGCCGGCCCAGGCGTCCTGCGTGCCGTTGCCGTTGGTATCGATGCCGTAGATCGCGTGCAATTGATAGACGCCATCGGCGATCGCCGTCGCCGCATCGCCGCCCCCTGCGTTCTGCACCAGGTTCTGGTTCTGCAGCAGGTCGTAGCTGTAGAGCGTGTGGGTGGTGTCGACGCCGAACAGCATGAACTGCAGGTTGTTGATCGCGGCGTTACCCAGCGGCGTGACGTAGCTCGAGGTACTGGCGGACAGCGTGGTGATCGTCGTGGTGGTGCCCGATGTGTAGTAGGTACTGCCCAGATTAAGGGTGTTACCGCCAGCGGGGGGTGCGCTTGCGACTTCCTCGAGCAGGCAGTCGGGGATGCCGCTCTGGCTGACCACCACCAGGTCGGAACTCGAAAATCCGACCGTGTTATTGAGGATCAGGGTGTTGGCGCTACCGGGGGTGGTGACCTGGCGCGGCACGCCGCCGGCAGCATCCGAACCGCTCATCACCATGATAACGTCCGAGACGCCATCGGCGGACTGACCCTGGCCAATGAGCACCGGCGCCATGCGCAGGTTCGCCGCTACGCCGCCAAGAAAAGAAGCGAACGGTGAGGGAAATGCGCCGGCACGCGGCAGGATCGCGGCCGCATTCAGCCTGCAGCCCATGACGCCGCGGTCGCTGATATAGGCGGATTCCGCGAAGCCGGATCCGGCGCCGCGCAGCACCTTATCGAGCGCATTGAACGCGTAGGCACCGGTCTGGTCGGCGTCATTGGTGGACGTGGTGGTGCGCTTGTGGTTCTCTCCGGCGATCAGCAGGCTGGTGACGGCGAGCGTCACGCTCAGCGCGATGATCATCGCCACCAGCAGCTCGACCATCGTCATGCCGCGCTGGCGGTTGGGGCTGCGGGACATCATGGGAGGATCACGCGCGTGGTCAGGGTGCTGCCGGCGCTGGTGGTGGCACGCGCCGGCGGCTTCCAGGTAATGGTGATGTCAGCGGATTTGGCGGTGACCGGGGTGATCGTCAGCGTGCCGTTGGTGAGGCCGGTCGTGGTCGGATTGGAGATGTTCGCCTGCCAGGTGGCGACCTGCGGCGCCAGCTGGGCGTTGGTCACGCTTACGCTGCCGGCAGTCCACATGCTGCTGGCAATCTCGCTGGCGAACAGCGCCGCGCGATTGCGGTCCTCCGAATCGACCGCGAAATTGACGGCGCTCGCCTCCAGGGCGATCAGGCCGAGTACGCCGAACGAGAAGATCAGGATCGCAACCAGCGCCTCGATCAGCGCGATGCCACGTTGCGAATTGCCACCCTGCGGCTTGCCACCCTGCGGCTTGCCACCCTGCGACCTGCCGCCCTGCGACCTGCTGCGAGGTGTCATGACTCTAGCACCCATAGGTATTGGTGCTAGAGAGTGTCTGCGACGGATCGCACAGGCGCACCTTGCCGCCCAGCGTGACCTGCACCTGCAGCGGATGGTCGGCGCCGGTGATCGAGACATTGTAGGTCCACATAGGCGGGTTGTTGACCGGCAGCGTGCAGGTGCCGCCGGGGACCTGGGTATTGGCTTGCGCCACCAGGCGGCCGGCGGAGTTGAAGCAGATCTCCGCCGGACCGGTCACCACGACTTTCGCGGTGGCGGTTCCCAGCATCCCGCCCTGAACGAACGCGGCGGCTTCGCTGCCATCGGTCATCGCCGGAATGGTGTTGACGGACCAGTAGCTGCCATTGGCCGCCGCGGTGAGGCCGAACTGCGGCGTGGTGCTGTTGGTGAGCGAGAACACCACCTGCCGGCTGCGGCGCAGCGACTCGGTCTGCGCGATTCGCACGCCATCTTGCAGCGCGTCGGCGACCGAGCGCACCTTCACGTTGCTGATCCAGAGGCGCATCGTCGGTACGCCCAATGTCATCAATATGCTGAAGATCAGGATGGTCACCATCATCTCGATCATGGTGAATCCTGCGGCGCGCATCGTGCGTCTCACGTGCATTGGCCCTGCTTGGTCTCCCAGCTGGTCGGACAGTTGGTCCAGCCTGCCGGCGCCGGCGGCGCCGCGGTGCTCCACTGGTTGCCCTGCTGGTCGATGTAGAACGAGAAGCCGGCGGTGTTGCCGGCGCCGATGGCCTGCAGCGTGAAAGTGGTCGCGGTGAGCACGGTCGGACAGGAGACCGTGAAGGTGCCGTAGACCGTCGGCGTCGTGCACGGCGGGATGAAGCCATTGGCGGCCACGTAGGTGCGGTTGTCCTGGAAGTAGCGCTCCATGTTGGCCTGGGTGGCGGACAGGCCGTCGGTGGCGTTGACCAGCTGTCCCCGGATCACATAGCTGCGGTAGCTCGGAAAGGCGATCGCCGACAGTATCGCGACGATCGCGACGACGATCATCAGTTCGACGAGAGTAAAGCCTGCTGCCCGGCGCGCGCTCGCGCGGGGGCTAACCAGCATGGAGGTATTCATGTGGCACGTCTCAATGGCTGTTTTGACCGATGGCTGCTGGGAAATCATGTGGCTCAGTAAAGCACCGCTACCTTGCGCGAAGCTTGCGCCAGGCGATATCCGCCTGCCGTGTTCGCGACCGGCGCGCGGAGCTGTGAACTGCGTCGTGATTATCCGCCGCCGGCGCGGCGGCGGGATGTGAACCAGGGCGTGTATTGGCGCCCCATATGACAAACCGGGCAGCGGCCGTTCACGGTTTGCGAGGCCAGGACCGGCCGGATCAGAGCGACAGCGTCACACCGCCAGCGTCACACCGCCAGCATCACACCGACAGAGTCTCTTCGCGCGCCGCGCGCTTGCGTTCCTGTTCCTTCAGGTAGCGCTTGCGCAGGCGGATGCTCTGCGGGGTGACCTCGACCAGTTCGTCCTCGGCGATGAACTCGACGGC
>Ga0302324_100010666_pt1 | contig 18971 bp, 20 predicted proteins | sample Palsa_T0_1_FD_201949 | JGI IMG/M metagenome (GOLD analysis project Ga0302324, IMG submission 201949) | Peat permafrost microbial communities from Stordalen Mire near Abisko, Sweden - Palsa_T0_1 | ecosystem: Environmental > Terrestrial > Soil > Palsa > Peat permafrost | place: Sweden: Abisko...
ACTGTTCCAGCCCCTATTCAAGTGCTGGACCGGCCGCTGCTCCACCTGCCACCAAAACATCGACCTCGACGACCTACACCTCCCACCCCCACAACGCGAGTAAAAAGCTAACAAAGCACTACTAACCTGCTCGGGCTTACGCTAGATCGCCGTCACGACGGCGACTTCGCGCATCTCACCGACAGCCGCCCGGGCCTCCTCTACGCCGCCTAGGAACGGTTGGGCGGCGACGAAGGCGCGCGACGCTGCCGCGACGCCGGCGCGGAGCCGGGAGCGTTCGGCGCGAGCGTCCGCCACCAGGCCAGCCACCTCTAGAGCGTGGACGGTCTCCAACGTCGTCTTGCGCGCTGCTCGGACGAACGCTTCGTCAGGGCGGTCCACGTATGGCTCCCCGCCGAGCACGGATACGGCGGTACGCAGCGTCTGTTCGGGGGCCACGAAACCATCCCGCCCCCACCCACGGCCCTGAGCGACGAAGTCGGCATAGTCGTTGAGTTCAACCCGACGGAGCGCCGCCTCGCTCCACAGCGTCGCGCGACGGCAGAGGACGTAGAAGCGCTCCAGTTCGGCGCTCGGCGAAACGGGCGCTTCGCCAGCGTCGTAGGCCACTCGGATCACGATGGCGCCAGCGGTGGGCGGAAGACCTTTCGCGGCTTCGATCGCGAACAGCTGAGTGATTGTGGTGGCACTGCCGTCCATTGGGCCCAGTGTAGGCGCTGGTCGGCGCCGCGCCGGCGATGCAGTGAGCTCGATGGCCGTCGGCATCGACTCGTGGCACGCGTCTCGAGGCACCGTTCAATTCCGGTGGAGGGCGGGCTTCAGGCGTGATCGGAATCCGGGTCAGCCTGCGCCCGCAAGAAGAACTCCAATGTCTCCTTGGGATCGGTGTGTCGGGCCACAAGCAACGCCACGCCCAGCGCTGGCGAGCCCATCACCTGCCATTGCGACTTCACGGGTAGGCCGAGCTCGTCGCGTGCGACCGATGGAATTGTGATCGCCCCTGCCGCCGTGGATCGAAGGGAGCCGTAGTCCTTCAGGTCGGCTAGCGCGCTGATCAGCTGCCCTGCCGGGTCCTTCTGCACGTCGCTGTCGTTTGATCGTGCCGTCCGAATGCCTTTCTACAGTGTGACCTATAGATCTATGGATCAATAGATCCTACAAAGGTTAGTCGAATAGGGTGCCGCATGGAACCAAAACATTCAATGATTTCAGGGTCGACGGACAGAATGCCGTGGTAACGTGCCCGTGCTGAGGGGCTTATATCGACCGAGCGATGGCCCGGTCCGGGCGAATCAGCTGATCTGACGATGGACGACGACACCAACACCAATCCCGCACCGAGTCTCCCGTCCGCCGACCTCGAAGTGGATTTTGGTCGTCCAGCTCCCGGCTCATCGAATCCGATGTCAGATAGTCGGCGCGAGACCTACGAGAACCGGATCAAAAATTCGGTAGATGCGCAGGCCGCCGGCGCCGAGAAAGCCTCCCACCTCTTTATTCGATAGTGCTGCCGCCTGCGTGGGGGCGCGTCCACGCGGGCCCTAGAAGATTCGACCTCGTCGCTGAAGGCATGGCGGTCCGTGAGCGGTACCGACCGCTCGGAAACTCCGTGCAGCTCGACGAGGTGTTCGACGTCGCGCTCGGAGCGGGCGCCGATTTCGTATACATCGACCGACCGTACGTCGACTTCGACTACCGCAGCGACCTATCGCATTTCTATGGCCGATCCTTCAGGCCGCCACCCGAGACCACCGAGCGCCTGATCTTCGCGACCCAGGACCGGATCATTGGGATCTCGGTGATCCGCCCGCTGCCACAGCACGTTGGCCGCACGATGCTTGCGCCCCCCGCCGAAGAGGCTCCGTACGTGACTTGCACCGCCACGATGCCCGTGCATGCCTTCGGCTTCGAGTGGACCGTCTCGGGCTACCCGTTTACCAGCCAGGACGGCGAGTACGGGGTCTGCGCGCACGCGGCGCTATGGTCGATCGCCCGCTATCACCACCTCCGCTTCGGAACCGATCGGCACACGACCACTGGGATCATCGAAGCGGCGGGCCTCAAGGAGCGTCCCGACAAGACCGCGCGCTCCGACGGAATGTACGGATACGACGTGGTGCGAGCCTTCAGAGGCATCGGCCTGCCAGCCCTTCAGTACGACATAGACAGTATCCCGGCGACCTCCCGGGGCACCGAGACTGCGGACAGCGTGATCTGCCGGTACTTGAACTCGGGGATCCCGGTCGGCGTTCTCACCTCGGACCACGTGATCGTCCTGATCGGCTACGCGGAAGCACCGAACGGCGACGTCACCTACGTCGTCAGCGACGACAACCTCGGCGCCTATCAGCGGATGAACCTTGTCAGCGGCACCACGCTGGACGCGTGGAAGCTGCTCGTGATCCCTCAACCCGGCCGAATGCACGTCAACGGCGAGGCCGCCGAGGCTCGGGCCGAGGAGACGTTTGAGGACCGTGTACGCGCGAACACCGGCCCTGGCCACCTCCTCCCGCGATGGCTCGGCGATGAGCTTCGCGTGCGCACCTACGCGACGCCATCTTTTGCCTACGTCAATAATCTGATCCGCCGTGGCGTGCCCGATGCCGTCAGGCATCATCACATCTACGCCCCCAAGGGCAACTGGCTCTGGATCACCGAGTTCCAGGACATGAAGCTGGCGGAGGACGAGCGGGTCATTGGGGAGATCGCCATCGACGCGACAAGCTTCCAATACGACCCGAGCCCGATCTTCGGGAACATCAACGGCTGGGCATATCTCTGGGCCGCCGGCGAGGAGGAGCCGTCAGTCGCCGAGCTTGCATCAGGAAGCCCCGGGTTTCGCAGCGCTCTCGGCGATCGAACCCTGAGACCGGCGCCGTCGCCTCGGTCGTTCACGCCCTACGCCGGGACGCCAGTCCAGTAGACGGGTACTCGACGCTCGACGGCCTACCAGCGCGTCGGCAGCACTCGCCCGTCTCCGAGAGCGAACCTGCTGTGCTCGCAGGTAGAGCAGCACGAACACATCGGGTCCGCCTGGAACCGGGTCGGTGTGAGCTCGCGCTCGCGTGGCTCGTACATCTCGTGGAGCATCGAAGTGTCTCGGTGATGCAGGCCGCACACCATGAAGAGAAAATCGGTGACAGCACGTCCCGCAACCTCCATATTCAATGTGATCACGCTCGGCTCGGGAACGTCGGGATCGTCGATGTAGCGATGGCGCTGGCGCTCCTCTGGGCGCAGCGACTCGTTGTGCAGCAGCCGCTGACTGATCACGCCCGCGCAGTCCAAGCAGCCGGCCTCTACGGTGATCGGACGCACCGCCAGATGGATGATGCCCACCTCGCCGTCCCGCGATACTGGAACCTTCGTCCCGAGCTGTATTGCGGGCACCAGATACTGGTGTGCAACAACGTTCACGAGCATTCGGCTCGCCATCGTGTCGGTCGCGCAAAAGATGAAGTCTGCGCTTGCGAGCTCGCGAGCGACCTCGCTCGACATGACGTCCCCAAAGATTCCACGGTAGATGCCCGTCGGGTTCGCACGTCTAGCCTCGCGTCCGATGACACGCACCTTGGGGCGGGCGAAACGGGCGGCGACCCGTCGTGCTATCGGCCAGGAGGACGACGCAAGCCGGGCCAGCGCATCCAGCCTGCTGGCGCCCGGGATTCTCGACAGATTGCTGACCGAGACGCGATCTGGGTCGATCACGACGAGCTCTCCCACCCCTAGGCGAGCGAGCTGCAGACATACGATCGAGCCGGCACCGCCGCCACCGACGACAACGACCTTCATATCCCTGAGAATTTCCTGTCCGCGCGCTCCGAACAGCAAGACCTGCCTGTCGTAGCACGTTGATGTCCTAGTCAGTGACGAGGGCTGGTGGGGATACATGTGCTCGATTCGGTCTCCGACGATGGTCACGCAGCGCAGCGGCTTGACCCTCCCGTCCAGGCGAACCTCGCCGGCCGCGGCGCGATCAGCAAACACCAGTGCGCCCACAGGCTGGCCTATGTATTGCTCCAATGACGGATAGAGACGCCGGTGTGAGCGTCGATCGGGATCCGAGAAGCCGACAGAATCGCCGGGACCGTGATTGTGGACGGACAACCAGGCGTATCCGTGCTCCTGACAATAGTCAGACGTTTCGGCGACGAAGCGCGCGGACAGCGCCCGGTGGGCATGCTCGGAGGCAACGAAGTCAACGCCATCCACGGCCAGGAACGTCTGACGGACGAGCAGGCGAACGCCATGGTCTGTTCGCGCAATGCCGCATGCGAGGACGGCTCCGTGCTCCTCACCGTCGCCGCAGAACAGATGCTCGAGTAGGTGTTGCCGTTGAAAGGATGTCATTCGCATGTCGAGGGTCATTGCCGCTCTCCCAACCATTGGAGGACCTGGATCAGCTTGCTCGCAGCGCTGTCGAGGCCGGCGTGCCACCGCGGAGAGTTCCGCGAGATCTTGATCGCGGGACGTTCCTCCCAGGTCTGGCCGGCCTGCAGGCCTGGACCCATCAGGGTCCGGCCGTCGACGTAGAGCAGGTCTGCGGGCACGAAGTGCCCGTACACCTGGACCTCGTCGTAGTTGTACGGGATCACGAAGCCGACCCACGTGTGGCTTAGAGTGAGCGAGGGAGGCAGGGGAGCCCGCGCGACGGTCACACGTGCGCCCCCGTCACCCGTCGCAACGACATCTGTTGTATCGAACTCCTCGCGGAGCTCCGCGATGCCCACGGCCACGGCGCCCGTGAGCTGCTCAGGCGACGTCATCGGGCGCCACCGCTCGAAACTTCTCGTTGGTGTGGACCGTGATCGTCTCGCCCGGCTCGATCTTCGTGTACTCGCCCTCCCGGCGTGCGTAGAGCACGAAATCGGTCTGGATCGGAAGCCCCGCGGCGATCCCTGCCTCAATGATCGATGCGCCTGTGATCTCCTTCTCTGGCAGCGTGACCTTGGCTCCGTTGATGAGAACCGCTACGTGCTTTGTGACCGGCTTGTGGTGCGCGAGGCTGTTCATTGCTAGGCCGCTCCTTGTCTTAGTAGTGCTGCGTATTGTTGCACTGATGAAACGGTAGCAGGTTCGCTCCGGGCGTGTCAAGGACGGTGCAACTTGTTGCGCGCACGCAACGGATGTGGTATTCTCGACCCTCGCTTTTCGCCCTCAACATCACTGTGCGACTCAGGGCCCCGAGCTGCTGAGCCCATCGAAGGAGAGCCTTTGTCGGACCCCGACTATCAGCTGGTGCGAGAGCGTCTCGCCCAGACTCGACGCCGCCAAAACATCACGTTGCGCCAAGCAGCCCAAAAAACAGGAATCAGCGCCGCCACTCTCTCGCGATTCGAGCGCGGGGCCGGCAACCCGGATCTGCCAACGATCGACAAGCTCATCTCGTGGCTTGAGCTCGACCGCGCCGCCGTATTCGCTCCCTCCGGCCGAGGGAAAGAGCGTCCAACCAACACGCCGGATCAGGTCGCTGTACTTCTGCGCGCTGACCCCAAGCTTGACCGTGGGACTGCCCAGGCGCTTTCGAGACTCTTCAAGTCGGCTTACTCGGAGTTCTCCAAGATTGATCCTGACGGATGACTTCGACGAGGCCCACGCGGCGGTCGAGGAGGAATCACAGTTCCTCCCCTTCGTAGGCGGCGAGGCTGCCCAGATCGAGCTTTGGGCTGCCGCGGCAAAGCGCTGCCTGGGTGTGCCCGCTAGCGCCGTTCTCGACCCATGGGATGCCGCGACGCGTGCCGGGATCCGTGTTCTCGGCGATGAGTACTTCGAGACGCGTGACCACGAGATCCGGGTCCCGTTGACCGCCGCCTCTGCTTCATGGTCCGGGGGCGCGCTTCCCGTGGGAAGCGACTATCTCATCATCCTGAACCCGCTACACGATCGAGTCCGGCAGCGCACGACGCTCGCCGAGGAGCTGACCCATATCGTCATGGGCACGAGCCGAGTCTCCTTGATCCGATGGCCGGCACCCGCACCCATGATCCAGAGGTCGAGACCAAGCCTACGAAGTTGGGGGCGCGATGCTCCTGCCATATAGCCAACTCTTTTGGTGCGTCAAGGGCAGAGCAACCTGCGCGACCATTGCTGCGCACTACGAGGTCTCCGAACGCTTCGTGCACTACCGAATCAATCGCTGCGGGCTACGACGGATGTACGACAGAGCAATCGCCGCGTAGCCAGTGCGGACCTGACTACACCCTTTCCGGTGCGCGCATGGCCAAGCCAGCATCCGCCCTCGACATCTGTAGCGGCGCCTGCCGCTGATCGATGAGCAGCAGCGCGTCGCTGAGTGCCTGGTCAAGCTCGCTGACCTCGGACTTGGCCGTGTCGGCGCGTGATGCGGCTCCGCACGGCGCGAGACGACCGATCGTGAGTTTTGATTTGATGCCCTACCGTGCCACAGACGGATTTGACTACGTAGAAGCCCCGGGTGAGCATCGTTGAGGGCCGCCGTCTATCACGAGTTCCTTTGTCGCGTGTGGCTGGGAGTCAGGTAGACTCCTGGACCTCAATTAAGACTTCGGCTATATTCGGAACTGCCTGAAGTACCGTTAGCTCGACCACGGGTTCGCTCGGTGCTATGCGAAGGCGTTCGCTCCACGGATACGCACCGATGCGTCGGAAGGTGCCTGCTCCTCTCGGGTAGTTGGCACTTGGATGCACGGCCCCGGTATTCAAGTGAGCGAGCTCGATTTTTGACTCGTGGCAAGCCAACAGACGAGCAGTGTCCACAACGAGAATGTCGTGTCGGCGACTGCGGTATGGCGGTGCGTTTCGCAGACGAGCGAGCCTGTCCTCGGAGAGCCAAAAGAAGACGCGGCTGTTCAGTGTTCGGTACCACTTGGCCTCGCTCATTCCGACCAGCGTTCGACGAAGGACCGTCTCGTTGATCGGCTTGTTGTCGCGAATCCAGGCAGATCCGTGGAGCGGATGACGGATCTCGACCGACTCAGGACGCTTCCTTGTTTCGATCTCGTCGCTTAGGGCTCCCTCGACCTCAAAGAGATCGAGGAGCGCTGCCGTCGAAAGGAGACCGTGCTTTTCGATAGATGCCCACGAACCTGCCTCTGCCATGTGGTAGAGGCGTGGGTAGCGCTTAACCAAAAGATCGGCCGTGAGAACTGTAGGGGTACTCACCATTGCCGACGATCTATGACGCCTCGGTGTTGCATGAAACCCGTCGAGATGAGCGAGACTCGAGCTCCGGTGACGCTCTCAATCTCGGCGATCAGACCGAGGGTCTCCTCCGTGAGTTGCTCAAAGCGCCAAGCCTTGGTGTTGTCCGAGTCGATGTAGTCGGCGAAGGTCAGGGCGATGTCGGTAGGGGCGTTCAAGAGTGCTGCCTTGCGAACAAGGTCCCACTCTGGCTCGCCGACGCGACGAAGCTTTTTGGTCTTGGAGGTCAACTCTTTTTCGGCTAGCCCGGTCACACCAGATCGGGCCTCTACCACGTCCCACCCCAACTCGGTAGTTAGCGGGCCCGAGTTGCCGCCGACTCGAATCGGATAAGTGCGCATGACCATCACCACCCTACGTACACGTGCTGGTGGAATGCCCGCCTCAGCAAGGCAGCCGGCGACGTTTGTGTCGCGCGAGGTCACGTATGGATACGGTCCGTGGTAAAGAGATAGACCGCTCCCCTGGGTGCCCTCCAGCATGATGCGCTGGTGGGTCAAATAGGCTCGCTCCAACACGTCCGTGGCAGGACGAACGTAGTCCGCTAACTCCGGGACGTCGCGCGCAAGCCGCACATCAGGAGCTCGCATGATGCGACGCGCTGTTGCGCTGCCAGTCCCTGATGCAGTAGAGCCGATTCTCCCCTTGAGGTCTTGCTCCTCTAGCTCTTTGTCGGCGTTCTCGATCACCATCACCTGCGGGTCAATAGAGAGCCGCTCACTGGATACGTCGCAACGGGCAATCTCCGAAAGAAGCTCATCGGGATAAACCACTGCACCGGGGCCGATCAGGAGCGAGGCGGTTCCGCTGCCTGCCCGAGTGCCAGACGGCAGACTCGTGTGTGTAAAGACCTCCCCAGTTGTGAGATAGACCTTGTGGGCCGCATTGGGTCCCCCGACGCGAACCAGAAGGTCATACTCGGGCGCGAGGTGAAACGCAATGTTCCCCTTCCCCTCTGAGCCATACTCGCCACCTATCACGACATCGACGCAAGGAGCGTGCTCGCAGTCAAGCAAACCCAGCTGCGCCGCCGCCCGAATGAGCACATCATCAGTACTACATTGGTCGGTGTCGACTACAACGTCCGCCATTGGGCCGAGAGTGTGTACTTGGGCCTCTGTCGGGTCCGCAATCACATCAGCATAAGAAGCCGCCTCCTCAACCTCAGCACGGGTCCGTCGTTCCTCGTAGCGCTCGGTGCATGTGTCAGCCGACGCGGTCACATGCACGTGGCGCACCTCATCTCCAAAGGCACGACGTAGGCCATCGAGCTGGCCGGCAATACGGGCCGAGTCGATAACAAAGAGGTCACGCCGATCGGAGAAGAGCGTCCTCGAGAAGCGGTCTGCGACCCACTGTCCACCATCGGCTTGATCCAACTCTGCGCCGATCTTCTGGAGCGTGGCTCGCGACGGCGCCTGTCCCGGCTGAAGGCTCGGCATCAGGAGCTCGCGCGTTGAAAGGCGAAGCCCGTCGAAGCGCTTGGCAAGCATCTTTGCGAGCGTGCTCTTTCCTCCGGCTACAGGGCCAGAAACCACAACGATCAAGCGCCGTTTCATCAGGCGAAACAGTACTGGGTTGCGCGGCCACCCGAGCGAGTGCGCCCTCCAGGAGCGTCCCACTTCTTGGGCTACGCGGCCTTAAAGGAGGACCAGTTGGTCGTGGCTGATCTCTTCCTGCGGCATAGAAGCCTCGGGAAGGACGTAGACCGTGACCGAAATGCCTCTGTCAACAAGCTCTTCCAAGATGAGATCGCGCACATACCGCCACGGCGTCGCGGCCTGTCCAGTGCCAATCGGCGGCATATGCACAGACGCATTGAGGTCAGCCGCGAGCCGCGCCAATTGTGCAAGGCAGCGCTCGAGTGCCGCCAATCGCAGCCGAGACTGCCCATCGGCCCGCTCGCCATAGCCCGATTGCACCACAAGACTCGCAACCCATTTATTCGCGCCCGCTGAGCTTATATGGACCTCGCCGAGCTGGCGCTGTTGCGGATCCAGCGCCCACTCGGAGTACTCAATCTCGACCTCCGGGAACGCTGCTCTCAGGGCGGCGGCGAACCCGTGCGGTCCCCAGCTCCGTGCGCGGTCATTGACGAGATGAGTGATGATTTGCGCACCACTTCCTCCTGGTCGGGTCGCGTCCCCTCGCTGAAGCTGGATGCCTTCGACCGGCGGGACCGCGCTGTCCGCCGGCTGTACAAGCCCCACCACGCGAGGAAACCTATAACCAGGGTATGGAGGCACCGCGACCACCTGTGCAAAGACATGCTCGTCGTCCCAATCTTCGGTCCGGGATGCTGATGCTCCAACGGCCCTGCATTCCGCCAGCACAGAGTCGGCGGGGAGGCGCTTTGTCTTCAATAAGCCGGCCTTTGCAGCACGTGAGCGCACTACATAGTCAATGCGAAAATCTTCGGTGTCTACCACGCGCGCCGCAGCGAAGACGGATACGGGTTCGCTCGTGAGCTTCACGACGCGACGCAACAGCGCCTCTGTTGAAACACGGAATACCGATCGCAGGTCAAGGAGGTGCGGCAGCGAAAGGTCGCTCGCTCGCGCTGGGGCGAACGCACCTACTGGCATGAGGAACTCTGCCGCTGCGACATTGCACAGCACCTCAAGCTGCCAGTCGTCGCTGCGCCCCACGTGGTGCGCCTCGTCGCGATAACGCACCTGATCGCCGTGGTCGGAGAAAAGCATGTGCGCGAGCTCGTGCGCTACCGAGAAGCGGACTCAGTCGGCTCGCCTATTCGGATTGAACTCGATGCGCGGCTTAGACTCCGGTTCCGTCGATACGAGCCGGGCGTCGTCCACGTTTTGGCGGGCCACGACGTCGACGCCAAGCAGGTCGGCCAACTCGAAGGGATCGTAGGGCGGGCCCCTCCAGCCCTGCTCCAGCGCTTCCAGCGTACGCTGACGGGCTCGCTCCGCGATCGTCTCGAACGGACTGCTATCGGGCACTTCATCGAGAAGCGTGCGAATCGAGGGATGGGTCCACGTCGTCATCGATACTGCCGCACCGCCGAAGGTTCCATCCGATGGAGCTTCGCACAACGGGCGGCGGGTTGGGGAACTCGCTCTCGATCGACCCAGGATTTGGGGCTTCGCTCGGGTAGCGCAGGTCACGTCGTACCAGTGCTGGTTCCGTAGGTCCTGCCGGCGGCGGGCAGAACCATCGCTGCCCGACCTTCGGGTCCTGACCCGACCGCGCGCTTTGAAGTGGCGCCTGGACCGTGGCTCACAAGCAGGCCAACGGGCGGCGTGACTGGCCCAACCCCTGCCCCCCACCGCTGCGGGCGTCCGGGCCTTCAGTGGACCGTACGCGCGACGTCTTGGGGTAGCCGGCGCTGGATAGTGGCCAACGGTTGGCCGCAACCCCCCGGAATCGCCCCGAATCCCCCCGAATATCACCCGAGCGCCCAGACGGCAGAAGGATCGGAATCCCTAGCATTCACACGGGGTTCCGACCCTCTGCGGCGATTTTTCGTGGACGCCTCCTAAGCGGTGGATCCAGGTTCGACTCCTGGCGGGGGCACTCGCAGTCGCTAATCGAACCAGCGAAGGACAACTTTTGGTGGCTACCCTTCGGTCGCCGCACGCATCTTTGCGAGCTCGTCGGGATTCAAGGCGTCCTCGCGGAGCACAACGAACTGCGCCGCTCGCGCAAACTTTTTCCGACGACCCCGACTCTTGTTGCCACAAACGTCACCGTGCGACGCGTCGTCGGGTTTCGGCGTGCGGCGAACGGTCTGCTCCTCACCTTCGACGAAATCGACTGTGAGCGACACAAGCGAGTGCTGCGGTTTGCCGTCCAGTACGGACTCAGGCTCTCGCTCCTCGTCCCGCAGCACGTCGTCCAAGTGGACCGACATCTCGTGATCCTTGAAGACCCCGCTGCCGGGCCTCAGGCACCCGTCGTTGTCGTTCCACACGACTCTCCGTCGGGTGCACCCGACGATATAGGCTCATGTCCTCGGGGACCGGCGCGTCGTCGGAGATCACGAGTCTTGAAGGCGCCGCCAGTACTTGGCGATTGTGGGTACGGCCTCCGTCAGGGGCAACTCGACCTCGCCACCCTCGCGGTCCACGACGTAGACGCCAGGCTCCTCGTCGGAGAACGCTACCTCGATGTCGACCCCGCCGCGGTGCCACTCGATCTGCACACCGCCATCCGACAGCGGCACGATCGACGGCGCGGCGATCCCCGGGAACGCCACCTTCGTGAGGAACTTAGCGGCGTCGATCACCATGTCGGCTTTTACTTCGCGCGCGTCGTAGCCGTTCCAGCCGACGGCAAGCGCTGTGAGACCGCTGATCCGGTCTAGCGCCGCGCGATACCAAGGCGACGCGTCAGGGGCCAGAACGGTCCAGACGTCCGGGCCTTCGCCACGATCTCCGGCCGCGCGGCGCTGTGGCGCTTCGATCCGTGCCGACCTCACGGGCTGCGCTTCGGGCGGCGGAACCGGGAGTGCGAGCGGGCTCACCGCAGACGCCATTCTGCGTGGCGCTCAGGTGTCGTGATGTCGCGGAAGGTGGTCACGATTCGCTCTCTTCCCTCATCGAAGAATGCCAGGACGCCGTCGGGGTCCGGGGACTCGGGTCGGCCGCGCATCGTAAGGGCGATTGTGTAGCCGACCTGGCGAGGTCGCCCGACCGTGGATTGGACCTGGACGAAGAAGCGGGCGTACGGCGTGCCATCACGCTCCAGCTGGAAACGTTCCTCCAGCCCAGCGTTAAATGGCTGCGGCAACCCCGGCAGCTCCTGCGGCACGACGCGCCTCACCAGCGTGGATAGGTCCGGGCGCGGCTCACCTTCGGGCTGCATGATCGGGTTGGCGTAGAAGATCTCGCACCATGTGGCCTCGATGTCGCCCTCGGCAGCGTCGAGGTAGGACCGATATGCGCCCTCGAAGCTGTCGCGGATCGCCCCGTAGTGGGGGTAGCGCGCGTCCGTCTCCTCTTTGGTCCAGGCGTACGTGAAGCGGTTGGACTGCACCTGTAGCGTCTCCAACTCGTCCTCGCTCACGAATGCCCAGCGCTGCGACTCGGGGCCGCCGAGCAGCTGGAACGCGATCGTCGCCTGTGTCGGGATCTCGAAGCTTTCCTCGATCGGCGGCGCTGGTGACTGGGACACGATTTTGGGGTAGTGCCGCTGGACGGTCGGGAAGAATGCGCTGATCGCTCGGGAGGTGTCGAGGGTCGCGCCCCGCAGCTGGACGCTGAGACCTACCTCCGCGACGGGGGCGTTCTCGAAGTCAACGATGAGGTCGTGGGGGGAGGCCATTTAGCGCGTGACCCGTTCTATCAACAACCTTGGGCTTGCGGACTTCTATTCGATGGACCTGAAGGCCCGATCAAGGCGTCACCTGCCCCCGCTGGCTGCGTGACGTCATCTGCTCGACATCAGCCGGTGCGTCGACACCACGTGCTGCACCGTCCCAGCATACAACGCACTCTCCCTGGAACGGTCCCGTGGAGGGCCGCGGGGCCGCGCCGTAGCCGGTCGTAAGTCAACGGGCCAGGATGTAGCGTCCCCGCGCCACCCGGACAAATCGCGCTGACGAGCCCGCGACGTTCTTGGCGAGCCCGCCCTTGACCGAGGGCGGCAGAACCGGCTCGCCGACCAGCGCCTCCACTGCTTCATGGATGTCCTTGACCTGCATCGGCTCGCCTCGATCAGCCAGCACCTGGACGATGGCCTTGAGCACCCAGCCTGGTCGTCGAGGCCGTTGCCGGCAGCTCACCGGCCGCCGTCGAGGCCCGCCGTTGGCCCGCACGGCCGCCAGTTTCTTAGCCAGACGGCCCAAAGACGCCTGTAAATCTTGGTTCGAATAGATCCCAAGCAGGTGCACTGGGAAAGCACCCTGGAAATCGCGGGGTTTTTGCGTTAAACGGCCCCTCCGCTCGAAGTATGCCTCGACCTCGATTTCGTCCCGTTGGCCACCGTTGGCCAGGGTTCGCCTCGTGCCCACGTGGACGGGGCACCACCTGCGTAGGACCCGGTGCACCTCGCTGGTGTGAGATAGTGCGGCTGTGAGCACCGCCGAGCCATCCGCTGTCCGCCTAATCGCCGTCGAGGATCTCGGTAGCTCTCAGGTCGCCGTGGTAGAGCAGACACCGCACGGCGCCCTCGCCGTCGGCATCAGCACGGGTAAGCCGTTCGCCGTGTCCAACCGGTGCCGCCACCTGTTGGCCTCACTGGGCAAGGGACACGTGACCAAGGACGGATGCCTGCAGTGCCCATGGCACGCGGCGCTGTACGACGTCGGCTCCGGAAAAATGGTGCGGGGGCCCCAGGGCGCGTTCAAGCCGCTCGCCGGCGCTGTGAAGGCTACGGTCGGTGCCCGCGCACTGAAGACCTTCCCGGTCGAGGTGCGCGACGGGGCAATCTGGCTCGTCGGCTAATCCGCGGAGCGAGCTTTCAGCAAGCGCTCGGCGCTGTCGCTCCCGCGAGATCCAGATGCTTACGACAGTCAGAGGATTGCGGCCACAAGATGCTCAGCCCGGGGTGCGACGGCCCGTTGCCGACGTGGACGGCTCAGGCGCTTGCCGCGAGCGTCTTGGCGGTGATGATCCGGACGGGCGTTGAGCGAACCGACCCCTCGCGCGCGTAAAGTCGTCGCGGTGGCCCAGTTCCCGTCCCTGAAGGCGAAGAAGCTCCTGCGCGTGCTGCAAGCTCAACCCCTCGGCTACCAGGTCGTCCGCCAGAAGGGCTCGCATCGCAAGCTGGAAGCTCCGATTCACCCGCCGCTCATCTTCGCCTTCCACGACAATCAGACCATCCGCCCCGCCACCGTCAGGGACATCCTCTGCCACCAAGTCGGCCTTGCCGAGCGGGACGCCCTCGCGCTACTCTGATGAAGCTATGACTGTGCGCGTGCTCCACCGACAGGACGAGGACACCTGGGTCGCCTCTTCGCCCGACGTGCCGCGCTGGACCGTGGTAGCCGACACCTACGCCGAGGCCCACCGGCTCGCGGAGGAGGGTGTGCGCTTCGCGCTCGAGCGCGAGGACCTGACGGTCGAGCACTACGTCCCCGCCGGCGTCGCCCTCGCCGCGTAACAGGCCCGACGGCGCGTACTCGTGCGCCATCGTCGCTGCGGCGAAGTAGGGGTCGAGTTGCGCGAATAGTTCGGGGCGGCCTACCAATTGCGGACTGGTAGTTTCGCAGCCCGCCCGCACGGACGCCGTGGCCGAAACGAGGAGCGGTGCATGTGTACGCGCCGCCGCAGGTGCGCACACCAAGCGGCGTGTGCGCAACGACCCACAGTCGGCCTGCGCACCTTGCTATTGCTAGACCCGTGAGCGGGCAACCCAGCCAGGCATGAGCGACGCGCGCGCAGACGAGAACGCCACGCCGGAGCGCGCGGTCGAGAACACCACCCCCGAGCCCTCGCGCGCCCGGCGGCGGCTGATACTGGCGATCTGCTGCATGAGCCTGCTGATCGTGGGGCTGGACAACACGATCGTGAACGTGGCGCTGCCTTCGATCGGGCGCGAACTGAACACCGGGGTGTCCGGCCTGCAATGGACCGTGGACGCCTACACGCTGGTGCTCGCCAGCCTGCTGATGCTGTCCGGGTCGATGGCCGACCGCCTCGGCCGGCGGCGGGTGTTCGAGACCGGGCTGGTGCTGTTCACGTTGGGGTCGCTGCTGTGCAGCGCGGCTCCGACCCTGGGGTGGCTGATCGTGTTTCGCATGCTGCAGGCGGTTGGGGGCTCGATGCTCAACCCGGTGGCGATGTCGATCATTCGCAACGTCTTCACCGATCCGCGCGAGCGGGCCCAGGCGATCGGGATGTGGGGGGCCACCGTCGGCTTGAGCCTGGCGCTGGGGCCGGTGGTCGGCGGCGCGCTCGTGCAGTCGGCGGGGTGGCGGTCGGTCTTCTGGATCAACATCCCCGTCGGCATCGCCGCGCTGGCGTTGACGATGCGCTTCGTCCCTGAGTCGCGCGCGCCGCGCCCGCGGCGCCTGGACCCGGTGGGGCAGGTGCTGGTGATCGTGCTGCTGGCGTCGCTCACCTACGGGATCATCGAGGCGCCCTCGGCGGGCTGGCTGTCCGCGCAGAGCATCGCCCTGTTCGCGCTCGCGGCGGCGGCCCTGGTGGGGTTGATCGGGTACGAGGGACGGCGCACCGAACCGCTGATTGAACTGCGCTTCTTCCGCAGCGTTCCCTTCTCCGGCGCGAGCGCGATCGCCGTCTGCTCGTTCGCGGCGCTTGGCGGGTTCCTGTTCCTCAACACGCTCTACCTGCAGGAGGTCCGCCACCTCTCGCCCTTCACCGCCGGCCTTTACACGCTGCCGATCGCGGCGATGACGCTGATCTTCGCGCCCCTCTCCGGGCGCCTGGTGGGCCGGCGCGGGCCGCGCGCGGGACTGCTGGTCGGCGGGATCGGGATCGCGCTCGGCGGGGGGCTGCTGACGGGGCTCACAGCGCACACGCCGCTCGACTCGCTGCTGCCCGCCTACGTCATCTTCGGGATCGGCTTCGGCATGGTCAACCCGCCGATCACCACCACCGCGGTGCTCGGCATGCCCCCCGCGCAGGCCGGAGTGGCGGCCGCCGTCGCCTCCACCTCTCGCCAGGTCGGGCAGACCCTGGGCGTGGCGGTCGCGGGCGCGATCGCGGCGACCGCGCTGGGTGCGGTGGGGCCCGGCTTCGTCGCCTCCAGCCACGCCGCGTGGTGGGTCGTCACCGGCTGCGGTGTGGCGGTGCTCGCACTCGGGCTGCTGTCGACCACAGGGTGGGCGAACGCCACCGCGCGGCGAATCGCCGAGGAGTCGGACGACCTGGCAGCCGCCGAAGCTCCCGAGGCCGAGTTGGTAGGTGCTTGACAGGTTGCTCGTCATCCACCCCCAGCCGTTTGCCAAAGGGGGAGGAGGAGGGGGGCAGTTTCTGGAGTGAGGTGCCTTCGGGAGAAGGCCTGCCGCACTTGACACCCCACCACCGGCGCGAGAGGATGCGGTTCCGCTGAACGCAACCCGAAGGGGGCAATGGCGGGATGAGAAGGAGATGACGGGAGGGCTGTACGGGCTGGGACGCTTCTGCGTCCGCCACCGCTTCGTCGTCTGCGGCGCGTGGCTGGTGGCCGCGGTAGCGCTGATCGCGATCTCGCACTCCCTCGGCGAAACCACGAGCGAAGACCTCTCGCTGCCCGGCACCGACAGCCAGCGCGCGGCCGACACGCTCGCCAAGTCGTTCCCCAACCAGGCCAACGGCTCCAGCCCGATCGTGCTGCACGCCACGCACGGCAAGCTCACCGAATCGCGCTACGCGAGCGCGATCGACCAAGCGGCCACCGACGTGGCGAAGGCGCCGCACGTGGCGTCGGTCGTCAACCCGCTCACACCCCAGGGAGCCTCGGCGCTGAGCTCCGACCAGGCCACCGGCTACCTCTCGGTCACGCTCAGCGAGAGCCCGGGCGAACTCTCGGTGAGCGAAGCGCAAACGATCATCGACGCCGCCAATCCCGCCAAGGCCGCCGGCCTGGAGGTGCAGACCGGCGGTCAGCTGGGGCAGAAGGTCTCCAAGCCCTCGACCGAGATCAGCGAGCTGATCGGGATCGTCGCAGCGATGGTGATCCTGACGTTCGCGTTCGGGACGATCGCCGCGATGGTGCTGCCGATCCTCAACGCGATCCTCGCACTGCTCACCTCGCTTGCGATCGTCCGCCTGCTCGGCCACGTGACGACCGTGCCCAGCGTGGCGCCGACGCTGGCGACGATGATCGGGCTGGGCGTGGGCATCGACTACGCGCTGTTCATCGTCACCCGTCACTTCCGCGGGATCGGGGACGGCCTCGACTACGACGAGTCGATCGCGCGCGCCGCCGCCACCTCGGGCGGGGCGGTGTTCTTCGCCGGCGGCACCGTCACGATCGCGCTCGTATCGCTCGCGGTGGCCGGCATCCCGCTGGTGACGACGATGGGGGAGATGGCGGGCATTGCGGTCGTGGTGGCGGTGCTCGCCGCGCTCACGCTGCTGCCGGCCGCGCTGGCGATCGCCGGCCCGGGGATCAACGCGCTGCGCGTGCGCCCGCCCCACCGCGACCTGCGCCCCGAGGCCGTCACCGAGCAGGGCGCGTGGGCGAAATGGGCCAACACGATCGCCCGCCACCCGATGATCGCCGGTCTCGCCGCGCTGGCGATCCTGATCCCGCTGATGATCCCGCTGCTGTCGCTGGAGCTCGGCCAGCAGGACAACGCCGCCCTCTCCACCTCCACCACGGCGCGCAAAGCGTACGACCTGCTGTCGGAGAGCTTCGGGCCGGGCGTCAATGGGCCATTGATCGTCGCCGTGTCGCTGGGCACACCGGCCACGGCCGCGACCTCGAGCAGCACGCAACACACGGGCTCTGGCTCGGGCGGCTCCAGCTCAACTTCGAGCGCATCGCAGGGCGATCCGCGCGCCCAAGACCCCCGCCTGCAGACCCTCCAGCACGACGTGGCCACCACCCCCGGGGTTGCCGCGGTCACTCAGGTCCAGGTGAGCCAGCCCGGCACCACCGCCTACTTCAACGCGATCGCCACCACCGGTCCCGCCGAGAAAGCGACCGAAGAACTGGTGAAGCGGCTGCGCTCCAGCACGATCCCCAAAGCCGAGCAGGGCACCAACATGCACGCCGATGTCGGTGGCAGCACCGCCGGGTTCGTCGATCTGGCGACGCGCATCTCCGAAAAGCTGCCGCTGCAGATCCTCGTCGTGATCGCGCTCAGCTTCGTGCTGCTGATCCTCGCCTTCCGCACCGTCGTGATCCCGGCGCAGGCGGCGGTCATGAACCTGCTGTCGATCGCCGCCGCCTACGGCGTGCTCACCGCGATCTTCCAGTACGGGTGGCTGAGCGGCGTGATCGGCCTCGAAGGTCCGGTGCCGGTCGTCTCCTACGTGCCGCTGTTCATGTTCGCCGTGCTGTTTGGGCTGTCGATGGACTACGAGGTGTTTCTCGTCAGTCAGATCGAGGAGCACGTCAACTCCGGCCAGGACAACCGCGAATCGGTCGTCTCCGGCCTCGTCACCAGCGCGCGTGTGATCACCTCCGCCGCATTCATCATGGTATTCGTGTTCGGCAGCTTCGTGCTCAACGGCGATCCCACCATCAAGCAGTTCGGCGTCGGCCTGGCGGTCGCGGTTATCCTCGACTCGACGGTTGTGCGCTGCCTGCTGGTGCCGGCGCTGATGCTGCTGATGGGGCGCATCAACTGGTGGATGCCGGGCTGGCTGGGACGGATCGTCCCGCATACCAGCATCGAGGGCGCCGAGTTCTTTCGGGCGCGCGACACCGCCGTGGAGGCCGAGCTCGCTGCAGAGACTCCGGCGGCAACGTCACCGGTCCGTCGTTGAGCGACTCGATTGCCGCCGCGCTACCGCGATGCCTGGGTGGCGGGCCGGCCGACCGGCTCATGATCGCCGTGGAGAACATCGGGATCGAGGTCGTAGCCGTTCGGCCATACGACGGTGCCAAGCTCGGCATCGACGCTCACCTGGCCGAAGTACGCGGGGTCCTGCAGCGGCTCGGCCATCGGACCCCAGAGATCGTGGGAGAGATCGACCTCGCGGACGAGTCCATCCGTGAATGTCAGTCGCAGCCGAAAGCCCTCGAGCGGTTCGACGATGGTGACGCGAGCAAGTGGGCGGATATCGCTCATGGCAGTGGTTCAATGCTAGGAGCGCGGGTCAGTAAGGGTTAGGGTCGGCGCTCGCGTGAGCTGCTGGTCGCGGGCGTGGCTGAGGTCGCTGGGTGTCGGGCGGGGCTCTGGGGTGGTGGTGAGCCCCGTGTGGGTTTCACCC
>Ga0302324_100010670_pt1 | contig 18964 bp, 15 predicted proteins | sample Palsa_T0_1_FD_201949 | JGI IMG/M metagenome (GOLD analysis project Ga0302324, IMG submission 201949) | Peat permafrost microbial communities from Stordalen Mire near Abisko, Sweden - Palsa_T0_1 | ecosystem: Environmental > Terrestrial > Soil > Palsa > Peat permafrost | place: Sweden: Abisko...
CGTGCCCGGCCGGGGGCTGGCCGCCGCGGGGCGGGCCGAGGATGACGAAGCTGGTCACGTCGCGCGGGGCCGCCTCGACGGCCGCGCCCCAGCGCTCGAAGAACCCCGCGGTGTCGGTCGCGTCGAATGCCAGCTGGGCGAAGCCGATGTCGCCGACCTCGTCCGCCTCGAACTCGAACGAGGTGACGATGCCGAAGTTGGCGCCCGCCCCCCGGATGGCCCAGAACAGGTCGGGGTTCTGGACCGGGCTCGCGGTCTCGACGGTGCCGTCGGCCAGCACGATCTGCGCCGATCTGAGGTGGTCGATGGTCAGCCCGTGCTCGCGCACCAGCCAGCCGATGCCGCCCGCGGTGGCCAGGCCGCCGACGCCGACGCCGCCGTAGTCACCCGAGCTCAGCGCCCAGCCGTGCGGCGCCAACGCCGCGGCGACGTCCATCCAGCGCGCACCGGGTCCGAGCCGGACGCGGCGGGTGGCTTCGTCCACTATCTCGATCGTGTTCAGCGCCGAGACGTCAATGACGATGCCGCCGTCGTTGGTCGAGCGGCCGCTGATGCCGTGGCCGCCGCTGCGGACCGACATCGCCACCCCGGCCTGGTCCCGGGCAAACGCGAGCGCGTCGGTGACCTGCGCGACGCTGGTCGCGCGGAGCACCAGGCCGGGTGCTCCGCCGCGCATATAGGTGGACCGGACCCGGGCGTAGCCGAAGTCGCCCGGCTCCACCGCGGCCGCGGCGAGCGAGCCGGGCAGGCCGTCATAGTCGATGCCGTCCCGTCGCCGGGCCAGCGCGGCGGCGCTGCGAACCGGTGCGGCCGGCGCGGCGGGTCGGCCCGCCCCGGCGCTGCGGGCGGCGCGGGCGGCCCGCTCCTGGCCGACCGCCTCGCGCAGCGGCGGCATCACCTGCTCCGCGAACAGCTGCATGGTCTGCGGGTCATCGGCCATCACGATCAGCGTGCTGATGCCGTCGTCCAGGACCAGCGGCAGCAGGTCGTCCACCCACTGCTCCGGCGGCCCGTCGAGCGGCCCCCGGCCGGCCGCCGAGAAGCGGCCGGAGATGTTCAGCAGCCGCTGGATCTCCGCCGGGTCGCGGCCCGCCGCCCGCGCGGCCTCGTCGATGATCTGGTTGCCGGCCTGCAGGTCGCCAGGCTTGAGGTAGGGCAGCGACGGCAGCCAGCCGTCGGCCTTGCGTCCGGTCAGCCGCAGCATCCGGGGCTTGTACGCACCGAGCCAGATCGGGATGTCGTGCGCGGGCGCCGGCCCGCGCTTGGCCCCGTGCACCCGGTAGTACTCGCCGTCCACGCGCAGCGGGGCCTGCTCGCCTTCGGCCCAGATGCCGCGGATCACGTCGATCGCCTCGTCCAGCGCGTCGACGGCCTGCCCGGGTGACAGGCGCCGGCCGCCCATGGCTTCGATCGCGTCCCAGAAACCGCCCGCGCCGAGGCCCAGGTCAAAGCGGCCCGCCGACAGCAGGTCCAGGCTCGCGGCGGCGCGCGCGGTGACCGCGGGCGGCCGCAGCGGCAGGTTCAGCACGTTGCCGGCCAGGTGGATCCGGCTGGTGCGGGCCGCCACCCAGGTCATCAGCGTCCACGTGTCCAGGTAGGACGGCTGGTACGGGTGATCCTGGAACGTCACCAGGTCGTAGCCGAGCTGCTCGCTCCGTTCGGCCAGGGTGACGGTCAGCTCGGGCTGGGCGTTCGACGGCTGGATGAATGTGCCGAAGCGAAGCGGGTGACCATAATCGGGCATGCCTCCAGTCTCCCGGCGCCGCGTCCGCCTTGCAAATCATGCGTAAGCGACTTATCTTTGGTAAGTGCCTAAGGGGTGGCAGCATATCGACGACGACCAGTGCCGGCTCTTCCAGGCTTCGGTCGAGCTGATCGGCCGCCGGTGGAGCTCGGCCATCCTGCTGGCCGTGGCCCAGGGCGCCCGCCGGTTCTCTGAGATCCACGGGTCCGTGCCGGGGCTGTCGGACCGGATGCTCGCCCAGCGGCTCAGGGAGCTCAGCGCCGCGGAGATAATCACCCGCGACGTGGTGCCCAGCACCCCGGTCCAGGTGACCTACCGGCTGACGGCCCGGGGCCGCGAGCTGATGGCGGCGCTCCAGCCGCTGGTCCGCTGGGGTCTGCGCTGGCAGGGTGAAGATGAAGAAGCCGAAGCCGAACGGGACGCCGGCTAGTGTGTCCCAGGCATGAAGCCGATCGGTCCGCGCGGGACGACGTGGCCGCCCGCTGGGCCTGGTGAACGTGCCCGCGAAGGTGGCCCGGGTCCTTCACCTCGGCGGCATTGCCGCGGAGTTGGCGCTGGCACGGGCCAGGGGGAGGAGAAAGGGTACCTGCTTCCCTCGGTCTCGCCGCTGCAGGCTGCCTCGTTCCGCCGGCCCCGCTAAGGGCCCGTTACGGCGTTGGTGCGGCGTGACCGGCGCAGGGCGAACCCTCCGGCGACGGCGAGCAGCAACCCGGCGGCCAGCGTGGCCAGCCATGGCGCCAGGCTGGGGGCGCCAGGGCCGGGCGCCGTCCCGCCCAGGCCGGTGGCGGCGCCGCCCTTGGCGGCGACCTGGCTGGCCGCCGCGTCGGTCAGGTTGTCGATCTTCAGCCCGGAGGTCCCGTCCAGGACGAGGATGGTGTGCACCGAGCCCGCAGCCAGGGTGACAGGCATGGCGGCGTTCCCATCCGGCGTGCTGACCACGACGGAGGGCGTGCCGGGCTGGACGGCCTGGTAGGTCGTGACCGAGCCGAGGGCCAGCTGCCGGGCCAGGGTGTCAGCGCCGATGCTGACGGTAACCCGCGGCTGCTTTGACGACGCCTGGATAACCCGGACGAGCGCTTCGCCGCTCGGCGCGACGATCTGGTCCTGCAGCACCTGCAGCCGTCGTCCGGCGGCAGATCCGAGGTTGGCCACGGTGTAGCTCGTCCCGGCGCTCACCATGAAGCTGGTGGTGATGGACGCCGGACTCGAAGCCGCGGCGCCGACCGGGCGTACCGCTACCGTGTACTCCCCGGCGCTGAGCTGCATGTAGCTAGAGACGCTGCCGTAGCCGTAGCCCTCGTGCATCAGCTCGGTCGGGTTCTGCGGATCTCCGAACGGATAGAGGTACACCTCCTCCGGCGTTCCCTGGGACAGGTTGGCGCAGCGCACCCACCCCACGTTCGCCTGGTCCGCGGCCGCGGACATGGCCTGTGCCCTGGTGCCGGCCGGCGCTCCGGTCGTGACGGCGTAAGCCGCGGGCGATACGGCCGCGATAGCGGCGACAGCACTGCCCAGCAGGGTGGTGGCCGCGGTGAGCAGACCGAGACGCCTACCTAGTCTCAACTTTGGGTTCCTTTCACCCGGAAATACTGCCCGCCAGCAGCCCGAGCGGGCTCGGCGCGGCGAAGTCGATGCGTAGTCCCGCCTGGCCGCCGGCCAGCCGGACGATGGTGACCTGAGCGGGCTGGTAGGGGCCGTGCTGCGCGCGCAGGACGTCGAGCGCCGAGGCCAGGCTGGCCGTCCCGCCCCCGCCGCCCGTGGCGGCGATGGTGACTTGCCGGTACGGCGCCTCGGTCGGGGGTACTCCCGGGGAGGCATCACCGAAGGCGATCACCCGCCAGGAGTGCTGCGACGCCAGCACCGCGAGCATCACCAGCAGGCGGGTATCCACCTCGCCCGCCGCGAGCTGCCCGGCGCCCTGGGCGCTGACCTCGATCCGCCGGCTGTGCATCAGCTGCGCGCCGGCGGACCGGCGGTCGGCGAGGTCGGAGCGGAGTGCCGCCTGGTGGGCGGCGGCGCCGCCGGGTGAGACGGCACGGACCTCGATCAGGTGAGCGCCGGACCCGACGCTGGCGAGCAGCGTCGGCGCGTCCGCGCCGAGCCAGGCGTGGGTCGACGGAGATGCGACGACAATGTCGGTGTCCGGCGCGCCGGACGCGGACGGCGGCAGCGACAGCAGGCGGCCCGGCGCGACACCGTGCGCGCTGAGAGCCGTGCACATGGCCGGATCACACGCGATGGTCTCATCGCCGCCTACCTGGCCGGCAATCCAGGCCGCAGCCTCCGCTCGGACGGCCGCGGCCTGCGCTCGGGCGGCCGCGGCGCCCGAGGAACGCGCCGATCCGCCGCGGGGCACCGGGCTCCGGCCCGCCCGCCCCGACGCCGCTACCCGGGCGGCCCGCCCGGACGACGTGCCGGTGAGCTGGACGACGGCGATCACGGCCGCCGCCCCCACTACGGCCGCCGCGAGCACGCAGATCGCGACGAACCACGCCCGCCGCGAGCGGCGCAGGCGCTGCCAACGCCGGGCGGCCCACAGCCTGACGGTCGTCGCCAGGACCGGGCCCCAGGACGGAACCCCGGGTCGCCCCGGCGGGGCCGCTGACCGCACCGTCTCGGTGGCCTGCTGCTCCCGCGAACCGGTAAACGGCATCTGATCGCGCCTCCCCCGCTGAGCCATCATCCGCTGAGCCGGGCGAAGACGACGACGTTGCTGAGGTAGCTCCCGAGCGACCGGTCGAAGACACCGCCGCAGGTGATCAGGCGCAGCTCGGGGTCCGGGACGGGTCCGTACACCGCGGCGGTGGGAAACAGGTCCTTGGCGACCTTCCGGACGGCCGTGACCGTGAAGACCGCCATCGTCCCATCGGCGCGTCCGACGTAGATGCGGTCACCGGGGCGCAGTTCCCGCAACCAGAAGAAGATCCCCAGCCCGGAGCGGGAGTCCACATGACCGGCGATGACGGCGGCGCCGACGGTGCCGGGCCGCGGGCTGCCGGTGTACCAGCCCGCCACCGCCGTGCTGGACGGCACCTGGAGCGTGCCGTTCGCGCGGAGGCCCAGATCGACCAGCGAGGTCCGCACCCCGATCACCGGAATGCTCAGCCAGACCGGCCGGGCGGCCTGCTGGGTCGTCGACAGTGACGCCGGAAGTACGGTCGGGCCGGACGGAGCCGGGATCGGCGTCGGTCTCGCGGGCAGCTGCACCGCGTGCTGGGGGGTGAGCGCGGCCGCGGCCAGGCCCGTGCTCCCGACAGCCACCGCGACCAGCCCGGCGCCGAGCGCCAGCGCCGCCAGCCGCCGTCGGGGGACCCGGCGGAGCCAGGGCAGGCGGCGCGACGTCCACAAACCCAGGGTGGTCGCGAGGACCTGCCCCCACGCCGGCGGCGGCTTCGGCGGCTGCGTCTGGGGCACGGTGGCGGGTGCCGCGACTTCGGCGGGGTCCCAGGCGGCTGACGCGAGCCCGCTGGCATCCGGCGACTGCACCGACAGCCAGGCGGGATCCCACCAGTCGTCCGGCAGGCAGGTGAGCTCGGGCGCCGGCGCTGCCGCCCCGCTGTAGCCCATCGCGTTCCCCGATCCCACGGCTGTCTGGCACAGCAGATTACACCGACAACGGGTGTATACACCGGATTGCCGGAACTCCTGGCGTGTGCCACGGTCCGCACCGGTTTAGTCATGGGGACATCGTGGCGACGTCATCGGCCTGACGGGGCGGCCAGGCATCGGCGTCGGCACCTGGCGCGGGACGCGGTCGGGACCTCGCCCGTGTTAACGTCGGATAGTCGCTCCGGACCTTGGTGACTGATGGCGCTTGCTGACTGCAGCGCCGCCGAGATGCTCGGAGCTTTCGATGCTGGGATTGGGTAAGACCGGTACGGTTCGTCCTTCTGGTTCGGCGGGCTCTGCCCCCGGCCGGGACATTTACCGACGTTACGCCGTCGCGCTTTACCGGCAGGCGCTGCTGACCGTTGATGACTCGGCCGTGGCCGAGCAGGTCGTCTATGACGTCATCGTCAATGAGTACGCGCTGGCCTTGGTGCCCAAGCACGGTGAAGAAAAGGCACGTCATCGCGGAGTGCTGGGGATCTATTCGCGTGACCGGGCGGCCCCCTTGCGCGCGGTACTACGCAGGCGGACAACCTCATCGTGGCCACGCCGCGACGCCTGACCGCCGGTCAGGCGCCGGCCGGCGGGCTCCGGTGCCACCGTCCGCACCGGTTTCGTCATGCGGACATCATGGTGTCGATCGGGTGGTGCCCGGGATGGTGAGGGTGAAGTCGGTGCCGAACGCCATGGCGGGGCTGAGCGCTCCACGCGGGGACCGGGCGAGAGTTTCCTCGACCGCGCGGATGCTGGCGGCGGCGGTAAAGGCGTAGGACTCACCGGCTTGCAGTACGGCCTCGGCGGTGGCGCCATCCGGGCCAGTGGCTCGGGCCCACCCGAATGAGCGGTAGGCCTCGGGTCCGGTCTCCGCCGCGGCCCGGGAACCGGCCGTGGCGGGATCAGCTGGTACCGGGGAATAGGCGGTGATGCCGGGGGCGCCGGTGGCCTGGAAGGCCGCTTCCAGGTCACCGGTGGGGAAAGGCATCACGTGGCACGGCCCGTCCGGGAGGGTGATGGTGGTAATCCCCGAGCCGAGCGGCTGGGGGTGCAGGCGCCCCGCCCGGCGGGTCCAGCCTCCGTAGGGGAGGTTCTCCCGGACCGACGCGGCGATTCCGGGGCCCGGCCGGGCGGTGGCGGCCCGGGCGGCGACCTCGAGGTGCTGCGCGCCGCCGACCGCGGCGCTGAGATACCGGGCCAGGCAGTTGGTGGCCACGACGCCGAACCCGGCACCGGGAATGATGGCGACGCCGGCTCGCTGGGCGCGCTGGTCCAGGTCGTACAAGGTCAGGAACACCTGCAGCTCGTTGCCGATGTCCAGGTAGTGCGCTCCGGCCGCCGGTGACCGCGCTCGTGTGCGTGCCGCGCGATCAGGCTGCCGGTATAGCCGGACGCGCCGTAGAGCATCCAGGACTGGGACCCGTTCATGGCTGGCTCCTTGGTGTCAGGGTTTGTGATGTCATGGCGAACTGAGAGTCCCGGACCCCTAGGAGCAGCTCACGGAACTTTCCCGGCTCCTCCAGATGTGGCGTGTGCGCCGAGTTCTCGAACCACACCAGCTGCTTGCCCGGCGCCTGCAGGAGGCCGGCGTACCGCTCGGCCGCTGCGCCGGGCGCCACCTGGTCATGGCGGCCCTGCACCATGACGACGGGCACGTCGATCCGGGGCAGCGCGGCGGCCAGGTCCAGGCGGGCGAGCTCGGGCAGCAGTGCGGCCTGGGTCGCGCTGATACCGCGCACGGTGCGGATGATGTCCGCGGCCGAGTAGTCCGGCGACCGCATCATGCTGGCGAGCAGCCCGCGGGCCAGGGTGGCGTAGGTTTCGTTGCTGGTGACCCCGCCGAAGTTGGTGGCCCATCGGACCCGGGTGGCGAACTGTTTCGAGGTCAGGTGCGGGGGCGGGCCGATCGCCACCAGCTGCCGGGTCGCGCGCCGGAGGCCGCGCTGGCGGGCCGCGGCGAGCGCGAAGTCGTAAGCACAGGCACCGGCGGCGGCGCCGTCGATATCCATTCCCACCGCCACCAGCGTCGCGACCAGGTCCGGGCGCTGGGCCGCGGCGTACGCTCCGAGCGTCGCTCCGAAAGAGAACCCGGCGACGTAGGTCTTGGCGCCGAATCGCTGGCGTAGGAGGTCCAGGAGCGACACGGTGTCGGCGACCAGCCGTTCCCGGCTGAGGCCGGCCCGGTCTTGCCGTCGGCGCAGCGAGCGGCCGCAGCCGCGCTGGTCCCAGTAGACGACCGTGAAGGCCTGTTCCAGGTCGAGCAGGTGGCCGAGGCGGCGTGCTTCGTTGATCATCGGCAAGCCGGGTCCCTGCTGGATCAGCAGGAGCACCGGGTTGGCGGCGTCCGCTCCGCGCACGCGGATCCACTGGGTGGCGTGGCCGCTCTGGACTGATTCGAGCGTATCGATCTTCATCGGGAGTCCCTTACTGCGAATTTTGGGTGACGTGCGGGTGGGTCACCGACGCCGTGGCCCGAGCCAGGCGGCCGGCGGCGCCCGGGTCGTGAGCGGGCAGGACCACCAGGTCTGCCGTCCCCGAACAGGTCGTTAGCCGACCGGAATGGACTCAGGCCGGGGTCGTCGGTCGGGGCGGATCTGCACCTGGCCGGTGCTCACCACTGACACCCGCCGTACTGGGTCTGTGGCGGACATCAGCTGTGCACCGTGGTCAGGAAGCGCAGGATGGCGTCGGTGGTGACGTCGGGCCGCTGCGACTGCGGATAGTGCCCGGCCTCAGGCACCATGACCACGTGCGCGGGTACCGTCTGCGCGATCCAGGCCGCCTCTCCCGCCGGATCTGCGAAGTCGGGGTCCTGTTCGCCCATCACGATCAGAACGGGCACCGCCACCTGCGCCAGCAATGCCTCCGCGGGTGCGTGGCTGGTGCGCGTGGTCAGCGAGAACGCCCGCGCGTATCCCGGCCGGCCCAGGCTCGCCACGACCCGGCCGCGGTACTCGTCGAAGTCGTCGGGCCGTCGGCCCGCGTACAGCTTCGGCAGGTACGACTTCCAGGCCAGAGCGGCCCACGGCCGGGCCATGGCCGCGCGCAGCAGAATGCGCCGGGCCGTGCTCACCGCGGGGTTACGGACGAACGGGCCGGCCAGGACCAGGCCGGAGACGAGCTCGGGTCGCCGGGCCGCGGCGATGACGGCCGACCCGGCGGCCATGGAGTTGCCGACGACGACCGCGGGGCCGCCGAGTTCGGCGATCAGGGCGACGATGTCGCCGGCGGTTTCCTCGTCGCCGTACGAGCCGAACGTTGCATCGCTGTCGCCGTGGCCGCGTAGATCGGTGCAGGCCACTCGGTAGCCCCCGGCCTGCAGGGCCGGAGCGAGGAACCGGTAGCCGGCCCGCAGGTCACCCATGCCGGGCACGAGCACCAGCAAGGGGCCGGCGCCCGCAACGTCGTAACCGATGCGCCCTTCGGGACGGATGAGGTAGCTGGTGTTGCTTATCGGTGCGGTCGAGGTCGTGTCGTTCAGATTCATGGTTTTTGTTCCTTCCGTGGGTGTCAGTCGTCGGTTAGGTGCGGGCCGGCTCGGAGGCGGGGGTCGCGATGGCGCCGGCCCGGGGGGCGTCGTCCTCGCGGATGCCGTACCGGGCGTAGAGGCGGCGCAGGGGGGCGGGGGCCCACCAGTTCGCGTCGCCCAGCAGCCGCATCGTGGCGGGCACGAGCAGCATCCGGACCAGGGTCGCGTCGAGGATGAGGGCCACGATCATGCCCACGCCCAGCAGCTTGATGAAGGTGATGCTGGAGATGGAGAACATTCCGATGACGATGAGCAGCAGCAGCGCGGCGCTGCTGATGACGCCGCCGGTGCGCTGCAGGCCGCTGGCGATCGCGGCGGTGTTGTCGCCGGTCGCGACGTACCGCTCGCGGATCCGCGACAGCAGGAACACCTCATAGTCCATCGAGAGCCCGAACATGATCGCGAACATCAGCACCGGGATGGTCGGGCTGATCGTGCCGTTCGAGGTGAAGCCCAGCAGACCGGTCAGGTGCCCGTCGCCGAAGATCCAGGTCACGACGCCATACATGGCCGACAGCGAGAGGATGTTCGCCGCGATCGCCTCCAGCGGGAGGATCAGCGAACCGAAGGCGAGGAACAGCAGCACGAACGTGGCCAACACGACGGCCAGCGCCATCGGTGGCAGGGTGTGGCCGATGCTGGACAGCTCGTCGGTCAGCGCGGCGGTCTGCCCGCCCACCGCGGTGGTGGCGCCGGAGGGAGCGGCGACGTCGCGGACCTGCCCGGCGATGGCCCTGGCCTGCGGGGTGTACGGACCAGGGGCGTAACTGAGATCGATCCGGGCGACGTTCCCGCGGATGCCGGTCACCTGCGCGGCGGTGACGCCGGGCACGTGATCCAGGCGGCTGGTGTACGACGCGAGGCCGGCGGTGTGCGACGGCGAGCTGGCGATGGCGCCGGGGAACTGGACGATGGCCTCGATGGGGGCGGTCGGGTTGCCGGGGAAGTCCTGGTTCAGCGCCTCGGTCACGATCCGGGGCGCGGCCGCGGCCGGCAGCGCGGTGGCGTCGACGCCGCCCCAGACGACGTGCAGGAACGGTGAGCCGAGGCCGAGCAGCAGCACCACGATCGGGATCGCGTACAGGACGGGACGGCGCATCACGCTGTGCGCGAGCCGGTACCAGCCGCCGCTGCTCTCGGCCGCGGGTGGGCCTTGCACCGAACGCCGGATCCGCAGCGAGTTGACCTTCGGGCCGAGGACGGCCAGCAGCGCGGGCAGCACGGTCAGCGCCGCGAGCATGTCGACCAGCACGGTGGCGACGCCGCCGTAGCCGATGGAGCGCAGGATCGTCTCGGGGAACAGCATCAGGCTGGCCAGCACGATGGCGACGGTGACGCCGGAGACCAGGACGGTGCGGCCGGCGCTGGCCACGGTGCGGGCAACCGCGTCCTCGACCGTGCCTTCCTTATGCAGTTCCTCGCGGAACCGGGTGACCAGGAACAGCCCGTAGTCGATACCCAGCCCCAGGCCCAGGATGGTGGTGATGTTCAGCGAGAACACCGACACCCCTGTGAACAGGGTCAGCAGCCGCAGCGCCGTGAACGAGCCCAGGATCCCCAGCGCGCCGATGGCCAGCGGCATGCAGGCCGCGGTCAGGCTGCCGAAGATCACCAGCAGCAGGATGGCCAGGATGGGGAACGACAGCCCCTCGGCCCGGGTGATGTTGGCCGTAGTCTGCTGGTCGATCGTTTCGTCGGTGGGCACCACGCCGCCGACCTGGCTGGTCAGGCCGGGCGCGGCGAGCTGGGTCTTGATCGCGTCGTAGCTGGTCTGCCGCGCGGTGTCGCCAGAGCCCGCCAGTTCGATGACGGCGTAGGTCTGATGGCCGCTGGCGCTGACGAACTGCCGGGACCCGGTCGACCAGTAGCTGGCGGACGACTCGACCTTGCTGTGCGGCAGCGCGGCCAGGGTGTGAGTGACGGCGGACCGGAACGCCGGGGAGGCCGTGGTGAGGGTCTTGCTTGAGTACAGCACCACCACGTCCCCGGCGTCGCGGCCGAAGGCCTGCGTGGCCAGGTTGGCTTCGTGCTGGCTCTGGCTGTTCGGGGCGTCGAACCCGCCGGCCGTCTGCACCGTGCCGAAGATGGATGTTCCCCACAGGGCGCCGAGCCCCGCGACGAGCAGCGCCACGACCAGGATCAGCCGCCGACGCCGGTAGGCCGTGCGCCCCCACCTTTCGAATATGGAATGGCCGGAGGCGGCCCGGATCTGGTTCATGACGTTCCTTTCTCACAGCAACAGCAAATGAATTTCCAGAAAGAGATTGTTCTCGGCATGACCGGGCGGATATCTAACGTGCCAGGCCCTCGTCCGGTCATGACAAGTGGCTGCCGACGCGATCTGCGAATTCGTCGGCGATCGCGATGCCGGAGCCTTCCTCGGGGATCAGCAGCCACGCCGCCAGGTAGAGCGGAACGCCGGCACCGCCGAGAAATGACAGTGCGACGAGGGTGATTCGGACGTGCGTCACGTTGAGGGCGAAGAAGGTTGCGAGTCCGGCGGCGACGCCGCCCAGGACCCGTCCGTCGGCGGCCCGGCGAAGAAGCCTGGCGTCCGGCCGGCTTTTCTGATTCGTTGTGATATTCATGCTGGCTTCCTTCCTTCTTGTGTATTGCGAGCGTCGCTCTCAATACACATCCATGCAGGTTTCCTCAAGCGCTTTGAGCAACTCGAGCACGCCCGAGAATGGCTTCCAGGCGGCGGTGCCGTCAGCGCGTATTCGACCCTCAAACCGTCCGTCTGTGGTCCGGTTGACATCGAGGAGAAGGCGAATCGTTTGCCTCGGTGTTGGTGAGGCGTCCATGACTCATAGTTAACGCGGGCAGCGCGGAATTGTCCCCAGGGTGCGACCCTAGGTTCGACCCTGTGTTTTGCGGCGTAACCGGTCGCGGAGCGCGGAGCCCAAGGCTCCCCGCCGTCCGCCTGGTTGTCCGGCGGAGGAGAACCAGTTAGGCCAGAAGAGCGGCCAGCGCGCGGCGGGAGGTGATGTCCAGCTTGATGTAGCTGTTGCGGAGGTGGTATTCCACCGTCTTCACGGACACGTACAGCTCGCTGGCCACCTCCCGGTTGGTCAGTCCAGTGGCGACCAGCCGGGCCACGGCCAGCTCGGCGCGGCTGAGCCCGAGCAGCTCAGCGGGACTGCTGGTCGCGGCGGTGACCTGGAGGGCGGCCAGTTCTGCGGCGCAGGCCTGCAGGTAGGGGTCGGCTCCGAGATCGGAGAAGAGGCGGTGGGCCTCTTCGAGCTGCGCGACCGCCGCCGGCCGGTCCTGCGCCGCGGCCAGGCGGCGGCCGTCGTCGAGGCTCAGCCGGGCGTGTTCGAACGGCATCGGTACGTCCGGCTCGATCTCGCGGGCTCGGGTGAACGCCGCTTCCGCCTGGGTCGCGTCCCCGCTCGCCACGGCCAGGTTGCCCCGGCCGCGGGCCAGCGCCAGGGCCGCCGACGCCAGCCCGGGCGGGGGAATGGCGGCCTGGAATTCGTCGAGCATGGCTTCGGCGTCGTCAAGCCGGCCCAAGCCGATTAGCGCGTCCGCCTCGATGGCTCTCCAGTTGAAGATGCCCGGGCGGCCCCCGGCGTCGACCAGCCCGGTGGCGCGCACCGGTTCGGTCGCCCGAAGGACCCCGGCCAGGTCGCCGCGCGCGTGGGCCAGTGCGGCGGCGGCCGTCGCCGCACTGGCCACGGCGTAGACCACTGGAAGCCGCTCGGCCGCGGCCCGGGCCGCGTTGACGTGAGCCTGCGCGGCCGGCCACTGGCCGCGGCAGGCGAGGACCTGGGCGGCCCGGGCGTGCGCTCGCGCGAGGTCAAGCGGACGGTCGGTGTCTTGCGCCAAGGCGGTCGCCAGCTGGGCGTGGGTGAGGGCCGCGTCCCAGTCGCCGCGGCGGAAGTGGGCCTCGCTGAGATGAGCCAGGCAGGGGCCCGGGTAGCTGGACGGCAGTCCCGTGCCCAGCCGGGCCGTCGCGACGCCCAGGTCCGCGATGGCCCCGGGCAGGTCATCGACGTAGACCTTCAGCATGCCGCGCATGATGAGGGCGTCGGTCTCAGAAATGGGTACTTCGTTCGCCGAGACGGGCAGAAAGCCGAGCACGGCCAGCCCTTCGGGGCTGCGGCCGGCCGCGGCGAACGCGTAGGCCTGTGCGGTGCGGGCCATGGCCCGCAGCGTCGAACCGGGAACGGTTCCGCCTACCGCTCGGTCCGCCCAAGTCAGCGCCGCCTCAGGGCGACCAGATATGACCATCCAGTTGGTCAGGGACGTCGCGGCCCGGGCTCCGATTTCACCCTCGGTCTCCGGATCGTGGGCCTGCCAGGCGGCGAGCAGGCGAGCCTCGGTGCTCGGCGATCCGGTGAACACTCCCAGGAGCCCGGTCACGGCGTCGCGGCGAGCGCTGGAGTCCTGGCAGGAGGCCAGCACTCGCGCCGCCGCGGTGGTATCCGCGGCGTTGAGCAGGTGCACGGCGGCGTCGAGCAGCCGGCGCTCCCTGTCCTGCGCAGTTGGGGACAGCGCGGCCGCCTGTTCGAGCGCCCAAGCCGCGGCGCCTAGGTCGCCGGTGACGACGGTGGCCAGGGCCGACGCTTCAAGTTCACTCGCCAGCGCTTCGTCGGGACCCAGCGACCCTGCGACCCGGTGGGCCAGTCGCGGGCGACCGGTGACGGTCTCGGCCGCCCGCGCGTGCAGTTCTCGGCGGCTCGTCGGACTGAGATCGGCGTAGATGGCCGCCCGGTACAACGGATGGGTAAAGGTCAGCTCCGGCGCCGAAGCGCCTTCGGTCAGCAGGCCGGCGGCCACCGCCGCATCCACCTCGCTGCGCACGTCGGGCAACCGGGAGACCGACGTGATCGCCGACATCGGAGCGTGCTGCCCCAGCACGGCGGCTGCCGCCAGGAATGACTGAGCTGAGGCCGGCAGCGAGGCCACCCGGGCGAGGATCACCGCCGACAGGTCCCGCGGCGCCGGCAATCCGCGATCCCCGCCCGCGCTCAGCCCGGCGATGCCGATCTCCTCGAGCAAGGCCCGGCAGTACAGCGCGTTGCCTTCGGTATGAGCCGCCAGCCGGGCCGCCCCGCGCGCAGAAAGCAACCCCAGCCCCAGCGCGCTGGCCAGTTCGGTGAGATCACCCGCGCTCAGCCCGCCCAGGCGGATACGGGTGACACGCGAATCACCGCTCAAGAAACGCGCCCAGCCGGGATCGGCCAGCCCGCCGACCCGCGTCGACACGATCGCCAGCACCTTGTCCGCCCGCAGCCGCCGCAAGGCAAACAACACCGCCCGCGATGACGGCCGGTCAGCCCACTGCAGGTCGTCGACGGCGAGCACGACGACCCGACCGTCGGCTTGCCGCCGATCGAGCAGGTCAAGCAGCCGGGCACCGGCGGCCATCGGATCCGTTCCCGGCTCGGTAAAGGTCCCCGGCTGCAGCTGATCGATGATCCCGTAGGAGAGCAACGTCTCCGCCTCGTCACCGCTCACCTCGAGCACGGCAGCGTCCGGCAGCGAACCGAGGAACGCCGACAGCAGAGTCGACTTCCCCCCGCCCGCCTCGCCTTCCACATAGACAACCTGCGGATGGCCCAGCTCGGCGTCGGCCAGCCGGTCACCGAGGACGCGCAGTTCGCTCTGCCGCCCGACGAAGCCGGCCGGAGTGCTCGTAGCCGTCGTCGACCATCTCCTGAAGGGATGCCCGCTAGCGCCCGGAAGATCGGCCGTCGCCAGGCAGAGCTGAGGCGGACTTTTCCATGTTACCGTGGCCATACAGCAGTCCTGCGGGCAAGCTGCCAGCGTCTATCAGCCAGTTCTGCATGTCGCGCAACCGGGTGGCGCTCCCGATAAGGGGACTCGCAATGACCGCTGAGCCAGGCCCCGTTCGGTGGGGCATGCTGACCGTGATCAGCCTGGGCATTATCGCGCTCACGCTGAACTGGTTCGACGTTGCCACGGCCTTCCCGCTCATCGGCGCGCAGTTCAAGGTGGGGCTCGGCCCGCTGAGCTACCTCATCTCGCTCTACATCGTCGGCTACGGGCTCAGCCACATTCCGGGCGGCATGCTGGCCACGGCGATCGGCATGAAGAAGACGCTCGTGCTCGGGCTCGGGCTGCAGGGACTGGCCGGCATCATGTCCGGGCTGTCGTACAGCTACGCCGAGCTCGCCTTCTTCCGGGTCGTCAGCGGCATCGGCGGGTCGGTGTTCATCGCCGTCGGGACCGCCGCCGTGGTCCTCTGGTTCCGCGACAAGGATGTCACGCTTGCGCTCGGGATCACCGGCGGCGCCGTCTTCAGCGCCGGGGCCGCCCTAGCGCTGTACGTCTGGCTGTACGTGCAGCGCGCGACGAGCTGGCATACGTCGCTGGTCCTGGCCGGTGTCTTCGAGCTGCTCGTCATGATCGCGACCATCGTGGTTTTCCGGGTCCCGGCGGGCGACAGGTCGTTTGGCGGCGCCAGGTTCGATCGGGCCGCCCTGCGGGCCACGCTCGCGAGCCGGGACCTGTGGATCTACGGCCTCTCGCTGTTCGGCGGATACGGCGCGTACTTCACCACCTCCCAGCTGTTCAGCGAGTACGTGACGCTCGACAGGCACTTCGACCCGGCCGCCGGCGGACTGCTGTCCGCGCTCATCGCGCTGGCCGGCATCCCCGGCAGCCTGCTCGGCGGCTACTGGGCCGACCGCAGCCAGAACCTGCGGATGTTCGTGGTCGGACCGCTCGTCGTCGTCGCCGCGCTGCTGGCCCTCATACCGGTGGTGCCGGCCAGGGCCCTGTGGGTGCTCGGGATCGGCATCGGCTTCTTCCTCATCTTCGGCTTTGCCGCCTGGCTGGCCGTGCCGGCCCGGGTCTGCGACATCGACCCCCGGTACATCGGGACGGCGACCGGCCTGATGCTCACCCTGGCCGCGGTGGGCGGTTTCTTCATCCCCATCATCTTCGGGCACCTCGTGCCCCACTCGAGCTTCGATACCGGCTGGGTCTTCCTCGCTGTCGTGTCCTTCGCCTTCGCCCTGCTCGGGCTAACCGGACGCAACCCAGCCACCGTCTCGAATCGCCCCGGCGCAGGCACGCTGGCCCAGCCGGTCACCTCGAGCTGAGAGTGCCTTGCGGGTCCCTATGCAAGACTCCCGGCCGTCCCCCTGTGCGCACCACCTACCCTGTTAATGCAGTTCAACCCCATACGCATCAGCCCGGTTTGTGTGGTTGCTGCAACGTACACACTCCTCTGTGCAGGTTGCCGCAACCACACCACAACGTCGCCCGGGCAGGGCGGTAGCGAGGTGAGGCTGGTGTGATGGCGGTGGCGGGAGACACTGGCGAGTCGCCCCCCACGATCGTCGGCGCCGAGGAGTACGACTTCGCCGAGGACTTTCGTCCTGAGCCGCGTCAGGGACCCGCCGCGAGTAGCGCGGCGACCGCGGCCTCGGCCTCGGCGGCGGCCGGCAGCACGGCGGGCAGCGCAGGGATGGCGGCTAGCTGGCCCTCGGACTCGTAGCGGCTGATCAGCCGCGGGTCGATGTAGGAGGCGCGGGTCACCGCGGGGGTGTCTCCGAGCCAGCCCGCCACCTCTCGAACGCTGGCGGCGATGACCCTGGTCCGGGTCCGCGCGGCCGCCGCGGGCTCCGCGTTGGCCAGCACCAGCGCCATCAGCACGGTGGCGTTCCAGGTGCGGAACTCCTTGGCCGTGAAGTGGCCGCCGGCCCGTTCGGCTATGTAGCTGCTCACGTCGTGTGAGCGCAGGGGCTGCCAGGCGTCACCGTGCTCCCAGGCGAACAGCGCGTCCAGGCCATTGCTGCTGCGGGCCAACGTCCGCACCGTCGGCAGGATGGCCTCGTCGGTGATGGAAACCGCCCGGTGCTTGCCCTCCTTGGCGATGTAGTCGAACGTCAGTGCGCCGCGCGTCACGTGCACATGCCGCTTTTCCAGCGTGGTCGCGCCGTAATGATGGTCCAGCTCGGCGTACTTCTCGCCGCCGATGCGGAACAGGCCGAGGTCGATCAGCCGGACGGCGCCGGCCGCGACGCGGTCCCGGTCGAGATGGCGGCGCTTCAGATCCTGCAGGGTGGCCGTGCGCAGGGCCGGGAGCGCGCTGGCGAACCGCAGCATGTGGGCGAATTTCTGGGCGTCTCGCTGCTCCCGCCACAACTGGTGGTAGCGGTACTGGGTCCGGCCCCGGCCGTCCACGCCGGTGGCCTGGATGTGTCCCAGCGGGTCCGGCGATATCCAGACGCCGGTCCAGGCGGGCGGGATGGCCAGCGCGCCGATGCGCAGCAGCGTCTCGGCGTCCGTGACATCGGTGCCGGACGGATCCCGGTACCGGAAACCTGCCCCGACCTTGGCCCGGCTGATGCCCGGACCGCGCGGATCGCTGCGCACCAACCCGGCCACCGCGGCCGCCGCCGATACGTCCAGGCTCATAACGACACAGCGTATAGGCACCGCGTCAGATCAGAAGGGGCGCGCCAGTCCGGGAAACATGGGGTAGTGGCGGACGTTTAGGGTGGCGAGTTCCAGTCCATCGGCTAGCGCGGTCGCGGCAATCAGGCAGTCACCCAGGCCGATCCCGCTATGGGACCGTCGATACTCGCGCATGAGCGTCGCTGCGCGCCACGCCACCTGTTCGCTGACCTCGAACCGTTGCATGCTGCCGAGCAGGCGCATGACTTCGCGGCGCTCCGGCGAGCGCATCGCCCCGGCGACCTCGGTCAGGCTCACGACGCTGATGGCCAGAGGCCCGGCGGACTGCCGTGCGTGTACGAGCCAGTCCCGTGCGGCGGTGCTGCCGCGCAGGTGCTCGGAGGATCCCGAAGGACCCGTCAATGGCAGCGAGGTCGGCGACGAGATTCGCGCCGGGGTGCCCGCCGATCGCCCGGTCGATCAGTTCGCGGATCAGTTCAGCCCGGGAAACGCCCGCGGCCTGCGCAACCCGGTCCAGCGCGTCAGCGCGGCCTTCGGCGAGGTAGATGTTCGTCCGCTTCATACACCACGAGTGGTCCCGACGTTCAGGGCCGGCGGCCGTTCCGCGAGGCCGTGCACCGCGGTCGATGGTAGGCCGCTGGAAGGCGTGGCGGGTTCGATGGACAGGTGCGGCAGGATGCGGTCCAGCCAGCGGGGCAGCCACCAGTTGGCGCGGCCGGACAGGTGCGCCAGAGCAGGCACGAGCAGGGTGCGCAGCAGGAACGCGTCGAGCAGGACCGCGGCGGCCAGGCCGATGCCGATCTCGCCGATGACCTGCTGGCCGGACAGGATGAAGGCGCTGAAGACGAAGATCATGATGGTGGCCGCGGCGATGATGACCCGGCCGGTGGTGGCCTGGCCGGTGCGGACGGCCCGGTGGTTGTCGCCGGTGACGGCCCATTCCTCCCGGATCCGGGAGACCAGGAACACCTCGTAGTCCATCGACAGGCCGAACAGGACCGCCAGCATCAGCACGGGCAGGAATGACTCGACCGGGCCGGCCTGGCCGAGGTTGAGCAGCCGAAGTCCCCAGCCGTACTGGAAGACGGCGACCAGCACGCCGAAGGAGGCGGCGGCGGCGAGCAGGTTCATCACCGCCGCGACCGCGGGGATCAGCAGGCTGCGGAAGGCCATCAGCAGCAGCAAGAAGCCCAGGACGAGGATGACCCCGACGAATATCAGCAGCTTGTGGGCGATGACCGTGGCGAAGTCGTCGTTGGTGGCGGTGACACCGCCGACGTAGACGTGCAGCGTGGTGCCGCCTTCGGCGGCGGGGATGACGGTGTCGCGGAGCTGGCGGATGAGGGTGCTGGTGGCCGCGGCCTCGGGGGAGGTGGCGGGGATCACGCTGATCAGCGCGGCGCCGTGGCCGGCCACCGGCGCGGATACCGCGGCGATCCCTGGTTCGGTGGCCAGGGTGCCGCCCAGCCGGGCGAACGCGGTCGCGTCGGCGGCGGACGTGGTGCTGCCGACCAGTTGCAGCGGGCCGTTGAAACCCGGGCCGAATCCGTCGGCGAGCAGTTCGTAAGCCTGGTGGGTGGTGGTGGCGGCCGGGTCGTTGGCCGCGTCGGAGGAGCCCAGCCGCAGCGAAAGCACCGGGATCGCCAGCACGAGCATCACGGCCGCGGCCGCGGCGGCCAGCGGGGCGGGGTGGC
>Ga0302324_100010671_pt1 | contig 18963 bp, 12 predicted proteins | sample Palsa_T0_1_FD_201949 | JGI IMG/M metagenome (GOLD analysis project Ga0302324, IMG submission 201949) | Peat permafrost microbial communities from Stordalen Mire near Abisko, Sweden - Palsa_T0_1 | ecosystem: Environmental > Terrestrial > Soil > Palsa > Peat permafrost | place: Sweden: Abisko...
ATGTAGGCACAACCGGGCGCGAGGTGGCCCGAATCTATCGGCAAATCCTCGCGCAATCGGACGTCACTGCCACGCCAAAGTAAGGGCCCACAAAGTCCCACAGGAGTGATCCATTGATCGCGGCATCGGGTAAGCTCAGAATCTGAGCGTAGGTACGGTAGAGCTTCACAAAACGAGCCGAAAAATCCAATCGCGACATCTGTAAGGATCAGAAAGCGGATGTACATGATTTGGAAGGAGATAAAATTTCTGAATCGCAGCAAAGGGTCATTTATAAATGCGGTCGTTTCTGATAATTGGCGGGCTCGCCAACTTCGAATCGCCACACGAGTGGAGATTAGAAAACGGATATATATGAATCTGAACGAGTTACAAAGTCTGAGTCGCAGCAGAAATCAAGCTTCACTTGGCCCCATCCGGGCCACGTCCGCGCCAGTCTGCCAGCCAGTATCGCGCCGGAGGATTGTTTCGAGAGCAAAATGACCGGCAATCCCCTCCCCATTCCGATCTCCGATGCCGTCGCGGCTCAAGCGCCTGCGCGCTTCTCATCGCTGCGCAGTAATTTCGCCTGGACTCTATCCGGGAACCTATTCTATGCCGCCTGCCAGTGGGGCATGTTGGTGGCAATCGCCAAGCTCGGGACTGCGGCGATGGTGGGTCAATACGCGCTAGGCCTCGCGGTCTGCGCGCCGGCGTTCATGCTCAGTGGGTTGCAGCTTCGTTCGGTGCAGGCCACCGACGCGCAAACCGAGTATCGCCTGGGCCACTACATGGCTTTGCGGGTTCTCGGCACCCTCCTGGCGCTTCTAGCGATCGGGCTACTGGCTTGGCGGGCAGGCTACCCTCATGAAACCGCGGCGGTGGTCGTCTTCGTCAGCCTCGCGAAAGCGGCCGAAAGCCTCAGCGAGGTTTTCTACGGCCTGTGGCAGAAGCACGAGCGCTTTGACCTGGTAGCATTCGCACTCGGCGGACGCGGCGTGGGATCGGTGCTGGTGCTCGCCATCACCCTTTGGTTCACCCATCGCATTGTGCCGGCGGCAGCCGCACTCGCCATCTACTGGGCGACATGGCTGGTGGCGTATGAAGCCATGGTCATGCGACGAATGGCTCGGGCCGCCGGTCCGGACTCGATTGGCTGGGTGGAATGGGATTGGGAGCGACTGTGGCCGCTGGTGATCACCGTGCTGCCCCTGGGCGCCGTAGCGTTTCTGAGCTCCCTAAACACCAACCTGCCCCGCTACGTCCTCGAAAAGGTGCAGGGCGAATCCGCACTGGGATATTTTGCCGCCATGGCCTATTTGATCGTCGCCGGGAATTCGTTGGTGATCGCGCTGGGCCAATCCGCGCTGCCACGCCTGGCGCGCTATTTTCAAGCGGACCGCCCAGCGTTCGTTCGTTTGCTGGCTCGCATGGTGGCCGCGGCGGCGTTGGTCGGGGCGGCGGGCACGGTGCTATCTTGGCTGTGCGGAGCCCGCGTGCTGGCCCGGCTGTACCGTCCGGAGTACGCGCGCTATGCCAGTGTGTTGGTATGCTTGGCCGTGGGCGGCTGCGTGACGTACGTAACCGGCACCTTGAATACCGGCCTGATGGCCGCGCGGAAATTTTTGGTGCAAGCGCCCCTGAACCTGCTGGTGATTGCGATCACCGCGGCGAGTTGCTGGAAGTTGATCCCGCGTTTCGGGCTGATGGGCGCGGCATATGCGGTCATCGTGGGAATGTCGGCGAGCTGCATCGGAAGCACTTGCGTGCTGCTGACGGCCCTGCGGAGCGAAGCCCCGCGAACAGCCAACGCTCGCGACGAAGACCTGGAATAACGGCGCTGGGCTGGACAAATTGCGCGCGTCCCGGAAAAACTTAAACACGCGGTTCGCCGCAGCATCCGAACCGCGAATGCCAAGTCGATGTTGAGCTCGGTCCCACTAACGCAGATTGCCGCCTACGAAGCGCCTGCGGCGCGCCGGCGGCGCCACGGCGACTACTTGATTGCCGCCGGCGCATCGGCGGTGATCGCGCTGGTTTTCGTCGCGTCGGATGAACGCGAGATTCACTGGTTCCTGTTTCCGGTGCTGGCCTGCGGAATCCTGACCGGCGTCGATGTGGTTGCATGGCTGCGTGGCCGCGCCGACCTGTTCGACCCGCTCACCATGGTCGGCTGTCTGGGTTACTACGGTTTTTTCGTGGCGCCGCTGCTGCATGTCTTGTGGGATCGCTTCGGCCTGGGTTACGACTACGTGCTCTGGGACGATCCGCGCACCTGGCTGGGCGCCATGGCGGCTCTCACCGCCGTCGCGCTGGCATGCTTCCGGATCGCGCAATCGTGGGCGTTTCGAAATTCGAGCGGGTCGAAAACTCGCTGGGAAATCAATCGCAAAAGATTCTATCCCGTCTTCGCAGTCGCCCTCCTGCTTTCGATCGTTGGCGTGGTTACCTTTATTTCCGGGTTCGGCGGGATTCTCGGCATCATCAAGGCCTACGAGCAGGACCAGGAAGCCTTCGTCGGTCGAGGCTGGCTGCTGGTGCTGGCGTGGCCGCTGGCGGTGCTGGCGTTCATCACCATCGTGATCGCGGCCACCGAGCGCAAGCAGGAACTCCAGCGCCGCTTGTGGCTTGGCTTGATCCTGATGGGTGCGGCCGGCGCCGCGCATTTCGTGGTGATGGGATGGTATGGCAGCCGCGGCGCCACGGTGTGGTGCCTGTTTTGGATGGCGGGAATTGTGCACACTCGCTTCCGGAAATTGCCCCCCAGCGTCCTGGCCGCGAGCATGATTCTTTTTATCGGCTTCATGTACTTCTACGGCTTCTATAAGGACCGCGGCAGAGAAGCCGTGGATGTGGTGAGCACTCCGGAAGCCTGGTTGGAACACCAGGAGGGATACCAGCGAGACCTCAAAGCCATGTTCCTCGGCGATCTGGCTCGCGCGGACACCGACGCGTATTTGCTGCACAACCTGCTGAAAGATCCGGAGGACTACGATTATCGCTGGGGGTTCACCTATTTGGGCGGCGTCTCGATTCTGATCCCCCGGAACATTTGGCCGGACCGTCCCGAATTCATAGTGGAGGCCGGAACGGAAGCGCAGTTGGGAAGAATGGCAGTTATGCGTTCATCGCGCGTGTATGGCTTGGCGGGGGAAGCGCTTCTGAATTTCGGTCCGCTCGGAGTGCCACCGATGTTTGCACTCTTTGGGGCGCTGCTGGGCTGGTACCGGCGAAAACTGCAAAGCTGGGAACCGATGGACTCAAGGCTGCTGATCGCGCCATTTTTTGCGGTGCTCTTCATCCTGGGGCTGATGATGGATAGCGACAACGTGGTGTTTGCCGCAGTGACCAAAGGCGCACTGATTTGTATCGCGATTTCGGTCGCTTCCCGGCGCTCCGCAGCCGAGCTGCCGGTTCTCGTGAAATGAAAGTGCTGATGGCACTGGAGCACCACTTCGTGCGCGGGCCGGACAGCCGCGTTTATGGCGAAGGCCCAGCGAGTTACGCTCTTTGGTCCAGGCGCCTGGAGATATTTGACGAAGTGATGGTGCTGGCGCGAGTGCGCCCAGTCGACGCGCCGCGGGGCAATATGACCCGCGCGGACGGGCCCAACGTCTCGTTCTTCGATCTGCCGGACTACCACGGCCCGCGCGGCTACCTTCGCGCTCTCCCCGCGTTGCGGCGGCGCACGCGAGAAGCAGTGGAGGCCTGCGACACCAGTATTCTGCGGCTTCCCGGCCTGGTCAGCCGCCTCGCCTGGGGCGAGCTGCGGCGTTTGCGCCGGCCATACGCAGTGGAAGTGGTGGGCGATCCGTGGGACGCGTTGGGACCGTCGACGTGGCCGAGCCCGCTGCGGCCTATCTTCCGTTTGATCGCGACGCAAAACCAAAAGCAAATTTGCGCCGGCGCTGCCGCGATTCATTATCTGACGCAGCAGGCACTGCAGCGGCGCTATCCCCCTGCGCCAAACGCTTACGTTGCCGCATATTCCGATGCCCTGCTGGGAGCAGCGTTCGCTCCGCCGGATATTCTGGCCGCGCGGACGGCGCGGATCGCAGCGCGCGCTACCGACGCGGGGCGTACCGCTTTTCGAGTGGGTTTCATCGGCAGCCTCGCGCAAATGTATAAAGGGCCCGACGTGCTGCTCCGCGCCGGCCAAGGTTGCCTGCGCAGCGGGATGAATTTGGAATTGCGCTTCGCAGGGAGCGGAGTGCAGTTGGAAGCGATGCAGGCACTTGCGCACGAAGTGGGAATGGGCGATCGGGCGGTCTTCCTGGGTCACCTGCCGTTCGGAGACGCGGTGAGAGATTTTGTGGATTCGCTGGACCTGTTTGTGATGCCGTCCCGCGCCGAAGGACTTCCTGGGGCAATGCTGGAAGCGATGGCGCGCGGTTGTCCATGCCTGGGCTCCAGGGTGGGGGGAATTCCGGAGCTGTTGGCGGAGGAGGACCTGCTCCCGATCGGCGATTCGAAGACGCTGGCACGCAAAATCATCCAGGTGGCGGGCGATCCGGATCGCTTGGATCGCATGTCCGCAAGAAATTTGGAGCGGGCGCGGGAGTTTCGTCCGGAGGCGCTGCAAAAAGCGCGGCGAGAATTCTATCAGTCGGTGCGGCAGAAGACCGAGGAAGCCACCGGAAAATAACGGAGAAGAGTCTCCGTATCTTGCCTAACTTGACGCTGAATCACTAACCGCGTACCTTCACGCCTGTTACACGCAGTGGAGCGAAGTTTATTAGCGCTCTCATAAAAAGTGCAGCGATTCCCGGGAAAAACCAAAACGCCTGAAGCGATCGATCCGGCCGCTTCCACACAAAACGTCCTTCCGTCGAAAGTTTTCCAGCCGGCGGCACTTCACACAAAGGTGGCGCCAACACCGCTTCACGATTTGGCCAATCAGTCCCAAGCGCCTCGGCGCGATTCGGCGCCAGCATTTCTCGACGAATCTCGCCGGCGGAATCAGAACGGAGATTAAGAGTCGCCGTCGGGCGCGCCGGTGACTCTCGAACGCAGGCAACCGCCTTCCAGTAGCTGTTGGTACAGTTTCGGACTTCACCGTATTGCTTCGAAGAGTGTAGTGCCGCAGTACCCCTTTCCCGCACCTAGTGCGAACCCATACATGGAGGAACCACATGAGCAGTCCACACGTAGCATTGCAGGACAGCACCCGGCCCATACAGAGTGATGCACGCAGGCTTCGGGACGCCGATCCGAGCGCTCCCGTCGAGGTCACGATCTCCCTGCGCGGCCCGCAATTGCCCGACGCCGACCACCTACCCACCGCAACTCTCAGCCGCGAGCAATTTGAAACCCAGTTCGGCGCGCGGCGTGACGACGTGGAAAAAGCAGTCAGCATATTCGAGCAGTACGGCCTAAAAGTGGACGAAGTCTCACTGCGAACGCGCAGCATGCGAGTCAGCGGGGCGGTTGCCTCCATGGAGAACGCGTTTCGGCCGCACCTGGGAATTTACAAGAGCAAGGATCAGGGCGAGTTTCGCGGACGCGAGGGCGAGATCCAGATTCCCAGCGAGCTGTCGGGGATCGTCACCGGCGTGTTCGGCCTCGATGAACGGCGCGTCGCCCGGCGGAAAGCGGTTCACACCGCGACAGCTCCGGCGGTTCTTTCCAAGATGATTCCGTTATCGCCATCCGACCTGCAGGATCACTACAACTTTCCCCCGGCACTGGCAAAGGCCAGCAGGCCGCCATCGCCGAATTCGAGGTTGCATATTTCCAAGAGGACCTGGTGGCCTATTGTAAGAAGTACAGCTTGCCGCTGCCCAAGGTGACCACAGTACCGGTAGGCTTTACTCCGCTCACTCTGCCCGAGATCCAGAAATTGCCACCGCTGCAACGGAACGACGAACTCCGCGCGAGCATTGAAGTGAACATGGACGTCCAGATCGTCGCCGGGTTGTGTCCGCAAGCGGAGATCTTTGTCTACTTCGCCCCGTTTACACAAAAGGGTTGGGTGGATCTGCTGAACAGGATCATGACCGGCACGCCGGCCAAGCCGGTGTCGCTGTCGATTAGCTGGGGGCTGGCGGAAGACGCCCTGGATTGCTCGGTGGGAGCGTTAACGGCGATCAACGAGCGCTTGCAAGCGGCGGCGATGGTCGGCATCACGGTTTGCGTGTCGTCGGGCGATGATGGCTCTGGCGACGAACTCAACGATGGCCGCGCGCAGGTCGATTTCCCCAGCTCGAGTCCGTTCGTATTGAGTGGGGGGGGGACGATGCTCAACGGTTCGGCGGCGAATCTCACGGAGCAGGCGTGGTGGGAGGCTCCTGGCGAGCGCACCAATAAGGGTGGCGGGGCCAGCGGCGGCGGGGTGAGCGTGGTGTTCCCACGGCCGAAGTGGCAGAACGTCCAAGTGAGATCGGTGAACACCGGCGGCATCGACGGCCGCGTGCTCCCCGACGTGGCGGCGCTGGTTGCGAGGATCAATGCGAACATCGCTGCGTCAAAGAAACAGCGCTTCCTGGCGCCGCTGCTTTATCAAAGCGGTGCGAACGGGAAACCGCGCCGCGAGGTGGCGTGCCACGACATCACCGCCGGCCAGAACGCGTCGTACCCGGATCCGGGCGTGGGGTATCAGGCCCGCACGGGCTTCGACGCGGTGACGGGTTGGGGGGGACCGGATGGAGCGCAACTGTTGAAGTCGCTGTAAGCCGTCGTTGGGACGATGCGGTGGTGGCACAGGCAAGGCAGTCCTGGGGCTGTGCCACCGCCGCGGGCGGGAAGTGGCGGGGCGGCGCGGGCTGAGGGCTAAGCGCCGGACGGAGTTGGCTTGGCTTCCCTGCTCGTTAGCGCGGCCAGTTCGCGCAGCGGTGACGACTTGCCGTTTTCGGTCTGGGCGTAGGCACGGGTGGCCACCTGATTGTTGAATTCTTCGGTGGAAAAATCCTGGATGGCGCGGGTGCGTACCGCTTCCAGGATCTCGGCGATGCCCGATTCGAGGGTGCGTTCGCAGCGAAATCCCAAGCGCGATTCGATTTTGCCGAATTCCACGCGATAGTTGCGGCGATCGCTGCTGGAGGTTCTTTCGATTTCCGTCTCGGGAACGACGGCGGCGATCTTTTCGCCGAGGTGGTCGAGCTGATGATTCATCGATTCCGAACCCACGTTGAAGATTTCGCCGGAGACCGCCGAGGACGGCGCCGCCAGGCATACGACGAACGCACGCGCAGCGTCATCGACGTGAAGGAAAGGCCTCCACTGATCGCCATTCATGATGGTGATGCGATGGGCGGAAGCGGCGCGAGCGACCAGCAGGTTGACCACCAGGTCGAACCGCATTCGCCTCGACATTCCGAACAATGTCCCGAGCCTCAGAAGCACGGGATGGAAATCCGGAGCCTGACTTCGGAGTAAAATGTTTTCGGAATCCGCTTTGGTTTGCGCGTACACCGATAGCGGAGCGATCTTGGAGTGCTCGTTCACCGGCAGGTCCGATGCTCCGTACACGCTGCACGACGACGCAAACACGAAGCGGTGCACGCCGCAACCGCGGGCCACGTCGACCAGCATGCGCGTCGCCGCGCCGTTCACTTCGATGGCGAGCTGCTGATTTTCTTCGCATGCCGAATCCCCGACGATCCCGGCGAGGTGCACCACCGCGTCGCATCCGCGCACCGCATGGACGATGGCTTCGATATCGCGTACGTCACCGCGTACCAGCTCGCAGTGCGGATGATCTTTCCAGGGCGCAAGCGGCGCCTCGCCAAACAGAAAGGAATCGAGAACCCGCACGGTGTACCCACGCGCCAGCAGCTGCGGCACCAGCGCCGAACCCAAGTATCCCGCTCCGCCGAGAACCAGCACTTTCTCCACGCGGCCGGGCTGAGTGCGATGTTCAACGCGATACATGCTGAGGAAGCGGTGCTTGGTGAGGCGCGTGCCGCCAATGAGGGCCAGCGTAAGAACCCAGCCGATCACTGCGACACCGCGGGGAACCAACGCGCCGCGGAAAAGAAAGTAGTCAGAGAATACGAAGATCACCATGAACAGGCTGACGGCGCGGAATACCACCAGCGCTTTGTAGCGGCCGGCGTAGCCGCGGGCGCGAGTGTAAAAGCCGCTGAGCTGAAATATCAATAGGGCCAAGAAGGACCACAACAACCAGTAGTTCGCGACGAATCCCTTAAATATGGCGGCCAAATCGTGGGGACGCGGAATATCGAGCACCACCACGTAGAACAAGAACCACAGTCCGAACGCCGACAGCATCGCGACGTTGACGAGCACGACGTCCGCAGCCATGCGCAACAGCGCATCCTTCCAAGGAAACTCGCGGGCCTCTTGCCGCAGCCGCTTCCCCATCTCGACAGCCGCGCCGCCCGACTGCTTTTGGGCCGGATTGGCTAGGCTACTCGCGTTCGTACCGGTTGAAGGGCTCATACCACTTGCGCCTTTCGAGGATCGGAAGCCTGCGCTGCCTCAGATGCCAGCTCGGACACCGCTGCGCAAATTCGATCGACGTCTTCATCGCTGAGCGATGAATAAATCGGCAGACTGATGACTCGATCCGAAACCCATTCGGTGACGGGCAAAGGGCGGCCATCCCAGATTTCCCGGTACAACTTCTGACGATGAACGGGCGGCCAGAAATAGCGGCGCACCTCGATATTCCGCAGCAGCAGGCGCTCGAGCAGCCAATCGCGGGGCTGGCCAAATTCGGCTTGGTCCACGATCAGGGAGAAATCTTTGGCGGTGGTGCGGCATCCGCTACGAATCTGCTGGAAAGTGATGCCGGGAACAGAGCCCAGTTGCCGTTCGTAACGCAGGCGAATCTGGTTACGGCGCGCGATCCGCTGATCGATACCGGGCAAGCCGCGAAGGGCGAGAGCCGCGTGGAACTCGCTCATGCGAGCGTTCAGACCGGGGAGTTCGGGATCCGATGTACCGGCGTCGCCGTAGTTTCGGGCCGCACGCAAACGCCGCGCCAGCTCGGGATCGCGCGTGGAAACCATTCCGCCTTCCGCGGCAACCAGCAGCTTTGTTGGCGAGAAACTGAATACCTCGGCCACGCCGGTAGGACCGACGCGCGCACTGCGGAATTCGGTTCCGAAGGCGTGCGCCGCGTCACAGATCAGCGGGATGCCACGCTCCGCAGCGATGGCTTCCAGTTCGGTGACTGCGATGGGGTTGCCGTAGAGATGCACGGCTAGAATCGCGGCTGTGTTCGCCGATAGCTGCGCGCGTACCGCTGCCGGATCCAGGCAAAATGTGCCGGGCTCGCAGTCTGCGAACACCGGGTGCAGGCCGTTCCACAAAACGCTGTGCGCGGTAGCGTGAAAGGTGAAGCTCGGCAGAATTACTTCCCCGCGCACACCGAGTGCCTGTAAAACGAGAATCAAACCGGAGGTGCAACTGGAAACCGCGACGCAGTGCGGAACACCCAGGAACGATTCAGCGGCCACTTCGAATTCGCGCACGAATGCGCCGTTGGTGAGCTGGCGGCTTTGCAGAATTTGCCGCACATCGGCGACAAACTCCTCGCCCGGAAGCCCTTCGGGCGAAACGATAGGCAGGCGTTTTTCGAAAGCTGAATCCGCTCCCAGGGCCGCCGATTTTCCCGAGCTTGAATTCACCGCTTCCTCGATCAGTTCGCTCTTCCCGAAGGCACCGACAGCGTGGCGTAGGCCGGATGGCGCTTGATTACCCGGCACGGAATGCCCACTGCGGTGACGTGCGCGGGAATATCCTCGGTAACCACCGCCCCCGCTCCGATCACCGACCATTCGCCGACCTGCTTGCCCTGAATGATCGACGCACCAGTGCCCAAGTCCACGCCTTCGCCCATCTTCACGTTTCCAGAAATGCAGCAGCCCGGATTGATATTGCAATAGGGGCCGATGGCGCAGTCATGCCCGATGGTGGAGTTTAGATTCACGAGGACGTGAGCGCCTAACGTTATTTGCGTGGTGAGGATGCAACCGGCGGTGACGACGGCGCCGGGGCCGAGCTCCATCCACCGCGAAATCCTCGCGGACGGATGGATGGCCTGGCAGAACTGGAGCGACAGCGCCGCGGCCCGTTCGGCGAGGGCCCGCCGGGAGGTGGGGCTTCCCGTACCGCATATCACGCGCAGGTTGTTGTCGGGATGCCGCTCGAACCATTCGAAGCCGCCCAGTACCGGCAAGCCGCATTGGATCACGCCGTGAAGCGCGGGACTATCGTCGACAAATCCCAGCACGTTCCATTTTTTCGCATCGAGATTGGCATCTTCGAAGAGGCCAAAAATCTCGCGGGCTAGCCCGCCTGCGCCCAGAATCACCACGTCAGTCATAAATCCCTCCGCGCCGGGGATGGAATATCGTCCTGGTTGGAGAAGAAGAAATTCTCGCGCGCGCCGTAGAGCCCTTCACCCGAGAGCAGCACGCCGAACGTACGAAAAATGATTTTCGCGTCGAGCCAAAGCGAAAAGTGATCGACGTACCAAACATCTTTTTCGATTCGTTCCGGCCAAGTGATCTGGTTGCGTCCATTCACCTGGCTCCAGCCGGTCAGCCCCGGCCGGAGGTTTAAGCGCCTCATCTGCTCCGCGGTGTAGTGCTGCAAATGATAGGGCAGGCCGGGCCGGGGCCCTACCACGCTCATCTGCCCGGTGAAAATGTGCAGAAGTTGGGGCAGTTCGTCTAGGCTGAAGCGCCGCAATAGTTTGCCAACGCGGCTAATGCGCGCGTCATCGCGTTCGACGTAGTAACCGGCGCCGGCTGCCTCTGCATTCTTGATCATGGTGCGAAATTTCCGCATGCGGAATTGTTTTCCACGATATCCCGCGCGCGCTTGCGAAAAAAACACCGGGCCCGGTGATTCCAGCTTGATGAGGATGGCAACACATACGAGCAGCGGGGACAACAGCAACAGAGCCACGGCGGATACGAGGATATCCAACACTCGCTTCACGCCGAGCTGAATCTTGCGGATCATGCGGTGCCCACCGCTGGAACACCCGCCGAATCCCGTTCTGCATTCGGCAGCGATTTGCCGCTCCCTCCGGAGGCACCCTCCGGGGCGCCTTCCGGTTGTGCCACAGGAGCGGAGGATCCATTCGGCCGAATGGCCATCACCAAACCCAGGACTGCGGAGAGCATCATCGCATTCGCGAAAATGTACAAATTGAAATCCGCGAGGCTGTGCAGCAGGATCGCCAAGATGGCGCCTGCGGCCCCCAGCGCCGCAGCCTGCTCGAAGCTTCGTTCCGCGGAGTAAGAGGCGCGGACGGCCCTCCCCAGAATCACAAAGAGGGAGGAGAACAAAACCAGCGCTGCAGGAATTCCCAGATCGCTGGAAATTTCCAAGTAGTCGTTGTGGGTGTGGTTGACGAAGCGGCCGAGGAAACCGGTTTGCACGGTGGTGTAAGCGATGGGGAACGTGCCTAGTCCCGTGCCCAACAGCGGGTGGGCGCGCAGCAAGCCGCCGGTATCTTTCCAAATAGTCAGGCGGTCCTGGCCCTGGCCGGAATATTCGTCGCTGACAACTTGAAATCGCTGCAGAACCGGGCCGGGGCCAATCCACAGGGTAAGCGCCAAGCCCAAAACCAGAAATGCGCCGGCGAGCCACAGCCCACTGCGTCCACCGAGCTGCGATAATGCGACCAGGCCAAACAGGAAGAGCGATGAAAGCACCCCGGCCAAAATTCCCATCCGCGAGCGCGAAAACAAAAGCGCCACGCCGATCAACACCGCAACGGCAACCCAGAAAATCGCGCGGGCAAACCCGGAGCCTGCGAACAGCTTGTGTTTACGGCGCGGCGATTGCGCCTGCCTGCGGCGGAGCTTCTCGAATTCGTAAAACGCGAGCGCCAGGCTAAAAGGCAAAATCATCTCGAGCAGTCCGGCGAAGTGATTGCGATTGATGTAAGTGCCGGTGGCTTCTTCGAGGTCGTATTTTTTAATGTAGGCAAAAATTCGCTGGAAGCCGGTGAGGTATTGAACCAAACCGTAAAAGGCCTCGAAGATGCCCAATCCCAGAAAAGAAAAAATCAGGCGGCGCTTTCCCTCGCGGGTCTGGCACACCAATTGCGCGAGATAGAACACCGCGAGACACGCGAGCAGCGCCAGCAAGTGGGTGCGCGTGGCGTAGGTTTGAATGGTCCAGTGGGCCCAGCGCGGATCCGCGAGTTCTGCCGGAGACTGGCGCGAGCGTCCCATCCAGGAAGGCGGTAATGGGCAGAGCTGCAGGAGGACGATGGCCACGAGTACAACGGGAACGATGCGAGCGGCGCGGTTGGCCGGAATCAGCGAATCCGGGTGGGCGAGGACCAGAAACGCGATGGCCGCAAACAGAACCATCTGGGCGATGGAGAAAAGCGCAGGCTCAGCGCCGCCGAATGCCAGGGCGGAATAGAGCAAACAACCAATGAGCGAGCACTCCGCGAGCATTTTCGACGCCGGCGAAAGGCGGTGGTTGGGAGGAGCCAGGGGCATGGCAGGGGTTGTTACTCCTCCTTGGCAACGTAAGGGGAATAGTAGTAGTGCCCCGCGGAGAGGTCAGCGAAATTCAATGCGGCGCCGAGAATATGCGCGCCAACGTCGCGTGCCGAAGCTTGCGCGCGCTGCGCCAAGTCGCGCGGAGTGACGCCACCGACGACCACGAGTAGAACGCCGTCGACGAGCGTCGCTAGGATCCGGCTATCGGCCACGTTGAGCAGCGGCGGCGAATCGATGACCACGAACTTGTAGGTGTTCGATGCATCGCGAATCAGCGTACGCATGTATTCCGAAGAGAGCAGGTCAGCGGGATTTGGCGGCACGGGTCCACAGAAAAGCACGTCCAGGCCAACCGGCGCCACGTGGCACACCAGATCTTTCCAATGTTCGTGGCCGGTGAGAAATCCCACCAGGCCGTGAGGCGCGGTGACGCCGAAAAAATTGTGGAGGCTGGGGCGGCGCAAATCCGCATCAATCAGCAGGACTGGATCGCCAAGTTGCGCGAGCGAAATGGCCAGATTCGCGGCAACGGTGGTCTTCCCTTCGCCCGGCTGAGCGCTGCTGACCAGCAGAGTGCGAGGGGGGGCCTCGGCGGTGGAAAGCAGCACGGAAGTTCGCAGGCCGTGAAAGGCCTCGAGCAGCGCGGAATGATTTCCGTTGGCTTCAATTTTGTTCCAAGCCGGGGCGAGAGCGGCGGAAGGTTGGCCTTCGGCGGAGAGCACCTTAGCGCGCTCGTAGAGGCTATGAATTCCGTGATAATCGCCGGAATCAACCGCGGGAATGGAGGCGAGGGCGGGCAAGCGGAGAAAGCGCTCGACGTCTTCGGGACTCTTGATGGTGTTGTCGAGATGTTCCTGGGCAAAAGCCATGGCGGTGCCGAGGCAGAGGCCGACGAGCAGTCCGAGGGAAAGATTGAGAAAGACGCGAGGGCGAACCGGCTTGCGCGGCGACTGGGCAGGATCGACGATGCGGATGTTGGTGGCGCGCATGCTGGTGGAGACGCCGGTTTCTTTCAGTTTCTGCAACAACCCTTCGTAGAGCTGCTTATTGGTGTCTGTTTCGCGTTTGAGGATGTTGTACTGCACGGATTTTTCCGCGACGTCGTTCTCCGCTTTTTGCTGGTCGGCGAAAGCGGCGGTGAGCATCTCTTCACGGCTGACCGCGGCGCGATATTCGCCGGTAATCATGCGGGTGGCGCGCTCGCGCTCCTGAGTCAAATTGGATTCGGCGTCGTCGATCTGGCTCTGGACTTCTTTGACGCGGGGATAATCGGGATTGAAGGTGGTGGTGAGCAAGGAGCGCTGGCGCTTGAGCTCGGCCAAGCGTTCGCTGAGGTCCTGGAGGAGTTTGTCGTCGAAGACGCCCGGGAGGGAAGCGAAATCGCCTTCCTGGACCAAGCGGTACAAAGATTCCTTCTGATAGCGGTCGGCCTGGGCCTTGGTCAATTCCTCCTGGAGATCGTGGAGGCGCTGGTCGACGATATTTTCGGTGGTGCCCTTTTCGGTGGAGAGAAAAAGCAGGCCGGTTTCGCGGCTGTACTTCTGAAGTTCGTCCTCGGATTTTTCGAGCTTCGCTTTCATGCGCATCAGCTGCTGAGACAACCAATCGGAGGCCTTTTCAGAGGCTTGCCAGCGCGCTTCCAGATTTTCTTCTATGTAGTTGGAAGCGAGCGAATTCACCACGCGGGCGGCGAGGGCCGGATCGGTGGATTCAAAACTGATCTCTACCAAGCGGCTGCGCTTCACCGGGTCGACGTTCAGGCGATCGTCAAATTTCTTCAGCACTTCGCTGTACGCGTCGGGATCTTTACCAGCGTCGCCGTTCAGATCGGTGGAGGCGGCCGGAGGAGGTTCGGGTCTCGCGGTGGAGAACCAGGAGCGCGCCGGAGGCTTGAATTCCGGGAGCTGATCGATTCCCAATTCGTCGATCACACGCCGCGCGACGTTTTCGCTTTTCAAGATTTTGTACTGCGTTTCCAGATAGGCGTCGGAAATCGTTTCCACCTGAAAAAGTTCCTGGAGGGTAGGCACGTCGGGATTTTCTTTTTGAATTTCGACCAGGGCACGCGCACGGAAGACCGGCTTTTGCTTCAGGGTGCCGACCAGGGCAACGGTGAAGACGATGAACAGGACGGTGAGAATGGTGGCTTTTCGCTTGCGGACGATGCGCCAATATTCGAAAAGGTCCGGGCCATCGTCCGCCTCGATGGCTTTGAACGGAACCGGCCGGACGGGCTCGATGGCGCGAGTGGTGGAATCATACAGCCGGATTTTTGTCGGTTCGTCCATGGCGCTACCAGTGGAACACAACCAGATCGGTGACCGCCCACACGGCCGCGTCGGTGCCCTTGGCGAACATCCCTTTGGCGGGGCTATTGGGCACGAAGACGATGTCGGAGGCGTGCAACGCCTGGTCCGGCTCTTTCCCAGCAAACACTTTGCCCAAATTCACCGGGACCTCGACGCGGTTACCATTCTCGTCGGTGCGCAGGATGCGGGCCTGAGATTTCGCGGCCACGCTGGTTAGACCCTCGGCGAGCGCCACCACGCGCAGAATGGTCATCGGCTCGTTGTTCTTCATCACGAATCCGCCGGGCTTGTGAACCTCGCCGACGGCATAAACGATTCCTGCGCGGGTGACCTTGACGATGTCTCCCGGAAAGACGGTGACGTTGTATTTGCGTTCGCCCGACTGCACCAGGCCGTCGAGATGAACTTCCACGACATCGTCTCCGGCGTCAGAGTTAGCGTCAGTGGACGCCGGTGATGATGAGGCGGCTGCTGGGGGCGCGGCGGCCGGAGGAGACGAAACCGCACCTACCCGCGCTTTATTTGGCGTTGCATCGGCAGAATTTGTCGCGGCGATCGAAGGCGAGTCCGGCGCGGAGCGGTCGTAAGGCGGGACCGCTACGGCGGCCGAGGCCTGCGCCGCTAGCGCTTCCGGGTGCAAGCCGGCACCGCGCTCGATCAGGACGGTGTCGCCTGCATCGTCGGTAACTCCCTCAGCCATGGAAATCATTTCCAACAAAGAGCGCGGACCGCGAACTTGAAAAACGCCCGGCTTACGCACCGCCCCAACTACAGAAATGGGATGGCTTTCCACGGTGCTGACGAACACGCCGACGTGGGGATCCTTCATGAATTCACGCCGCAAGCGAACTTCGAGAGCCATCTCCAGTTCGCGGGCGGTGAGGCCGGCGGCACGCACCGGGCCGAGCAGCGGCAAGGAAATTTCTCCGCCGGAAGTGACGCGAACCGAGCGATTGAGTTCTTGAGCGTCGAACACGGTGATGTCGAGAATGTCATTCGGGCCGATGCGGTATTCCTCGGCGGAATTGACGCCGGCATCCGAGCTCAAATCCTTGCGCAGATTGTTGAGGCGGCGATTGTATTCTTCGGTGGAAATTTCGGAGAGCGCGACAGGGTGGCTGGGAGCGCCTTGAGCTCGGAGGAGCGGCGCGCCATAGCCGAGGAGACAAACAGCGAGGAGGCCGGCGCTCAGGATCGGCGCTCGTTGCGGAAGCCCTCTCACCAGGCCGGTTCGGCGTTTCGGTTCCATCAGCAAACAGCGACCTTCATCCCAGTTCGAGCGGAATTCGAGCGGTAACGCACAGCTATATCGGACGCCAATGTCGATGGCTAGGATGGAAAAGTTCGGAAAATAGCAACAAAGCAGTGTAATCCCGGCCATACCCAGATTGTCAAGGCATCTCGGGGCAAGCGGCGGGTGTGGTTAGCGAGGGGAACGGGTGGGGATTTTGTTGGTCTTGTGGCTTTGGATAGGAGCGCCGGATTGGACGGAAGAAACCGACGGCTTCGGGGCGGTTTTGCCTCTCCCTTTCTGGATGGATTCGGCGGCGCGCGCCGCGGCTTCGGCCAAACTCGCTTCGAGCCGTTTCGCGAAAACTTTCACGCGGGGCGCGCGCAGCATCCACAGGTGATCGCCGGGCGCGGCGACGATGTCAAATCCTCCGACGAGAAGCGGGCGCCACGCCAGGCGCGGATCGGCGGAGCGGCCAACGCCCTTGCCAAAGTAATCGTCCTCGCCAACCAGCAGGCAGACGCGGGTGTTCAGCGGACGCGGACGGTAGCGGTTATCGGCCAGGCGCATCGCTTCTTCGATACGACGCACTTCGGCCATGGCGTCTTCGGTTTGGACGGCCAACGGGAAAAGCTCATCGTGGGTCGGAATATTGCTCGGCGGCGCGCCGAAGAAACTCTCGACCACCCAGCGATACCAACGCTTGGCCATCTGATTCACTCGCCATGAATAATGTTGGAGGTAATAGTTGACCGTGCCGAGAAACTCGCCGGGATAGTGAAACGGGACCGACTCGACCAACGCCACCAGCCCGAGTGAATCGCCTTGCGCTTCGAGCAAGCGCGCGGTTTCGTAGGCCACCAGCCCGCCGGAACAAAAGCCCGCGAGGTTGTAGGGTCCTTCCGGTTGTAGACTCTGAATGATCTGCACGAAGTGGCGAGCGCGAACTTCGACGTCCTCAAATACTTCGCCTGGCCCGGGAAGTTTCGATTCCAGGCCGTAGACCGGCTGCTCCGTCCCTAACAGCAGCGATGCCTCGCGAAACGCCAGAACGCTGCCGGCGCCGCCCGGGAACCAGAAAAGCGGCGGCTTCGAGCCTTGCGACTGAATGGCGATCAGGCGGTTTTTGGGGACTACGTCCGCTTTCGAATCGACCAGCCGGGAAAGCTCGGCGATAGTGGGCGTGAGAAACAGCGTGTTCATCGAAACCGTCTTGCCGAAGGTGCGGGAAATTTGCGCGAAGAGCCGCACCGCCAGCAGCGAATGGCCGCCCAATTCGAAAAAGTTGTCGTGGATTCCGATCTTGCTGAGCTGCAGCACCTCGGCCCAGATGGTGGCCATGGACTTTTCGGTTTGGTTGCGCGGCTCGACGTGAACTTGACCTGGCTGGGCCGATTCGTAGTTGGGCGCGGGCAACGCACGGCGATCTATTTTGCCGCTGGAGGTGAGCGGGAGGTCGGCGAGGGGGACAAAGGCCGCGGGAATCATGTGTTCCGGCAAGCTGCTGCGCAGCGATTCGCGCAATTCGTCGGCGTTGAGCGAATCGGGCTTGGCCAGCGCCACGTAGGCCACGAGACGCTTGTCTCCCGGCGTATCTTCGCGCGCCACCACCACGGTTTCTAGAATCCCCGGGGATTGGCGGATCGCCGCTTCGATCTCGCCCAGTTCGATTCGGAAACCGCGAATCTTTACTTGATGATCGAGGCGTCCCAGGTATTCGATTTCGCCGTCGAGCAAATAGCGCGCCAGGTCGCCAGTCTTGTATAGCCGCGCGGCCGGCTTGCCTACCGGCGCACTGCGGAACGGATCGGGAATAAAACGCTCGGCGGTGAGTTCGGGGCGATTCAGATATCCACGGGCGACGCCGATGCCACCGATATGAAGTTCGCCGGCCACACCTAGCGGCGCGGGTTGCAGTTGCGCATCGAGAATATAAATCTGGATGTTGGCGATGGGGCGGCCGATTGGGACGAACGGCCGGGGGTCATCGCGGCGGCAGGCCCAATAGGTGACGTCGACGGCGGCTTCAGTTGGGCCGTAGAGGTTGTGCAGGGCGGCGTTGGACATCTGGAAGAATCGGTTCTGCAAATCGGCGGCGAGGGCTTCGCCACTGCAAAACACCTGGCGCAGGCTGGAACGTTTGGGAATCGCAGCCGTCTCGAGAAATGCGCGGAGCATCGAAGGAACAAAATGGGTGGTGGTGATTTTTTCCTGGAGCATCAGTTGCGCCAGGTACGACGGGTCGCGGTGGCCGCCGGGCTGAGCCATCACCAACGTGGCGCCGGTCATCAATGGCCAGAACAGCTCCCACACCGACACATCAAAACTGTAAGGAGTTTTCTGCAGGACGCGGTCCGCGGGCGTTAGGTTGTATTCCGACTGCATCCACAGGAGACGATTGACGATTCCTTGGTGAACGTTTAGAACGCCCTTGGGTTTGCCGGTCGATCCCGAAGTGTAAATGACGTAGGCGAGATCGGCAGGCTTAACGGCGACTCCGGGATTGGACGTCGATTCGCTTTCGACTTTGTGCCATTCGGAATCGAGCAGCAACACGGGAATCGCCTGGGGCGGGAGACGATCGGCGACTGTCTGCTGCGATAAAACGATCGGCGGGTTGGCATCGTCCAGCATCCATGCCAAGCGCTCGGCGGGATACTCGGGATCGAGCGGCATGTACGCTCCGCCGGCTTTCAGGATGGCGAGTAGCGCCACTTCCATCTCCAGCGAGCGCTCCACGCAAATTCCGACTACCGCGCCGGGGCCGACGCCGTGTTTGCGTAAATGATGAGCGAGTTGATTGGCGCGCTCGTTGAGCTGGCGGTAGGTGAGGGATTGATCTTTGAAAACGACCGCGACTTGATCGGGCGCGCGCTCGCCCTGCCTTTCAATAATTTCGTGAAGGCAGGCTGACTTTTCCGGATAGTCGACCGCGGTACGATTGAACTCCACCACCACCTGGCGCCGCTCGGCCTCGCCCAACATGGGCAGGCGCGCGATCGATTGG
>Ga0302324_100010674_pt1 | contig 18958 bp, 14 predicted proteins | sample Palsa_T0_1_FD_201949 | JGI IMG/M metagenome (GOLD analysis project Ga0302324, IMG submission 201949) | Peat permafrost microbial communities from Stordalen Mire near Abisko, Sweden - Palsa_T0_1 | ecosystem: Environmental > Terrestrial > Soil > Palsa > Peat permafrost | place: Sweden: Abisko...
ATTTGAAAGTCTGATTCGTGCGGACATCGAGCACCGTCCAGGTTTCGCCGCGGTCATTCGATCCCAACAAGCGCCAGGCGCTCGGATCCTGGTAGTCGGTTCCGATGCTGGAGACCAAGGTATAGCGTTTGACAATGCGCGCCGGCTGCCCCGCGACAGGCGTGTTGGCCGGTTGCGCCAAAGCGAGGAGAGGCCAGAGCGTCAAGAACAAGACGCTGGCCATCCCATGTTTGAATGCTGCCGGATTGAGTTTCACAACAACGGCGATCCACCGCAACCGCGCAGGAAGCAGTCACAGTAATACACCGTTCCGTATCGGCGCTTTCGCTCGCTGGCTTGAGCGAAAATCAGGTGTCTTTGGAGTCGAAGGTCTTGGGCGTCATCACCATGATGTCCCCATGCGCCCGGTAGAAAATACCCCGATCATGAGCGACTTTCCCGGGAGATACGGTCGTCCCGACCGCATCCGTCGGCCCACGCGCAAGCGTCTGCCCAATAATTTGTTCTGTTCTCCCGCCGACGGAATCATTCGTCCGCAACTAGCCCATCTTCCGGGTGGTTCCTCGAGCACGTCGCGCATGATTCAGTGAGTATGTGAATCAGTGTTTTGACAGTCCTCGCGGAAGGTGTTAGAAGATGTATATGAAGCTGGAGTTTAATCGCCAGAAACTTGGCCAATTCTGCCGGGAACACGGCATTGCCCGGCTGGAATTGTTCGGCTCCGCGCTGCGAGAAGATTTTCGCGGCGACAGCGACGTTGATTTGTTGGCCACCTTGCGGGCCGACGCCCGGCCGACACTTCTCGATTGGGCGGAGATGCAGGAAAAACTGGCAGCCGTCTTTGGCCGTCCGGTGGATTTGGTGAGTCGCCGGGCGATTGAACGCAGCCGCAATCGCTACCGCAAGCAATCCATCCTCTCCACGGCGATGCCGATTTATGCCGAAGGATAACGCTTATCTGGAAGACATTCTGCAAGCCGCGCAAGCCATCCGGCGTTTTCTCGCAGGGATTTCACTCGAGGATTTTAAATCGAACGAAGAGAAATATGAAGCGGTCAATCGTAAGTTTGAAATCATCGGCGAAGCCGCCCGCCGACTTTCGCCTGAAGCCCTGAAGATATTTCCTGAGATCCCATGGAAGCTCATCACCGCGATGCGGAATATCCTCATACACGATTATGATGACGTGGATCTGGATGCCGTTTGGGAAACAGCGCAACGGGACCTTCCGCCCTTGACTAGCCGTTTGGAGTCCTACCTCGCCGCAAACCCGCCTCCAGAAGATTGAAATCGTAAAAGTCATTCCAAAGAATGCCACTTTCTCATGCGTAAGCCGCGCCGGGATATTCCACTCTGAGTTGGCGCGCCATGCGGCCAACGCTGACCCGTTTATCATGTGAACCGTGGCGTGGTAAGGCCCTCCGTCGAGCCGGAACTCGATTTCGCGGAATTAAGTCACGGCTCGACAGAGTTTCGCCCTGCCGAATTGGACTTGCATTCCCACCAAACAGTGTTATACTCAGGTTGTGTGGCGCTCACGCGCCTGCTCTTTGACAATTTTAAAGTGTGAAGTGTGAATGGTGAGTCAAGAATTCTGGCCGCCCAATGGACCCGGTTTGTGGTTTTGCGCGTTTTCGCGGCTGTGCCCTTGGCCTTTCGTATCGGCAGGGAGGGCCTCTTGCCGCCGGAGCGGGATGGGATCAGGTAAATGTAGCTAAATCCAGGTGAATCCAGGTAAATCCAACCAAAGAAAAATAAAAATTGGCAGGGAACGAGGATGAGGACGGTCACGGTCAATCACGCCCATGAAAAAATAAAAAACGTGCAGCCGTTCTCAAAAAGCAGCCGAATCGGCCCCTCAAAAATTGGACTAAATTTGACCAGATTTGAGTGAATTTGACCAAATTTGACTAAAAAAACGGTCTGAAAAATGGGCCGACCCTTGGAAATCAATGAGAGGTGATTGCAAAATGGTTGGAATCAAAAATCCAATTCATTCGCCAGGCACCCCGCGCAAGTCGTTGATTTCCATGATAATTCCACATAACTCCAGCTTGCTTTTGCGGGAATTTGGAACGCATCCACTGGCAGGCTTTATGAAAGCAGTCGCAGGCAGTTGCAAGTTGCGGTGGGGTGCCATACCGGAACCGGGCCATCAATTGCGCGGATTTAACGCATTTCCGGCGCAAATTCCCGGCCGGTCAAGCCCAGTCAAGCCCAGTCAAGCCCAGTCAAGCCATCAGATCGTCAATGCAGTAGCATGGTGAAACGAATTGACAGAAAAGCCGAATGGCCGCACACTAATCATCAGTAACATAAGCATATCAGTTATGATTAACCCTGAAACACCGCCAAAACTGACTCGGAACGAGCGCCTTAAGGCTGCGATCCGCCAATACAACACATTTCCTTCCGGGAGCAACCCGTCCAGCCCTCGGCGCCTTTCTCTCCAAGATTCAGCAGGCTAAAGCATCGTCGGAGGAATTTGGGCGGCCCGTTCACTTCGGCGAATTCGGAGCCTTCACCAAAGCAGACCAGGAATCGCGCACTCGTTATTATGGGGCCTTTCGGCAGGCGTTGGACGCTGCGGGCATCGGTTGGGCGATTTGGGACTGGAAATCCGGTTTTAACTATTGGGACACCAAGACCCAACGACCGCTGCCTGGAATGCGGGAGGCTCTCTTTCCGGCAAAGACTCACAAAGGGAATCAATAGTATTGCAATCGCTGCTTCACCTTGCCGGATTTCTGAATCTGCAAAGTTTGGTCATTTTCATTCATTCTGCGACTCTCATTCGTCGAGAATTGAATTAAGCCTGCTTTCGTCCAAACGTTGAGAGTTGTCTAAGGATTTTTGCTCATGCTGGTCAGGAAACGCCGGCCTATCCGTTCATAATAAAATCTGATTAAGTTGCAAGTAGTTGTTCAACAGTAAGTTACACAAAACAACGTCTGGCAGCGGCACAATTTTTGCGATAGCACCGTTTTTCGTGTGCAGGGGTGAACTGATTTCGCTCCTCTGCCGAAAAAAGCGTCAACTGGTGGCGGAACCAAGAAGAACGAAGTTTTGCCCGCGGCCAACATGATCTACAAGTTCTGATTGACGCAAGTTTAATTCAAGTCCCTTCGGGGATAACGGAAGGGGGCTTGTTTGCGAAGATTTGGGTGCCGGGGTGTTCCCCTGCGATTCGCTGGCCTCAAGTGCATTGAGCCATCTTATCAAAACCCGGCACCCATTTTCCCGTGTTTTTAGTCGCTGGACCCTGGGACTTGCGGCCCTGGCACTGGTCAGTCTGGCCACGTTGGCGCAGACGGATCCTGTAACGGATTCCCAGATTAATGCTTACTTCTTCTCTTTGAGAATCCAGTCGAATAGAATTTTTACATCGTCTCCGCAGCGCAAAGTTCCAATCGCCAGAACCGGGGCTGGCGGCGAAATGCCATAAGCGGTCATCTTCACCGGCGCGGTCCCACTGACTTTGATTTTGCCCTCGTCCAATGTTTCGAGGTTGATGGGAAGAATGACTTTGTTGGTCACGCCCGCGATGACCAATTCACCCGCGGCATCCGCATCAAACGGCTTGCCAGCGGCATGCGGGCCTTTGAAGGTCATTTCCGTCAGCGTAAATTCGATTCTAGGAAAGTCGCCTGCCTTCATGGACTTTTGCATCAGATCGTCCATAACCCCAGGCATATGCTCGGCTTTGCTGTGGATGGTGCTGACTGGGATGATGACATGGGCCTTGGCCGGGATTTTATCGCCCTGAAGGCCGGCTGGCGCCGCTTGCGTCTTGTCCAAGTTTACGCCCGCCCCAAATTCGATGTAGCCGCCGATGAAGCCACCTTCCATCTCCCAATCATGAGCGGTCGAGGTGCCATCGACGCGAATGGAGTTGCCGCGCGGTTGGGTGTTGTAGCGGGTCTGGGCTTCGGCGTGAACAATTGGGGCCAGCCAAAACGCCAGGGCGGCGGCGATGGAGAAGGGAAATTTGTTCATAATTCAAACCATTCTTTCTCGAACACGATCTTCTGTTTCTTGATCGCGGCCTGGTTGGCGATGATGGCCATGACAGTCGCATCCAAGCCGTCCTGCCAAGTGGCGGCGGCCGTGCTTTTCAGGGCTGGGTCGGTTTTCAGTTGGTCGAGCAGGTCCGCCACGGTGCCGTCAGGATAAGTATCATAGAAATCTTTGATTTCGCGGGTTTGCCGCCCCGCCTTGTCCGTAAATGCGTCCAAGGCGTAATAGAGGGGTTCATGCTCGTAGGGATTGAACGACTCCATGCTGCCGGCGAGCGTTGTTTGCTTGGAAGCGCCTGCGACCAGCGCGATGCCTGTTTCGTTGTAAAAGCGGTCATGGCGCGCATACACTTCCCAGCCGCCTTCGTGAGCGTTGGCCTCCTTGAAGAGCCAGGCCTTGAAGTCGCGCATCATCATGGCGGCTTCGTCGCCGAGGTAAACCTCGTAGGTTTTCTCAAACGAATTGCAGATCGTCAAGTCGTGCAAAAGATTAACTCCGTGCGGAAATTCAAAGACGGCCTGGACAGTGTCCGGCACCTCGCGATGGTCGTTGTATAATCGAATCGTCGAACTGAAGCCCGTTACGGCCAAGGGGCGGCCCCTCAAAAAATTGGAAACGGTATCGATCTGGTGAATACCCTCCTCACCCAGGAGTCCCGTGCTGGTGGCGTTGCGCAGCCGCCAATTGAGCGCATCTTCCCGTTCCTGGCTGGACCCAGTTTGATACCAAGTGCTGTTGGCATGCCACTGTGCGCGCACCATGACATACTTGCCCAGTGCGCCGGAGCGAATGAAGGGCAAAAGAAATTCAACTTGCGGATGCGAACGTTGTTGCAAGCCGGGTTGGAAGATCTGCTTGACCGCGTCGCGCGCCGCTTTGGCGATCGCCTTGGCGTCTTCGATGGTATTGGCCAGCGGCGCTTCGCAATAGACATGCTTGCCGGCCGCGAGGGCGGCGAGGGCGATCTCCTTGTGCGTTCCGGTGGGCGTGGCGATGATGACTGCCTGGACTTTCGCGTCGGCCAGAAGGGCTTTGTAATCATCGTATTTTTGCGCATTGGGGATTTCCTTGCCAGCCCTTCGTAACGCGGCGGGGTAATTGTCACAAATGGCCACGACGGGCGCGTTGTCTTTCTTCTCCCGTGTAGGATCGGCGTTCAGTTTGCCCAGTTGGATCAAGATTTCACGACCCCATTCACCCAGGCCGATGACGCCAATGTTAATGGGCGGGGCAGGAGGGATTTTGGTCAGCTCCGAATCGCCGGATTTGGCCTTGTCGTCGGCGCGCAATTCGACTCCTCCCACCATGGCCATCATCGTGGCCAACGACGCATTTTTGAGGAAGTCCCGCCGATTGGACTCTGGCAACTCATTTTTGTTGTTCATGAACTATATTCCCAGAGCAAGCCATGAAGAGACGAAACAAACAAGCAGGAATTCTTGGGTGTATTCCGGCCCGGAGGCGCGGTATCCTTCGGCATGATCGGGCTTTCGGACATTTTGCTGGCCAAATTGGCTGGATGGGAGGTCGTCAAGCAGGCGCGCGCCCTCCTGGAGGCGGGCCGCGTGTTATCTTCCGAATGGCAGCCGCCCAACTTGCGCGGCGTCGTGCAAGAAGGGTCCGCCACGTATCGGGCGGGTTTGGTCATTCGCAGTGAGTCGGATGCGGACAATCTTTGCACATGCCGCGATGCCCGCCAACGGGGCCTGATTTGCGCCCATTCGGTGGCCGCGGGCCTCCATTTTCTCAAAGGGCGTGCCGCCCCCGCTCCAAAAATGACACAGGAACAGCCTACTCCCAAAGCCCCTGGGCTGCTTCGCGTCCAACCGGGCCACGCCGGCGAGCCGCTCGAACTGTTTCTGATTTTGCCGCCTAACTTCGCCAACGCCGCCGCCCGGGGAAAAGTTATGCTTTACATCGAAGGGAAGTGGCGCCACGGGCGTTCGCCGTTGGACGCACTTCCATTAGACACTCCTTTTTCGCTCGATGACCGTGACGCCGCGTTGCTGGACGCGCTGGAGGAAATCAATCACGGCGGCAAGCCGGCGATGTTGTTGCTGGAATCGCGCCTGTTGACGGAAATGCTGCCCCGGCTGGCGGGGCATCCTCGCGTCACGTTAGGCAAAACGCAGTCAATCGAAATCGTCAATCAGCCTCGATGCCTTTCGGTGAAAGCGCACTTGGAGACCAGCGGCGAAATTCTCCTTTCTCTCGCCGGGCAGAAGCCCGAATGTGTGATCGCCGGCCCGGCGCCATGGATATTCAGCGGGCACAAACTGCAACCCCTCGGTCTGACGGCCGAGCTGGCGGATTTGGTGCGCGGCCCGGTGCGCATTCCGCGCGCGCGTGTGCCGGCCTTCCTGAGCTTGGACTGGCCGAAGCTTGCGGGGCAGGGCGGGGTGGAGGCCGATTTTGCTCTGGCCGATTTCGAGTTGGAACCGGCCGCGCCGGAATTCAAGTTGCACCTGGCTGGCGGACTGGCTGTTTTGAAAGCGAAGCTGGAGTGTTTCTACGGCGGTACCTCGGCCGTCTCGCTGCCGCCGGAAACACCGTGGTTCCCGGACCCACGGTCTCCCACGCGCTACGCCATGCGAAACTTTGCGGTGGAACAAGCGGCGGCGGCGCGGTTGCTGCGGGGAGGATTCATCGGACCCGACGCGCAAGGATGTTATCACTTGAACGGACAGGACCCGGTGCTGAATTTTTTCGCGCGCGACTATCCGCGCCTGGAAAAAGAATGGAAAGTGACGTTGGAAGAAAGGCTGGAACGAAGCGCCGAAAAACTGGAGCGCGTCCAGCCACATTGCCAAATCACGCGCTCCGGCGAGCAATGGTTTGATCTCCACGTCAGTTACGACACGCCGGGCGGGGAGCCGCTGCCGCCGGCCGAGGTTCAGCGCCTGCTGCTTTCCGGCCAAAGCCACACCCGGCTCAAAAACGGCAAATTCGCGCTTCTCGACACGGGCGCGGTCGAGGAACTGCAGCAGGCGCTGGTCGATTCTGCACCGCGCCAGCAGGCCGGCGGTTATCGTCTTGACAACGTCCAGGCGGGATTTTTGCAAGCCACGTTAAGCGCGCAAAGCGGCTGGAACATCCAGGCGCCTGCGGGCTGGATGCGGGGGGACATCCAAATGCCACCGCCGCCCCTGGGAGACTTGGAGGCAGTATTGCGGCCCTATCAGAAAGAGGGAGTGGGCTGGCTTCGCTTTTTACGCGGCCACAGCTTCGGCGGGATACTCGCTGACGAAATGGGGCTGGGCAAAACGGCGCAAGTGCTGGCCCATCTGCGCGCTGTCAAACAAAGCGGCTCCAGGCGCTGCGGCCCTTCTCTGGTCGTCTGCCCGTCCTCGCTGGTGTTCAATTGGGAAGCCGAGGCGGGAAAATTCACGCCGGAATTGCGCGTGCTGGCCCTGCACGGCGCGGAGCGGCGCGCTCTTTTCGCCGAAATTCCGTCCTGCGACCTGGTTATTACCAGCTACGCCTTGCTGCGACGCGACGCAGAACATTACCGCGGCCTGGAGTTCGACACCGTGGCGTTGGACGAAGCGCAGCACATCAAGAATCGCCAGACGCAGAACGCCCAGGCCGTCAAGGCCGTCCGCGCGAACCATAAACTGGTCTTGACAGGTACGCCGGTGGAAAATTCCGTTCTCGATTTGTGGTCGCTCTTCGATTTTTTGATGCCGGGTTATCTGGGCGCGGCGGAGGATTTCCGCCAGCGCTACGAAATCCCGATCATGCGCGATCGGAACGCCGAGGCTCAAACACGGCTGGCCCGCCGCTTGCGCCCGTTCGTCCTGCGCCGCCTCAAACGAGATGTGGCCGCCGACCTGCCGGAAAAAATCGAACAGGTCAGTTTCTGCGATTTGAACGTGGAACAACGGGCGATTTATCAGCAGGTGCTTGAAGCCGGCCGCCGCGAAGTCCTGGACGCGGTCAACAAGCAGGGTTTGGCCGGCGGCCGCATGGTCGTGCTCACGGCGCTGTTGCGATTGCGCCAGATTTGCTGCGACCTGCGCTTGCTCAAGACCGTCGGTGCGGCGGCCGTCTCGGGCAAAGTGGAATTGTTCAACGAATTGCTGGAAGAAGTTCTCGATGGCGGCCATCGTGCGCTGGTTTTCAGCCAGTTCACCAGCATGCTCGCGTTGTTGCGGGAAGAATTGTCGTCGCAAAAAATTGGGTTTTGTTATTTGGACGGCTCGACGACGGATCGCGCGCGCGTGGTGGATCAATTTCAGCGCGATGCAGCTCTGCCGGTGTTCCTCATCAGCCTCAAGGCCGGCGGCGTGGGTTTAAACTTGACCGGGGCCGACACGGTCATCCATTTCGATCCGTGGTGGAATCCGGCCGTGGAAGCGCAAGCGACCGACCGAGCGCACCGCATCGGCCAGAAGAAAGTCGTGACCAGTTACAAACTGATCACGCGCGGGACGGTGGAGGAAAAAATCCTGAGTTTGCAAACGCGCAAACGCGCATTGACGCAAGGGTTGCTGGGCGGCGAGGAAACGTTGGCGGAGGCGCTCAATTGGGAGGACATCCGGGAACTCCTGGAAATTTGAGGCGCTCCTCAACCTAGCACCGCTCACGGCCGCCAGAAAAGGTCGCTCAGCACCTCGGCGACCGCGGAGACGGCGCCGTGCCAGAGGTTTTCCTCGTACATGGGTGAAATGCTTGGCACTGTTGTTGGTTGGTCCCCTCTGGTGAGTCGCCGGTCCTGCTCCAAATCCGCTATTTCTCTCGCGCGCGCCTTGTCCAACCCGCCGGAGCGGATAAATTCCACGATCCGGCGAAGCTCATCGCGATCAAACCAGGTGCCGTGCTCGCGGCAGACATCCACAATCACATTGGAGAAATTGGCAAAATTGACCCGGTTCATCAAATCTCGGCAGACCGGACACGGCAGGTAGCGAACTTGCTTCTCAATGTCCACGCCTTCGTTCGTCGGCATTTGCGTCGGCATGCCGAGCACGGCCGCTTGTTTTTCCTGGTCCGCGCAAATTTGCCGCAACGTCTCCGCATCCGTCCAGATGCCCTCGCAACGGGGGCACTCGCGCACGTTGCTGCTGCCGAGCACGACCGCCTCCAAATTCGTCTTGCAGCGCGGGCACAATTCAGTTGTGGCCGGCGCGGAGGAATCCTTGCGGCCCGCCTTGGCTCCGCAATGAGGGCAAAACTGCTGTCCGAGAAACATCATCCCGAAACAGGAGGGGCAAGCCACCGTGGCCAGGCGCGCGCCGCAATGCTCGCAACGCGTGGCGTCGGTGGCCGCCGCCGCGCCGCACATCGGGCAATTTAAGGTTTCAGCTTGCATGACTTTCGCGCAGAGATAAGAGAAAGAGCATGGCATGGCAGGCCCTGTCTGTCAAACCAATCCAAAAGTCATTAGTTCTGCTCCTGATATTTTGGCGACTGGTTTTCACTCCGACAATATCCATTGAGTGTAAGCTCTTGGCCCGAAGTATTCATAGCCTTTGCCCTCATCCGCCGTGCCGGCGACCATGGCGTGGATGAACCCGTTTCGCTCAACTTGCACCGTATGAAGAATTTTGTGGCCGGGGTTCTCCTTCAGGAGAAACTGGGCGCGTCCACCCAGCGCAGAGTATAGTTCCAGACCGTCGCTGTTGGTGCGGCTGGTGAATTCAAATTGCGCCCCGAGATCCTTGAGCATTGCGTGGCTCCCGCCCCCATGTCCCCCCCTCCGCGCTGACGAACGGTTTGCCATCCAGCAGCGCAGCGTCGTCGTTGTAGGCGAGCACCGTCAGGCAATGACTCTCCGAGGCCCTGAGCCAGGCGGCGAGTTTTTCCGCATGGCCGCGCGCGGAGTCGTAGGCGTAATCGCTGTCAAGAAACGCGATGCGCCCAATGTCGCCGGGAATTTTTTCCACGTTATTGAGATAACCGAACGTGAAACTGCCGCCGCCGCTGTGGCTGGCCAGCACGACTTCCAGACGGTTGGCCGCGAATCGCTTTTCCACGCTTTCGATGATGCCGGGGATGTCTTTGTCGCCATGCGCCTTTCGCCAGGCGGGCCAGCTCTTGGAGCCGGCTTCCAGACAAACCAGCACGACGGTGCGGTTGGTGATGAGGGCGCGCAGGAACCGCGTTTGCGCGGCGATGTGTTGAATGTCGAAATGCCAGTCATCGCCCGGCCGCATTTTATGGCCGAGGGTTTGGGCAATGGTGTTGCCATTGGGCAGCGCGTAAAAAATTAGTCGTACCGGCTTGTCCGGCGCGAAGTCCGCCACCGGCGGCGAGTTGATGCAAACTTTTACCTCCGATTCGATCACAAAATTTGTCTGGTTTTCGCCGCTGTCATAGCGGGGATGCGCCACCACGCCCTGGTCGCTCAACAACTCGCACAGCTTCGAATCAGCCAGGACTTGCGCCACGGTGGTGGTGGCGCCGTTGAGAATCATGCTTTGTTGCACCAGGCGAATGCACTGGCTGTAATCCACCCAGGCGGCCGTGTGGCCGAGATAAAGCGGTTGAATGGCAATGCCATTGGTTCGATGCCAGCCATAAATGGCAACTTTGCCGGCCGCGCCGGCCAGTTGCGGACAAATCACGACGTCCTTCTGGTGTCCGGCCACCAGTGCGCCTGGCGGATGGGCGGGGAGCGACTCCAACCGTTGCGTCCGCACCATTTCGTTGTGGAGCGCGAAAACCGGCAGGGTGGTCATCGCGGCGCTGGGCGGAATGGGCAGCGGGGCCAGCTTGACTTCGGCCGCGCGGTAAATCGCATCCACCATTTTGCGCGTCGGCAGGATGCAATCGAGACTGTCCGCGATGCGTTGGGCTGTGGCGGGTGTTATGGGTGTGCGGAAAAAATCATCGTCGGTTCCGACGGCGAGGTAATCGGGCGTGGCAAAGAAAGTGGCGGAGTTGGTCGCGCCGCCGGCGATGTTTGTGATCGTGACCGGACAGAGGCGCCGTAGGAAATGGGGGACATTCCCAGCGAGAATTTGGGTGCAAACTTCCTGATCGTATTGAGCGGGAAGCAGCGCCTTGACGCGTTGAACGAATTGGCTGCCGGCGGGCGCATCGGCGGCGCGCTCGGGCAAGGAGAGGGATTGCCCTTGGGCCAGGAGACCGGCGGACATCGCGTAGAAGAACCAAGCCGAGGACGGGCGCATAAGGCTCTTGAACCATGAAGCCACCGTCGTGCAAAGCCTTTTCTTGGTCAAAAAAAGACTGGCCATTGGCGCGCGGCAATGGTGTCCTGAAGTCATGCGACACAGGAAGACTCAGTTTTGTCATTTCATCGCTTTGTGCGTCAGTTGCGCTGCGGTTGCCGCGCAAGGGGCCGATTTGAACACCTTGACAGACCAGGAAAAGGCCGGCGGCTGGAAACTGCTCTTCGACGGAAAGGAAACCAGCCCTTGGCGGGCCTACGCCCACACGGATTTTCCCAAGGACGGGTGGGTGATTGAAGACGGCTGCCTGAAGGACGTGGGCGGCGTGCATGGCGGCGATCTGGTCACGAAAGAGGAATTCACCGACTTCGATTTGAAGTTTGAATGGCGCATCTCGCCCGGCGGCAACAGTGGCGTCAAGTATTTGGTTAAAGAGGGCAAAACGGGCAAGTCCGGCGTCGGTTTTGAATATCAGGTGCTCGACGACGAAAAAAATGAAGACGCTCAAAACGGCCCTATTCGCCAGGCGGGCGCCCTCTATTATCTCATCGCGCCCAACAAATCCAAGCGCCTCAAGCCCGTCGGTGAGTTCAACCAGGGCGAAATCATCGTGCGCGGCCAGCACGTCGAGCACTGGCTCAACGGCACAAAAATTGTGGAGTGCGAGTTGGGCAGTCCCGCGCTCAAAGATGCCATCGCCAAGAGCAAGTTTTCCAAAATCACCTGGTTTGGGCAGAAAAGGCCGACGGTCATTTTGCTCCAGGACCACGGCGACACCGTGTCGTTCCGCAATTTAAAGATCAAGGAACTCAAACCGGATTAAGACCTGCCCAAGCTTCCGGGATTGGGCCAGACGCGCCGGGCATAGAGTTGGCCATGTCACGCCTTGGCCGCTGCCGGCGCGTCCTCAATGCGGGCGAATTGCACCAGGAGATCAATTACTTTCTCGCTGAGAATCTGCTGCGCAATCTCCTCGATGCGCCCGGCCTTTTGCATGTCCTTGTAGAGCTTGTCGGGCGTGACTTTATATTGCGTGGCCAGATCTTGCAGGCGGCGAAGGAGGTCCATTTGCTCGACGCGCACGCCTTCCTTTTCGGCCACGCGCTGGAAGACCAGGGCCGCCTTGACGCGCTGTTGGGCTCCGGCGCTGGCCGAGGCGTAAATCTGGTCCTTCTGCGCGTCGATTACTTCCTTGGGAGTGCCGCGCTGCGTGTTGTCGTGCACGATGCTATAGACAAGGCTCCGTGTTTCCTGCTCGATCAGCGACTCCGGCAGGTCGATTTGGATTTTGTCCAGCAAGGTTTGGGCGACCTGTTGGCGGATGGTGCGGCTTTGCTTGGTGTTTAATTCGTTCTGCAAATCCGCGCGCACGCCTTCGCGCAATTTGTCCACGTTTTCCGCGCCCAAAGCCTTGGCAAAGGCCTCATCAATGGTTGGCGCCACCTTTTCCTTGGCCTCGGCCAACTCGACCTCATACACGCCTTTCTTGCCGGTCAACTGCGGCACGACAAAATCGGCCGGAAAATCAACCGTGATGGTGCGTTTGTCGCCCGCCTTCATGCCCGCCAATTGCTCGCCGAAGCCGGGAATGAAGGAGGTGGCATCCACGGTGACCCAGAAATTCTTCTTTTCAGTCAAACCGCGGGCGGTCGGCGCCATGTCGGTGATGGGCTTGCCCTCGCAGGTCCCGTTGTAATGGATTACCGCCACGTCGCCGGTTTTCAATTCGCGGGCGACAGTCTTATACTCGGTCCGTTGATCGGCCAGCAGGCGCAGCGCGCGTTCGATGTCCTCCGGCGTGACGCGGGTGTTGTCGCGCAGGACCGTCAGTCCCTTGTATTCCGGCAGTTCAAATTGCGGCGCGATTTCCGTGGTGACGGCGAACTGCATGGCTTGGCCGCGTTCGAACTGGATGTCTTCCACGTCGGGCCGGCCCACGACGGTGAACTCGTGGTCCTTGACGGCCTTGCGGAAGCCCTCGTTGATGAGTTTTTGTTTGACCTCATCCTGGATTTCCTTCTCGTACCTCTTGGCCACCATGTCCTTGGGGGCCTTGCCGGGCCGGAAACCGGGCAGGCGGGCCTCGCGTTGGAAGCCGGCGGAGATTTCCAGGAACACTTCCTCGACTTTCTCCGGTTCGACTTCCACTCGCAGCAATTTCTTGCACGGCCCCAAATTTTCAACGGTCACATTCACAAAAGCCTTTCCAATTCAAGCGGACTGGCCGGGATTAAGTTCAGAAGCCATCACTGTCACCAGTGTCGTGGTTTCGGTCCAGCCGCGAGCCGGACACACTAAGTACAGCCGCCCCGGTCGTCAAGTCTTAGTAGCACGCGCGTCGGTTTGGTGCTCCCTCTTAATCACAATTATAATCTCCACCATTCACAATATTTCCATGCCGGCGCGATTCTTCCGCCTGAAAAGCTGTCCTTGTAAATCAATGTCATTGATACTATTCTAAAAAAAGCTAATTCGGACACCAGTCGTGAACATAAGAATTGAACAAACCGTCCGCCGTGGCAGCGCCATACATCTCTTTTTTTTCAGAGGTTTGACGGTGGGTTTTGTGGCCCTGGCCGCAATGGCCGTCCACGCGCAGACCGGCTTTACTTTCACCGACGCCAACTGGGCCAATACATTCGGTTTTCCGGGAGCAAACGGGGAAGTCACTGCCACTGCAGTGGATCCAAACGGCAGTATTTATGTGGGAGGAGACTTCACCACCATCGGGACGACATTCGCCACCAACATTGCGAAATGGAACGGCACAAACTGGTCTGCCTTAGGCTCTGGGATTTCTGGCGGTTCTGTGAACGCCATCGCCTGCGACAGTTCCGGGAATGTTTACGCAGGGGGGACCTTTATTTTTGCAGGTGGAAGCCTGATACGCTTTGTCGCAAAATGGGATGGTAGCACTTGGTCCGTCCTTGGATCGGGAATTCTTGGTCAGGTCAATTCGCTGGTCTGCGACGGCCTGGGCCATCTGTACGCGGGTGGGCTCATAAACACGGCTGGAGGAATAAGCGTCACCAATATTGCAGAATGGGACGGAACCAATTGGTTTTCCCTGGGTTCGGGACTTAACGACGAGGTCAATTCCCTGGCCCTTGATGGATTTGGCAATCTTTACGCGAGCGGAGGCTTCAACGAGGCAGGCGGCGTCGCTGCATCGCACATCGCAGAATGGAACGGAAGCACGTGGGCGCCGCTCGGTTCTGGAATAAGCGGCAATGGTGTGTACTCCCTTGCCTGCGATAGTTCTGGGAATCTCTACGCCGGTGGAAGCTTCATGACGGCAGGAGGCGTCAACGTCACGAACATCGCCGAATGGGATGGCACCAATTGGGCGTCCGTCGGTGCTGGGCTCAGTGGTGAAGTTGTGGCTCTCATGTTCGACAGGACAGGCAATCTTTACGCGGGCGGGTATCTCTCCAACTCCGGCGCGGCGACCCTCCCAAACATTGCCAAGTGGGACGGCAGCGCTTGGTCTATCATTGGAATCGGGAATGTTGCGGATCTCATGACCGGAGGTCCCCAAGTCAATTCCTTGGTGTTTGACCATTCCGGGAACCTCTACGCAGCAGGGGGTTTTACAACTGAAAATGGGGTCAACGCCGACGACATCGCCAAATTCAATGGCTCGAGTTGGTCCCCGATCAGCTTTGGCATGTATTATAATAGTGAAACCCTCTCCGTTGTCACTTCCTTGGCCGTTGACAGGTCCGGGAACTTATACGCGAGCGGACAGTTTTTTGCCGAAGGCGGGGCAAGCGCCCAAAACATTGCAAAATGGAACGGCAGCGTTTGGTCTGCCTTGGGCTTGGGAGTCAGTGACAACTTTGTGCCCGTCGTGGCCTGCGACAGTTCCGGCAATCTCTACGCCAGTGCTAACATCACGGCGTTTGGCGGAGTTGCCGCCGATGCCATCGCCAGATGGGACGGCGTCAACTGGTTTCCCCTCGGCACAGGGTTGAACGACTACGCTAATTCGTTGGCGTGCGACAATTCCGGAAATCTTTACGCAAGCGGATCTTTCACGATGGCGGGCGGCGTCAACGTCAGCAACATCGCCGAATGGAACGGCGCCAATTGGTTGCCCCTCGGCACAGGCTTGAACGGCTCAACTAGTTCCTTGGCGTGCGACAATTCCGGGAATCTTTACGCAGGCGGATCTTTCACGATGGCGGGCGGGGTCAACGTCAGCAACATCGCCGAATGGAACGGCACCAATTGGTTGCCACTTGGCACGGGGTTGAACGGCTCCGCTGGAGCCTTGGCGTGCGACAATTCCGGGCACCTTTACGCAAGTGGAGATTTCACCATGGCGGGCGGGGTGGCCGCCACCAACATTGCGGAATGGAATGGCGGCGCCTGGTCCGCCTTGGGCTTGGGAATCCCAGAGGGCGGTGTGACCTCCCTGGCCTGCGACAGTTCCGGCAACGTTTACGCGGGCGGGGGGTTTGGCTCTGCAGGCGGAGTGACAGCGATTCGAATCGCCAAATGGAACGGCACGAATTGGTCCGCCCTCGGTTCGGGGATGAACAAAACTGTGACGTCCTTAGCCTTTGACCACTCCGGGAACCTTTATGCGGGCGGATTTTTCACGACGGCGGGAACCAATGTTTCAACCGTAATCGCCGAGGCGCTGTTGAGCAAGTCCAGCTACAATTTGGCGCTGGCGAACCTTGGCACAGGCATGAATGTCATCACCGGCCTTGGGACACCCGGGTACACCTACGCCCTTGACTTCGCGACCAACCTCACGCCACCAATCACATGGCTGTCCCAAGTGACGAACACATCGTTCTCTCAGTCCTTGGTTTTCACCAACGTGAGCGCCTCACCACAGGGTTTTTATCGGATTCGGTATGTGCCGCAGCCATGAAGCGACGAGTATTTGAAAGAACCTAAAATTTGAGATGCCTCCCCACAGGGGCCCCTGTCCTTGACTCCGCTAGCAGCCGGTTTCAGGCTGGAACCAGTCCGCACAATCGGAAACAACATTGATCGGCTTGCGCCGGCAACCGACGAATGATAACTGTTCGTCATGTCGCTTTTGATTAAGAACGGCGAAATTGTCACGGCCAGCGAACGCTACGTCGCCGATATTTATTGCGAAAAGGAAACCATCACCCGCATCGACAGGAATTTGCCAGCACCCGCCGGGGCGGAGGTCATTGATGCTTCGGGCAAGTATGTTTTTCCCGGCTTCATTGACCCGCATGTCCACATTTATTTGCCCTTTATGGGCACATTCGCCAAGGACACCCATGAGACGGCCAGCAAGGCGGCGCTGGTCGGCGGCACCACGACTTTCATCGAGATGATCTGCCCCGGCCGGACGGAGAAACCGATGGAGGCTTTTGAACTTTGGATGGGCAACGCTGCGGGCCAAAGCGCGTGCGATTTCTCTTTCCACATGGGCGTGACTCGTTTCGACGCCCAGGCGGAGCGGGACTTCCGCGACATCGTGCAACGCGGGGTCAGCAGCTTCAAAGTGTTTCTGGCCTACAAAGGAGCCTTGGGCGTGACCGACGAGGAGCTTTACAAAACCCTCAGTCTGGCCCGCGAATTGGGCGTCATCACCACCGCCCATTGCGAAAACGCCGATCTCATCCACGAACTCCAAACAAAACTTTTGGCCGAAGGCAAGACCGGGCCGGAGTACCATTATTGGAGTCGCCCGCCCGTCGTCGAAGCCGAAGGGGTGCATCACTTGATGACTTTCGCCGAGATGACCGGCGCGGCGGTCTATATCGTGCATTTGAGTTGCGAGGAGGCCTTGCAGGAAGCCCTGCGCGGCTCGGCCCGCGGCGTGCGCGTCTGGGTCGAGACGCTCATCCAATTTCTGCTATGCGACAAAACCGACGCCGAGAAACCGGATTTTGAGGGGGCCAAATTCGTCATGTCGCCGCCCCTGCGCGAGAAACGCAACCAGGAGGTGTTGTGGAACGGATTGCGCAAGGGCTTCGTGTCCACCCTGGGGAGCGACCATGCGCCGTTCGATTTCAAAACCCAAAAGATAATGGGCAAGGATGATTTCACCAAAATCCCCAACGGCATTCCGTCGCTGGAGGATCGCGTCAATTTATACTTTACTTATGGCGTCAAGCTCAAGCGGATTGACCTTCATCAATTTGTCAACACCGCCAGCACGCAGGCGGCGAAGATTTTCGGGTTATTCCCCCGCAAAGGCGCCATCCAGCCCGGGGCCGACGCCGACCTGGTGGTCTATGATCCGGCCTATCGCGGAAAAATCGCCGCCGCCACCCAGCAGATGAATCTGGATTACAACGCTTTTGAGGGCGTGAAGATCGAAGGGCGTCCGCACGTCGTCACTGTGCGGGGCCAAGTGGCGGCGCGGGACGGGAAATTTGTCGGCGAAACCGGTCGCGGACAATTCCTGCGGCGCGAGGCGGTTCATTAGCGGGCGGCCGCAATACCGACGCCACACGCAGTCCGGTTGCGCCAAAATCCGTGCGTTGCGGATCCAGTACAACATCTGTGGTGGTCATGTCCACTGGCCTTTGGCTGCTGACGAAAGCCACCACGACGTGGCGATGAGGACCTATCGGATCGGTCAGACAGACGGCGGGCCGCACCTTACTGGCCGTCATGTCATCGAAAGGAAAAGGAACAAGAACAATTCTACCCTTGGTCATGATACGGTTTGCCGTCGGCAGCGGTGTAGATATCCTCGGCGGCGTCCTTCAAGAAATCGAACGCAGGGCTTGCCGCGGCGGCTTTCGTCCATGCAGCTTCGGAGGTGTCCGCCTCATCCGTCAAAAGCACGATCACCCTGACGCGACTTTGCCCGGCAATGGGCAGCGGCTCATCCAGCCGCAACTGATGCTGTGCGTCCACAACCCCGGTCGTTTCAATCGCATTCATGACCAAGACAATGTTGCCGATAGCGGCCAAAAGACAACCATTTTTTGTTTAACGCCGCCGTCCTTGCCAGAGCGCTCCTCCCGGCATAGTGTGAAGATCATGATTGTTTTGACCCAACAAGCCATCCTCGACGCGCTCAAGACGGTGAAATACCCCGGCTACTCCCGGGATGTGGTTTCCTTTGGCCTGGTCAAGGAGGTTGCCGTCAAAGGCGGGGCGGCCAGCGTTTCTTTGCAGTTGACAGGTGGCGGCGCGGAGATCGCGCGGCAAATCAAAGGCGATATCGAGCAGGCTCTGCGCGGCGTCCCCGGTGTCGAGCGGATGCACGTCGAAGTACTCGCGCCCGCCGGCCAGACGGCGCCCGTCCAGGCCGGAAGCCCGTTTTCGCGCCAAGCCAGGCTGCCGGGCCTCGGGCGTATCGTCGCCATTGCCAGCGGCAAGGGCGGCGTGGGCAAATCGACGGTCTCGGTGAATCTGGCGTGTGCCCTGAGGCATCTCGGGGCGGCGGTGGGATTGCTGGATTGCGATATTTACGGGCCGAGCATCCCGTTGATGATGGGCATTCACGACAGGCCGACGCTCAGCGCGGCGGAGAAACTCGTGCCGCCGGAAAGCCACGGTGTCAAGTTAATGAGCATGGGATTCTTGATCGAGGGCGATGCGCCGGTGATCTGGCGCGGCCCGATGATTATGAAGACGATCCAGCAGTTCATTTCCGACGTGGAATGGGGCGATCTGGACTTTCTGTTGGTCGATTTGCCGCCGGGCACGGGCGACGCTCAGCTTTCTCTCTGCCAGACGGTGCCGCTGGACGGGGGGGTGATCGTGACCACGCCGCAAGAGGCTTCTTTGGGCGTCGTGCGCAAGGGGATCATCATGTTTGAGAAGGTCAATGTGCCCATCCTGGGCATTGTCGA
>Ga0302324_100010675_pt1 | contig 18958 bp, 12 predicted proteins | sample Palsa_T0_1_FD_201949 | JGI IMG/M metagenome (GOLD analysis project Ga0302324, IMG submission 201949) | Peat permafrost microbial communities from Stordalen Mire near Abisko, Sweden - Palsa_T0_1 | ecosystem: Environmental > Terrestrial > Soil > Palsa > Peat permafrost | place: Sweden: Abisko...
CGGGGCTGCGAACTGCTGCCTCACCGGAACCATCCTCGGTAAGGCGATGCCGGCTAATAAATCCCGGATGATGCTCATGCGTGCTTCGGGATGCATGCAGCGCAAAGACCATAAAGCAGAACGTCATGATTCATCGCACGAAAGCCACGCGGTAACTTGGCCTTCAGCTGCGGAATACATCCTTCGACCTCGTAGACCTTACGGCAGTCGTCGCAGCGGAAGTGATGGTGGTGTGCTTTGCCCGCGAGCTCGTATCGTGGAGGTTCGCCGGGCAGCTGAACGGCGGTCAGCCAATTCTCCTCGACCATCGCCTTGAGATTGCGGTATACGGTTGCGATGCTCATCTCGGGAACGCTCCGTTGGGCATAGGAGAGCGCCTCTTCCGGTGATAACGGACGGCCGGTTTCGACGAAAGCCGCGCGAATCGCATCTTTTTGCCTGGTATTCCTGGTTTCCTTGCTTGCTTTGGATGGCATGTAGTTAAGTCCTGGAGTCGTAAGGAGTGGGGGGTGGCCGGATGAGTTGGAAAGGAATCAGCAGCATCGACTTTTCGGGATGCACCAGCAGAGCGACAGTTTCGCCGGTGCTATTCAAAAACGCGTAGGGAGTTACCGGTCCAGGAGTCGCCGGCACATGTGCGATAGAACACCAGGCGCAGGAAGTCTGTGCCGCCTGATGCTGGTGTCGGGCTTCCGCGGTCATAAAAAGCACCATCAGCAGACACAGGCCGGCTGCGATCTTCTTGCGGAAATCCAGTTTAGAAACAATCACTTAATAATGCTACCGAATTACCATTAACCCGGCAAGCTTCACCGCACTTCCTTTAGAAGACCTTGTCGGACCAAGGAACAAAGGGGTTCGCCCCACATCTCGCGCGTTCTTTGCGCGAGATGTGGGAGCGGACCTCGACCCGGAATTGCATCACCGGGACCAAACGGGACCAATCCGGGTGCCCCATGTTCGCGCCCGCGTACGTGGGCCGAAAACGATGGGCGAAGCCCTTCCAAAGCTCTTCAAGGATTAGACATGCTAACGACTTTTTATTATCATTAGCCTCTCCATGACGCCACTGTCACAGCCGCGACCTAAAAAAGAACTTTATCTCGCCCTGCTGTGCGTCCTCCTGGTCATATTCGCCGGCCTGATCCAGCTAACTCACAGCCACGGCAACGACACACTCTCGCACCCCGACTGCGCAATCTGCGTGACTGCGCACACCACTGTTTCCCCCTCCGCTCCCGTCGCGCTTCCTGAGCCCCCCACAGACATCGCGCGCATCGAAGCCGCACCGCCGGCAACAAGTCCGAGTTCCCTCTTCACCTCCTGCTTCCGCATCCGGCCTCCGCCTGTTGTGCCCCCTTCCGTCTGAAGCCGGGCTCATTTTTCTAAACACAACAGTCTTTTGTGGAGGTCTTTCATGCGCACTCGTGTGCGGCATATCGTCGTTTTTGTATTGGCAATTTTTCTAGCTTCCTGCGTCTTAGCCCAGTCCAATTCTGGAACCATCACCGGTACAGTCACCGATCCATCCGGCGCGGTCGTCGCCGGCGCATCTGTCTCCATCAACAACCCCGTCAGCGAATACTCGCGAACAGTCACGACCGGCAAAACCGGACACTATCAATTCACCAGCCTTCCATTCAATCCCTACCACCTGGCGATAACCGCAACCGGCTTCGCCACTTCAGCGCAAGATGTGGATGTGCGTTCCACCGTCCCCGTCACCCTGGCGACCGCCCTGCAGGTTGGATCAGCCGCCAGCACCGTAACCGTGCAAGGCGGCCAGGATCTAGTCGAGAACGACTCCACTTTCCACACCGACGTGGACCGCGGGCTCTTCCAGAAGGTTCCCCTGGAAAGCCAGTCCTCCTCCCTGAGTTCGCTCGTAACCCTCACCTCACCCGGAGTCGCTGCCGATTCGAACGGCCTTTTCCACGGGCTTGGCGACCACGCCTCCAACTCCTTCTCGATCGATGGTCAGCCGATTACCGACCAGCAGAGCAAGGTCTTCTCCAACCAATTTCCATCCAACTCAATTCAGTCCATAGAGGTCATCTCCGGCGCCCCGCCGGCGGAGTTTGGCGGAAAAACCAGCCTGGTGATCGTGGCGACGACCCGCTCCGGCCAGGGATTAACCAAACCTACGGGCAGCATCAATACTTCCTATGGAACGTTCGGCTCAGCGACGGGGGGAATCGATCTGGGCTACGGTGGGCAGAACTGGGGGAACTTCTTCGAGCTGGACGGATTGAACACCGGACGATTTCTCGATCCGCCGGAGTTCGTCGTATTCCACGACAAAGGGAACGAGCAAAACATCTTCGACCGGATCGATCGCCAATTCACGCCGGTCGACGCGATTCATATCAATTTGAACTACAGCCGGTCATGGTTTCAAACGCCGAACTCCTACGACAATCTGAATGTGCAAAATGTGGTGAGCGGAGGAAGCGGAAGCGACCCCGTCTTCGGCATCGTGGGCAATGCCGACCAGCGATCGAAGATCGAAACCTTCGATATTGCTCCGACCTACACTCGCATCATCGGAGCCAACTCCATCTTCAATTTCGGCCCCTATATTCGAAAGGACGCGTACAACTACTACCCGAGCGGCAATCCTTTAGCCGATTTGGGCCCGGCAAATTTACAGACCTCGTCCATTGCGCAATCCAGAAGCCTGACCGACGCCGGTTTTCACACGGACTTCTCCTACGTGAAAGGAATCCACAACATCAAACTGGGCGCGAACTATGCCCAGACCTTCCTCAGAGAACGTGACTCTCTCGGCGTGGTGGATGCCACCTACAACTCCCCCTGCGTCGATAACCTGATAGACAATGCTCCGCAACCTGGATTCTCCGATCCGACTCAGTGCGCGGCAGCAGGTTTGGCGTCCAATGATCCCGCCGTCAACCCCAACGGCACTTACAAGGCGGTGCTCGCCCCCTACGATCTGACGCGTTCCGGCAGCTCCTACACTTATTTCGGCCACACCGACGTCAAGGAATTGGCTCTGTACATCGAGGACCAGATCAAGACCGGAAACTGGCTCTTCAATGTCGGCATTCGTGGAGATCTTTACAACGGCCTTACGGTCGCCCGCCAGGCCGAGCCGCGTGTAGGCATTGCCTACAGCATTAAGCCCAGCAACACGGTGTTGCGCATTTCCTATGCGCGTACCCTGGAAACGCCGTTTAACGAAAACCTGGTCCTGTCGAGCTCCGGATGCTCCAATGCGGTGCTTTCGCCGCTCCTTCTCTGCTCCCCGGGAGCTTCGGGAACCCTTCAACCTGGTTTCCGCAACGAGTTTCATGCCGGGTTCCAACAAGCTGCTGGTAAGAACTTCGTATTCAGCGGCGACTACATTTGGAAGTACACGCACAACGCTTTCGACTTCAGCGTGCTGGGTAATACGCCGATCACCTTTCCCATCGACTGGCACAACTCGAAGATCCCGGGTTTTGCCCTGCGCGCCGACGTCCCCAACTTTCACAACTTCAGCGCATTTGTCGTCATGTCGTCGGTGGCCGCTCGCTTCTTTCCTCCCCAATCCGCGGGAGCCGGAGCAACCGTGGGAGGCAGTGGATACCCCTTCCGTATCGATCATGACGAGAGGTTCAACCAATCGACACACGTCCAGTATCAAATTCCGGGAAACCGATTCATCAAACCCTGGATCGGTTTCAACTGGCGCTTCGACAGCGGGCTCGTGGCCGGGTCAGTGCCTTGCTACAACCCTGTTTCGAACGATCCCAACACCGCCTGTGGCGATACCTCGACGACCCTGAATGGCCAGCCGGCGGTTGACCTGAGTGGATTGACGGCCGACCAGGAATTCGAAGCGGGCCTCACCTGCGATGGAATCAAAGCGACTCCAACGACTCCTCTACCCACCCCCTGCCCGGCATCGCAATATAGCTCGAGCCTGGTAAACATCCCGGCACCGAATACGGGCAACAACGACCATACTCCGCCGCGGATTCAACACCGCAATCTCTTCGACGCCTCCATCGGAGACGACAACCTGTTCAAGGGAGACAACTACAAGTGGAGCCTGCGCCTGACCGGCGTGAACATTGCCAACAAGTACGCTCTTTACAACTTCCTATCGACGTTTAGCGGAACGCACTACGTTACCCCGCGGGCATTGACAGCGGAGCTTGGCTTCCACTTCTAAACCTCAACCTTATGGCTTAAGGGCAACATGAAAGCCGGCTTGATCAAAGTCCGGCTCCTGGCCCATTAGCATACGTTCAATGATGTCGTGGATCCGGACATCGTCGAAGGGTGCGCTGATATCGCGTTCCCTCGACTGCCCGGGGAAATGGATCATCAACACCGGCCGCGGATCGAACCGATCACGACTCGCCCCTTCTTCTTCCTTGCTCCACTGGGGCGTGGGACGCCATAGCTTCACCCGCCAGGAGTGGTCGGAACAGGCGATCACCGTTGTTTTCGAGGCCAATGGCGTCGAGTTGACCACCCCCATCAATTCGGCCAAGGTGCGGTCGGCGAGGGCTAGATTATCGATGTAGGTCCCGCTGGTTCGCTGGTGCGGAGGCCTGCGGTCGTAAATGCCCGGAGGGTGAGGTACCGGCAAATGAATAAATACGAACCCGATCTTCTGATTGCGGATCAATGCCTCGGCCTGCGGGACCAGCGCCGCCAGATCGGACGCGTGCTTTTCCTCCTGCGCATAGCTCGGTTTGTCCTCCCACTCCCGCAGTTGATTCGTAAGCGGCACCATTGCGTTTTGCATCGCGGATTTAGCCGGCGTCGTTCCATCCCACTGGCCGTTGCCCATCCTCCAAAAACAGTAGTCCAGTGTTCCGGCAAGAATGCGGCAGTAGGGGTTGTACCAACCAACGACTCCGGTCGTCCAGCCGAGGCGCTGCGCATCCCCAAATAGCGTGGCCTGGGGATCAAAAGATCGCCATGGGCTTGCCCCCGCAAGCTGGATCGACGGTCTCCCGTCCAGATCGCTGCGCAGGCCATCGACGACACGGCCCAGAAAGAACGAGGGTACCACGCGCTCGGTGTCATAACCCGCCGGCCGCAAATCACTGAACGAAACGCTCTCGCTCTTTAACCGGTCAAAGGCGGGCATCGCAAGCCCGGGGAAACGATGATCAAAGGCTTGTTCATAGGAAAGCTCGTCGAATAAAAGCCATACGATTCGCTGGCCTCCAGAAGGCATGGGCTGCCGAACCACCGCTGGTCCGGAACGCAACACCGGTACCCGCACATCGGATGGTTGCGCGCGCAAGCATTGATATACAAGTTCAGGAAGCATCCACACTACACTGCAGCCCACCAGCACCAGCGACAGGCGCAACCCGCGAACCGCGCCTAAGTAAACGGTAGGCCGCAACCAGCGCAACGACAACGCACCCAGGAGAGCGCCATAGAACAGCAGCACGGAGTAGGAATGTGGGAACGCGACCTGCCCCAAAAAAGCTGCGTTGGCGAACATGACCGGCGCCAGCACGGCGGCCACCAGCGCCCAGACCGCGTTGCGCCGCCCACTCTCCCGCTTTTGCAGATACCAGAAAAGCAAGGCTGCCAATAGGGTAAGTACGATTAGATCGATGAGCACGCCCCGTACCATGCTCTGCATAGGTAAGAAGCTGTGATAGAGCACTTGATGGTGAGGTGAGAGCTGCGGCCAAACACGAAACAGCAACAGGAGTATAGCCGCACCAAAGCCCTCGACGAACGTCTTGAACTTCATCTCTTGTCGAATAGGAAGAGCACGCGGCCGTTGCTTAACTCTTCACGAGACTCGATCGTAAAGTGCCGGGTGAATTGCTCTAAAAGAAGCTCCTCGTTCAGATGTTGATACAGTTCGTCTCGTCCGCGGCAAAGATCGATATAGCGGGGGTCTGTTTTCGGCACCCACTCTATGATGCACCAGCGGCGGGTGAGCGATGACACAAGCGTGGCCACATCGCCCATGGGAATTTGATCGGCCAGCAGTAGATGATGCAAAATCCCCAGCATCATGACGCAATCAAAGCGTTCACGCGCTCGATCCAGCAGGGTAAGAGACTCGCCATTGCGCCAGCCGACCGCCGGAGTGGGCCTAGCCACGTCGGCCACCAGCGGAAGTATAGGCAGGCTAGCCGCCTTGGCCGACTGCCAACTGCGATCGGAGGAAGCGACATCGGTGTCCCAGGCGACCACCCGCGCTCCCACCCCGGCAGCAATGCGCGAGTATTGGCCAGTGTTGCCACCGATATCGAGCACCGACTTGGGGACCAATGATCGCAGGGCTCTTTCAACAAATTCGTTTTTGCGCTGCCGGTCCGGGTCGCTGTAATGGTCAGCTCCCGCCTGGTACTCGCTCCATCGTGAAGCGCGTGCTTTGGGTTGCAGGGCACGCAGCGTTCTCGCGAAGCTCTTTAAGTTTCGCTCCAGAACCGCGGCCGCGATTTCCGGCTCTTGCCTCAGCGCGGGCGGCACTCCCGTTCCGCGCTGACGCGTTTCGAGCAGAAAGGGAAGCGTAATCAGCGAACGAAGGGGAGCGCTCCAGCGCGTGAGTCCCGCAAGGTATGGGTACAAATCTCCCGGCTCATACCCGTCGCGGCGGTTCAATGTGGCGGCTAGGGGCCAGCCCAAGTACTTGTACGCTGCCAGAGGCAAAAGAAAGGTGCGCGCAAATTGGCCATACGCGAGCCACAAAGGACTGCACGGATCGCGACGCTCGATCGATAGCAGATCGACAAACACCGGCCGCGCGCCGTCGAAAAGTATGTTCAGCGGGGTTGCATCTTTAAGGATCCAACCTTCGTGGACCAATTGGCTCGAAAGTTCGAGCGTCAGCTCTCCTGCCGCGACCCACTGCCCCGGCGTCCACTCCCAGGGATACGAGGGGAAAAACACTCGCGGATGCTCGATCACCAGCGGCTGATCTTCTTCCGCAGACACGACTTGGCTGGCGACGAGATCGCCTTGACTGATCCAGCGCCGGGCCAGATCAGACTGCAGAAAGCGCAGCGACTCCGCAGCGTATCGAGGGTGGACTGTGCGCAGCACCTGCTCCCCATGAATACGCAGCGATCCGGCTGGGTCGCGAAACGTCGCAATCTCTTGCGACGCAACCTCGCTCATGGCTGGTTCTCTACAACCTCTGTCTGGGCACCTACAGATGAAGGAATCGGAGAGGATCGGCGCAGCGAATAAAACAACCGCCGCAGGCGATGGCGCAAATAATAAAGCGCGCCTGCACACATGGAGCCGGCCACCTGCAGAAAGACGAACCCGGAACCCGGATCTACGTAAGCTTGCGCAGGCCGTTCAAATGCAACCAGCACTGCGGCAATCTGCAAAGCGCCCAACAGCACAAGAAAATACCGCAGGACAGAGGGGGAGTAAAACCGTCTCTTCACGAAGCTCCTAAGCGCGCGAACGTGCCTAACATCTGTAACGTTCGAACGGTCCCAAAAGTTGCGCCGAGCGTTAACTTTTTGACACCGGCCGTTCATAATCGATAGACGTAGAAAATTCGAGCAGGATTACACCCTTTATGCTTCCCAAAGGCGACGCCCGGCTGATACAAATTCTCGATGCCGCGCTGGCCGACACCGCGCGGCGCAGTGGAGATTGGCTGGTCTGCAAGCCGGGGTGCACGCCGTGTTGCGTCGGCGTTTTTCCCATCCATCAGCTCGATGCGGCCCGTCTTCAGCAAGGGCTCGAGGAGCTTACCACCAGCGACCCGGAACGGGCACGGGCAGTTCGCGAACGCGCACGGAGTTCGGTTGGCCGCCTCAGCCAGGGTTTCCCCGGTGACCCCACGACTGGCCTGCTGGATACGTCCGACGAAGCCGAAGCGCGTTTCGAGGACTTCGCCAACGACGAACCCTGTGCCGCACTCGACCCTGCCACCGGGCTCTGTGATCTCTACCAAGCTAGGCCCATGACTTGCCGCGTCTTCGGGCCCCCAGTGCGCTCCGGGCAGAATGCGGAAGCCGGGCTGGGCGTCTGCGAACTGTGCTACCACGGAGCCACCGAGGAGCAGATCGCTGCCTGCGAAATGGCCTTCGATCCCGAGGGGCTGGAGGACACCCTGCTTAAGGAGTTCGAGCAATCCTCCGGCCGGGAGGGACGCACCCTGGTGGCCTTCGCCCTGGCAACCGGTACAATCAAGTCATAGACTTCCGCAGGAAAGTAGACCCATGTCCGCCCATCCCGTCACTCACCTGAGCACCGCCGTCGGCGCCGCCGCCGCGAACGCCGGCTTGACCATCCTCTCCTCCGAAGAGGGGACCGATTTCCATGGTCGCCCCACTGCCATCTTCCGTCTCGGCCTCTCTCCCGATGCTCCCGCCGAGCGCACACTGCGCCTGGAGTTGAGTGAGGACTTTGACTTTAACCGTCCTGAGCTCTTACCGGAGATCACTGCCCACTTGCGCGATGCGGCGAAGCGGTTGCGCAATCCGCGGCCCGATGCCTACGTGACCGTGGCCGGGATGCCCATCACCTTTAGCGACTTCCAGTGGCCGTTTCACCGCTCCGTTTCCGGGTCCGACACCTACATCGTCCACGGCGTGGTGCATGTGGCCGACGGCACAGATTCCCCGCTGCACGCCAAGGTCTCCGCCAGCATGACCGTGACCTTTGCGGAGATTGTCCCCGCGCCCGAGCAGCCCTACGCGGAGACCTTTATCTATAGCGCCATTCGTAAGACCCTGGACCAGGGTCAACTCGAACTGCTGAAGAGCGGTAACCGGCAGCCTGTTCCCGTGACCACGCGCTATTACAGCCGCTGGCAAAAGAAGTTCTTCTTCACCGACACCACGGACGAAAGCCGCCAGCAGTTTTTGGAATCGAAGATTTTCTGGCTCTCGGGCGTGTTGGGCAACTCGCAACCGGTGTGGATTGCCGATCCCCGGGACGCGCAATACCTGAACACCACCCCGGAGGAGCTGGTCCGCATGGCTGCCGCCCTAGCGGCCGCCGGCCTCGCGACCCTGGACGAGGATAAGGAATTTGCCGCCGCGACCCCGGCCCTCATGGCGCGGGAATCTCAGTTCCGGGAGCGTCTGCAGCAGGCTTTCGCGCTCACCAAGCCGACCTTCAATGAGGATATGCGCGCCGGCCATACCAATATGTAACGAGTTCCATCTCGTCCCGTGCGCGCAGATCGCGACTGCAAATAGTAGTTGACACTTAAAAAGATTTCGTTTTTAGTTTAGTTGAAGTCTCGCTTTGTTCCTGCGAAGGGCTCAAGCGTCTGCCCTGACCCGCGTTTGTTCCTGTTCAAAGAGTAATTTTTAAATGCCCCAAAGCGGGCCGGCCCCAAAGTCATCTCAGGCCTGGTATATCGCTCGCATGCCCCTGGTATGCTGAGCGGCATTTGAAATATCCCAACCCACGAACGAGGACATAGACCAATGACTCCATTCGCTCGCTCCCTCCGCGGGATCTGGGCTCTTGCGCTGCTGTTGCTGACCGCCGCGCTGGCTCCTTGTCAGGTCATCACAGGCACGTTGGTGGGTACGGTAAGGGATGCGAGCGGAAGCGTCATTCCCCATGCCAAGGTCACCGCGGTGCTCGCCGCCCGCAACCTCGAGCGCACCGCTGCGACCAACGACGACGGCGAATACACCCTGTCGTTCTTGCCCGTAGGCGTCTACAACGTAACCGTGACCATGGCCGGCTTCGAAACCGCAGTCAAGTCCGGTCTGGATTTGCAGATTGACCAGCGGGCGCGCATCGACTTTGCCCTGACCGTCGGCGCCGTGAGCCAGCAGGTGATGGTGAGCGGGTCGGGGTCACCCTTGCTCGCCACCGATTCGTCCAACATCGGCGACACCCTGGAGCAAACCCAGGTGACGGGTTTGCCCCTCAAGGGCCGGCAGTTCATCGAATTAGTACTGCTGAGCGCCGGCGTCACGCCGGAAATTCCGGGTCAGACAGGCGGGCAATTTAACCTCGCCGGATCTTCCGTCAACGTAAACGGCAACCGGTCTGACTCTAACAACTTCCTGCTCGACGGCGTGCCGATCAACGACAGTATGTGGGGGCGCATGGCGATCTCCCCCTCCGTCGACGCGATCGGCGACATGAAGGTGCAATCCTTCCTCTATTCAGCGGAGTTCGGTTCGGCAGGCGGCGGTCAGATCAATGTCACGTTGCGTTCGGGACAAAATCGGTTTCACGGTACCGGGTTCGGCTTCTTTCGCCGGGACACTTTCGATGCCCGGAACTACTTCGCGCCCACCAAGCCTGACCTGACGCAGAACGATTACGGCTTCAGCTTCGGCGGTCCGGTGTTACACGACAAGCTGTTCTTTTTCTCGAACTTTGAACGGCTGACCACACTGGATGGATTCACCCTGGTGAGCACTCTGCCCAACGCCAACCTGCGCGCCGGGAACTTCACCGGGCTGGCGGCAGTGATCGATCCCACCACGGGAAAAGCATTTCCCGGGAACCAGATTCCTGCTGCGCGCATCAACTCCGTTTCGCAGGCCGTCCTGGCGCTCATCCCGACCCCGGCGGCGGGAGGACCAGCGACCAACAACTACAGCACGGTCGAGAACGAGAACTCGGTCTCCACGCAAGGCAGCATCAAGCTGGATTATCAGATGACGGACAAGGATCTGTTCTCCGGCCACTTCAGCATTGCCGACCTCAGTGGTGACGTACCAGCCGCGGGTACGCCGCCTGGCTTTACCCCAACCGTCAACATGAACATCAGGACGATCGGGGCGCAGTGGGTCCGCACCATCGGAGCCAAGTCGGTCAATGCGGCCCGCTTCGGCTACACCTACAGCACTAGTGTCGAACCAAGCGCACACCCGAACCTCGACTTTGCTGCCCAGAACGGAATCCTGGGCACGTCTCACGTTGCCGCGGTGCTGGGTGTTCCCCGCTTCACCATCACCGGCTACAGCGTAATCGGTGATCTCGCCAGCACGCTGAACGGAACCACCAACGACTTCCATTTCATCGACGACTTCTCCCGCACGCTGGGCGAACACAGCCTGAAGGTGGGAGGCATCGTGTCGTGGCTCAGGCCCAGCCCGCTCTTCTATCCTTCGCCACGCGGAGCCTACAACTACTTGGGCGGATACACCAATAACGCCTTCGCCGATTTTCTGCTGGGCCTGCCGACCACGGGATCTGTGGGCGTTGGCGACCCTCAACTCAACGCCCGCGCTTGGCGGGTGGGCGCGTACATCCAGGATGACTGGCGTGCGTCGTCACGGCTCACCATCAACCTCGGATTGCGGTATGAGATCCTGACCCCGCCGACCGAGATCAACAACAAGCTGTCGAATCTCGATCTCTCGACCGGGCACATCATCGTGGCTTGTAGCGACAACCAGCCAAGCTCGGCGGCGAACCTGGCGAAATTCCCTCAGTTCACGTTTGTCTGTAATAACACCGTAGGATTGGGCCGCGGTCTCACCAAGGCGGACACAGCCGACTGGGGACCGCGGGTTGGGCTGTCGTACTCCGCTTCGAACAGCCTTGTAATTCGCGGCGGATATGGCATCTTCTACAGCTACCCTCCGATGGCGGTTCGCATCGGCACCCCCAGCTTCTCCATACCGTTCTTCAGCCAGACGACCGCGACCAACAGCAAAACCAGCCCGTCGAACACACAGAATCTATTCACCGTGCCAGGGTTGAACGCATTTGCCGGGCAGCCGTTTTCGACCGACTATCTGGCCGGGCGAGTGCACCAGTGGAGCTTCGACGTACAGAAACAATTCGGCGGGACACGGCTGCTGGATGTGGCCTACATCGGGTCGTATGGCATGAATCTGGACGCGGAGGAGTTGCCCAACCAGGCGGTGCCCGGATCCGGAGCCATTGCCACCCGCACTCCGTTCCCGCTGTTGGCCAACAACCTGATCCTATCCGGCCCGTTCGGGTATTCAGACTACAACGCACTCCAAGTGCGATTTGAGCAGAGGGCGTGGCATGGTCTCACCCTGGCAGCAAGCTACACCTTTGGCAAGAGTTTGGACGACGCGTCGAACCTGCTGTCCAACACGGGAAACAGCGGCGTTCCGCAGAACTCGCGCAATATACAAGCAGAGTATGCGCGTTCCAACTTCGATGTTCGCAACCGCTTCACTGCCAACGGTCTCTACGAACTGCCGGTGCATTCGTCGAGCCGGCTGACGCAGATGCTTGCCGGAGGCTGGGGGCTAAGCGGAACAACAATTCTTCAAGGGAACATGCCCCTGTCGCCGGTGGAGGCGACCGACGTGAGTGGGACAGGTGCGTTCATGGATCGTCCCAACCAGATCTCCAATCCGAATGCAAGCGCGCCGCATACACCGCAGAAGTGGTTCAACACCTCTGCCTTTGTACAGCAAGCTACCGGCACCTTCGGGGATACGCCGCGCAACACCATCTATGGGCCGGCTTACTACGACCTGGACGCGGCCGTGATCAAGCACGTGGCAGTGACCGAGTCACAAAACGTGGAATTGCGCATTGAGGCGTATAACGTACTCAATCACACCAACTTTTTCCTGCCGACGCGCACCTTCGGGTCTTCGACGTTCGGCGTAATTTCGTCCGCGCAGGATCCGCGCGTCATGCAGTGGGGCGTCAAGTACACATTCTAGCCATCATGCGGAGGGAGCAAGTGAGAGTGATGAGATGGATAGCTGTGCCCATGGTGCTGTTGATCGCCGGCGCCGCAGCGCAAACAGGAAATCCTTGGCCTGCGGGCGAGGGCCCTTCCCTGATTCTCTACTCCGGCAACATCGTGACCCTGGATAAGAACAACGACACGGTACAGGCTCTAGCGGTGCGCGATGGAAAAATTCTCGCGGTGGGCACGGACAAGGAAGTGCTGCGGCTGAAGACGGCTAGCACCAGGCTCGTGAACCTGGAGGGAAAGACAGTCATTCCGGGAATCATCGACAGCCATAATCATCCGTCGTCACAAGGCATGAAGATGTTTTGGGCAGACTTGTCGAAGCCGACATCGATCGCGGGCATTGTGGAGTTGATCGGCGCCGAGGTGAAGCAGGCCAAGCCGGGAGAATGGGTGCGGAACTCAGGCATCTGGAACGACACCAAGCTGACCGACAAGCGCAACCCAACGCGATTTGATATTGACCCGGTCTCGCCTAATAATCCAGTCTTTCTGAACCGCGGTCACATGGCAGTGATCAACACCGAAGCGATGCATGTTCTGGGCATCACCAAGGACACTCCCAATCCTCCAGGCGGCACGTTTGAGAAAGATCCGAAGACGGGCGAGCTAACTGGAAGGCTGTTTGAGAAGGCAATTGAGCCGGTAAGAAAAATGGTTCCCCCGGCGACTCCTCAACAACTGGAGGCGTCGGAGATCGAATCGCTCAAGGAGTATGCGGCCGCAGGCGTAACCAGTGTGCGTTCCGCAGCAGATTCACCGGAGGGCATGCGCGCCTATATCGCCCTGCACAATCGTGGCGAACTGAAGCTGCGGGTCAGCGTGAACATCCTTATCAATCCGAATATGCCGGCAGCGGAGCTCGAGAAGATGCTTGCCGATGCTCCGGTTTCTTCCGGATTGGGCGATGACATGCTGAAGGTGTGGGGCATCAAGATGGTTGCCGATGGTGGCTCCGACCTGGCTTACACCCGGCAGCACTATGTCAACCGTCCGGACTTTTTCGGTCAGCCGGGCGGTACACAGGAAAACTTCATTACCGCGGCGCGGCTGTGCAACAAATATGGGTGGCGCGTCGGTGTGCACGCGGTTGGCGATGCCGCGGTCGACATGGTGCTGAACGCGTTCGAGGCGGCCAATAAGGACAGCTCCATTATCGGCAAACGCTGGGCGATCGAACACGGTTACGTTCTGCACCCGGAGCAGATGGATCGCATCAAGCAGTTGGGCCTGGTCATGAACATGCAGACCTGGCACCTCTATAACCTGCGCCGCAACTTTCTGCAGAACTATGGCCGTGAGATCGCCGACACGTCGCACAACTATCAGGACCTGTTGCAGCGCGGGATCCCTATTGCAGGGGGGACCGACTGGACGCTCGAGCCAAGCGACAACTTCAAGTGGATGTGGGTCGATATCACGCGTAAGACAATCGACGGCGAGGCCGTGGGTCCCAGCCAGGCACTCAGCCGGGAGCAAGCTCTGCGCTTTCACACCATCTGGGCGGCCTACAACACGTTCGAGGAAAACCTGAAGGGCACGCTGGAGCCGGGAAAACTCGCCGACATGGTTGTGCTGTCAGCGGACTACCTGCACGTGCCCATCGATGAAGTGCCGAAGATCGTGCCGCTGGAGACAATCGTCGGGGGCGAAGTGGTCTTCAAAAAAGACTGAGGAGACAACGATGTTTCGCAAAAACGCGTTGGCCGTCGTTCTATTGGTTGGGTGCATCGGCGCCCAGGCTGAAAGTCTGGTGGGCGCCTGGAAAGCCGTGAGCTATGAGATCGCGGGCGTGCCCCATCCGATGCAGGGCCTCTTTCTCTTTACCCGGCACTACTATTCGTCCAACGTGCGCTTTCGCTTGGGCGAAGGCCCCATCGATGATGCCAACGGAAATGCTGGACCGTACCACGTGAACGGCAACGAGATTGTCTTTGAGCAATGGGTGCAGGTGCATGTGCGGCCGGAGGATACCAAGCAGCCCGTCCTATCTCATGAAGGTGCTCCGGAGCACTCGAAGTTTCAGCGCCAGGGAAACAGGTTGACCATCGTGTTTCCTTCTGGCAACCGCTTTCAACTGGAGCGCGCAACAGAGTAGGAAGGAGTCGTCTGCATGCCTCGTGTCTTTGCAATCGCTCTCATGATGATTGTCGCCGCTTGCCCGTTCGCAGAGGCTGCGGCCGGCATCTTTCCTGATGCTATCTACTACGACGGCAAGATCGTAACCGTAGACGATACCTTTTCCATTGTGCAGGCACTCGCCGTACTCGGCGACAGGATTGTCGCGGTGGGCACCGATAAGGAGCTTCTGCCGTTGGCGGGGGCAAAGACGGTGAAGGTGGATCTTCACGGTCACACTCTGATTCCCGGCCTCAGCGATGACCACTACCATTACCTCAGCAACGCCAGCAATGATTTTCGCGAGATCTCGCTGGTGCGTGCCAACTCGTTTGACGAGTTTGTGTCCACGATCAAGGACCGCGCCGATAAGACTCCAGCCGGAGAGGTTCTGGCGACCCAGTCGGGTTGGCTGCCGGATCAGTTCAATGGCCGCTTGCCCAACAAGGCCGATCTGGACAAGGCGGCGCCGAACAATCCATTGCTGGTGAGGGGCGGCCACACCATGTACCTCAATTCGGCCGCGCTGAAGATGATCGGGATCACCGCCGCGACGCCAAACCCTCCCGGGGGCGTCATCGCCAAGGACGCGAAGACGGGTGAGCCCACGGGCGAGCTGGTCGACAACGCCATGTCGCTGGCGATGAAGTATCTGCCCAAGGCATCGGACGCGGATAAACTGCGCGACCTCAGACGGGCACAACAGGCGCTGAACTCCGTCGGTCTCACGAGCGTGCGCGATCCGGGCGTGGTCCCCAGCGACATGCGCATCTACCAGGCGCTATGGGATTCGGGCGAGATGACGGTGCGCGTCAGCACCAGCTTGAGCTTGCCGTCAGAGCCTTCGGCCAAGGAGATCCTGGCTATGCTCTCGCCTTGGGGTGTGCATACACGCTTCGGCGATCACATGCTGCGGCTGGATGGCATCGGCGAGTTCGGCATGGATGGCGGTTTCCAGGCGGCACTGATGCGCGAGCCCTATGCGAGCGCCCCGGACGTAGGGCCGCAGTCGGGGCCGTTCTACGGGTTGCAACGAATCCCCACCGACAAGTTCACGGAAGTCATCCGCGGCATGAACAAGTTGGGCTGGAGAGCCTGTATTCATGCCGCCGGCGATAAAGCGGTCGATGTTGTCCTCGACGCGTATGAGAAAGCGAACGCAGATCAATCGATCGTCGACAAGCGATGGACCATCGAGCACGGCCTCTATACGGACAAGGACCAACTGGAGCGGATCAAGAAGCTCGGGGTCATTATTTCTTCTCAATATCACACCTACATGGCAAGCCGCACCGAGATCCAGGATTGGGGGAAGGAGCGCGGCGAAGAAAGCTCGCGGGTTCGCGACTGGCTGGACGCCGGCATTCACACCGGCATGGGCACCGATTGGACGCTGATGCCGCCCAATCCGTTTGAAGTGCTGTCATTTCTAGTGACGCGAAAGAACCGGTTCGGCGAGCTCGTCGGACCGGACCAGAGGATCACGCGGCGCGAGGCGCTGCGGCTAGGGACCATCGACAACGCCTACATCACCTTCGAGGAGAAGGTAAAAGGCTCGATTGAACCGGGCAAGCTCGCCGACTTCATTGTGTTGGATCGCGATTACCTTACCGTGCCGGACGATGAGATCAAGAACATCGGCGTCCTGCGCACGGTGGTGGGCGGCAAGGTGGTGTATGAGAAACGTTGAATCGAGGAGGCAGAAAATGAAAGCTGGATTCTACCTTGCACTCGCATGGATGCTCATGTTGGTGAGCGCTCCGTTGGTGGCCCAGACGGTTTCAGTGGCGAGAATCTCGGGCGCCGTTAGGGACGCGAATGGCAGTTTGATCGTGGGCGCCGACGTGACTGCGAAGCAGACCGACACCGGGTTGACGCGATCTGTGAAGACCCAGAGCGATGGCTCATACACGATTCCTAGCCTTCAGGTTGGGTCCTACTCGGTGCAGGCTTCCATGAACGGATTCAGCACCCAGATCCGCGATGGGATTGTTTTGCAGGTCGATACCAATCCGACCATCAACTTCGACCTGACTCCGGGATCGGTCACGCAGGAAGTGACGGTCACCTCGGGCGCGCCGCTGGTCGATACGCAGAGCGTCGGCGTCGGCTCGGTGATTGACAACCAGCGGGTGAACGAACTGCCGCTCAACGGCCGCCATGCGACGGACCTGATCACGCTGGTGGGCGGAGCCACGCCTGCTCCACCGGCGGCCTTCTCGTCGCCGCGCAATTACCCGACGGTTACAGTTTCCGTGGCCGGCGGCACGGCTGCGGGCATCTTTTTCGTCATGGACGGCGGCGACTATAACGATCCGGAAAACAACTTGAACTTTCCGGCGCCCTTTCCCGATGTGCTGCAGGAATTCAAGGTGGAGACCAGTGCTGTCCCGGCGCAGTTCGGCTCGCACTCCTCGGGCGTAGTGAATCTTGTAACCAAGTCGGGTACGAATGCTATCCACGGTGACATGTTCGAGTATGTGCGTAATTATATTTTTAATGCACGCAACTACTTTGCGACGACGCGCGATTCGCTGAAGCGGAATCAGTTTGGCGGCACCATCGGCGGGCCCATTGTGCACGACCGGCTCTTCTACCTGGGTGGATATCAACAGACGCTCATCGCATCCAATCCGGCGACGACCAAGGCCTATGTGCCGACGGCTGCGATGTTGGCCGGCAACTTCCAGCCTGCGCTAGCTGCGGGATGCTTTACGGCCACGCCCACCGGTCCTCTGGCGGGGAGCCAGATGCTACCCACGAGCAGCCTGAGCTCGGTTGCTCTGGCGTATGCGAAGTATCTGCCCTCCTCCACGAATCCGTGCGGCTTGATCACCTATGCCGTCCCGGCTCCACAGACGGACCGCCAGGGTTTGGGGCGCGTTGACTACCTGCTCTCTTCGCGCCAGTTGGTCTTTGGCCGCTACTTCTATGCGCGCAACGGTCAGCCTGCGCCTTCGCTGGATAATGACGCGCTGCGCACGGCCGTGGGCGGGGTGGTGAACCAGGTGCAGTCGTTGGTGGTGGGCCACACGTTCACCATCAGCCCGTCCGTTCTCAACTCCTTCCGGGGTACGTTGAATCGCGCTGTCAACCAGCGGTTGTCGGTGCCGTTTATGTCGCCGACAGCTTTCGGTGTGGCGATCACTCCGCAGACTACTAACTACTCCGCGTTGGTAGTCGGCGCTTCGCCTTACTTTCAGATTGGCAGCTCGCTGGCCAACGCCGCGCACTTCAATACGACCATCTACCAGTTCGCCGACGACGTGAACTTGAGCCGCGGTGCGCACAATTTTCAATTTGGCGGCAGCTACCTGCGCGTGCTCTTGAACGATCAGAGTAACCAGTACTCCAATGGCCAGTTCTCCTTCTCCGGACAGCGCACGGGTTTGATCCTGGGCGATTTTCTGCTCGGATTGCCCAACAACTTTACCCAGAACTTCGTGCAGCAGGAAGGCCAGCGTCAGTACGTGTATGCGTTGTATGGACAAGATTCGTGGAAGGTCAGTCCCCACTTGCTGCTGAACTACGGTGTCCGTTGGGAGCCGTGGAATCCGATGACGGAAATTCATGGCCACGTCGAGCGCTTTGATCCTGCTGCCTTCACCGCCGGGACCAGGAGTACGGTCTACGTCAACGCGCCGGCCGGGCTTAGCTTTCCGGGCGATCCGGGTTTTTCTGGTCACGCGCTCACCAATGGCAGCCGCAATCAGTTTGGGCCGCGGATCGGCGCCATATTCGACCGCAGTGGACAAGGGACCGAAGTGTGGCGCGCCGGTTACGGCATCTTCTATGACCGGCCGACGATGTACGAGAACACCCGTGTCAGCACCGCTCCTCCGTTCGGCAATCAGACCAGCGTCACAAACCCGTCCTTTGCCAGTCCGTGGGCAACGACGGCTACGTATTCCGGCGGCAATCCGTTTGTGACTCCGCCGGGTCCGACTGCTCCGTTTCCCCAGGCGGGTGTTTACGTCACCTATCCCAAGCAGACACACGCTACTACTACGCAGCAGTGGAATTTGACTTTCCAGAAGCAGCCAGCCGTCAATTGGATCTTCACGCTTAGCTACATCGGCAATCACACCCCGCACGTGTGGCTGTCGCGGGAGAGTAATCCGGCGGTCTATATTCCGGGGGCGTCCACTACCTCCAATACCAACCAGCGTCGTCCACTCTACCTGCAGAACCCTGCGCAAGGCAAGTTCTACGCGA
>Ga0302324_100010677_pt1 | contig 18956 bp, 17 predicted proteins | sample Palsa_T0_1_FD_201949 | JGI IMG/M metagenome (GOLD analysis project Ga0302324, IMG submission 201949) | Peat permafrost microbial communities from Stordalen Mire near Abisko, Sweden - Palsa_T0_1 | ecosystem: Environmental > Terrestrial > Soil > Palsa > Peat permafrost | place: Sweden: Abisko...
TCGGCCTGCGCCTGCTGCACGGTGGCGCCCGGGCGCAGCTGCGCGATCACGCTGAGCAGCAGCACGCGCTTGTCCAGCGTGACGCTGGCATCCGGATCGAGTCCGAGCGGCGCGTACACATCGGGCTCGATTGAGAGGTCGGGGAACTGGAAGCGCGCGGGCAGCACGCCGATCACCGTCTGCGCCGTGCCGTCCAGCGTGATCGATTTGCCCACGATGGCGCTGTCGGCATGGAACCGATTACGCCAGAGACGATCGCTGATTAAGACAACGTTGGCGCCGCCGGGCTTGTCGTCCGCAACTGTGATGCCGCGCCCCAATTGCGGCGTCGCGCCCAGGACGGCGAGGAAGTTTGCGGTGACCTGGGCGCGGGTCACACGCAGAGCATCGCCCGCGCCGGTCAGGTTGCTGTCTTGCGTGAAATACGCGAGCAACCGATCGAACGAGCGAGTCCCCGAACGGGCCGCGATCAGGTCGGGAGACATCACATTGCTGGTATGAATCTTCGGCCACACGTTGGCGATCCACACCAGGCGGCTTGCGCCGGGATAGGGCAGCGGACGCAGCAGCAGAGAATAGACAGCGGAAAAAATGGCCGCTGCGGCGCCGATGCCAAGGCCCAGCGTGATGACCGCTGTCAGCGTGAACGCGCGATTGCGGCGCAACTGGCGCAGGCCGTAGCGCAGGTCCTGCCCGAGCAGCTCGAGACCCGCGCCGGAGCGATGGTCGCGCACGCACTGCTTCACCTGCTCCACGCCGCCAAAGTCGGCCAGCGCGGTGCGGCGCGCCTCGGCTGCGGACATGCCAGCCGCGGTCCGCTCCGATGCGGTCATCTCCACCCAGGCGCGTAACTCTTCATCGAGTTCTGCCTCGGCGCGCTGCCTGGCGAAGAGGTTCTTCCACGCGCTCGCCATGCGAAAAAAAAGTCTCATCATGCACCTCCGGTCCTCAGGCCTCTTGATCTTGCGCGAAAATGGGTGCCCCAGGTCCCGCCTTTGGGACCTGGGATTGGACGGATCTCAAGAGGCACCGTCATGCGGTCTGCTGCCTATGTCGCTTTGAGGGCGCTGGTCATGGCCAGCGCCACGCGTTTCCACTGTTCGGTTTCAGAGCCGAGCTGGCGCTCGCCGGCTTTGGTGAGGCGGTAAAATTTTGCGCGGCGATTGTTTTCCGATTCCCCCCACATGGAGCTGAGCCAGCCGGCCTCCTCAAGCCGGTGCAGCGCGGGAAACAGCGACCCCGGCTTCACCTGAAATGTGCCGCGCGTGATCTGCTCGATGCGCCGGGAAACGCCCAGGCCGTGCAGGCCGCCGGTCGCGAGCGACTTGAGGATCAGCAGGTCCAGCGTGCCCTGCAAAAGATTGGTCTGGTTTGAGGCCATCGGCGCTCTCCTATCGAACGGCTATAGGAATACGCCTTGCCCCTATAGGCTGTCAATAGGAGAGACTGGATTGCTATCCGCCACGCTACAAAGATCTGTCAACTTGTGCGACCCTGGGCAAAGCGAACGGGGAGTCGAAGGACCCGCGTTTCCAGCCCCACATTGGGTGGCCCAGGGTCTCGATTCTGAGACCTGGGAAACCGCCAATGGCCGCCGCCAAAATCCGCAATCCCATTGAAATGACCTATACTTATCTCTGCGTCTTGCGTGGGAATCAGGCCATCCGGATGCCCGCGTTTCCGCAGTGGATTTTCCAGGAACTGGCTTCCCATGCGGCTTTACGGTTCCTCAGGGGCTAAAGCCCGGTGTTTTTTAGGCTTTCTTCGGCACGACTAAAGTCGTGCCCTGTTACAAAGCGCGGTTAGCGCAGATGGCTTTAAGACGCGTTTCCCTGGATGTTCTGGTTTTGGAGGGAAGTTATCGCCACATCGAAACGAATCCGATCGACCACCGTCATCTGCGTGCGCCGCAATGGGCATGTGGTCATGGCGTCCGACGGGCAGGTCACGCTGGGCGACCACGTGCTGAAGCACTCGGCGAAAAAGATCCGCCGCCTCTATCAGGAGAAGATCCTGGCTGGATTTGCCGGCTCCACGGCCGACGCCTTTTCGCTCTTTGCGCGCTTTGAGAGCAAGCTTGAGCAGTATGCCGGCAACCTGAACCGCGCTGCCGTGGAGCTGGCCAAGGACTGGCGCACCGATAAGATGCTGCGCAACCTTGAAGCGCTGCTGGTGGTGGCCGATGCGGGGCAGACGTTTCTGATTTCGGGGTCTGGCGATGTGATCGATCCGGACGAGCCGCTGGCTGCGATCGGCTCCGGCGGCATGTATGCCACGGCTGCCGCCCGCGCTCTCATGGAGAACACCGACATGGGCGCCCGCGAGATCGCCGAGAAGGCCATGAAGATCGCCGGCGACATTTGCATCTACACCAACGACCGCATCACGATCGAGGAATTGAAGTAGGCGGCCCGCCGCTTTGCCGCCGGGAGGCTCTTGACAGGAATATGGCAGGATACTCGGGGACACCACTCTTAAAGAAGCTCGGCATCAAGGACGGAGATCGCGTACTCGTGAAGAATGCGCCGGCCGCAATCCCCGAGGAGCTTCGCGCCGTCCCCACCACACGCGCCGCGAAGGAATTGGATGTGGCGCTCCTTTTCGCAACCTCGCTGGATCAATTCAGCGCGGGATTTGCCGCGCTCTCCAGTGCAGTTAAACCCGACGGAACGATCTGGGCTGCGTGGCCCAAGAAATCCTCCGGCATGAAAACCGATCTGACCGAAAATGCAATCCGCGATCTCGCGCTGAAAACGCCCTTCGTCGATGTAAAGGTCTGCGCCATCGACGAAACGTGGTCGGGGCTGAAGCTGGTCGTCCGTAAAGAACTGCGCGCGTCTTTTGAATCGGCCCGCGCATCGGCCGAGGAGTCGAAGGCATGAGCGACCGGGATTGGGCAATTTATCATGTCCCAGGAAAAATTCTCGCTGCGGCTATGGCGCGTCTCGTAGAGGCATACGAATGCGACCCGGATCGTGCTCTTCACGTACTCGAGTGGGAGCATCTGCCCGGGAGGCATTATCGGTCAAACTCCGTTATTCCGGAAGTTGAAGAGCAAATCGCTAAGGCTGAAGATGACGCGCTTCGGCATCTCAGGCTCACCGCTCTTCATCAAGGAAATGACGCGTCATTGGAATATGACGGCCTTCTAAATAATTGGTATGGTATTTGCGGCACTGCCACAGAATACGACTTCGATCTTTGCAACTTCATGGACAAGAAACATGGTCCAAATTGGCACCTCTCAAACAGTTTCTTGACGGCCTCCGAACGTGAAAAACGCCGTGATTGGACAATTGAGGAAATTGATGGCTTGAGGCAGGGAGATCCAATAGCAATAGGCCTTTATCGAAAAGAGCTTGAACAGACTACACATGTGAAGAGTTTGGGGGATGCTGAGGCAAGAGCTTGGATTGAACAAGAATTGACTGATCTCCAAACTGTCGCTGACAGAAAACTCTTCCATCTGAGGCAATATGCAGTACATAAACGATTGGCGAAATGGGAAGAGATCGAAAAGGCCCGCGCATGGGCAGAACCATTTTACCTTCCGAGCCAAGGATTACCGAAGTCATTGCCAAAGGAAATGCTGGATACGTATCAACGATTGAAGGAGCTTGAAGGGAAATTATGGAATTCATGCGATCTCAAGATGCTTTCAGAATCTGAGTCGCTTATGGATCGTCTTATTCGTATGAGCATGAAGATTGAGGACAGGGTTGAGGTTAAGGAGTTCATCGAAAGAGAAGAGAAGGATCGACAACAACGGGGGCGAGCACCATTGCCGACATCGTTTGGGTGGTATGGATACTACGGTGCAAAGTTAGATGCTGAGGAGAAAGAGAAGTCCGAAGAGGTGAGGATCGGCAGATCAGAGGGGAAGCTCTATATACAGTGGGCGAAGGAACTTATAGGTTTGCTTCCTTCAACCGTGGATCGATGCAGTCGGCTTGAATCCCATCCATTCGCAGCTATTGGTGAACGAATCCCAATCGCGCATCGCACCTTATTTGAGCAGGCACACATATTGTACCTTTTCGATTTTGATATTCCCTGCGTATTGACTTGTGGAGTATTGGTGGAGGAACTCGTCAAAAAGGAGTTCCACGATCTCAGTACAAAGTGGTCAGAACAGCAAATCAGTTGGGAATCAAAGATCAACGAAATCATCTTACAGTATCCCAAGTATTTGAGCGCCAAGCCTTTCTTGGAAAACATCATGGACAACCGGAATGTTGCTGCTCATGACCCGAGTGCGTACCTGAGCAATGGAAGAAAACGATCGGAGAATGTCCTGCGGATGACTCGCAATGTTCTAGAAATCTTTTTTGAACTTGCGACCTCGCAAGTTGAAGGGAGCTGAAACTCACCAAATGGCCATTTACCTGCCCGCATCCGCTGAAGAACAGGACCTCGCGCTCGACGAGTTGACGCCGCGCGAGATTGTTGGCGAGCTCGACAAGCACGTCGTCGGCCAGAAGGCCGCCAAGCGCGCCGTGGCTATTGCTCTCAGGAACCGCCAGCGCCGGCTGAAGCTGCCGCCCGACATGGCCGACGACATCATGCCCAAGAACATCATCATGATCGGCCCCACGGGGGTGGGCAAGACGGAGATTGCGCGCAGGCTGGCCAAGCTCACCAACTCGCCGTTTCTCAAAGTAGAGGCGTCGAAGTTTACCGAGGTCGGCTACGTGGGCCGCGATGTGGAGTCGATGATCCGCGACCTGGTGGAGATCTCCATCGACATGGTGCGTGAGGAGCGCCTGGAAGAGGTTGAAGACAAGGCGGAGATGAACGCCGAGGAGCGGCTGCTCGACGTGCTGCTGCCGCCTCCGCCGCCCACGCCGCCCGCGCAGGAGGGCCAGCTCACGCTGCCCGGCACGGAGAGCTACCAACGGTCGCGCGAAAAAATGCGTCAGCAGTTTCGCGAGGGCAAGCTCGATGACCGCCAGGTGGAACTCGACGTGCGCGAGCGCAATTCGCCGCAGTTTGGCATCATCAGCAATCAGAACCTTGAGGACATGGAGATGAACCTCAAGGACATGCTGCCGAATATCTTTGGCGGCGGTTCGAAGAAGCGCAAGATGAAGGTGACCGATGCCTTCGACTATCTTGTGCAGGAAGAAGAAGGCCGGCTCATCGACATGGACTCGGTCAATCGCACCGCGGTCGAGCGTGTGGAGTCGAACGGCATCATCTTCCTCGACGAGATCGACAAGATTGCGGGGCGCGAGGGCGGTCACGGGCCCGATGTTTCGCGCGAGGGCGTGCAGCGCGACATCTTGCCCATTGTCGAGGGAACTACGGTGAACACGCGCTACGGCATGGTGCGCACCGATCATATTCTGTTCATTGCCGCGGGCGCGTTTCATGTGTCGAAGCCGAGCGATCTCATTCCCGAACTGCAGGGGCGCTTTCCCATTCGCGTGGAGTTGCAGTCGCTAACGGTCGACGATTTTCTGCGCATTCTCACCGAGCCCAAGGCGTCGCTCACCAAGCAATATTCGGCGCTGCTGGAGACGGAGGGCGTGCGGCTTGAATTCACTCCCGATGCACTGCGCGAGATGGCGGAGTTTGCCTTCAAGGTCAACGAGACCACGGAAAACATCGGCGCGCGCCGCCTGCACACCATCATGGAGCGGGTGCTCGAGGATGTGAGCTTCCTCGCGCCCGACGTGGCACGCCGCGCGCCGGACGAAGAGCAGGCCGCCACGCTGAGCGAGGCCATCAAAGCGAATTCAACTACGCCGCTGCCGTATCTGGAGCGCATGACGGCGTCGGGACCCGAGAAGGTCTTTACGATTAACGCTGAGTATGTGAAGACGATGGTCGCGTCGATTGTGAGGGATCATGATTTGAGCCGGTATATTCTGTAGCGGCCGAATAGGCTCGTTGCATTTAGCGGCGCAGCGGCCTCTTGGCAAGTCATCGCGGCTTCACGGAATGTTTCGCTACTTCTGCAGGGAACTTCCTCGCGGGCAAATTATCCCTGTCCCGGTAAGGCGGAAGACTCGAATCCTTAGTGCACTCTCGTAGATATTTCCGCTTGGTTAACCGCACGTTTCTAACCCAATAGCGAGGATAGCCTCTCCGCAGACGGCCCTGGTTGTTCCAACTTCGCTGTATGCCGTGCTGGAGATTCTCCCAGAAATGGTGTTCTCCGTGAACGCTCTTCTGATCTTCGTTCAACCACCATTCAAAGCCGTGCCATTTACCCTCTTTTACGAATCGAGCCTCCGATAGATAGACGCGCCCGTTGCCCCAGTTATCCTTTGCTCGCCAAAGATCGAGGCCGGTCCCGTGATTCATGGTGTAGGTTCCGATGAGTTCTCCATCGGGCGACCATTGCCTTGCGCTTCCGTGGGCAACGCCATTCGAGTAATGCTCTGCGAAGGTCACAACGCCGTCGACGAAATCGTAGAGCGTGCCATGCATAATTCCGTCTCTTAGCGGACACTCAAATTCAAGAAGACCGCTCTCATCAAACTGCCGATTGCCGACGATCTTACCTTTCGAGATGTACTCTGCTTTGAACTTCTGCCGTCCAGTTATTCGCATAGCAAGAATGCGTTCCGTCGCGTCCTTTGGAATCGACGATCGATAGTGCTTCATGCTCAAGGATTCTAATTCAAGTTGCATCGGAACCTGAGCAATGATATTTTGATTTCGTACCTCGGCAGTCCGCGCTCGGGCAGTCAATCAGCGGGCTCTACCTGCACTCTCCGGCTCTTGAGGGAATGTGGATGGAGGCGCATCGGGAGCACACCGGGGAAGGTGTGCCTGCGCCGACCTCGCTCCACGCAGCCTTTCCCTCGAATTCATGCAGTTCAACGCCAGGGGCACTTCAATGCCCAGGAGAGACGCCATGAACAACCAGGCAAATCACCACAGGATCAACTACATTGAGTTTCCGGCAACCGACATCGAGCAGGCCAAGCACTTCTACGCGGCGGTGTTTGGCTGGGCCTTCGTGGATTACGGGCCCGATTATGTCAGCTTTCAGGGCGCGGGCATCGACGGAGGTTTCTACCGGCGTGAGCCCGGCGACGGACCCGGCAAGTTCGCACCGCTGGTCGTGCTCTATTCGACCGACCTGCCTGCGACAGAGATTGCTATCAGGATGGAAGGCGGCGGCGTGGTAGTGCCGACGTTCGAGTTTCCCGGAGGGCGCCGCTTCCACTTTTCCGATGGCGTTGGGAATGTGCTGGGGGTGTGGTCGGAGTGATGGTTTGGACGTGGGTTGGGTGAGGGCTGAGGTATCCCACCTTGGGCGCGATAAGACTGCGCCGATGGTGGGGCACCCGGCATTTGTGGCAGTGCGACAGATGCAAACGCAGGTCCTTCGACTCCCCGTTCGCTTCGCTCAGGGTCGCTCAGGGTGACAGTTTGTGTGATATACAAACTGCGTTGCCCGCTAATTCACCTGCGGCGGCAGCATGAGCGGCTTGCGGCGGCCCAGCTCGTCGCGCACCATGGTGAGACCGAGAATGCAGCGCTCGAACTTGTCGGAGAGGCGTGCAAAGAGCGGCGCTTCCTGCTCATATTCAAACAGGTTGAACTGGCTGACGATGAAGTAGCTCTCCTTGCCCGCGGCGATCAGCTCGCCAAGGCTTGGCTGGCCGCGCCTGCGGCCGCTGGCGTCGCCGGCTTCCGGATACATGCCGCCCACAAACAGCGCGTAGTCGCCGATGTGCTTGCGCACGGAGCGCTCCGCATCGAAGGAGGGCGCGCTGCCGTTCACAGGGTCTGAGGCCTCGACCATGCGTTCGAGCTCGGCGATGGGTTTGCCCAGCGAATCGCGCACCTTGTAGAGTTTTTCGGCGTCGGAGAATTCGCACAGAAGGCGGGCAACATATCCCGTGACGTCGGGATCGTTCAATCCAAGCTTGCCCTCATAACTGTTGCGGACGGCCTGGTGAAAGAACGCTTCGAGCGGATGTGGCTGAGACTGCATCTGGGGTTGCATACACACCTCCCGCGGACTGCGCGCGCGCAGCCGGCCTGCTTTGTGGCTTGGCCCTGTTCCGCGTGCAGCCGGAGAGTCCAGCCACTGCCCTGATTGCTTGCTTTGACACCAAGCTTATCGGATAAGTTGTGTTTGGCAAGAGCGAAAGGCGATGTTTGTTAGCAAAGTAGTAACCCGATTGCGAACGGCGTTCATAAGATTGAAAAAGGGCAGCCCAATGTGAGCTGCCCTTTCGCGTGTTTCGAAAATGAGCTGCGAGATTAAGGCTCCAATCCCTCAGGGGCTGAAGCCCGCCGTTATCCGGCCATCTTCGGCACGACTGAAGTCGTGCCCTGTTACAAAGCAATCTCTCGTTACAACGCAGTCTCTCGGAACGCGACGGCGAGTTATACTGCCGCCGGCGCGCGCGCTTCCAGCTCGGCCAGGCGCTTGGCCAGCAGCGTCTCCAGCTTGACCAGCGCCGCGGAGAAGCCCTCAATGCCTTCCTTCAGCTTGTCCGTCGCCATGCGATCGGCCGCGTGCATCTTGTCGAAGGTTTCCTTGTCCACATCGATCTTCATGATCACGAGCGTCTTCGCGGTTTCGGGATCGAGCTTGCGCGGCAGGCCGCCCTGGGTCGATTCAAGCTCGCCGAGCAGCTGGGGCGAGATGGTGAGCAGATCGCAGCCGGCCAGCTCTTTGATCTCGCCGATGTTGCGAAAGCTCGCGCCCATCACCTGCGTGTGGTATCCGAACTTCTTGTAGTAGTCGTAAACATTTGTCACCGACTGCACGCCGGGATCGTCCGCGCCCTGGTAATCCTTGCCCGTGTCCTTCTTGTACCAGTCGAGGATGCGGCCCACGAAGGGCGACACCAGCGTTACGCCGGCATCGGCCGCGGCCACTGCCTGATGCAGCCCGAACAGCAGCGTGAGGTTGCAGTGGATGCCTTCCTTCTCCAGCACCTCGGCAGCGCGAATGCCCTCCCACGTGGACGCGATCTTGATCAGGATGTGCTTGCGGTCCACGCCGGCCTTGTCGTACTGCTCAATGATGGCATGGGCCTGCGCGATGGTGGCGTCGGTGTCGTAACTGAGGCGCGCGTCGACCTCCGTCGATACGCGTCCGGGCACGATGGCCAGGATCTTCTTGCCAAACGCGACGGCAAGGCGCTCAAAGGCGCGCTTGGCCACGTCCTTGTCGCTGGCCGAGTCGCCCAGGTCCTTGCGCGCCTCGGTCAGCACGCCGTCCACAATGGGCTGGTATTGCGGCATCTGCGAGGCGGCGGTGATCAGCGACGGATTGGTGGTGGCGTCGGTGGGGCGGAACTTCTCCATGGCTGCAATGTCGCCGGTGTCGGCGACGACGGTGGTGTAGGTACGCAACTGTTCGAGCAGATTCGGCATAGTTTTCCTCCAGGGGAATGGAGCCGGGCACACAGGCCCTCACAGCATTAGTGTACCCCTGTTGAGATTCGTCCGCAGTTACGAAGTCTGCCTGAAATGCGTTTTCGGCTCAGTCCGTGCTGGATTCGACGGTATTGGCGAGCACACCCAGGCCTGAGATCGACACGTCTACGCGATCGCCAGCCGCGAGAGGGCCTACGCCGGAGGGGGTGCCGGTGAGAACCAGGTCGCCCGGCTCCAGCGTCATGAAGGACGTGATGTAGACCAGCAGTTCGGGAATGCGGAAGATGAAGTCGAGCGTGGAACCTTGCTGGCGCAACTCTCCGTTGACGCGGGTCTCCAATGTCATCCCCTGGGTGAGGCCGGCTTCGGGGTCCACCTCGTCGCTGACCACGGGTCCGACGGGGCAGAACGTGTCGAAGCCCTTGCCGCGCGTCCACTGACCGTCTTTCTTCTGCAGGTCGCGGGCCGTCACATCGTTGGCGATGGTGTAGCCGCGGATCGCTTTGCGCCAGTCGTCGCCGGGCTCGAGCCTGCGGGTGCGTTCGCCGATGACCAGCGCCAGCTCGCCCTCGTGGTCCACGCGAGCCGAGGCGGCCGGCAGCACAATGGCGCCCATGGGCTTGAGCAGCGACGACGGCGGCTTGAGAAACAGAAGCGGCTCGGTGGGAACCTCGTTGCCGAGCTCCTTGGCGTGCTCGCGATAATTGCGTCCCACGCACACGATTTTCGATGGCGTCACCGGCGGCAGCAGGTCGGCGGTGTTGAGCGCCATGGGCTCAAAGCTGAAGCTGAACGATGTGGACCGGCCGTGTTCCATGCGAAAGTAGAGATCTTCATCCGGCGCTCTGGTCAGGTCAACGATCCATGGCTCGCCGCCGCGGTCTTCCACGGTGCCGTAGTGGGCCTGTCTGTCCAGTAAAAAGCGGCAGTATTTCATTGGAACGAGTTCCTCGAATTGCGATTTGGCGCCTCTGACTGCGGCTCGCTATTTATCGAAGCAGAGCCTTGCAGCCAGCCTGTTCGAAGTGTCTGTCGGAGGTGAGTGCCGCGCCGATCTCAAGCTCGCGAATGGTTAGAAAGCTCGAGCAATCAGTCAGACTCCAACCCTTATCCGATCTCTCGCGATAGAAGTCCAGCGCGGCTGTGAAAGCTGTTCGACTCTGTGGAACGACCGTCACACCGGCGTTGGACCTGAGAGCGACAACGGTTGACGCAGCTGCGGATCTCATTTCTGGCCGGCTCTCGGCGAAGCTGTTGAGCAGCTCTGTCAGGACCCAGTCGCTGGTCACGATACGGGCTGCCGGTAGCCGCCTGGAGGCTTCGATTGAGCGCGAGTGCAACTGGTCCCGTGGATTGAGGAGCGCTATCCAGTAGGCCGTATCGGCGAAGACGCGCGTCATTCCGATGCTTTCGGCGATCCGTAGAGGTAATGGTCTACATTCCGGGCCAGGTCATCTGGAATCTGCGCCCACTCTTCTTCGGGAATCTGCCGGCCGAGGCTGACGATCGTTTCCCAGATGTGCGGCTCACTGTTAGAGTCCGCATCGTGCATTGCGGCATCTCGCGCTTCGAGCAGATCGAGGCTTTCCTGAATCACTTCTGCATTGGAGCGATAGCGGCCGCTCTCCACCTTGGAGGTGATTCTCTGTTCCAGATCCGGATTCAGAGCTATTGTCATCCTTCGCCTCCAACGACGGCATTGCCACGGGAGACCGCTCGCCGTGAACCGATTCTACCAAAACGGCAGACCAGCCACAGCAACCCACGACCCGCGTTACGGCTCCGGCACCGTCTCCTCGGCGTCCGCGGAGCGGGTGCTTTCGTGGCCGCCCTCGTCCACGGCGCTCACGCCGTAGATATAAGTGTGGCCGGGCTCGACGTTGGCGTCGTGAAAGGCCGGCTCGACCTGCGGCTGCGGCCCGGAGATGCGACGCCAGGGGGTCTCGGCCTCGCGGCGATAGACCAGGTAGCCGGCCAGATCGGTGTCGGTTACAGGCTGCCAGCTCAAATCGATCGATGCCGGCTGCCCGTTGGTTGCCGCGGTGGCCACGGCGGCGAGACCCGCAGGCACGGCAGGCGGAAAGACATCCGCAGCCTCGACCCGTACCGGCGCAGACAGCTCGCCGGCCAGCTCCAGCGCATGCCCGTCCACGGTGGAGCGCGCCACGCGCTGGGCGCTGTATTCATACGTCTCGCCAAAGCGGATTGTCTTGTCGAGCGCGACTCCCGGCTGCGAGCCCGGCTCGACCAGCAGGCTTTGCTCCACTGGCTCGGGCGGCGGCGCGAGTGGGCCCTTCTGCGCACTGGATTTCGGGGCCGGAAGGGTGAGCAGCTTACGGTGAAACCGGACCGCGATATCTCGAGCGCTCGCAGTGTCGACGGCATTCCAGCGCAGGACCACACCTTCTTTGCGTACTTCGGCGAGGACACCGGCTACCGGCTGCGGCGCTGCGCCAGCCAGCACCCACGCTGCATTTGACTCGCCCGCGAAATGGCCGGACTTGTTCCTCACCTCGACAAAATAGGCCAGGCCACGCGGATTGCCGGCGGCCAGCGGTGCGGGCAGCGTCTCGGCAAAGTCGCCCGCTGCGCCCGAAGCAAACTGCACATCGGCGCCTGCGGGCTCGCAGGCGCCCGCGCCCTCGCGCCGGCACACGCGCACTGCAATCATGCCCTTGAGCAGCAGCTTGTCGGTATTCTTGCGCGGCATGGTCCAGGTGAGACGCACCACGTTTCCGGTGCGAATCGCGCTCAGGTCGGTGACGCGATCGGGCAGGTTCAACGACGGCGGCAGCGGCGCACCGGGCGTTCCGCAGCCGGCCACGGACGCGCACAAGCTCACGGCCAGAGCCAGCAGTGCTGCGCCGCCTCGTGCTCGTCGTCTCCGGGTGGCTTCCATCGCCTACCAGTCTACCGGAGTCAATCGACCTCGGAGGCCCTCCGCTGCGCTTTGAATCGGCGCGCCTTCATGCGATTGCCGCATATCCTCATATCGCACCAGCGGCGGCGGTGGCTCTTGCTGGTGTCGAGAAACAGCCAACGGCATTCCAAATTGTCGCAGGCCCGCACGTTCGCCATATTCTCTGACAGCATCAGGCCGGAAGCACTGCGCGAAAGCAGCCAAAGCGGAAATTCCGGCGAAGCTTCAAGCTCCGCCCAGTCCCATTTGAATCGCGGCCCGCTCCACACCAGTTTCTGACCTTCTCGCGCTGTTTTGAAAAGCCGCTCCAGAGTTTTGATCGGCATGGAAGAGGGTTTGTGCCCGTCCAGTCTTCCGTAAAGGACCTCCGCTATCGCTTCGCGAAGCTCCCTGGTCGCCGCCAGGACCCTGGATCCCGCGCTGGCACTGGTGTCGCGGAGTTGCCGCGCCTGACGCGCCGACAACAGCCCGGATTGTGCGGCGAAGCGCAGCAGATCGCTGTAGGTCTCGAGCAACTCTTCCGAACCGCTTTCGCGGAAGCGCCAATCGAGCGTGTTGACGAGATCGAGCGCGGGGTGTCCTGCGATGAGTTCGAAGGTACGCTTGTCCAGGGCTGGAGTCATTGCAGCGGATAACCTGTAAAAACATATTGACAGGTTACCCAGCCGACTGTAAAGTGGTAACCAGTTATGGCTACTTTAACGGTTAGCAACGCAAAGCCTGCCGATTCACCGAATCAGCTGCCAAAGCTGTCGGACATTCGCGTCATGCTCGCCTTCTTCGCGATTTACGTTTTTTGGGGCACAACATTCCTCGCCATCCGCATCGCCGTGCTCGAACTGCCGCCGCTGCTGGCGGCCGGCTCCCGCTTCTTCGTGGCCGGCGTTGCGCTGTTCGCATTCATGCGCCTCCGGGGCCACGCCGGGCCCACCTGGGCGCAGTGGCGCAACTTGCTGGCGATGGCCCTGCTGATGTTCGTGGCCGAGTATGGGCCGCTGTTCTGGGCGGAGAGATACGTGCCTTCCGGCATTGCGTCGGTGCTGCAGGCAACGCTGCCCATCGTCACGCTGGTGCTGGAGATGCTGGTTCTGCGCCGGCAGCGCTTCCGCTGGACGGTGGTGGTCTCAACGCTGATGGGATTCGCGGGCGTGGGCATTTTGCTGCTGCCCAGCGGGCGCGAACATCTGGCGCTCTTGCCATGCGCGGCGATTCTGCTGGGCACGGTGACGTGGTCCATGGGCTCGGTGCTGAGCCGCTCCATGGATTTACCGAAGTCGCGGCCGCTCACGGCGGGCGCGGCCATGATGCTGGGCGGCGCCATCCTGCTGGCGCTTTCCGCCGGCTTCGGCGAAATGCATCCGATCCCGCATGTTTCGTTGCGCGGGGCGCTGGCGCTGCTCTATCTCATCGTGTTCGGATCGCTGCTGGGGTTCACGGCATTTGTGTGGCTGCTGGCGCGCATGCCCGCCACGCGCGTGGCGAGTCACGCCTATGTGAATCCGATCGTGGCCGTGGCGCTGGGGTACTTCGTGGCCGGGGAGACGATCACGCTGCGGACGCTGGCGGGCACAGTGCTTGTCATCGCAAGCGTGTTCCTGATACTGCGGCCGGGAAAAAAGTCTGCGCGAATAGTTCAAGAAGCTGCTTCATCGCCAGACTCGTGAGCTATGCGCGTGACTTCTGCGTCAATCCACGCGCAGCGCCTGCATGGGGTCGAGCTTTGCGGCGCGCGCGGCCGGCAGCCACACCGCGATCAGCGCCACCGCAGTCAGCACAATCGGCACCGAAACAAACACAGCGGGATCCCACGACTTCACGCCAAACAAAAAACTCGCAATGAGCCGCGTGAGCCCGAAAGAAGCGGCGATGCCCAGCACGACGCCAACCAGGGTGAGCCTCATGCCCTGCCAGACGACCAGCTTGCGAATGGTGGCCCGGTCCGCGCCCAGCGCCATGCGGATGCCCATCTCCTGCGTGCGCTGCTCCACCGAATACGCCATCAGGCCATAGATGCCGATGGCCGCGAGCACCAGCGCTACCGCGCCAAAGATGGTGAGCAGCAGCATGTTGAAGCTCTCGCGCGCGGTAGAACGGACGACGATCTCATCCATGGTGCGAATGTGCGCCACCGGGAAGCCTCCGCTGGCCAGGCGCAGCTGTTCGGTGATGGCGGCGATGTACTGGTGCGGGTCGCCGCGCGTGCGCACCACCCAGCGCAAGGGCACAATGCCCGCGTTCAGCTTGGTCATGCCGTCGGTGACCTGCGCGTCGGGCACGATCATGAGGGAGCCCGGATCGCGCCCCAGGCCGCCCTCATGCGTGTCGCCGACCACGCCGACAATCAATCGCGCAGGCTCTTCGAACTCGGGACCGACGCCGTGGCCGATCAGGATCTGCTGGCCGACCGGATTCTCTTTGGGGAAATATTGTTTGGCCAGCGCTTCATTGATCAGCGCCACGACGGGCGCGGAGGCGGTGTCGTGGTCGTTGAACTCGCGGCCACGGACCACGGGAATCCGAAACAGCTTGTAGTAGTCGGGCGAGGCACTCATCCAGCCTGCGCCTGGCGCGTCTTTGCCCTTCTCTTGAGGCCGCCCCACGATGGTGAAGGGCAGACCGAACTGGCCCTGGATCGGCAGGCAGCAGGTGAAGGCAGACTCTTCCACGCCGGGGATGGCGTTGACGCGCTCGCGGCCGTCGTGCGAGAGCTGCGCCACGCCGGCCGTTTTTTCAAAGCGCGCGCCGGTGAGCGACATCTCCATGGCCACCACGTTGTGCGGGTCAAAGCCGGGATTGACGCCGCGCAGCGCGGCCAGCGTGCGGATCAGGAGCGCCGCGCCTACCAGCAGGACCAGCGCCAGAGACACTTCGCTCACCACCAGCAGCGAGCGCGCTTTGCCCTGGCGGAAGCCGGTGCCGGCGCGGTTGCTGCTCTCCTTCAATGTCGAGTTCAGATCGGGCCGCGAAGCGCTGAGCGCTGGAATCAGCCCGAAGAGAATGCCAGTGAACAGCGACACGCCCAGCGTGAAGCCCATCACGCGCCAATCGATGCCGATGGCGGAGCCGTCTTCGCCGATGCGGGGCAGTCCGGCGGGGCTCACGGCCAGCAGCGCGCGCACGCCGGCAAAGCCGAGGCCGAGCCCAATCAGGCCGCCGGTAACCGACAGCATCACGCTCTCCGTGAGCAGTTGGCGGAAGATGCGCGCGCGGCCAGCGCCCAGCGCCGAGCGGATGGCGAACTCGCGCTTGCGGCCGGTAGCGCGGACTAACAACAAATTAGCCACGTTGGCGCAGGCGATCAACAGCACCAGACCCACCGCGCCCAGCAGCACCAGCAGCGACTTGCGCGACTCGCCGACGATGGAGTCGCGCAGGGGCTCGACGATAAATCCGCCCTTGGGATCGGACTCCGGATAGGTGCGATGAAACTGATCGTAGGCCAGCTTCATCTGCGCGTTGGCCTGCGCCACGGTGATGCCGGGTTTCAACATCCCCGCGGCCTGAAAGAAGTGGCCCTGGTTGGTGCTGGCCGGCTCGAACTGAAACGGCAGCCAGATGTCGGCCTCGGGGTCGGAAACGAAGTCGCGGCCCAGCACGCCAATGACGGTGTACTGCTCGTTGCCCAGGGAAAGCGCTTTGCCGATGGCGTTGGGATTGCCACCGAAGCGGCGCTGCCACGTGCCGTAGCTCAGCACCACGACCTTGCCGCCATTGGGCAGATCCTCCTGCGGCGTGAACGTGCGCCCCAGCATGACGGGCGCGCCAAAGAGGCGGAAATAGCCCTCGGTCACGTGAATGCCGTGGATCTGCTCGGGGCGATCGCCGGTGAGATTGAAGCCGGGGCCGGCGAAGTCGTAGGCGGCCACTTCTTTGAAGATGCTGGTCTGCTGCTGGTAGATGTGAAACTTGGGAATGGAAGCGATCGCGCCGTTGCCGTCTGGGCCCGACAGCTCAATCTCGACGATGCGTTCCGCGTTGGGATAGCTGAGCGGCTTCAGCAGCACCGCGTTGACCACCGTGAAGATGGCCGTGTTAGCCCCGATGCCCAGCGCCAGTGCCGCCACGGCGGCAATTGTGAAGGCTGGACTCTTGATGAACATGTGCAGGGAATGCTTGACGTCGTTCCAGAGATCGCTCATTTGCCCGCCTGGTTCTCTGATTTACGAGGGTTCGACGCTCGTGGTTCCGTAAAAGTCAACCGGGCGGGCACCGGACGCTTCGCGTATCTCAGTCGGGGCGTTCTTCGTGCTGTTCGGCGGGCGGATCGATGGGCGCTTCTCTTTCGGGTTCTGCCGGTGGAGCGAGATGCACTTCTGCTTCAGGCGAATGCGCAGCTTCCTCCGGCGGAACCTCGCTCAACGGCGGTTCTTCAAACGGCGCCGGTTCGGGATACGCCCCATCTGGATCGGGAATCGGAAGATCTTGAGTCGGAGGCTCGGAAATCTGCGGTTCGGGCATTGGCGGCTCGGGCACGACCACAGGCGGCAGCGGAATGGGGTTGTCGAGCGCCAGGATCGTCTCTGCTCCGCGCTGCCAGAATCGCGTGAACAGCATGACGAACAGCCCAACCTGAGCGAGCAGAAATAGCGGCCACACGCGTGGCTGCGCCAGCGAGTGCATGGCGGTGCGCGCTGTGACGAAGACCGATGCAAGGCCCAGCACCGCGAGAAGAACGAAGGCGAGATAGACGCGGAAGAAGTTGTGAACAAGCGCGCGCCACGCGGGCCCGAAGGTTCGGCGAACCTGGCGCGAGCGCTTCACGCCAATCTCCGGCGCCTGCAGCCCGAGCTGCACCGTGTAGACCTGCATGAGGTCGAAGTAGACGCGCAGCAGCGCGGCGACGAGGCCGACAACAATCAGTCCGGCAAGCTGGAGCAGGAAGCCGGGACGTCCCGGGGTGTGCTGGTCGAGGTGGTCGGTCCAGAGATTCTGCAGCGCCATCAGCCCCGCAAGGACGATGCCGCCGATGATGACCGTGATCAGCGTAAGCCGCACAAATCGCCAGAAGTGCACGAAGCCTGAATGCAACAACGCGGAGATGCGCGCGGAGCTTCCGGTCTGATAGCAGACCAGTGCGCCCGGCACCACCAGAAAATAGATCGCAAAATAGAACAACGAGCCGAAATAGCTGGTGCGCATGTCCGGCCCAGGCCCCTCATAGAGCTTGGTAACCACGCCGCCCAGCACACCCAGATCGAATCCGGCCGCGAGGCGCTGCGAAGCCAGCGAATGCGCGGTGATGGCGTCGATCTGCGAGTGCAGCGGCATCGTGAACACGAGCGCCAGGCCAAGGTTGAAGACATATGTCCAGACGAGCGCCGGCCATGCGCGCAGTGCGAGCGTCAGGCCGTTGCCGAGAAGATTGCGTTGCTGGGGCATGGATCAAACCTCTTTCGGAGGAACCGGCTGGAAATCTGCCGGGCAAGTATCAAACGGTTGCCGAGCGCGTAGCACGAATTCTGATGTTCGTATGCCGCTACGCCAGCCAACCGGCCAACTGCGCGAAGAGCTGCTGGGCCGACGCCCAGATGGTCGCGAGCTTGCGCCCCGGAAGACTGTTTGCCTTGGTGGTGTAGCTGTTGTTGAACAGATCCACGTCGAGCAAAACCACGTGATCGGGATCGATCTCCGCTGAGACGACCTTGGCGTTGCGCGTGTAGGTGAACTTCTTCCAGCGGTCAACTCCGTCCCAGTGATCGCGCAGGCGAGTGCCGTCGTCGAACACGATCTCTACCGTGACGGGAAAGACGAAGTCGCGCTTGCGATGAAGATAAACAATGCTGCGGTACTGAACCTGCGCGTTCTTTCCCTGAGGCGCCGGAAGCCACCACTGCACCGGGCTCGAAGACACGCCGTCGACCGCGTAGTCCAGCACCTGCGTGCCATAGACCGCCTGGTTGATATACGGACGCAGGCTTGAGTTGACCGGCGGCACGTCGGCGATGCAGCCACTTGTGCCGGCGCACGGGTAGCTGCCCGGCTCGACGGTCGCTCGCCCGCGCGCCACCGCAACCTGCTCGATGGTGCGCAGAAAATCTTCCGTGGTGGGGTGGGTGAAGCGGAACTTCATGAAGTAGGTCCGCATCGCCTCGTCCATGGTGTCGCGGCCGATCAGGCTTTCGAGCGTGGCCAGCAGCGTGGCCGTCTTGCCGTAAGTCACGCCGCCATACGACATCGAATTGCGAAACTTAAACGCCCACTGCGTCACCGGATCGTAATCCGCAACCATCGCGTATTCGATGCGCTGCGTTTCGAAATCGCCTGCATTGGCGTAGGGCTTGTCGAGGATGGAAGTATTGCGGCCGAGGATTGAATCGAGCACGTTCACTTCGGTGTACGAGTTGATGCCTTCATCGAGCCACGCATCTTCAAACTCATTCGTGGCCACCATGCCGTACCAATACTGATGGCCGAATTCATGCTCGGCGGTGACTTCCGTGATGTGGCTCGGCTCGTACCACGACGTGTCGCCGGTAAAAAGCGTCGGGTACTCCATGCCGCCGATCTCCGAGTCCTGCTCGGGATCGATGACGGTGACGATCTTGTAGGGATATGGCCCGAAACGGCGGTCAAACTCCCCCAGCGTCTTGAGGATGATATCGCGATAGCGTGGGCCGGCATTGGGGTGATAGTCGAGCGCCAGCACATGCACCTGCACTGGCCCCATCGATGACGCATATGT